>Ga0180222_1000921_pt1 | contig 36383 bp, 37 predicted proteins | sample eDN5th37CKraftOP_FD_151336 | JGI IMG/M metagenome (GOLD analysis project Ga0180222, IMG submission 151336) | Enriched Organic Plus compost microbial communities from Emeryville, California, USA - eDNA 5th pass 37_C Kraft OP (version 2) (version 2) ...
GTCGAGAGCGGCCTCGTAAAGCTGGCGCTCCGAATAGGACTGCTCGGGCTGCTGCTCCGAACGGTAGAGATCGCGCACCACCTCGGCGATGGCGACGATGTCGCCGGAATTGATTTTGGCCTCGTATTCCTGGGCGCGGCGCGACCACATGGTGCGCTTCACGCGGGCACGGCCCTTCAGGGTCTCAAGGGCCTTCTTGACCATCGCGGGCTCGGACAATTTGCGCATGCCGACCGATGCGATTTTCGCGGTCGGAACCCGCAGCGTCATCTTGTCCTTGACGAAGTTGATGACGAACAGCTCGAGCTTGGCGCCGGCGACTTCCTGCTCTTCGATCGCCAGGATCTGACCCACGCCATGCGCGGGATAGACGATGTACTCGTTCGTCTTGAAGCCTTGACGTTGAGTTGTCTTCTTATTGACGGTCATTCCAGAGGGTGCTCCTTCGCCAGCCGGCTTCGGACGGCTGGGCGCTTTTGCCACGGGAGCTCCACGGCCGGCGAGCCGGGAGCTTTGCGGGGCCCGCCGCTGGGTCGCGGCCGGCTTCTTCGCCCTGCGGTCGGTGCCGCGAGGCGTTTTCTTGGATTTCTGACGCGATTTGCTGGGCACAGGGTCGCGCGTGGGGGTCCACGCCCTTCTTTTGTGACGGCTTCCTCTGGAACGGTCCGAAAAAATAAGCTCCCCCGAGAATTCAATGGAGACAGGGGGAGCGGGTTCCGGTTAGGGCGTTCCGAATGTGCTTAATCTAGCACATTTTCCGCAAAAATCAATGTGTTAAGCCGCGACCTTGGGCGTAGAACGCCCTCTGGCGGGGAAAAAATCGTCAGACAGGATTAAGATCGCGCGGCGCGGGTCCGCTCAATTTCCGGTTCCCGGTTCGGGGGAAAAATACTGTTCCTTGCCCGCGACGCCTTCCCACTCCTTGTGATCGGCGGGCGGCTCCTTCTTGGCGGTAATATTCGGCCAGACCTTCGAATATTCGGCGTTGATCTGCAGCCACTTTTCCAGCCCGGGCTCGGTGTCGGGCTTGATCGCCTCGACCGGGCATTCCGGCTCGCAGACGCCGCAATCGATGCACTCGTCAGGGTGGATGACGAGCATGTTCTCACCTTCGTAGAAGCAGTCCACCGGACAGACCTCCACGCAATCCATGAACTTGCAGCGGATGCAATTGTCGTTGACGACGTAAGTCATTCCGAACCCGACCGGATGCCGATTTTCGATGCGGTCCCTAGCGTACAGGTCATGAACGCGCAAGGGATTGCAACGTGAAGTGTCAGCCGTTCTCCGGCCGCTTCAGCCGCAGAAGTTCGCGCCGCTCCTGCTTGGTCGGCCGCCGCGCCTCCCGCCCGGGTTCGGCGGGGTCTGGCGCCCCGGACGGAGTGGGCGGCGACAAATCCTCGAACAGCAAAGCGGCGTCCGTTGCGGAACCACGGCGCTCGGAGAAGCCCAAAACCTGCAGGATCCGGATGCGGTTGAGCGACACCGTCACCACGTCACCCGCCCGCACCGCGCGGCTTGCGCCATCGATCCGCGCGCCGTTGACCCGAACGAGACCGCCATCCACCAGACCCGCCGCGGCAGTCCGCGTTCTCACGACGCGGGCATGCCACAGCCATTTGTCGATCCGCTGACGATCCACGCCGTTACAGATCCGCCTCCTGCGCTAGCGGCGCTCCTTCGAATCCGCCTCGAGCTGCGCCTTGAGCGCGGCGAGCTTGGCGAACGGGGAGTTCGGATCGGGCTCCCGCTCCCGGCGCTCCGGACGCGGGCGATTGTCCTTACGCGTGTCCTGGCGCGGCCTGTCGGGCTTGGCGAAACGCTGGGCGTCCGGTCCGGAATCGTGGCGACGGCCGCGGCCGCGGTCCTTCCGTGGCGGACGAGCCCCCTCGGGACGGGTGTCCGGCCGCGGCTGGGTACCGGCCGCAGCGCCGGCTTGCGCGGGCGGCTGCGCGGCGCCTTCCGCTGCAACGGAGGTTTGCGGATCGGAGGACCGCTGTCCGGGACGCTGATCCCGGCGGTGCGGCTTGCGATGCGGGCGCCGTTCTCGACCCTCGAAGCGGCCGGGGCGCCAGACCTCGATCATCTCAGGCTCGCCTGGAGAACCCGCAGCCGTTGTGTCTCCGGTCTCCGCGACGCCTGTCTCCGCAGCCTGCGCCACGTCTCCGGATGCCATTTCGCTGACCGGCGTCTCGCTCGCCGCGGCAGCCTCCTCGCCTTCATCCTGGCCAGAAAGGTCAGCCGACGCCGGCTCCATCTCCGCGGATTGTTGCGGCTCCGGAGCGGTTTCGGGCGCGGCCGGTATGACGTCAATAGCTTCCGTCGCAGGCGCTGGCTCAGCACTGACAGCCTCGTCAGCGACAGGGCTGGCGGTCGCCTCACCGCCGGCATCGGCTGACGATGATGTCACCGGGTCGACAGCTTCAGCCTCGCCGGAAGGCGCAGCCACCTCCGACGGTGCGGACTCAGGCTTGATTTCGGGCTCAATCGGCTTCGGCCGGCGCTCCATCCGATAGCCAAGCGAGCGCAGGATCGATGCGAAATCCTCGCCCGAAGAGCCAACCAGCGACGTCATGCCGACCGTGACCGTGAAGCCTGTGCCATCGAGCGCCCCGGCTGGCTTGATGCCAGGCGAATTCGGCCGCCAGGCCAATGCCGGACGGATCAGATCCGCAAGCCGCTCGAGAATGTCGACGCGCACCGCGCGCTCACCGGTCACCCGATAGCCGGCGACACGATACAGGTTCTTCTGCACGTCCTTGTTGACCGGTATCGAGGTGCGTCCGCTCGATGCCAGCTGCTGGACGTCGTCGAGGCCGCGCATCTCGCCATTGTCGTGCTTGACGGCATACAGAAGCGTCGCCAATCCGCGCGGCGCCGGCTTCAGAAGCGGCGGCACATAGATGTGGTAGGCGCCGAACCGCACGCCGTACTTGCGCAAGGTCGCGCGCGCATTCTGGTCGAGACCCTTGACGTCGTCCGCCACCTTGTGGCGCTCGAGAACACCGAGATCCTCGATCAGGCGATAGGCGACGCCACGGGCGATGCCGGTGACGTCCTCGGCCGCGGCCAGCGACGACAGCGGTCCGAGCAGCTTGTCGATATGCGCCTTGAGCCAAAGATCGAGCCGCGCCTGGACCTGCTCGCGCGCCGGTCCGGTGAGCTGTTCGTCGGCGAGAATGCGCACGCGAGGCCGCAAAATCTCTTCGCCGGGGACCAGCTTGCCGACCGCGTCGCCGGTCCAGCGAATGGTGCCGTCCGATGTCAGAACGAATTGCTCGTCCGGCGATTGAGACAGCTTCGATGCTCGCGCCACGATCTCGCCGGCCAGCGCTTTTTGCGCGGCCGCATGAAGCGCCTTCGCCTCGGAGCCGCCTGCCGAAGGATCGGCCGCGAAACGGAAGCCTTCCAGTCGTCCGACCAGATGACCCTCGACGGTAACCTCGCCGGTTTTTGAAATTTCACTTTCCAATGTTGTGTTCTCGCGCAGCCGCCGCATCAACACGCTGGTGCGGCGATCGACAAAGCGGGCGGTAAGGCGCTCATGGAGCGCATCCGACAACTTGTCTTCGACCACGCGCGTGACGCCTTGCCAATGGTCTGGATCGGCAAGCCAATCCGGCCTGTTAGCAACGAATGTCCAAGTTCGAACATGCGCGATCCGGGTGGAGAGTGAGTCGATATCGCCTTCGGTATGATCCGCCTGCGCAACCTGCCGGGCGAACCAGTCGTCGGGGATTTTACCCGCCCTCATCAAAAATCCATAGAGGGTGGTGACGAGTTCGGCATGGTTTGCCGGTGCGATCTTCCGGTAGTCCGGGACCTGGCAAACCTCCCACAGCCGTTCGACTGCGACACGATCCGTGGCCATCCCGCGGATATCCTCATCGCGCGCGGCGTGATCGAGCACGAGGATGTCCTCCGCGAGCGGAGCACGGGTGAGACCGGGTTCGGTCGGCACCTCCGACAGAGACGCCTGCAGCGCCCCGACCGACGAAAAATCGAGTGCCGCGTTTCGCCATTGCAAGACCGAAAGCGGATCGAAGGAATGGCTTTCCAGCCGCTGCACCAATTCTTCGTCGAACGGCTCGCAGCGACCGGTGGTCCCGAATGTTCCGTCGCGTGTCGCGCGGCCCGCACGTCCCGCGATCTGGGCGAGTTCGGCCGGCGTCAGCTTGCGGAATTGATAGCCGTCGAATTTCCGGTCGGACGCGAAGGCGACGTGGTCGACATCGAGATTGAGACCCATCCCGATCGCATCGGTTGCGACCAGATGGTCGACGTCGCCGGACTGATAAAGGGCGACCTGGGCATTGCGGGTTCGCGGCGACAGCGCGCCGAGAACGACCGCGGCACCCCCGCGTTGCCTGCGGATCAGTTCGGCGATCGCGTAGACCTCATCCGCCGAAAACGCGACGATGGCCGAGCGGCTCGGCAATCGCGTCAGCTTGCGATCCCCTGCAAAGGTGAGCTGCGACAGCCGCGGGCGTGACACGATATTCGCGCCCGGCAAGAGCCGTTCGATCATCGGCCGAATGGTGGCTGCGCCGAGAATCAGCGTTTCCTCGCGGCCGCGGCGATTCAGAATGCGATCCGTGAAGACGTGACCACGCTCGAAATCGGCCGCGAGCTGGATCTCATCGATCGCAACGAATGCCGGATCGAGATCGCGCGGCATCGCCTCCACGGTCGAAATCCAGAACCGCGGATTGGACGGTTTGATCTTCTCTTCACCGGTGATGAGCGCGACGGAGTCGGGCCCGATTTTCTCGGTGACCTTGTTGTAGACCTCGCGGGCGAGCAGCCGCAGCGGCAGTCCGATCAGCCCGGACGAATGAGCGAGCATTCGCTCGATCGCGAGATGAGTTTTGCCGGTATTGGTGGGACCGAGGACGGCCGTAACTCCCGCGCCGCGCATGCGGACGTCGCTGCGAACGCCAGGCGAAAATGAAATGGGCATCAAGTATCCGAAAACCGAGGTCTCATGAGGCAGCGGGGCGGCACGATCGAGCGTGAGACCGGGACTTTTTCCAACAAGCGGACGCGCGCCCGCTTTTCACCCGGTCTGTATCACAACGCAACACCTGCAAGCCGATCCCGGCTTTGCAGACGTCGTGCCGGAACGAGTCTGGAACAAACCGCGCCCGAATCGCTGACTCGCTCTCGTTCATATCCGTTCACGCGATATATAGCGCATTACACTGAAAGCAATCTAGATCGTGTGCATTTTCTGATTTCGATCCGCTCGCGCGGTGGCCCATTTTCTAAACGGCGAGCTTCAGAGCGGAGCCCTTATGTCAATCCCGCAACCGATCCGAATGTGGAGGACAGCGGGGATATTGCAAGCGACGCTATTGCGTCGTGAGGCTCGCGCGGCTGGGCAACGGCGACACCGCGAGTTGCGTCGCTTGCAGAACGCCTTGCCCGATCGGGGTTGGTATCACGACCTTGTAGGGGACAAGCACGCGCGTTCCGGCGATCGGCACGAGCCATGTCTCCATGTCCCGCTGCTGGATCAGATATTTGACGGCGGAGCGGTCAGGCACATAGCCGGCGAGCGGCGCGAAATAGATCGCGCAAACCAGCGCCGGCCCGGAATAGCCCGCGGTTTGAACCTGCTCGGTGCGCTTGTAGGCGAGCGTCAGATCGTAGCGCATGCGACCGTCGAAAATCGGCGCGTGCTGCCGGCAGACCTCCGGGGCCATCAGGTCGCCATTGCCCGGAACCCTCAGCATCGCACCGGTCATCGGATCCATCACGTTGCGCTTGTGCGCGTCGCTCACGCGAATGCGGTCAGGATGCTCGACCATCGGCGGCAAGACGGTGAGTTCCTTGATCGCTCCGCCCGCCATCTTCATCCGAAGGTCTTCGAATTTCTTGCCCCATTTGACGTAAAGGGCGTAGTGCGACGGCGCGAATTGCCCGTTCCGTATGGCGCCGCGCGACGCCGTCGTGCCGTGGCCGGAGCTGAAAATCCGCGCCAGACCGGAGGTGGCGCCCTTCGCCTCGGCCGAGAAACGGTCCTGGCCGATATCCACAAGCCAGGAACCCTCGCCGAGCTTCACGCCGCCAAGGGTCACAACGTAACGGGCGTCGAGCCGGGCCTGCGCCTGGGCGGCCGGCGCCGTCAGGCCGAAAAGGAGCGCGCCGAGCACCGCCCCAAGGCCGCATCGTGCTGAACCGTTCACTTGGCCCTCTGTGGCCCCACGGGGGCCCTCTCATCGCGGCGAATAGCGGCCGTGCGACCATCGGAGGTCGGTCCCGGCCGGAACGTAAGCGATTCGGCAGGAATATGCCGTTTCTGTGGTGCTTGCGGACCCAGGCCGGCTCGCTCCACCTTGACGGCTTTGCCGGGCCTCTTTATAGGACCGCGTCTTAACGCGAAAACGCAATCGGCATGCGCATCCCGTGTGGGTGCCGCCCTCAATATTCGGGATTTTCAGTCATGTCGCGCAAGTGCGACCTCACCGGCAAGGCGTTCCAGACCGGGCACAAGGTGAGCCATTCGAACCGCAAGACCAAGCGCCGGTTCTTGCCGAACCTGATCAATGTCAGCCTGACATCGGAAGCGCTTGAGCGCACGGTGCGGTTCCGCATTTCGGCCAACGCGCTGAAGACGGTCGATCATCGCGGCGGTCTCGACGGGTTCCTCGCCAAGGCAAAGGAAACGGACCTGTCGCCGAAGGCCCTCGACCTCAAGCGCCAGCTTGAGAAGAAGCTCGCAAAGGCGAGCTGATCGCGTCCCGTATCTGACGTCTGACCGCTTCCGGTCCGGGGTCGTGCGGTTGTCACCGCGGGCCCGGCTCGCGATTTGCGTGCTCATCCAGAAGCGTGAATTGCAGCAAGATCGTCCGCTGGATGATCGAGAAATTATCGTCCGACACCAGCGTCAGCACGGTTTCGCCATTCGCACCGCGGTGAGCGCTCAGCCCTTCCATATTGTCGATCTGAAAGCCCATATCGGCCGAGATCAGGATTGCGCCCTGTAGTACGGCGCCGGGCATGACCTCGGACAGGGCAACCCTGCGGATGCGCATTGCGATCCCGCGCCGCCAGGAGAAATGCCGCTCCAGAAGCAGCAGGTCTGCATTCGGCGTCAGCGCACAATCGACGATATCGAAGTCGTCGGTCCGCTTGACCGCGAAGGTGCCCGGTTTCGGTCCGCCGATGATGAAGGCGCGGATGTTCTGTGTGGCATCCGGTCCGCGCTCGGAAATCGCAATCAAGGCGCCGGCAATGGCACTGCCTTTCGGCGCGACCGCCAGGCATTCGATCCCCTTGTTGCTGTTCAGCTTGCTCATGTCCGGCGGCACCGGCACCAGCGTTGCGCGCGCGAGGAGGCCACGCCTGCCGTAATCGAACTTCAGGATGCGATGCACGCGCTCGAGCGCTACATAGACGGAGTCACCGTCTTCAGCGAGCGCTTCGGTGTCGTACCACCCCCGCGCGGTGATCGGCCGGCCATCGGCGTAGAGCATCGGCGCAACTTCGGCGTCGGCGATGGCGGCAGGGACATCGCCCCGATAAACGATACGTCCGCGCAACCAATGCGCCCTGTCGGAAATCGCGAGGAAGCGTCCGTCCGCATTCACGCGGATCCCCGACAAACCGCCGAATTGCTTGTGCGCCGACGACAATTCGAGACCGCCCCGAAACAGCAGGCGTCCGAACTGTTTGCGTTGCGGGTCGCGCGGATCGAAGGCCTCGATCGGCCTCGTCCGGATTTCCAGCTTCGCCGGCGGTTCGGCCGCTCGTTGCGGCAGCAGCTGTGCGGAGGCTGCAAAGCCGCCCAGCAGGACGAACGCGCCTGCAAGCAGCGACAGGCGCGCCCTTTGTGGGATCACGAATGCAGCCTGCGCGGAAGCCGACGCAACGCCGTCGCGGCGGCCGCGGAGCCGGCATCGTCGTCGAACAGCTCGGCGAGCTTCTCGGTCATCGCACCGCCCAGCTCCTCGGCATCGACGATGGTTACTGCGCGACGATAATAGCGCGTCACATCGTGGCCGATGCCGATGGCGATCAACTCGATCGGCGACCGGGTCTCGATTTCCTCGATCACCCAGCGGAGATGACGCTCGAGATAATTCCCGGCATTCACCGACAGCGTCGAGTCATCGACCGGCGCGCCATCGGAGATCATCATGAGGATCCGGCGCTGCTCGGGCCGCGCCAGCAAGCGGCGATAGGCCCAGTTCAACGCCTCACCGTCGATATTCTCCTTCAGCAAGCCTTCACGCATCATCAACCCGAGATTCTTGCGCGCGCGGCGCCACGGCGCATCGGCGGCCTTGTAGATGATGTGCCGCAGATCGTTGAGCCGTCCCGGATTGGCCGGCTTGCCGGCGGCAAGCCATGCCTCGCGCGATTGACCGCCCTTCCAGGCCCGCGTGGTGAAGCCCAGAATTTCCACCTTGACCCCGCAGCGTTCCAGCGTGCGCGCAAGAATGTCGGCGCAGGTGGCGGCGACGGTGATGGGACGGCCGCGCATGGATCCGGAATTGTCGAGCAGCAGCGTCACCACGGTATCGCGGAAATTCGTGTCCTTTTCCCGCTTGAACGAGAGCGGATGCATCGGATCGACAATGATGCGCGACAACCGCGCCGGATCGAGGATGCCTTCCTCGAGGTCGAATTCCCAAGCGCGGTTCTGCTGCGCCATCAGCCGCCGTTGCAGCCTGTTGGCGAGGCGCGCAACGACGCCCTGCAGATGCGACAATTGCTTGTCGAGATAGCTTCGCAACCGGTCGAGCTCTTCCGGCTCGCAAAGATCCTCCGCCGCGATTTCCTCGTCGAACTTGGTGACGAACGCGCCGTATTCCGGCCCGCGATGCTCATTGTGCCCCGAACGCGGACGCCACGGCTCGGACGGCGTTTCCGAATCGCCCATGTCGGAGTCGTCGGCCATATCCGAACTCGGCGCATCGGTCGCTTCTGCGGTTGCCTCCTGAGCATCCTCCGCCGAGGCCTCGGCCTCCTCGACCGACATGCGCTGCAGGTCCTCGGATTCCGACGTCTCGCCCTGCTCGCCGTCTTCGCTCTGGCTGCGGTCGTCTTCGTTCTGCTCGGAATCCTCGTCTTCTTCCGAATCGCGATTGCGATCCTCACCCATGTCCAGCGCATCGAGCAGATCGTGGATGGCATCGCCGAAACGCGCCTGGTCATCGATCAGGTGTTCAAGCCGGTCGAGCCCGCGACCGGCCTTGTTCTCGATGATAGGACGCCACAGCTCGACGAGCTTGCGCGCGGCAGGCGGCGGCGCAAGTCCGGTCAGGCGCTCTCGCACCATCATGGCCACCGCTTCCTCGATCGGCGCGTCGGCGCGATCGGTGATGTCGTCGAACTTTCCGCGGTGGAACTTGTCGTCGAGCATGGCGGACAGGTTCTTCGCCATGCCCGCCATGCGACGCGAACCGATTGCCTCCACACGCGCCTGCTCCACAGCGTCGAACACGGCGCGCGCCTGTTGGCCGCCCGGCACCAGCCGGCGATGCACATTCGGATCGTGGCAGGCGACCTTGAGCGCGATCGAATCGGCATGGCCGCGGACGATCGCGGCCTCGGCCTTGCTCAGCTTGCGCGGCGGCTCCGGCAGCCTCGCCTTGCCGCCGATCAGTCCAGGACGCTCGGCAGCGAAGGCGACCTCCATTTCCGGCCGCTTCGCGATCGCGCGCAAACAACCGGCCACCGCCCGCTTGAACGGCTCGTTCGGAGATTCCTTGGCCGAGGCTTTCGGTTTGTAGTTTGAGGACATGTCTTTTCGTTCGTTGCTGGGCCGGTTAGGTCACCGCCAGATTGCGCTTTGCCGCGTCGGGTATCGGCAATGGCGCGATCTTCGAGGGCGATGACACGCCCATGGACACATAGATGCTGACCAGTTTGTCGACGCCGACATCGGCCGGTTGCACCCATTCGGCCGGCACATAGGCAAGACATCCGCCGACCGGTATCGGAGCCGAAGGAATGAGCACGGCATGATAGGGCGTGTCGCCGACCATGATCGGTTCAGGCGTCGGCAAGAGCGCCAGCACCGCCGCACTGTCGGGGCCGCCGAAAAAGCACCAGACCGGGCTCATGCTCTTGAGCCCGTCGACGTCTTTCTTGTCAATCAAGGCGACGAAGCGATGGATCAGATCGTACAGGTTTCCGATCAGCGGAATCCGCCGCATCGTCGAATCGAGGAATTGGGACAGATGGCTGCGCAGTTTCGATTCGACGGCAAGACCGAGCAGATAGACGACGACCATGAAAACGATCAGCCCGATCAGATAGGCGACAAACTGTGACGCGGAGAAACTGAAGCCGATGGTCATCAAGGCATGCCCGACCACGCTCGATGGCCCGACATAGGCAATGATGAATTGCCCGAGCCACGCCACCACCGCCAGCGTGATGATCAATGGCAGCAACAGGATCAGCCCGGAGACGAACGTGCGAAACATGTGCGTCATGAGAGGCTACCAGTCCGATTTCCAGGCCCGGTCCGGCACGATCGAGCGGTATCGGGGTTGCTGATCCCGCCTGAGCTTCACCGGGGTCCGGCCCTCCGAAAAATTAGAGCACAGGTCACGCGCACTAGGTCAACGCAACATTCACCGACGATTCCGGCAGCTCCTGCCCGAAGCTGCGCTGATAGAACTCCGCCACGATCGGCCGCTCGAGCTCATCGCATTTGTTCACGAAGGTGACGCGGAAGGCAAAGCCGACGTCACCGAAGATCTCGGCATTCTCGGCCCAGGTGATGACGGTGCGCGGGCTCATCACCGTCGACAGATCGCCATTCATGAACGCATTTCGCGTGAGATCGGCGATGCGCACCATCTTGCTGACGATGTCGCGTCCTTCCTCGTTTCGATAATGCTTGGCCTTGGCCAGCACGATCTCGACTTCCTTGTCGTGCGGCAGATAGTTGAGCGTGGTCACGATCGACCACCTGTCCATCTGGCCCTGATTGATCTGCTGGGTGCCGTGATAGAGACCGGTCGTGTCACCGAGACCGACCGTGTTCGCGGTCGCGAACAGCCGGAAGCTCGGGTGCGGACGAATGACCTTGTTCTGATCCAGCAGCGTGAGACGGCCGGACTGCTCGAGCACGCGCTGGATGACGAACATCACGTCCGGGCGGCCGGCATCGTATTCGTCGAAACACATCGCGATGTTGTGCTGAAGCGCCCAGGGGAGAATGCCGTCGCGGAACTCGGTGACCTGCATGCCGTCGCGAATGACGATCGCATCCTTGCCGACCAGGTCGACACGGCTGATGTGACTGTCCAGATTGACGCGAACGCAGGGCCAGTTGAGGCGCGCCGCCACCTGCTCGATATGCGTCGATTTGCCGGTGCCGTGATATCCGGTGACCATCACGCGCCGATTGCGGGCGAAGCCGGCCAGGATCGCCAGGGTCGTCGGGCGGTCGAACAGGTAATCGGGATCGAGATCCGGCACGTGCTCGTCTGGCTCCGAATAGGCCGGGACCTCCAGATCCGAATCGATCCCGAAGACCTGACGGACCGAGACCTTCATGTCGGGCAGGCCGCCGGGGCCCTGGGTAATTTCCTGGGATGCAGTAGCCATTGTTTCTCCATGCGCCAGCCGGACCGGGCGCGCAAAAGTGACGCTTCAGGTTGGCAAATCGGTTCCCGCCAACCTAGCAGAAAGGCCATCGGGCGCGAAACCCGTGAAGCCTTTATGCTGTCTGTTGGAGTGTGGCCTGTAGATAGGGATTCCGTGCCCTTCCTGAAAGGCGGGGCAGGAATGCGAGTGCGCGCCGCTCCGGCTGGGCGGTCAGGCGAATCCGGCCGATTTTAAATAATTATAGGCTTGGATGATCTCGATCAGGCGGTCCTCGGTCGAGCGGTCGCCACCGTTGCTGTCCGGGTGATGCCGCTTCACGAGGTCATGGAACTTGGCCTTGATCTGCGACTTCGTTACGCCGACCTCCAGACCCAGCGTATCGAGCGCTTTGCGCTCGGCATTCCGAATGGTGCGTGTCTCGGCCTTGGCCCGCGCCTTGCCCGACGGACTTCCCCCTGCAAATTCGCGATACATGTCGAGCGGGTCGATGCCGTTTTCGGCATAGAACCGCCCCGGGTCGGAATATTTGCCGGTGCCCATCTTCCAGGTTGGCCGATGGCCGGTCAGGGCGTCCTTCTGGTAACGCCGGACATCGTCATCGCTCATTCCCTGGAAAAAATTGTAGTTCTGATTGTACTCGCGCACGTGGTCGAGGCAGTAGCGCCAGTAATCCTTTTCGCGGCCTCGGCCCTTTGGCGCGCGATGCGTCGCCTCGTTGCTGCAGCCCGGCCATTCGCAGACATGTTCGGTCGTGCGCGCGCGACGATCTTCGCCCGGCTTGACCCGAATTTTGTCGAACAATGGAGAGTCGAGTTTCATCAGTTACGAGTATGCGAAAAATGCAGCCAAAGGTTCAAGACTTGACATTTCCGAGATTGATCCTGTTTTCAGGTTATTCGGAGTGCGATGCCGCGTCGGGTCGAGAACATGCGAACGAAAGATGTCATCACAAAGAAATTGACGGAAGCTTTCGCGCCCGAAAGCCTCCGCGTCGACGACGAGTCTCATTTGCATGCTGGTCATGCCGGGCATCGCCCCGGCGGAGAGACGCATTACCGTGTTCATATCGTGTCGGAGGCGTTCCGCGGCAAGAGCCGCATCGAACGACACCGTGCGATCAATGCCACGCTCGCGGCCGAACTTGCGGGCGGCGTCCATGCACTCGCCGTCCATGCCTCCGCGCCGGGAGAAGGCGCCGGCGAATGATCAACGCGCCTCGCTGCCTTTCATATGGTCCGAGGCGATTCCGAAAATCGGATTGCGCGCCAGCGGTGTGATGCGCAACGACGTGATTCTGTTGCGATCCTTCAGCAGCACGCCGAAACGGAACCCGTAGAAGGTAAAGGTCTGGCCGACATCCGGTATCAGGCGCGCCTCGTGAATAACGAGGCCGGCGATCGTCGTGGCCTCCTCGTCCGGCAGGTTCCACTCCATGGCGCGATTGAGATCGCGAATCGGCACGCTGCCTTCGACATGCACTGACCCGTCCGGCTGCGGCCACACGCCGGGCAAGTCGACGTCGTGCTCGTCGGTGATGTCTCCGACGATCTCCTCGATGATGTCTTCGAGGGTCACGAGGCCCATGACCTCGCCATATTCGTCGACGACCAGCGCGAGCGGCGTCTTGCGGCGGCGGAACGCCTTGAGCTGCTCCGTCAGCGGGCGGACGGTCGGCACGAACCAGGGCGGCCGGGCCAGCGACACGACGTCGATCTTTGACAGATTGCCCCCGGCCTCCTGAAGCGCGACCAGGAGGTCTCTCACATGCAGGATGCCGACGAAATTGTCCGGCGTCCGGCTCCAGAGCGGGATCCGCGTCACCGGCGCATCGAGCACCGCTTTCAACACGGCCTCGGAACTGTCGTCGGCGCAGACCGTGATCATTTCGGTGCGGTGAATCATGACGTCGAGCACCTGCAACTCGCGCAGATCGAGCACGCCGCCCATCATGTCGCGATCGTGCTTCTCCACCGTACCGTCCCGATGCAAGAGATCCATCGTGCCGCGCAGCTCTTCGCGGGCGGAGAGAATCGGCTGGCTTTCGCCGATCTTCAGACCAAATGACGACAACAACCAGCGAACGAACCGCTCGATCCAGATCAGGATCGGACCAAGTATCGTCACCACCCACCGGATCGGCCGCGCGACCAGAAGCGCACCACGGTCCGGCGCGTTGATGGCTATGGTTTTCGGCAGGACCTCGGTGAAGACGACCACAACCGCAGTCATGATCACGGTTGCATAGACCACGCCGACATCGCCGAACCATGCCAGCATCAGGCCGGTGGCAAGCGACGACGCGGCGATATTCACCGCATTGTTTCCAAGCAGGATACCGCCGATCAGTCGCTCGCGCGCCTCCATCAGCCGATTGACGATCGCGGCGCTGCGGTTGCCGGATTTTTCCATCCGCAACATGCGGGCGCGAGAAAACGCCGTCAGCGCCGTCTCGCTGCCGGAGAAGAAAAACGACAGCGCGAGACAGACCAGAATCGCCAGCAATGCCAGCCAGTCTTGTGCGAGCATCAGCGCAGTTGTTCGATCAGGAAGTCATGCACATCGCGAACGTCGATATCGGGCGCGATGAAGCTGCGTCCGATCCCATGCACCAGGATGAAAGTAAGCCGGCCGCGCTTCACCTTCTTGTCCTGGCCGATCAGCTCGATCAGGCGATCCGCGTTCGGCGTCTCGCCCGGAATGTCCGCGATACGCGTCGGCAGTCCGACGGCCGCGAGATGTTTGGCCGCGCGTTCGGCGTCGGCGGGCGTACACAATCCGCGACGGGCCGAGAAGGCGAAGGCGAGGACCATGCCGATGGAGATCGCCTCGCCATGGTAGAGCCGGTCGGAAAAGCCCGCCGCCGCCTCGAGCGCATGACCGAAGGTGTGGCCGAGATTGAGCAATGCGCGGTCGCCGGTTTCCCGCTCGTCGCGGGCGACGATCTGCGCTTTCATCCGACAGCTGACCGCGATGGCGTGTTCGCGCGCCGCGCTTCCCGCGAAAACATCGCGCCAGTTGGCTTCGAGCCAGGCGAAGAAGTCGGCATCGCCGAGCAATCCGTATTTCGCGACCTCGGCGTAGCCGGCGCGCATGATGCGGAGCGGCAAGGTGTCCAGCAGGGATGTGTCGGCGAGTACGAGGATCGGCTGATGGAATGCGCCGACGAGATTCTTGCCGTGCCGCGAATTGATGCCGGTCTTGCCGCCGACTGAGGAATCCACCTGCGCCAGCAACGTGGTCGGCACCTGCACGAAATCGATGCCGCGCCTCAGGGCGGATGCGACGAAGCCGGCGAGATCGCCGATCACGCCACCGCCCAGCGCGACGATCAGATCGCCGCGCTCGATCCGCGCCGCGATGACGTCCTCGCAGACCCGCTCGAACACCGCATAGCTTTTTGAAGCTTCTCCGGCCGGAACGATCACGCGGCTGCTGGCGATTCCGGCCTTCGCAAGCGAAGCCTCCGCCTGAGCGAGATGCTGCGCGGCGACGACCTCGTCGGTGACGATGGCGACCCGGGCGCCCGGCCGTAGCGCGGCGATCCGCTCGCCCAGTTCCTCCAGCAAACCCCGCCCGATGACAATGTCATAGGACCGTCCGGCAAGCGCGACATCGACAATGATCGGATCTCCGGCGCGAGGCTGCAGGGTCATGCCGGACTTCCTTCCGCGGCTGAAAAATGCGCTGCCAATGCTTCGATAATCTCGTCCACGATGACCTCATGGGATACGTCGCGTGACTCGATCGTCAGATCGGCCAGCGTATAGACCGGATAGCGTTCGGCGATCAGCCGTTTGAGCGTGGCCTCCGGATCTGCTGTGCGCAGCAGTGGCCGGTCGGTCCGCCGCCTGATTCGCTTGATCAGGACATCGAAATCCGCCTTCAGCCAGATCGACACGCCCTTCTGGCCGATCAGGTCGCGCGTATCGGGGTTCATATACGCACCCCCGCCGGTTGCCAGAACCTGCGGCCCGGCTTCGAGCAACCGAGCGATCACGCGCGCTTCGCCCGACCGAAATTCGGGCTCCCCGCGGACCTCGAAGATTTCAGGGATGCTCATGCCGGCGGCGGACTCGATCTCCGTATCCGCATCGACAAACGGCAAGACAAGCCGGATCGCAAGCTTGCGGCCAACCGATGACTTGCCGGCGCCCATCATGCCGACCAGCACCAGCGAGCGGCGGCCGAGCGCCTCGAGAATGCTCCTCTCCGGCGCGCGGGAGGCGTTATGGACCATGGTCTGCGACATGCGCTCGGCGGTGTCCTTGAGATGCGATGCGGACTATAGCACGTGCGGCAGATTGCAACCCCGGAACGGCTTGTGCGGGGCCCCTCTCCGGCCCATGCTTGTCACGACGGCGCGAACATGGTGGTACTCGCGCATCCCATCCATCGACCAGCGGCGCCCGGATCGTCATGCCGAGTCTCTTTCGCTTTCTCGCAGCCGTCGCGATCATCGTCGGGACAATCTATGGCGGGATGCTCGCCCTGACCGTGCTGGTTCAACCGCAATCCCGCGAGATCAGCGTCACGGTCCCGCAGGAGCGCTTCAGCAAGCAACGCTAGTGGGTGGCCATGCCGCGCAGCGCCAGCAGATCCGACCACAAGCTGATCGCGTTGTTTCTCGACATGCTGGCGGCTGAACGTGGCGCCCGCCCTAATACGCTTGCCGCCTATCGCACGGATCTCGATGATTTTTCCAGCTACATCTCCGCGGCCGGACTCGGGCTTCTGGAAACAACGAGCGACGATCTGCGCGGTTATCTCGGCGATCTCGCAAGGCGCGGGCTGAGCCCCTCCTCCGTCGCGCGCAAATTGTCGGCGCTGCGCCAGCTTTATCGCTTCCTTTATGCCGAACGCTACCGGGCCGACGACCCTGCGGCGATCCTCGAAGGACCCAAGCGCGGTCGCTCGTTGCCCAAGACCCTGTCGATCTCCGACGTCGACCGGCTGATCGCCGCCGCCCGCGAACAGACGCAGGATCCCGAACTGTCGGCGAGCGAGCGTCAGCGCGCCGCGCGCCTGCATTGTCTGCTGGAACTGCTCTATGCGACGGGCCTGCGGGTTTCGGAACTGGTCGCGCTTCCCGCCTCGGCCGCGCGCGGGGACCAACGCATGCTGCTGGTGCGCGGCAAGGGCGGCAAGGAGCGGATGGTGCCGCTCAACGAGCCGGCGCGCGAAGCGATGGCCGCTTACCGCGCGCTGCTGGCTGGCACCCGCCACCAGGACTCCAACTGGCTGTTTCCGTCCTTTGGCGAGGAGGGACACCTGACGCGGCAACATTTCGCACGCGACCTGAAGGCGCTGGCTGCACGCAGCGGGTTGCGCGCGGACGCGGTCAGCCCGCACGTCCTGCGCCACGCCTTCGCCAGCCATCTGCTGCAGAACGGCGCCGACTTGCGCGTCGTGCAGACCCTGCTCGGCCATTCCGACATATCGACCACCCAGATTTACACGCACATCCTCGAGGAGCGTCTCAAAAATCTGGTCCGGGATCTTCATCCCCTGAACGATTCCGCCGAGCCGGCCGGCCAGAGACGTTGACCCGTAAAGCCCTGCTTTGCTTGACTTATGCCCGCCAAAGGGTCATGTGCGCCCGGCCCCGGGCGCACCGCCCGCAATCCCGCAAAAGCGATGCGCTCTTATCTCGATTTTGAAAAACCGGTCGCCGAACTCGAAGCCAAGATCGAGGAACTGAAAGCCGTCCAATCCGACGGCGGCGAGGTTCAGGTCGACGAGGAGATTTCGCGGCTCGAGACCAAGGCGGCCACGACCCTGCGGGAACTCTATCAGGAGCTGACCCCCTGGCAGAAGACGCAGGTCGCGCGCCACCCGCAGCGGCCGCACTGCCTCGATTTCATCAACGCCACCATCGAGGACTTCGTCCCGCTCTCCGGGGACCGAAAATTCGGCGACGACGATGCGATCGTCGGCGGGTTTGGCCGTTTCCGGGGTGAAAGCGTGTGCGTGATCGGGCACGAGAAAGGGTCCACCACCGAGGCCCGGATCAAGCACAATTTCGGAATGGCGCGGCCAGAGGGCTATCGCAAGGCCGTGCGCCTGATGGAGATGGCCGACCGCTTCGACATTCCGGTTCTCGCGCTGGTCGATACCGCAGGCGCCTATCCGGGGATCGACGCCGAGGAACGCGGGCAGGCCGAAGCGATCGCGCGTTCGACCGAGGCGTGCCTCAATCTCTGCGTGCCGAATGTCGCCCTGATCCTGGGCGAAGGCGGGTCGGGCGGGGCCATCGCCATCGCTACCGCCAATCGGGTGCTGATGCTGGAACACGCGATCTACAGCGTCATCTCGCCCGAAGGGGCCGCCTCGATTCTGTGGCACGACACCGGCAAGGCGCAGGACGCGGCGACCAACATGAAGATCACGGCGCAGGACCTGCTTCGGTTTGGCGTGGTCGATGAGATCGTCCCCGAGCCCGTAGGCGGCGCCCATCGGGATCCGGAGGGCGCGATCGCAGCCGCCGCCGCCGCGATAGCCGCGGCATTTGGCTCGCTCAAGGAGCTGGATCGGGCGACGGTGCGAAAAATGCGCCGGGACAAGTTCCTGGCCATCGGCCGCAACGCCCTCTGACCGGCGGCATATGGTACCGTCCTCGCCCCAGAGTGAGCTCGGCCGTTAACCACAACATCGGCGCTGCCGCGATTCGGCCATAATCCCGCCGCCTTGAACAACTCTATTTCTGCTGATTTTACGGGTTGTTGATCGTAATATGGTCAACGGAGACGGGGGCTTTCGGGCCCTTGCGCAGTATGGGACGGAGGGGTAGCACTCTTCCTTTCCTGCTGGGGGAAAGGCCGATCGCGTGGGGGCCAAGGGTTTGACGTTGCGGCCTGTTTTGTTGCGGACGCTGATGGTGTCCGCCGCCCTGAGCTGCGCTGTGTCGCTTTCCGGCTGCAAGTCAGACGGCTCGCTCCCTTACACCGCTGGCAAGTCCAACGCCCCGATTCCGCCGAGGCTGCTCGCGGACATTGCCGAAAAGAACATGGATGTCTCGTCACCGATTCTGGTGCGCGTCTTCAAATCGGAATCCGAACTTGAGGTCTGGAAGCAGGACCGAACCGGCCGCTTCGCTCTGTTGAAGACCTACCCGATCTGCAAATGGTCCGGCGATCTCGGGCCGAAGGTCCGGGAAGGCGATCGGCAGGCGCCGGAAGGATTCTACGACATCACGCCAGCCCAGATGAACCCGAACTCGCAGTTCTATCTGGCGTTCAATCTCGGCTATCCGAACGCGTTCGATCGCGCGCATGACCGCACAGGCGCTCACCTGATGGTGCATGGCGACTGCTCGTCACGCGGTTGCTACGCGATGACCGACGAACAGATTCTGGAAATCTTCGCGCTCGGTCGCGAGTCCTTCTTCGGCGGTCAGAAGTCCTTCCAGGTCCAGGCCTTTCCGTTCCGCATGACGCCGGCCAACATGGCCAAGCATCGGAACAATCCGCACATGCCGTTCTGGCGTATGCTCAAGGAAGGCTATGACCATTTCGAGGTGACGCGGCTCGAACCCAAGGTCAACGTCTGCGAGAAGCGCTACGTCTTCAATGCGCAGTCGCCCAATGGCGGCGCGCAGCCGCTCAATTTCAGCCCGCGCGGCGCTTGCCCGGTCTACGAGGTGCCGCAGGAGATCGCCTCCGCCGTCTACGAAAAGAAGCGCAATGACGACATGCAGATCGCTCAGTTGAGCGCGCGTGGTACGCCGACCGCGCCGATCAAGTCAGGGCGAGACGGCGGCATGCATCCGACTTTCGTCGCCAAGCTGCAGCCGCGCGAAATCGTTGACGAGCGCGGCAACGTCAAGCTCGTCGTCGACCGCAATGCGGCCGGCAATGTCATGGTCAGCGCGCCGGCATGGAATAACGACATCGCCAGCTCGCCTGTAGCGGCCGAGCCGGTTCAGACCGCGAGCGTGAGCGTGCCGCAGACCGCGCAACCGGCGACTCGCGACCTCAGCTTCACGGAGAAGCTTGGCAATTTCTTCCGCACCGGGTCCACCGATCCGCAGCCGGCGCAGGTCGCAGCCGTCGAAATGCCCAAGCCCGCGCCGAAGCGCGAGCGCGAGGGCATGAAGGCCAAGATCCAGCGCGTGGTCGGTCTGCGCGGCTCGAACCCGGCGCAAAGCGACGGCGAGGCCTCCGCAGCGAAACAGGCTGCTGCCGCCCCGCGTAATGCTCCGCAGGTCAAGACCGCGGAAGCCCCTGCCGCCCAGCCAGCGCCGGCGCAGAACGGGGTGATGAGCGGCGCTCAACCCGCCCCGTCCAGCAACAGCTTCGACAGCCGGTGGAGCGCGTTCCGCTAGGCGGACCCGTCCTGAGCGGCGCTGCCGTTCGAACCTGACCTCAACCTGACCTTGGTTGCGATCGGCCCGGTGTCGCCGACCTCTTCGACGTAACTCACCGCGTCGCCGCGCTTGAGGCGATCGAAGTCGCCGACCAGCACCGCATTGCGGTGGAAATAAAGCAGCCCGCCTTCCTTGGTCAGGACGAAGCCGTGGTCGCGCTCGGGCTGGACTTCGGCCACCTGGCCCAGGAATTCATTGGCGGCCTCGTGTGTCAGCGCTGTCTTGCGATCGGCAAGCCGCTCCTTGAATTCGCTGAGCTGACGTTCGGCGATACGGAAGGCTTCGTTGATGGCGTTGTGTAGATCGGGCCGTTGAAACCTGCGTTGCAAATGCTCGGGCTCGTGCGAGACCACGATATCCTTGTAGCCCGGAATGCCGATCTCGATGCGTACCACTGGCGGAATGGTCTGGTTCGCATTGTTCGCGCGTTGATCGACGCGAACGCGGCACGATGTCAGCCGGTTATAGATGTCTTCGAGCCGCGCGACGTGGTCTCGAATTTGGTCCTCGGCCCAGTCGGAATGATCGAGATTGTGAAAGGCGATTTCGAGAGGGACCTGCATCTGGTTTGCACTCGCTGGCTATATGCACGCCAACGCACGGCCCGAAGAAATTGTTTCGGCAGCGTCGGCAGCCGTCCGCAGTGAAAAGGCCGGGCTCCCGCCCGGCCTTCACTATTACCAGATTTGTGGCGCGACGGCGATGGACGCTCAGGCGAAGCGGCCGTGGCAGTGCTTGTATTTCTTCCCCGAACCGCAAGGACAGCTTTCGTTGCGTCCGACCTTGCCCCAGGTCGCCGGATTATTCGGGTCCCGATCGACCGCCCGTTGCGTGCCGTTGCCCGCCATCGCCGGCGACAGCGTCGCGTCCGCGAATGCCATCTCGTCCTCGCCGGTGAAGGGGTCGATCTTGTGGGCTTCCATATAGGGAAGCTGCTGTTGCGTATCCTCCGGCGGCGCCTGCACGATCTCGACCCGCATGAGCTGCGCCGTCACACCTTCGCGCAGATTCGCGATCATGGTTTCGAACAGCTGGAAGGCTTCGGACTTGTACTCGTTCAGCGGATCGCGCTGACCATAGCCGCGCAGGCCGACCACCTGACGCAGATGTTCGAGCATCACCAGATGTTCGCGCCACAGATGGTCGAGCGTTTGCAGCAGGATCGATTTCTCGACATACCGCATCACTTCCGGACCATATTGCGCGACTTTTGCGGCCATGTGCTCGTCGGCCCGCTTGGTGATCCGCTCGCGGACCTCATCGTCGGCAATGCCTTCCTCTTTCGCCCAGTCCTGAATCGGCAGATCGAGGTTGAGGATGTGCTTCACCGCATCCTGGAGATTGGCGGTGTCCCATTGCTCGGGATAGGCGTTCTCCGGAATATGCTTGGAGACCAGCTCATCGATCAGCGCGTGGCGCATGTCGTTGACGGTCTCGGAAACATTGTCATCCTTCATCAGATCGATGCGCTGGTCGAAGATCACCTTGCGCTGATCATTCGCGACGTCGTCGTATTTCAGGATGTTCTTGCGCAGGTCGAAGTTGCGCGCCTCGACCTTCTGCTGCGCCTTTTCCAGCGCCTTGTTGATCCACGGATGGATGATGGCCTCGCCCTCCTTGAGGCCGAGCTTGGTCAGCATGCCATCAAGCTTGTCCGACCCGAAGATGCGCATCAGGTCGTCTTCAAGCGACAGGAAGAACTTGGAACGGCCCGGATCGCCCTGGCGGCCCGAACGGCCGCGCAACTGGTTGTCGATGCGGCGGCTCTCGTGGCGCTCGGTGCCGAGCACGAACAGCCCGCCAGCGGCCAGCGCCTTTTCCTTCAGCCGCGCCACCTGCTCGCGGATTTCCTTCTCGCGCCGCTCCCGCTCCTCGCCTTCGATGCCGACAAGCTCCTGCTTGATCCGCATATCGGCATTGCCACCGAGCTGGATGTCGGTGCCGCGGCCGGCCATGTTGGTCGCAATGGTGATCGCGCCCGGCACGCCGGCCTGCGAGACGATATACGCCTCCTGTTCGTGGTAGCGGGCGTTCAGGATCGCGAAGACCTTGGCCTTCTGCGCGCCTTCATCGCCGGTATAGAGCTTGGCGAAGGCATTGGGATCGGTGAAATCGTGCTGCTCCCAGCCCTTCTTGCGCAGCATTTCCGCAAGCGTCTCGGATTTCTCGATCGAGGTGGTGCCGACCAGAACCGGCTGGCCCTTGGCCTTGCACTCTTCGAGCAGAGAGATGATGGCGGCGTATTTTTCGGCGTTGGTGCGATAGACCTCGTCGTCCTGATCGTCGCGGATCATCGGACGATTGGTCGGCACCTCGACCACGCTCAGATTGTAGATGTCGAGGAACTCGTCCGCCTCGGTGAGCGCGGTGCCGGTCATGCCGCCGAGCTTCTCGTACATGCGGAAGTAATTCTGGAAGGTGATCGAGGCCAGCGTCTGGTTTTCCGGCTGGATCGGCTGATGCTCCTTCGCCTCCAGCGCCTGATGCAGCCCCTCCGAATAGCGGCGGCCCGGCATCATGCGGCCGGTGAACTCGTCGATGATCACAACCTCGCCGTTGCGAACGATGTAGTCCTTGTCGCGCTGGAACAGCTTGTGCGCGCGCAGCGCCTGATTGACGTGATGGACCGTCGATACGTTCTCGATGTCGTAGAGCGAATTGCCCTTGAGCAGCCCGTCGTCGCGGAACCATTGCTCCATCTTTTCCATGCCGGCTTCGGTCAGATTGACCGTGCGCTGCTTCTCGTCGACCTCGTAATCCGATTTGTCGAGGCGCGGGATATAGGCATCGATGGTGTTGTAAAAATCTGACCGGTCGTCGAGCGGCCCGGAAATGATCAGGGGCGTCCGCGCCTCGTCCACGAGGATCGAGTCTACTTCGTCGACGATTGCGTAAGCATGCCCGCGCTGGACCATATCCTCCAGGCGATACTTCATGTTGTCGCGGAGATAATCGAAGCCGAGCTCGTTATTGGTCCCGTAAGTGATGTCGCACTCGTAGGCCCGTTTGCGCTCCTCGTCGTCGAGACCGTGCACGATGATGCCGGTGGTCAGGCCGAGGAACCCATAGATCTGGCCCATCCATTCGGCGTCGCGCTTGGCGAGATAGTCGTTGACGGTGACGACATGGACACCGCGGCCGTTGAGCGCATTCAGATAGACCGGAAGCGTCGCCACCAGGGTCTTGCCTTCACCGGTCTTCATCTCGGCGATGCCGCCTTCGTGCAGGATCATGCCGCCGATCAACTGCACGTCGAAGTGACGCTGCCCGAGCACGCGCTTGCCGGCTTCGCGAACGGTCGCGAATGCCGGGACCAAGATGTCGTCGAGGGTCTTGCCTTCCGCGAGCTGCTTCTTGAACTCGGCCGTACGCGCGCGCAATTCCTCGTCGGACAGCTTCGACAGCTCGGGCTCAAGCGCGTTAATCGCCTGGACACGCGGCTGGTAGCCTTTGATCCGCCGGTCATTGGCGGAGCCGAACAGCTTGCGGGCGACTGCGCCAAGCATGCGAAATCCTTCTCTTCAGGTGATCTTAGTTCGGACCGCTGGAACCGCGGTTTGGTTCAATGGGTTCGACACACGAAGTTGTGACACCAAGAAACCGCCAGACTGCCGAATGCAGATCCGCCCCGGAAATGGTCCAGCCGCGCGCCCCAATTTAACCGGATCGCGGGCAAGTTCGGGGATTGCGGCCGGAAACCTTGCAGAAATAGGAGGGGGTTACACCCTTGTCAATCAGAGCCAGAGGCCGCGCGATTGCCGAAATTTAAGCGACATCGGGCATTGCCAAGCGATATGCCTTGCGTAAGTGTCCGCCGCATTCAGCAGCCGGCCCAAGGCCAGCCCGAAGGAACGCCAATGAACCCGACCCACCCCGCCTATTTCCGGCTGCCGGCGCTTGCTGCGGCCGCGCTGCTCGCCCTCGCCGGAGCGACGACGAAGACGGTCGCGCAGACTGATCCGGTCGTCGCACGTGTCAACGGTACCGAGATCAAGGAAAGCGACCTGAAGGCTGCCGAAGAGGACGTCGGCGCTCAATTGCCGCCGATGGCTGAAGACGCCAAGAAGGACTACCTGACGACCTATGTCGCCGACATGATCCTCGTCTCCAAGGCAGCCGAGGCCAGGAAGCTGGGCGATACCGACGAATTCAAGCGCAAGCTGGCCCTCGCCCGCACCAAGCTGCTGATGGAAGCGCTGCTCCAGAATGAAGCCAAGGCGGCGGTCACCGACGAGGCGATGAAGAAGGTCTATGCCGACGCCATCAAGGATATCGGCAACGAGCAGGAAGTCAGTGCACGTCATATCCTCGTCGAGTCGGAAGACGAGGCCAAGGCCATCGCCAGCGACCTGAAGAAGGGCGGCGACTTCGCGGCCATCGCCAAGGAAAAGTCGAAGGACCCTGGATCGAAGGATTCCGGTGGCGACCTCGGCTTCTTCACCAAGGATCAGATGGTGCCGGAATTTGCCGAAGCCGCCTTCAAGCTCGACAAGGGCCAGATCTCCGACCCGGTGAAGTCGCAGTTTGGCTGGCACGTCATCCGGGTCGACGACAAGCGCGCCAAGCAGCCGCCGTCCTTCGACCAGGTGAAGGACCAGATCGAGAATTTCGTGCAGCGCAAGGCGCAGGCGGAGTTGATCCAGAAGCTGCGCGCCGACGCCAAGATCGAGAAGGTCGGCCAGAAGCCCGCGGACCCGGCCGCCAAGCCGGACGCGGCTGCGCCGGCCAAGAAGTAAAACCCGTCCTCCGATCGGGGAATAAAACGGGACGCCACGGCGTCCCGTTTTATTTTTGTCATCGCGCCCGCTATGAGGTGAGCCGCCGGCACGCTGCCGCGCCAAGAGGCTCCCCATGTCCACCGCTGTCTCACCCCTTGCTCCCAAGACCGTGCCCGAGATGCCGCCGATCGACGGCGTGCGGATCGCAACCGCGCAGGCCGGCATCCGCTACAAGAACCGGACCGACGTCCTGTTCGCGGCGTTCGACGAAGGCACGACCGTTGCGGGCGTTTTCACCCGATCGAAATGTCCTTCCGCTCCGGTGGAATGGTGCCGGGCCCATCTGAAGGGGGGGACAGCACGCGCGCTGGTAGTGAATTCGGGCAATGCCAATGCCTTCACCGGCAAGTCCGGCCGCGCAGCGACGCAACTCACAGCAAAGCTCGCGGCTGCGGCCAATGGCTGCAGCGTGAAGGAGGTGTTCCTGGCCTCGACCGGCGTCATCGGCGAACCGCTCGATGCGACGAAATTCGAAGGCGTCATGCAGACCCTTGAGCAGGATGCGGCGCCAGGTCGCTTCCTTGACGCCGCAAGGGCGATCATGACCACCGACACCTTTCCGAAGGTCGCGACGGCGACAGCGCGTATCGGCAAGACGCAGGTCACCATCAATGGCATCGCCAAGGGCGCAGGCATGATCGCGCCGGATATGGCGACCATGCTGTCCTTCATCTTCACCGATGCGCCGATCGGGGCGAATGCCCTGCAGCGCCTCTTGAGCGATGGCGTCGCCGACACCTTTAACGCGGTGACGATCGACGGCGACACCTCGACCTCCGATACCCTGCTCGCCTTCGCCACGGGCGCCGCGGCGACGCGAGGCGCGCCCAAGATCGCGCGGGCAAGCGATCCGAGGCTCAAGGCTTTCCGCAAGGCGCTGCATGAGGTGCTGGCCAATCTCGCCGAACAGGTCGCGCGCGATGGCGAAGGCGCGCGCAAGCTCGTCGAGATCAAGGTGCAGGGCGCCGTCTCCGACAAGTCGGCACGCCGGATTGCCATGTCGATCGCCAATTCTCCGCTGGTGAAGACCGCCATCGCGGGTGAGGACGCCAATTGGGGCCGTGTGGTGATGGCGGTCGGCAAGGCCGGAGAGCCGGCCGACCGGGACAAGCTCTCGATCTGGTTCAACGGAATTCGCGTCGCTACCAAGGGCGCGCGCGACCCCTCGTATGATGAAGCAATCGTTTCGGAGACGATGAAAAAACCGGAGATCGAGCTCACCGTGGCGCTGGGTCTCGGCAAGGGACGCGATCGCGTGCTCACCTGCGACCTGACCAAGGACTACGTCGCCATCAACGGCGATTATCGATCGTAATTTCTCCGCATGCTTTAGCACGCCATTAACACGCCTTTTCTTAAAGTGGACGACCCGTCGTGAGCGCCAGACTTCTGACCGTTGTCGCCTGTGCCCTCATCGATGCGGACGGCCGGGTGCTGATTGCCGAACGTCCGGCCGGCAAGGCGATGGCAGGTCTTTGGGAATTCCCCGGCGGGAAGGTCGAAGCCGGCGAAACGCCGGAGCAGACCCTGATCCGCGAGTTGCAGGAAGAACTGGGAATCGTCGTGAAGGAAGCTTGCCTCGCACCGCTGACGTTTGCGAGCCACGCTTATGAAGACTTTCATCTCCTGATGCCGCTCTATGTGTGCCGGCGCTGGGAGGGCCAGGTGAGCGCAAGACATCACGTGCGGCTCGCCTGGGTGAGACCGAACAAGTTGAGAGACTACCCGATGCCGCCTGCCGATGCGCCGCTGATCCCGCATCTGGCCGCACTGTTGTAGCGATGAGAATACGCCGATGAACCTGCGGACCCGTCACGGACAAGTCCTCCACCGCTTCCTGCGCGATGAGCGCGCGGCAACTGTTGTGGAATATGCGATGATCGCCGCCGGAATTGCCGCCGCGATCGTCGGCGCGGTGAATGCTCTCGGCGTTTCCGTCAAGGGATTATATGATGCCGTCGACGCTGCGCTGGGCAGCTAGTCGTCCGCTTCGTCCTTCACTCGCACTTCGACCGTCCTGAGCGCATCGGACAGCCGCGCCTGCGCCGAGCCGGGCCGCAGCGGCTTCTGCTGGCTCTCATGCGGCGCCCAGCCCGACAGCCACACAATGTCGAAGCTCGCGCGCAGACGTCCGTCGGGATCACGGAATCGTTCGGCATAGATCTCGGCCATCCTGAGCAAGGTTGCCCGCTTCAACGGAAGGCGCCGCCGCTCGACCAGCGCATTGGTCGCGCCCATGCCGCGCAGATCGCGCAGCAAATCCAGCGCGGTCGTATAGCGAACCGTGATGCGGTCGGTGTCGACCACCGGCAGCGCAAAACCCGCCCTTTGCAGCAACGCACCGAGGTCACGCAGATCCGCAAACGGAGCGACACGCGGCGACACGCCGCCTTCGATCTCGGCCTCCGCGGCCGCGAAGGATTGCCGAAGCTCGGTCAGCGACTCGCCGCCGAGCATTGCGGCAAGGAACAGCCCGTCCGGTCGCAGCGCCCGGCGGATCTGCACCAGCGCTCCGGGCAGATCGTTCACCGCATGGAGCGCGAGCGCAGATACCGCAAGATCGAGCGATCCGTCGGCAAAGGGCAGCGCCTCCTCGTCCGCTGCGACGAGCAGCGATTCCCCTGAATCGAGCATTGGGGCGAGCGGATCGACGCCGATCACCACGGGCGCAAGCTGCTGTTGTCGCAGCATTGTGCGCAAGGCGGGGCCGGGCGTTCCGATATCCGCGGCAACGGCAAAGTCGCGCTTCACCGCGAACAGCCGCTCGACCAGTTCCTGCGCCGCATGGGCCAACAGAAAATCCACCGGTCCGGCGCGCAGAGCACGCAGGCGGCGCAGCCGCTGCAGGCTGCGGTCGAACAGGCGGGGCGGCGACTCTGCCACTTTCACGCGTCTCCTCGTGGCGCTACGCTCAGCGGATGCTCGGAACGGCTGGGGACCAACGCATATCCGCCCGCCTGTCGCAAATCGCGGCGGCCATGCGCGTTCCGTTTAAGCTCATTCTCGACACCGGACTACCGCAGCTTTGCCCTTCCTGCCGCGAACCGGTCGGCGACGGCGCCGGGCTCTGCGCCTCCTGCTGGTCGAAGCTGTCGCCGATCGAACGACCGTTTTGCGAGAAGCTCGGCATTCCCTTTACCTACGACCCGGGGCCCGGGATTTTCTCGATGCAGGCCATCGCCGATCCGCCCGCCTATGCGCGGGCTCGCGCGGCGGTGCGCTACGACGACATCGCCCGCACGATGGTGCACGCTCTCAAATATGGCGACCGGCTCGACCTCGCACCGGTCATGGCACGCTGGATGCGACGGGCTGGCGCCGATCTCCTCGGGGATGCGGATGTCGTGGTGCCGGTTCCGCTGCATTGGCGGCGGCTGTGGGCGCGCCGCTTCAACCAGTCGGCGACGCTCGCAAAGCTCGTGGCTGCCGAGCTGGATCTGCCGGTCGCCTATTCGGCTCTGAAGCGGGTCAAGGCAACGCCGCAGCAGGTCGGGTTGTCGAAATCGGAACGCGCCAGCAATGTGCAGGGCGCATTCCGGGTAGACGCCGCCGGCAAGGCCGAGATCGCGCGCCGGCAGGTGGTCCTGGTCGACGATGTCCTGACCTCGGGCGCGACTGTCGACGCGTGTGCGCGGGCTTTGCTCCGGGCCGGCGCCCGGCAGGTGGACGTGCTCGTTTTCGCGCGGGTTGTCGACAGCGTGCGCACGCCCATATAAAGATTTCCTCGAAAACAAAGTCCCATGCCACCGGTCGAAATCTACACCACCGCCTATTGCCCCTATTGCGCCTGGGCGAAGGACCTCCTGGTGAAGAAGGGCGTCGCCTTCAAGGAAATTGATGTGGGCGGCAATCCCGGCTTGCGTGCCGAGATGCGCGCGCGCGCCCGCGGTCGCACCACCGTGCCTCAGATCTTCATCGGCGACACTCATGTCGGAGGGTGCGACGACCTGTATGCGCTGGATGACGCGGGCAAGCTCGATCCTCTGCTGGCCCAGCCCGGACCTGCGGCATGACCCGATCGAACGGCACCTTCCGCGCCGGCCTGATCCAGATGCGATCCCGCCGGTCTCCGCAGACCAACCTTGACGACGCGAGCGCGCTGATCCGCGAAGCCGCCGCGGGGGGCGCGCTTTATGTGCAGACGCCCGAGATGACCAACATCATGGAGCTGTCGCGCGAGAAGCTGTTCGCCGCCATCGCTCCGGAAGAGAACGATATCTGCCTTGCGCGTTTCCGCGAACTGGCGCGCCAGCACAAGCTTTACCTGCATATCGGCTCGCTTGCGATACGGGTATCGGCGGAGAAGGCAGCCAATCGCTCCTTCGTCATCGATCCGCGCGGTGAGATCGTCGCGCGTTACGACAAGATCCATATGTTCGATGTCGATCTGGCCGGCGGCGAGAGCTATCGGGAGTCGAACAATTTCCGGCCGGGCGAAAGCGCGGTCCTGGTCGATCTGCCCTGGGCGCGTTTCGGCCTGACCATCTGCTACGACCTGCGTTTCCCGGCGCTCTACCGTGCGCTTGCCGAAGCCGGCGCGACGGTGCTGACGATCCCGGCTGCCTTCACGCGGCAGACCGGGGAAGCGCATTGGCATACTCTGGTTCGCGCGCGCGCCATCGAGAATGGCTCGTTCGTGCTCGCCGCGGCGCAAGGCGGCGCCCACGAGAACGGCCGCGAAACATTCGGCCATTCCCTGGCCGTCGATCCGTGGGGGCGCATCATAGGCGAGCTTGGCACCGAGCCTGGCGTGATGCTGGTCGAGATCGACCCGGCCGAGGTTGCGGCCGCGCGCGGCAAGGTGCCATCCCTGCAACATGGCCGCCGGTTCGACATCATCGAGCCCCTGGCTGAACCGGCCCACCTGCACGTCGTCGGTGACCCGGCATGATCAAATACGCGCTCGTCTGCGAGCGAAAACACAATTTCGAAATCTGGTTCAGCGACTCCGCCGACTATGACCGGCAACGCAAGCGCGGCCTCGTGACGTGTCCCGTTTGCGATACCAAGAAGGTCGAGAAGGCGATCATGGCGCCAGCGATCAGTCGCTCTGCGCGCAAACGCAAGAGTGATGCGCCTTCCGCCCCTGCCGTCGAGGTGCCCGCGTCCGCGCCGGTCGCGATGATTTCGCCGCAGGAGCAGGAATTCCGCGCCAAGCTGAAGGAATTGCGCGACCACCTGACCAAGAATGCCGACAATGTCGGCAGACGATTTCCCGAAGAAGCGCGCAAGATGCATTACGGCGAAATCGAGCACCGTTCGATCTACGGTGAGGCCACGCCCGAGGAAGCCAAGGAATTGCGCGACGAGGGTATCGAGTTTCACCCGCTGCCGATTCTGCCTGACGAACGGAACTGAGCTTCGCGATCGCGCCCTTGCGGTCGTGACACCGGCGTTGAGGTGAGGCCCGATGAGGCGTGGATCGCTCGTCCAACTGGTCATCCTGGCGCTGGGCATCGCGATCCTTGCGATGCTGGTCCTGCCTTACGCGCGCTATCACCTTCTGTCTCAGACCGCGCAGCGGCCGATCACGCCACGCGGCGATCTGTCGAGCCTCGAACAGAGCACTATTTCGCTTTTCGAGCGAGCATCACCTTCCGTCGTGCAGATCGTTGCGATGCGGGACGCCGGAGGCTTCGTTGCAGGAGACGAGACCGCAACCGGAACCGGCACCGGCTTTCTGTGGGATGCCGCCGGCAACATCGTGACCAATGCCCATGTGGTGCAGAATGCGACGCGCCTCGCAGTCAGAACCTCCGAAGGCACGATCTACAATGCCGAACTCGTCGGCGCCGCACCGGGCTATGATCTCGCGGTGGTGCGCGTCCTGAATTTCGTCAGCTTGCCGGCGCCGCTGCCGCTCGGCACATCGGCCGATCTGAAGGTCGGACAACTGGTATTTGCCATCGGCAATCCCTTCGGCCTCGATCAGACATTGACCACGGGCGTCATCAGCGCGCTGAAACGGCGCATGCCCACGGCGGGCGGGCGCGAGATCGCCGATGTGATTCAGACCGACGCTGCAATCAATCCAGGAAATTCGGGTGGGCCGCTTCTCGATTCCGCCGGTCGCCTGATCGGGGTCAATACCGCGATCCTGTCACCGTCCGGGACAAGCGCCGGCATCGGATTCGCGATTCCCGTCGATGTCGTGAACCGCGTGGTGCCCGAATTGATCAAGTCGGGGCGGGTGCGTACGCCGGGGATTGGCATCGTTGCCGCGAGCGAAGCGGTCGCCTCGCGGGCAGGCATCGACGGCGTGATCATCGTTCAGACCATGCCGAATTCACCCGCGGCGAAAGCCGGATTGCGCGGCGTCGATCCGCGTACCGGCGCAATCGGCGACGTGATCGTTGCCGCGGACGGCAAGCGGATCCGCAAGCTATCCGACCTCACCGATATCCTGGAAAGGATCGGCGTGCCCGGCCAGATCCGGCTGACCATCCTCCGCGACGGCTCGGAACGCACAATCACGGTCGAGACTGCGGACATTTCGCAGCGATAGTTTCGGCTTACTTCGTTCAACTTTGACTCAGTGTTGTCACATCAGTTGATTGCGCGGTGCGCGTGTGGGCAACTGAATTCGCTCAAGCATTGGTTAACGCGAAGCGAAAAGCACAAGCTTTACGGCATCCAACGTGTGAGACGCGGAGTCGCGCGAGAATTGCCGACACGCACGCGAGCGATGACATTTTTTTACCGCTCGTGTCGATCGCCGCTCGCCACATCACGGTCTCATTCGGGCGGCAAGCGCGCGCCGTTCTCCAACAACACAGGGGTTTCCAGAAGATGCAGGCTCGAGCCTACGCATTGGCGTTTGCAATTTGTCTTTCCTTCGCAGGTGCGGCGCATGCCGAATCCGGCATCGCATCGGTCTATGGCAACGGCGACGGATATGCCGGCCGGAAGACCGCCAACGGCGAACGTATGAACCCGTCAGCCATGACGGCTGCGCACCGGACCCTTCCGTTCGGAAGCCATGTTCGCGTCACCAACAAGAAGAACGGCCGCTCGGTGACGGTCCGGATCAACGATCGGGGCCCCTTTGTGCGCGGGCGTGTCATCGACTTGTCCCCGGCGGCTGCACGGGCGCTCGGATTTGCCGGTCTCGCCCCTGTGGCTCTGTCGCGGTAATTTCATCTTCGACATTGTGATGTTCGGGAGCCCTCGTTCAACGTGAACGGGGGCTCCGGCTTTTTGGCAGAGCGACATCCCGCCTGGTCGCGTCAGTGCGCCCAGATCAGAAGCACGACGCCAGCGACAATCAGAACAATGCCAACACCCTCTCGCGCCGTGGTCTTGTGGCCGAAAACGAAGCGAGAGATCGCCTGCGCAAACAGCACTTCAACGAGCGCGAGCGTGCGCACGCTTGCCGCGGTCGCCAGCGCAAAGGCCAGAAACCAGAATTGCGACGCGGTCGCTCCCATGAAGCCCGCGAACAGAGACGGCCGCCACGCCTTGACGATGGCGCGCATGACGTCGGGGCTCCGCCACATCAGCCAGGCCGAGAGCAGTACCGCCTGCATCAGCAAGCCCGCAGTGAGCGTGAAGGTCGCCGCCATCACGTAGTCGGACAGTCCGAGACTGAGAATGCCGCCGCGGTAACCAATCGCCGACAGGGCAAAGGCGGCACCCGAGGCGAGGCCGATCAGCGTCGGGCGCCAGCTTTGGTCCGAAGCCGCACCGCCCGGCTTGAGCGACATTACGACCACGCCGGCCGTCGCGATCAGGATCGCGGTCACCATCCCGAATGTCAGCTTGTCGCCGAGAAAGATCAGGCCGAACAACGCCACCTGCACCGGCTCGGTCTTGATATAGGCGATGGTGACGACGAAGGATCGCTCGCCCATGGCCATCAGCATCAACGCCGTGGCCAACACTTGCGCGCCCATCCCGAGCAAAACCCATAGCCAGAAGACAGGCGGCGGCGACGGAAAAGCGGCGCCGGTGACGAGCAGAAGACCGCCCAGAAACAGGACTGCGAACGGAAAGCCGAAGAGGAAGCGCACATGCGTCGCGCCGGCGGTGCCGAGGGTCGCGGTCAGTTCGCGCTGCATGGCATTGCGAATGGTCTGTCCGCCAGCCGCGAGCAGGGTGAAGACGATCCACAACCAGCCGGTGTCGGGCATTTACGGCAATCCGCAGCGCCTAGTGTCTGTCATCGCCCGCGGAGGCGGGAGATCCAGTCAACGCCCGCCGGCCGATACTGGATGCCCCGCTTTCGCGGGGCATGACAGAGGATAAAGCGTGACGCGAGGCTCCCACACTCACACCGTCTCAAGCTCGCGCGCCTTGCCGTTGGCGTCCCATTCGGTGATCGCGCCGTGCTCGTTGTCGACGAGGGTCAGCAAGTCGAAATAGCGGATCGTGGGATAGCCCCCGGTGCGCTTCTTCACGGCCTCGCGCCATTCATCGTTATGCGCCCGTTCGGCTGCCTCGATGGACGGCCAGATATAGAACCCGGCCCCGGTGCCGGCGGCATCCCCGATGCCCCAGAGGAAATGCTTGCGCACGAGATCGGGATTGGCCGCCCATTTTCCGACCACCCCTCGCACGGCATCGAGCTCCTGCTCGCGGGTATGTCCATCCGGGAAAGAGAAGGTGACGAGTTCGACGATCATGGGCGGCTCCTCAAGAGATCAGGGCGTCATCATCGCATAGCCGACGACGCGACGGAAATCGTTGGCAACGGGATCACGAACCGCGCGTCGCGGCGAGCATGTAATTGACGTCCATGTCCGACGACAATTCCCAGCGGTCTGCCATCACGCGGTACACCACACCGCGCTCGTCCACGACCCTCAGGCCGGCCGCCTGCATCGCCGCCTCCAGTTCCGCGGGCGTCACGAACTTGTCCCAGCGATGGGTCCCGCGCGGCAGCCAGCGCAGCACGTATTCGGCGCCCACGATGGCGAGTGCGAAGCTCTTCATCGTGCGATTGAGCGTTGCGGCAATCATCATCCCGTTCGGACGCAGCATCTCGGCGCAGCGCCGCACGAACAGGCCGACATCGGCGACATGCTCGACCACTTCCATCGCCAGGACCACGTCGAACTTCTCGTGCTGGTCGGCGAGCACTTCGGCCGTCACAGGACGATAGTCGATTAAGAGGTCAGTCAGGGAGGCGTGGCGGCGGGCCACTTCGATATTGGCCTCCGAGGGGTCGGCACCGACCACATTCGCGCCAAGCCGCGCGAGGGGTTCGGACAGGATGCCGCCGCCGCAGCCGATATCGAGGATCCGCAATCCGGACAGGCAACCGATCTGACGCGCGTTCCGCCCGAAATGGATCGACACCTGATCGCGGATATAGCTGAGCCGCACCGGATTGAACTTGTGCAGCATCGCCATCGGGCCGCGTTCGTCCCACCATTGCGCGGCGAGCCTGGAAAACTGTTCGACCTCACCCCGGTCGACCGTGGTCGCAGCTTGCTTCGGCATGAACCTCACCCGCACTCCCGGACCCCAGGCAACCATACCCCCCGGACGGCCGGAATCCCAACATGCCCCTTCTAGCGACCGGCCGCAGCGCCGCCATCAATTTTCGCTCAGTTCGGTGCCTTGCAGGAGCGGCATGGCGCCGCTATGAAAGCGCCCGCGCCCGGCGTCTCGCCCCAGCCGCGCGTTGAGGGTTCATCAGGGCGCCGATCCTTTCATGTCACGTCTCGTGCTGAAATTCGGCGGAACGTCGGTCGCCGATATCGACCGCATCCGCAATGTCGCGCGCCATGTGCAGCGCGAATACAAGGCCGGCCACGATGTGGCCGTCGTGGTCTCCGCCATGGCCGGCAAGACCAACGAGCTGGTCGCCTGGTGCAAGGACGCCGCGCCGATGCATGACGCGCGCGAATACGACGCGATCGTCTCGTCCGGCGAGAACGTGACCGCGGGCCTCCTTGCCATCGTCCTGCAGAATATGGGCATCAGCGCCCGGTCCTGGCAGGGCTGGCAATTGCCGCTTTACACCACCAATGCGCACGGCTCGGCGCGGATCACCGACCTCAACGGCTCGGAACTGGTGAAGCGCTTCCGCGAGCGCAAGGAAGTCGCGGTGATCGCCGGCTTCCAGGGCGTCCACAAGGAGACCAACCGCATCACCACGCTCGGCCGCGGCGGTTCGGATACCTCCGCGGTGGCGATCGCGGCGGCGATCGAGGCCGATCGCTGCGACATCTACACCGACGTCGACGGGGTCTATACCACCGACCCGCGCGTGGTGCCGAAGGCCCGGCGGCTGGACAAGGTGGCGTTCGAGGAGATGCTGGAACTCGCCTCGCTCGGCGCCAAGGTGCTGCAGGTCCGCTCGGTCGAACTTGGCATGGTGCACAAGGTCAAGATCTTCGTGCGCTCCAGTTTCGACAAGCCGGAAGACATCGATCCGCACGGCATGCCACCGGGCACGCTGATTTGCGACGAGGAGGATATCGTGGAGCAACAGGTCGTCACCGGGATCGCCTTCTCCAAGGACGAGGCGCAGATTTCAATCCGCAATGTCGAGGACAAGCCCGGCATCGCCGCCGCGATCTTCGGCCCGCTCGCCGATTCCAGCGTCAACGTTGACATGATCGTCCAGAACGTCTCCGCCGACGGCAAGACCACCGACCTGACCTTCACGGTGCCGGCCGCCGATTATCAGCGTTCCATGGACGTGATCCAGAAGTCGAAGAACACGATCGGCTTCCAGCGCGTCGACGGCGCGACCGATGTCGCGAAAGTCTCGGTGATCGGCATCGGCATGCGCAGCCATGCCGGCGTTGCCGCGCGGGCCTTCAAGGCTTTGGCCGAACGCAACATCAACATCCGCGCGATCACGACGTCCGAGATCAAGTTTTCGGTGCTGATCGATGCGGCCTACACCGAACTTGCGGTGCGGACGCTGCACTCGCTGTACGGCCTCGACCAGGCCTAGAGGCAATCAGCGCGCGCGGTCGAGGCGCGTCACCATTCTGGCGCCGTCCCAGACCTCGAGCGAAAGCCCGTTCTGCCGCTGCTTCGCGAGCGCCAAAGCCTTGTCGTCGTCGGGCGCGTCGATTTCCTCGACCCGGAGGAAGTGGCCGTCATCACCGATCGTGTAGATCCGATAAAGCATCGGGCATCGTAGCACGCCTTGGATTCGGATCAACCCTTTGAAAAGACTGACGTATTTTGCCAATACACAGCAGAATTTGCGTTCTGTGAAGTGTTAGCTAACTTATGTTTTTGAGTAAGTAGCTCAAACGAGGCAAAGACGATGCCGCCGGTGCGGGAGCAGCGCCTGCAAATCATGCTGTCACCTCAGGAATTGGCCCTGGTCGACGATTTTCGGTTCAAGAACCGAATGCCGAGCCGCGCAGCCGCAGTGCGGGAGCTCCTGAATATCGGCCTGACGGCGTCCGGCAGCGTCGCCGCGACCGACGGCGTCAAGTCATCGGATTTCGGTATTTTCGGTCGCGGCGCCCATAGCCACGACGGCGAAGCCTAGAGTTTCGGCACGCAAAGCTCCGCCGCCCCTGTTCTTTGCGGCGCGGGGTTCGCCGTAGGGCTGTCTCGCATTCCTTCCCCTGGATAACCCAAGGGCGCGCGGAACGCCGGGCTTTCAGCCAAGCCCATGGCCTCATGCGCGATGTGTGAAAGCGCATGAGCGATAGTCACCACGGACCGCCGATTGCGTCGGCGTTCCGCGCGCGGTGTTT
>Ga0180222_1000923_pt1 | contig 36350 bp, 33 predicted proteins | sample eDN5th37CKraftOP_FD_151336 | JGI IMG/M metagenome (GOLD analysis project Ga0180222, IMG submission 151336) | Enriched Organic Plus compost microbial communities from Emeryville, California, USA - eDNA 5th pass 37_C Kraft OP (version 2) (version 2) ...
ATGGGTGTGAGCAACAAAATTGCGCACCGCAAGTCTCCAGGGTCCGAAAGTTGCGGGAACCTACCGAGCCTATTGCACTGCGTCAAGAGGAAAAGAGATCACTCTGCCGTGTCGGCCGGGCCCGCGGGTGATCACGAGGTCTTCAGCGGGCGGGACGTGCCCGCCCGTAATGACCTGCCCTATGGTGTCGAATAGGAGGTGCGGCCTCTCCGGCCGCAGGTGGATCGAGGACGACATGCCATTCCTGCGCGAACGCTCGGGCGCCTGGAGCGCGGAGAAGATCATCGCTTTCGTCGGGGTCTGCCTGCCGGCGGCGTGGATATTCCATCGCTACTGGATCGAGGACCTCGGGCCCCGCCCGCTCACCGAGGTGATTCATTTCACCGGCGACTGGGTCGTGCGCCTGCTCTGGATCACGCTCGCAGTGACGCCGGCGGCACGCCTGTTCAAAGCGCCCAAGCTGCTGCTCGCGCGCCGCACCCTCGGCGTCGCGACCGCCGTCTACGCGATGTTCCACATCACGCTCTATGTCGCCGACCAGAAATTCAACCTCGCAACCGTCGTGAGCGAGATCGCGCTGCGCTTTTATCTCACCATCGGCTTCGTTGCGCTCGCCGCACTGGTGGCGTTGATGGTCACGTCGACCGACGCGATGATCCGCCGTCTCGCACGGAACTGGGCGCGACTGCACCTGCTCGCCTATCCGGTGGCCGTCCTCGCGGCCATCCATTTCCTGCTGCAGTCCAAGAACGACGTCTGGCAGCCGATCCTCATGGTCGGCTTTCTGGCATGGCTGTTCGGCTATCGCATCCTGCAGCGCTTCACGCGCGAGGTGTCCTACCGGCGCCTGACCGCTCTTGCGCTCGCATCGGGCGTGCTCACCATGCTGATCGAGATCGCCTGGTATCGCCTGCGCTCGAACGTGCCGGTCGAGCGCATCCTGCAGGCCAATTTCGATTTCAGCTACACCATCCAGCCGGCCTGGTGGGTGCTGGCGGGGACGCTCGCCATCCCCCTCGCCGTCTGGCTATGGCGGCTGCGGCCTCAACGGCCCGCGGCGCGCAGGACGTCCTCGAGCGCGGTGTCGGGCGCCACGCGCGTCCAGTCCGCGAGCTGATGGCGGAACCAGGTGAACTGCCGCTTGGCGTAGTGGCGCGTGTCGCGCTTGCCCTGCGCGGCCGCCTCCTCGAGCGTCATCTCGCCGCGCAGATGGCGGATCAGCCACGGCACCCCGTGCGCCTTCATTGCCGGCAGCAGCGGATCGAGATTGCGCGCAGCCAGAGCGCGCACCTCATCGAGCGCGCCGGCGGCCAGCATCGCGTCGAATCGGGCATCGATGCGCGCCAGCAATTGCTCACGCGGCGCGTCCAGAAACACGCGCACCGCTTGCTCAGACGCCACCAAGGCAGGCGCATTCTCCTTGTTCCAGTCGTCGAGCGAGCGGCCGGTGGCCTCCATGACTTCGAGGCCCCGCGCGATCCGCGTGCGATCCCCCGGCTTGATGCGCGCGGCGACACCGGGATCGCGACGCGCCAGTTCCGCGTGCATGGCGGCGGGTCCGTCCGTAAGGATGCGCGCCCGGATCCGCTCGCGCAGGTCTGACGGGATCGGCGGGATGCGTGACAGGCCTTGGGTGAGCGCCTTGAAGTAGAGGCCCGTGCCGCCGACGAAGATCGGGACGTGACCCGCCGCGACGATCTCCGGAAGGGTCGCCGATACATCCAGCAGGAAGCGCGCCACCGAGTAGTTCTCGGCGGCGTCCACGTGGCCGTAGAGACGGTGTGGTACCTCCCGCTCCTCCGCCTCGCTGGGCCGGGCCGTGATGATGCGCAGATCGCGATAGACCTGCATGGAATCGGTATTGACGACGACCCCGCCGAGGCGGCGCGCCAGCTCCATGGCCAGCGCGGACTTGCCGCTGGCGGTGGGTCCTGCGATAAGCACCGCCTTCATCCGATCCGGCGCCATCACCGCATGACCTTCGTCGCAACGCTCATCGCTTCCTCGTCGTTCGAGCTCGACGACGGCACCTTGCTGCGTGCCCGCCGCCTGCTGCCCGATCCCGGCGCCCCGCGCTGGCTGGCGCCCGGCAGCGCGGCCGACATTCCGTTTAATGCAGACCCTGCAAACGACAACCGGATTCTGAGCGACGAGTTGCGGGCCGCGTTGGCGCCCGCCCCTGTCGACGTGGTGGTGCAGCGCTCGGACGGCCGCCGCAAGCGGCTGTTTCTGGCCGACATGGATTCCACCATGATCGAGCAGGAATGCATCGACGAGATGGCCGACTACGCCGGCCTCAAGGCCAGGGTGGCCGCGATCACCGAGCGCGCCATGCGGGGCGAGATCGAATTCGTCCCGGCGCTGCGCGAGCGGGTCGCCCTGCTCAAGGGCCTTTCGGCGAGCATCGTCGACGAACTGCTGGCGCGGCGGATCACCCTCACGCCCGGAGGCCGCACGCTGGTCGGGACCATGCGCAAGCACGGCGCCTACACCTGCCTCGTCTCCGGCGGATTCACGCTGTTCACCGACACCATCGCCACCCGGATCGGCTTTGACGAAGCGCGCGCCAACCGCCTGGTGGTGAACGACGGCCTCTTTGCCGGCGAGGTGGCGGAGCCCGTGTTCGGCCGTGACGCCAAGAAGGCGACGCTCATCGATCTGCGCGATCGCCTGCGGCTCGACCGCGCCGACACCCTGGTGGTGGGCGATGGGGCCAACGACCTCGACATGATCCTGGACGCCGGCCTGGGCGTCGCCTTTCACGCCAAGCCTGCGGTGGCTGCCGCCGCGGCAGCGCGTATCGACCACGGCGACCTCAGCGCCCTCCTCTATGCGCAGGGCTACGCGCAGGACGAGTGGGTAAGCTGAATTTTCAAAAAGCGCGTTGCAGGGCAGCACCGCACAAGAGGCATCGCCGCTGGCGCCCTCAGCGTGTATAGAACACCGCCATGGGCTGAGGAGATCACATGGCGCGTCGCGTACATTACGACCTGAAAGGACAAAGGGCGCTCGTGACCGGAGCGGCGTCCGGCATCGGGCTGGGCACCGTGACCATGCTGGCGCGCGCCGGCGCGGCCGTCGCGCTCAACCATCTGCCGGATGATCCGCGTGGACCGCAGGCCGTAGCCTCGCTGCGCGCCGAAGGGCTGAACGTCATCGGTGCGCCCGGCAAGGTCGGGAAACCGGGCGAGACCGAAGCGATGGTCGAGCGCGCGATCGCGGATCTCGGCGGTCTCGATCTCCTCGTCAACAATGCCGGAACGCCCGCGACCCGCTCGACCGTCCCGCCGGCGCGGCTCGATCTCGTCACGGATGAGATGTGGGACGCGATCCTGTCGACCAATCTCGTCGGCGTATTCCGTTGCACGAAAACGGCTGCCCCGGCGCTGAAAGCGTCGAAAGGCGCCGTCGTCAACACCGCCTCGATCGCCGCGCTTGGCGGCGCCGGCAGCAGCATGGCCTATGCCGCCTCCAAGTCGGCGGTCGTGAGCCTCACCCGCAACCTCGCGCGCGCGCTGGCGCCGGAGGTCCGCGTCAATTGCATCGCGCCCGGCGCGGTCGACAGCCCGTGGCTGGACTGGACACCCGAACAGAAGGCGTCCCACCTCGACAAGTCGCTGCTCAAGCGCGTCGGCGCCCCCTCGGATTACGCCGACGTGATCCTGTTCCTCGCCTATGGCACCGAGATGATCACGGGCGAGATGGTCGTCGTCGACGCCGGCCTCACGCTTTGAGGATTTGAGCTCCGCGCCGCCGCGCGAGCACGGCGCCTCCCACCAACCGTCAACACAGGACACGAGAGGAAATGGCAAAGCAACTTGAGGGCAAGGTCGCGATCGTCACCGGCGCGAGCAACGGCATCGGACGCGCGATCGCGGAAATGTACGGCGCGGAAGGCGCCAGGACCGTCGTGGTCGCACGGCGCGCGGAACTGCTCAACGAAGTCGTCGGCGGAATCAAGAAGGGCGGCGGCGAAGCGCTCGCAGTCCCGACCGACGTCACCCAGGAAGACCAGGTGGCCGCGCTGTTCGCCAAGACCATGCAGGCCTACGGGCGGGTCGATGTCCTGGTGAACAACGCCGGCGTCGCGACCAACGTGAACACCGAGGAGATCACCCTCAAGTACTGGAAGGAAGTCCTCGACATCAACATCACGGCCGCCTTCCTGTGCAGCCGCGAGGCGATCCGCATCATGAAGGATCAGAAGCCGCAAGGCGGCCGGATCATCAACATGGGCAGCATCTCGGCGAAGACGCCGCGCCCGGATTCGCTCCCCTATACGACGACCAAATTCGCCATTCAGGGCATGACGCACCAGCTGACCATGGACGGCCGCAAGTACAACGTCGTCGCGTCGGTCATTCACCCGGGTGCGACGCTCTCCTCGTTCACGACGAAGCGCGGGCGCACGCAGGCGGGCGCAGGCGATACGCCGAGCGACTATGTGATGGCCGCCGAGGACGTCGCGAAGGTCGCGCTGCTGATGGCGTCATTGCCGCCGGAGGTGAACCTCTACGAGGCGACGATCCTGCCCAACCACATGCGTTCCTTCATCGGGCGCGGCTAGCGCGCCCCGCCTCCCCCGAAAACAAAACGGGCCGCACTGCGCGGCCCGTTTTCTTTTGATCGGACACGATCACTGCAACGCCAGGGCGATGAACCTGAGCTCGCCTTCGGCGTTGGCGACCAGGAACAGCGCCGACTTGCGTCCCTGCTTCTTGAGCGCGTCGATCTTCTTCTGCATCTCGTCGGGCGTGCTGACGGCTTCCTGCGCGATCTCGACGATTACGTCGCCCGCCGACAGGCGCTTGTCGGCGGCGGCCGAATTGGCATCGACGCCGGTGATCACCACGCCCTTGACCGTGTCCTTGATCTTGTAACGTTGGCGCAGCGTGTCGGTCAGGTTGGAGAGCTGCAGGCCGAGCGACTTTTGGACGACGCTTTTTTCGGGCGGTGCCGCATCCTTCTTGGGCTGCAGCGCGGCCTGCTTCTCGCCGTCCTCGAGCCGGCCGATCTTGACCGTCTTGCGCTCTTCCTTGCCCTTGCGGACGACGACGACCTCGACGTCCTTCCCGACGGGAGTGTCGGCGACGATGCGCTGCAGGTCGCGTGCATCCTTGACGTCCTTGCCGTCGAACTTGAGCACGACGTCGCCGGTCTCGATCCCCGCGGTCTTGGCCGGGCCCTTATCGTCGACGCCTGCGATGAGCGTACCGCGCGCCGGCTTGATGCTGAGCGCCTCGGCAATGTCCTCGGTCACCGGTTGGATCTTCACGCCGAGCCACCCGCGCCGGGTCTCGCCGAAGTTGCGCAACTGATCGATCACCGCCACCGCGGTCTTCGACGGCACGGCGAAACCGATGCCGATCGAGCCGCCGCTCGGCGAGATGATCGCCGTGTTGATGCCGACCACCTCGCCGTCGAGATTGAATAGCGGCCCGCCTGAGTTTCCGCGATTGATGGCCGCGTCGGTCTGGATGTAATTGTCGTATGGCCCCGAGTTGATATCGCGGTTGCGCGCCGAGACGATGCCCGCCGTCACGGTCCCTCCCAGGCTGAACGGATTGCCGATGGCCACCACCCATTCGCCGAGCCGCAGCCGGTCAGAATCGCCGAACCTCACCGCCTTCAGCGGCTTTTCGGGCTTCACCCGCAGAAGCGCCAGATCGGTCTTCTGATCGCGACCGATCACCTCCGCCTTCAGCCGGCTTCCGTCATTGAGGATGACGTGCACCTCGTCCGCGTCCGAGATCACGTGGTTGTTGGTGACGACGATGCCTTCGGCGTCGATGATGAAGCCTGACCCGAGCGAGCTGACGCGGCGGGGGGTACGATTCGGCGTCTCGCCCTGCTGCCCGCGCCGGTTCTTGAAGAACTCCTCGAAGAACTCTTCAAACGGGGTCCCCGGCGGCACCTGGGGCATGGCGCCCCCGCGCGCGTCGACCGTCTGCGACGTCGAAATGTTGACCACCGCGTCGATCACCCGTTCGGCGACGTCGGCGATGCTCTCCGGTCCCCGCGCCTGCGCCCCCACCGGCGCCAGCAGCACGGCGACAGCCCAGGCGGCCGCAAACAGGGATCGGGGCGAATTCAGGAAGCCAACCATGGACTTTCGGTCTCCGTAAGGGTCCGGCCGCGCGATGACAGCCCGACCGCCGGGGCGGCCGGCGTTGTCGAACGCGCCACATATAATGGGCCTGTGCGCGTTCCGCTCCATTCCGGATCACAAATGTGGCCAGACAGTGCGCCGGGGCCGCACGCCGCGCAAGAGGCGCCCATCCGTGACCCCGGCGCCGCCCCCGGGCGGCGATATCCGGCGCGAATAGAGAGGCTTAGCGCGTGCCGGCGGCGCCCATGGCGAGTTCCGCAAGGCAGACGCCGGGCGGTCCCGGCTTGACCAGGGGGCGGCGTATCCATTGCGGCCATTGAGCCCAACCGGCGCGCACCGGCCTGAAGGATGAGATCACGTCGATGTGACGGACACCCGAAACGTGCACGGCGCGTCAGTGCCGTACCGCCCAGATGATCAGCAGGCCCAGCACGGCGCTTGCGAGGCCGATGATCCGCAGGGTCGTTTCCGGCGATTCCTGGACCGCAAGAGTTGCCCGCTTCGCCGCCCCGGGAAAGGCGGCGAACACGAGACCCTCGATCACGAACACCAGACCGAGCGCGACGATGAATTCCGACATCGACGCTCACCATACGCTGGCGCGTCGATGCCGGGCCACCCGCCGCATCAGCGCTGTCCGCCCTGTGCGGCACCTTGTCCGGCGGCAGCAGCAGGCGAGCCCGGCGCAGCCGGAACGCCGGAACGGACCTTGCCGCTCGGATCGGAGAAGAAGCGGAAGAAGTCGGAGTCCGGGCGGATGACCATGCGCGTATCGTTCGGCCGCAGACCGGCTTCGTAGGCCTGCATCGAGCGATAGAACGCAAAGAAGTCGGGGTCCTGGCTGTAGGCCTCGGCGAAGATACGGTTGCGCTCCGCATCGCCCTCGCCGCGGACCTTCTCCGACGTGGAGGTCGCTTCGGCCAGGAGAACGGTGACCTCGCGGTCGGCACGGGCGCGAATCTCCTGCGAGCGCTGGCTGCCCATGGCGCGGAACTCGGCAGCTTCACGCTGGCGCTCCGTGATCATGCGCTGATAGACCGCCTGACTGTTCTGCTCCGGCAGGTCGGCGCGCCGGATACGCACGTCCACGACCTGGATCCCGAAGGCTTGCGCCTCTCGGTCGACCTGCTCGCGCACGCGCGTCATCAGCGCGGAACGGTCGTCGCGCACGACATGGGTCAGCGTCGCTTCGCCCAGAACACGGCGGAGGGACGAATTGAGCAACGTGGAGAGCCGCGAATTCGCGCCGTCGATCGAGCCCACCGTCTGATAGAACATCAGCACGTCGCGCACGCGATAGCGCGCGAAGGCATCGACCACGAGCCGCTTCTGGTCCGACGCGATCACTTCCTGCGCTGCGTTCTCGAGATCGAGAATGCGCTTGTCGATGAAGATGACGCTTTCGATCAGCGGCCACTTAAAGTGCAGGCCCGGATCGGTATAGACCTGCCGCGGCTCGCCGAGGCGAACCACCAGCGCCTGCCGGGTCTCGTAGACCGAGAACACCGAGCCATATCCGATCAGCAGCAGTACAACGGCAACGACGACCGCAACGCCGCCGGCGATCCCGAGCTTCATCGCGCACCTCCGGTTCCGGTCTGGGCCTGCGGCGCCGCCGGACGGCGCTGTAGCTGGTCAAGGGGCAGGAACGGCACGACGCCGTTGCTGCCGGACGTCTGCGCATCGAGGATGACCTTGTCGGTGTTGCTCAAGATCCGCTCGATGGTTTCCAGATAAAGCCGCTGGCGGGTCACGTCGGGTGCGTTCTTGTACTGCTCGTAGACCTGGCTGAAGCGGGACGCCTGGCCCCTGGCCTCGGCCACCGTCTGTTCGCGATAGGCTTCGGCCGACTGCTGGATCTGCGATGCGCGGCCGCGCGCTTCCGGAACGACGCGGTTGGCGTAGGTCTGCGCCTCGTTCTGCGCGCGCTCGAGGTCGGCGCGTGCCGCCTGCACGTCGCGGAATGCGTCGATGACTTGCGCCGGCGGATCGACCTTCTGCATCTGCACCTGCGTCACCAGGACGCCTGCCTTGTAGCTGTCGAGCACCCTCTGCATGAGCTCGTGCACCTGCGTCTCGATCACCTGGCGGGCGCCGGTGAGGATCGGCTGGATCTCCGAGCGGCCGATCACCTCGCGCATGGCGCTTTCCGCCACGGCTTTCACGGTGCCCTCGGGATTTTGGATGTTGAACAGGAAGTCGCCCACGCCCTTCGGAGCGATACGCCAGAACACCGTGAAATCCACGTCCACGATGTTCTCGTCCCCGGTCAGCATCAGGCTTTCCTCCGGGACGTCGCGCGCGGTCGTGCCGCGGCGCGCATCCTCGACCAGCCGCATGCCGACGTCGATACGATTGATGCGCAGCGCCTTGGGCGTCAGCACGGTCTCGATCGGGTACGGAATATGATAGTTGAGGCCGGGCGTCGCCTCGCGCGTGAACTTGCCGAAGCGCAGCACCACGCCCAGTTCATCCGGCTCGACACGGAAGAAGCCGGAAAATCCCCAGAGCACGATGGCGCCGAGGATGATGAGGATGAAACCCTTGCCTCCAAGGTTGCCGCCGGGCAGGACGCTGCGCAGCCTGTCCTGGCCGCGACGCAGGATTTCCTCGAGGTCGGGCGGCGTCGGCCCTTGCGACTGCGGACCCGAGCCCCAGGGTCCTCGGGGTCCGGATCCCCACGGACCACCACCGCCGCCTTGATTGCTCCACGGCATCGACAACGCTCCTCAAGCGCCGCACCGGCGCAGTTCCCGAGCCGCCGCTTTCGGCATGCCCGTCGGTAATCTATTCGTTCGCGCGGCAGTTTATAGGGGTATCCCCTGCCCCGTTCAACGCACCGTCATGCGGCACTTTCACGTGGTTATCGGTCGCTTGCCCGCAAAGCCGGCCGGTCAGCCCTCCCGGGTGACCCGCTCATAGGTCAAAATGGTGAACGCCGCGTCGTCCTGCGGGCCCGGGGGATGGTCCTGACGACGGGTCTCGCGCCACGCGCTGGCCGGAAGCTCGGGGTAAGCCGTATCGCCCTCGGGATCGGAATGCACGCGCGTCAATTCAACGCGGTCGGTGACCGGAAGCGTCGCGTTGAAGATCTCAGCGCCGCCGATCACCATGACATCGCTTCCCCGGCGCAACGCATCGCCACGCGCTGCGGTCAGCGCAGCCTCCAGTGAGGCCGCCACCAGCGCGCCGGGCGCGGTGAAGCTCCCGTCGCGCGTGACGACGATGTTGGTTCGGCCCGGCAAAGGCTTACGCTGCAGCGATTGATACGTCTTGCGTCCCATCACCACCGGCGCGCCGAGCGTGAGCGCACGGAAATGAGCCATGTCCGACTTGAGCCGCCACGGCAGTCCGCCGTCCCTGCCGATCACGCCGTTCTGCGCAACGGCGACGACGTGCACGATGGCGGGCAGGGCCTGCCTGCTCACACCGCCACCTTGGCCTTGATGTGCGGATGAGGGTCGTAACCCTCCAGCGAAAAGTCTTCATAACGGAAATCCACGAGATTCTTCACCGCAGGATTGATCGCCATGACAGGCAGCGGACGCGGCGCGCGGGAGAGCTGCAACTCCGCCTGCTCGATATGGTTCAGATAGAGATGTGCGTCCCCCAAGGTGTGGACGAATTCGCCGGGCGTGAGCCCCGTCACCTGCGCCACCATCATCGTGAGCAGCGCATAGGAGGCGATGTTGAACGGCACGCCGAGGAATATGTCGGCCGAGCGCTGATACAGCTGGCACGACAACCGCCCCTCGGCGACATAGAATTGAAACAGGCAATGGCACGGCGGCAGCGCCATCTTGTCCACGTCCGCCGGATTCCAGGCGGTGACGATCAGCCGGCGGGAGTCCGGATTGCGCCTGATCGCGGTCACGACATTCGCGATCTGATCGATGGCCTTGCCGTCAGGCGCCGGCCAGGAACGCCACTGGTGGCCGTAAACAGGTCCGAGCTCTCCGCGCTCGTCCGCCCACTCGTCCCAAATCGTGACGCCATGGTCGTTGAGGTACTTGATATTGGTGTCGCCGGCGAGAAACCACAGCAGTTCATAAATGATCGACTTCACATGCAGCTTCTTGGTGGTGATCAGGGGAAAGCCGTCCGCGAGGTCGAACCGCATCTGATGGCCGAAGATCGACAGCGTGCCCGTCCCGGTGCGGTCGCGTTTCTCCACTCCGTGCCTGAGCACGAGCTCCATCAGGTCGAGGTATTGGCGCACACCAAGGCTCCTAATCGATTCCCGGCCTAATCTAGTCCGCAGCGGCGCCGCCCGACACCGGCGGTTTTCACAATCCCCAGCCGCGCGCGCCGCACTGCCCCGGACGCGCCTCGATGCGCCTGGCGTGGCGCTTGCCCCATTCGGCCAGAGGAGCGAGCGCGTCGTCCAGTGACGCCCCCAGCTTGGTGATGGAATACTCGACCCGCGGCGGCACCTGGGCGAACACCTCCCGATGGACGAGACCGTCGGCTTCCATCTCGCGCAGCTGCTGGATCAGCATCTTCTCGCTGATGCCCGGCACGGCGCGCTTGAGCTCCCCGAACCGCCGCGGCTCTCTGTGGAGCACCCATAGGATCAGTGCCTTCCACTTCCCGCCGATCACGTCGAACGCGGGACCGAGTCCGCAGCTGTAGATCTTCTGACGCTTCACGGATCACCTACTCATGAGTAAGTACCCTACTTTCGGGTGGGTACTTGATGACTGTCAAGTACGCGCTACCTGTCGGCGCACGGCAAACCTCCAGCCAGAACCAGACGCCATGACCGTTCAAAGCGACACGACCGCACCCCCGCAGCCGACCGCGGCGCGCCTCGCGCCCTGGGCGCTCATGCTCGGCAATTTCGCCGTCGGCCTCGCCGTGCTCGCGCCCGCCGGCATGCTCAACGAACTGGCGGCGGATCTCGCCGTATCCATCCAGCAGGCCGGCTGGCTCGTGACGCTGGGCGCTGTCGTGCTCTGCTTCGGATCCCCGCTCGTGGCCTGGGCGACGAGCACGCTCGACCGCCGGTTGCTGCTTACAGCCACGCTGGCGCTGGTGGCGGCGGGCAACGTCGCGTCCGCGCTCGCGCCGAACTATGCCGCGCTGATGATGCTGCGGCTGCTGACGCTCGCGGTGGCCGCGGTGTTCACGCCGCAGGCGGCGAGCGCGGTCTCGCTGATGGTCCCGGAAAAGGACCGATCCAGCGCCATATCTTTCGTCTTCCTCGGCTGGTCGCTGGCAGTGGCGATTGGCCTCCCGCTGGTGCAGTTCATCGCCGATCACCTGGGCTGGCGCAGCGCCTTCGGCGCGCTCGCGGCGGCCCTCGCGGCCATCTCCGTGCTTGCCGCCATCTCGATCCCCGCACGGCTGCACGGCCCCGCCCTGTCGCTGTCGAGCTGGGGGGCGATTGCGCGCAACCGGATGATCCTGCTGCTTCTCTGCATCACCGCGGTCTACGTGTCGGGAATGTTCCTGATCTTCCCCTATCTCGGGCCGCTGCTGAGCGGCCTCGTCGGCGCGTCGCCGCAGACGATCGCGAGCTTCTTCGCATTGATGGGAGTCACGGGTTTCATCGGCAATCTGGTTGCCAGCCGCGCCGTGCGGCGCGTCGGGACCTTCGCCGCCGCGCTGGCGTCGATCCTCGTCGTCCTGCTCGGGACGCTGTGCTGGTGGTTCGACGCTTCGTCGTTCGTCATGCTCGGGCTGGGGACCGCATTGATCGGGCTCGGCTCGCTCGCTCTCAACTCCATGCAGCAGGCGCGTCTCGTCGCGGTCGCCCCTGCCCTCGCCGGAGGCACGGTGGCGCTCAACACCTCCTCGCTCTACGTCGGGCAGGCGGTCGGCTCCGGACTCGGCGGCGCCCTCTTCGCACACGACTGGATCGCCGGCGTCGGCCCGCTCGCGAGCGCGTTCCTGATAGGCGCCCTTGCACTGACGCTCGTGACGCGACGCGCCGGCTGAGTCCTAAAAAAGGGTGTCGGGCAACCAACCGGCGGGCTTTGGCGTTGTCTCAGGCTCATGCGCAGGAGAAACCGGCCATGCCTGATCCAGCAATGAACGAGATCCAGGTGCACGATTACGCCCGTCAGTTGCTCGACGCGCACGGCACACGCGCGGTTGCCGAGGCAGCGCACAAGGCCCAGGCATGCGAACAAGATGGGCAGCACGAACAAGCCCGCGCCTGGAGGCGGATCGAGGCCGCACTCAAGCTGATGCGTGGCCCCAACCAGGGCTGATCAAGAACCGCCTGTCGCGACGCACGGCGCGGCCAAGCGGTCCACAGGCGGACCGCTTGCCTCGTGCCTTTCGCGGCAGCGGGCGTGCTCGCGCCCGCCGCATCAGCCCTCGGTGAATACGACGTCCCGCTTCGTCCGGATCATCGGCAGCGCCGCCAGCACCAGCAGGAACACCGCGAGCGCGAGCAGAGAACCGGAGATCGGCCGCGTGACGAACGTGGTCGGATCGCCGCGCGCGATGAGCATGGCGCGACGCAGGTTCTCCTCCATCAGCGGACCGAGCACGAAGCCGAGCAGCATCGGCGCCGGTTCGAAATCGTGCTTGATCAGCCAATAACCCATCACGGCAAACGCCGCCGTCATTGCGACGTCGAACGGCGCGTTGTTGATGGAGTAGTTGCCGATGTTGCAGAAAATCAGAATTGCCGGGAACAGCATGCGGTACGGGACACGCAGGAGCCGCACCCACAGGCCCACCAGCGGCAGGTTGATGATGACCAGCATCAGGTTGCCGACCCACATCGACGAGATCATGCCCCAGAACAGGTCCGGCTGCTTGGTCATGACCTGCGGACCGGGCACGATGCCGTGGATCGTCATGGCGCCGACCATCAGCGCCATGACCGGGTTGGGCGGAATCCCGAGCGTCAGCAGCGGAATGAACGAGGTCTGCGAGGCAGCATTGTTGGCGCTCTCCGGAGCGGCAACGCCCTCGATCGCGCCGCGGCCGAAGCGGTGCGGCTCCTTGGCGACCTTCTTCTCGAGCGTGTAGGCGGCGAACGCCGCGATCACCGAGCCGCCGCCCGGCAGGATGCCCAGCACCGAACCGACCGTGGTCCCGCGCACGATCGCACCGAACGACACCTTCAGGTCGTGAAGCGTCGGCATCAGGCCCGTGAGCTTCGACGACACGATCGCACGCTTCTCGTCGCTCTGATCGTCCAGGTTACGGATGATCTCGGCGAAGCCGAAGACGCCCATCGCCACGACGACGAAGCTGATACCATCCGAGAGCTCCGGCACGTTGAAGGTCATGCGCGACTGGCCGGTCTCGATGTCCGATCCGACCATCGACATCAGCAAGCCGAGCAGGATCATGGCCACCGCCTTGATCACCGAGCCTCTCGCCAGCACGACCGCGAACACGAGGCCGAGCACCATGAGCGCGAAGTATTCGGCCGGACCGAACTTGAGGGCGATGCTCGTCAGCGGCACGCCGAGCGCGGCCACCAGCACGGTCGAGACGCAGCCCGCGGCGAAGGAGCCGATCGCCGCGATGGCGAGCGCCGGACCGGCGCGTCCCTGCCGCGCCATCTGATGCCCGTCCAGGGTGGTGACGACGGACGACGACTCGCCCGGCAGATTCACGAGGATCGAGGTGGTCGAGCCGCCGTACTGGGCGCCGTAGTAGATGCCCGCCAGCATGATCAGCGCGCCGACCGGCGGCAGGCCGAAGGTGATCGGCAGCAGCATCGCGATGGTCGCGACCGGGCCGATGCCCGGCAGCACGCCGATGAGCGTACCGACCAGCGCCCCGATCAGGCAGAACAAGATGTTCATCGGAATGGGGAGCGACACCCCCAGAAAGTCCATCCACACCGGCTGGAAGACGACGCCGAAACCGAGCCCGAGGTTGGAGATGATGTCAAACATGGGTGACGTCTCTCCTAGTAACGCGGCCAGAGCGGGAACGGCAGATTGAGCGCATAGGGAAACAGGAACGTGCAGAACGCCGTCAGCGCCGCCGCCCATATCACTGTCTCTCGCCACCGCACTTCGTGCGTGGCGTGCGCGCATACGACGATCGAGATGAAGCTCGCCAGGATCAGGCCCAGCGTACGAATTGTTCCGGCGAATATCAGGATCGAGGCCACGACGAACAGAAGACCTCGCGAAGCCCCGCGTGCCAGCGCCAGCGTCACGAGGAACACCACGGCCGCAGCGGCGATCGTTTCGGCGTTGCGATAGCCGAGGCTGACGAACACCGGCTCCGTGAACTTCGACACCAGAACGAAGATAGCGACGAGCGCGGCGCCGAGCAGCGTGCCGCGGAATGTCCCGGGATCGATGTCCGGCCCCTTGGTGAACACGCCGGTCGCCATCACGATGAGGCCGAAGCACGCCAGCAACACGGCGAACATGCGCGGTGCCGTCCCCGGCCCGAACGCGAAGCCGCGCATTCCGGGCAGGTCGTAGGATGCGTAGAGCGCGAAAAATGCAACCGCGACCAGAACGAGGCCACCCCAGAAGTCGCGTGGACTTCCAATGAAAGAGCCGTCGCGGCGACCGGCCCCCGAAGAACGAGCTCCTTCGGACATCACGACCTCCTCACACAGGGCTTTGATGCAGCCCCGTTCCCCTGAGCAGTACTGTTCCCCGAAAAATTCCTAGCACGGGTCCCCGCGCACCGGAAGCAACCGTGTGACCTGCCGTGCGAACCACCGATGTTGACAAGCTCTAGAATTATGCTTTTCGCGGTGCGGAAAGCGCGCGGCGCGACGTCAGAGCAGTCCCGCGAGTCCGACTGCCGTCGCGGCCCCCAGTGCGTAGAGAGGCGAGATGCGCGTCCAGTAGGTGACCGCGAAAGTGGCCGCGGTCACGGCGAACGTCTTCCAGTCGTGGTTGGCCGAACGCGCGATGATCAGGGCGGTGGCGCAGATGAGCCCGATCGAAACGGGGACGAGTCCGGCCTGGATGGCCGCGCGCCAGGGCCTGTCACGAAACCGGTCGAAGGCGCGCGCGATGAAGAACGCGACCACGCATGCCGGCCCGCACATGAACACGGTGGCGACCAAGGCGCCGGGAACGCCGGCCACGTGCTGGCCGATCAGCGTGACGAACAGGACGTTCGGGCCGGGAGCCGCCTGCGCGATCGCGACGAGATCGACGAACTCGCGGTCGCTCATCCAGTGATGCAGATCCACGGCCTGGCGATGGATCTCCGGCATGGCCGAGATCGCCCCGCCCACCGACAGGAACGAGAGCAGCGTGAACAGCAGCGCCAGCGCAACGAGGGTTTCGATCTCTCCCTTCATGCGCGGCGCCACCAGGCAAGCGCAACGCTGATCGGCACCATCACGAGCAGCACCGTCAGCATCGGCCACTCCAGCACGCCAATGGCCGCAAAGGTGACGATTGCCACCGCCAGCTGCAGCGAACGCTCCTTGCGCAGCAGCGGTTCGGCCATCTGCACGGCGGTCGCGATCAGCAGGCCGGCAGCGGCGGCGGCGAGGCCGGTCAACCCGTTGCGAAACAACGGGAGTTCTCCATAGCGCGTGTAAGCCATGCCGGCCCCGATCATCAGCAGCACCGGCGGCCCGAGCAGCCCCACCAGCGCGGCCGCGGCTCCCCGCACCCCGTAGAGCCGCACACCATAGATGATCGACAGGTTGACAATGTTGGGCCCGGGCAGGAACTGGCAGAGCGCGAACAGGTCGTTGAACTCGTCGGGCGTCATCCACCGTCGGGTGATGACGAATTCCCGCCGGGCGAAGGCCAGGACGCCGCCGAAGCCGGACATGGTGATCTTGAAGAAACCGAGGAACAGTTCGCCCAACGTCGGAATGACGAGATCGGGATGCGCGGCCGCAGCCGAAGGGGGCCTTGGCCGCGCCAACGATGAGGAATCGGCGCCGTCGGACATGCCGTGTGTTTAACGGCGCGCACGACCGGCCGCCAGATCATCCAGGGCGCTGTGCGCAATTGCGCGGGAGGCCGCGATGCGCCTGCGTCCGAACGGGATGGCTCGGTTGGCTTGGCGGCTTTGGCCGGCTCCAGGCGCGCACGCACGACGGCAACACGCAAGGCCACAACAGAGGGGGCACAACAGAGGGGGCCACAACAGACGGGCCCCGGTGCGGCGTGCATCGCGGGGCCCTTTTCTTCGCCTATGCGAAGGATTCTGGATTGCACCAGTTGAAGAGCGAAACGTCATGCGCTTGGCCGTCGCGCCTCGGTCTCGCAACGATGTCTGATTGTCGGCAGCACATCTCACGGACGAGCAGCTGCGGTCTCCGTGATCCGCGCTGTGACCTCGCGAATGCGCAAGGTCAGAGACCTATGCCCGGTGGAGTCATCCTCCTCACCTTGTGATCCGATGCACATGTGTGCGTTGCGCACCGTGCCACATCGTTGCTCCGGGGAGATTCTGCTCCGAGGAGATCCTCCGTGGCAGACGGAGCATCTCGCGAACCTCAAGGTGAACCTTGCTGCCGCGAGTGCAACGTTGAAATGCTCGACCCGATCACGCGCGATGTCAAGACGCGCGGTGGTCAAAGGCATCATCTTGCGGGTAATGCGGTAGCGCTCGTGCGCAACTTCGTGCGGACTTTTGTCGATCGCATTCACGTGCGCGGCGGACGCGACGCCTGGTCGAACACCGGCGCGTCCTCGGCGCCTTCCTGCATCTGCTCGTCGGCCTCGTCCTCGTCGTCAGGTTCGGCGGCGAGCGGCACGTCTTCTGCCTGCCGCCGCAGGTCCTCTTCGGAGTCGGTCATGCCGTCGATCGTCTCGTTGGCGCCCATGCCGTCATCGTGCCGTCCGGTGACGTCGCTGCGGCGCGGGCCGCCCACCGGCCGGCGGACATCGTCGCTGGCGTCGCTGCCGGCGCTGTGCGCGCCCGCCTCGCGCCCGGTCGGCGACCCGACGGCGAGCGCATCCGCCTCCTCGATGCCCTGGTTCGCGAAATCGCGCCGTCGCGGCGCCTTCTCTTTCCTGTCCATGCGTGGCTCCAGCGTTTGGTCGCAACGGCAACCGCCCGCGGCCTGCGCGGGTTCCGCGTGGAGCGTTCACTGGGTGAGGATGGCGGGGTAAAGCGTCTTCCAGAACCCGCAGTGGTGCGCGGTGCTCGCGTCGAAGCTGCCGACGTGACCGGGATCGAAGCGCATCACCGCCTGGTCCGAGGTGAACGGCGTCCAGGCCGGCGACCCGGGTGCTGTCGGCCGGCCGGTGCGGGCAAAGCTCGTCCAATACGCCGTCATCTGGTCGGCGAGCATCTGCGAAGCGGCCGGAAGATCCGGACCATCCACCTTGGAGGTGTTGGAGAAGTGAGGAAAAAGGTACGGCAGCTCCGATGAATGCACCGCGCCCATTTCAAAACCCGGATCGGTCGTCACCGGCGGCGCGGCGCGATCCGCGAACACGAACTCATAGACCTCTGTTCGCTTCGCCAGCAGCTTCCCCGTCTGCAGATAGATGCAATTGTTGATGCCGACGTCGGGACGGAAGTCCGACATGACCGTGCCGAGCGCGGTCGGCGCCGAGGAATAGGCATCGACCGGATATTGCGCGGCGATGGCGCCGGCGTGATCGCCGTAGACGGCCTTGAGCTGATCGACATAGCCGTCCTTGGTGATCTTGGCGCCGGCCTGCACGTCGTAGGCGACATAGAGGCGCATCTCGTCGCGCGTTCCTCCGTTGATGACCGGCACCTTGACGAACCGTCCCGAGGCAATCGCCTCTCCACCCGGAAGCGGCACGGTGCGCGTTCCCGTTGCGGGCGCGAACGCCATCAGGTTGCCACCCGCGGCCGTCGTTCCAGCCGCCAGCAAGTCCTTCACGGATTTTCCGCGCAGGCAGGTCATCGCGCTCGCGGCATCCGCGCAGCCGACGATCTGCGCGACCTTGCTGCCGACCTCGGCCGCCTGCGCGACCGTTCGCAGGGGTGTCGCGCAGCCGGCGCTTTGCACGATGGCCTTGTGGAACAGGCCGCGCGTCTCGCGCGGCGCAATGATGTGCATGCAGACGCCGGCCGCCCCCGCGGATTCGCCGGCGAGCGTGATGTTGTTCGGATCGCCGCCGAAGGCGGCAATGTTGTGCTTCACCCAGCGCAATGCGGCGCGCTGATCCTCGAGCCCATAAGCCCCGTTTTGCGCGCGCTCGAACGCCGGGTGCGGCATGAAGCCGAAGACGCCCAGCCGATAGTTCAGCGACACGACCACGACGTCGCCGGATTTCGCCAGGGGCGCCAGCGGATAGAGCGTGCTGGAGCCACCGACGAAGGCGCCGCCATGGATCCAGACGATGACGGGCCGCCGCCGCCGCAGGTCGGCCTTGCCGGAGTATGGGACCGTGACGTTGAGGAAGAGGCAGTCCTCGGTGTCGCTTGCCTCCGTCAGGCCGTAGCGCGACTCCTGCGGACAGGAGTTGCCATAGCTGGTCGCGTCCCGAACGCCCGCCCAGCGCCTCGCGGGCGCCGGAGGCTTCCATCGCAGCGCGCCGACCGGCGGGGCCGCGTATGGGATGCCCTTGAACTCGCGCACCCCGTCGCCGACCACCCCACGCACGTAGCCCTTGCCGGTCAGGACCACGGCAGGGTCCGAACGCGCGGGTCGCTGCGCCGCGGCAGGACCGGCGGCGGCGAGAATCGCCAGCGCGGCGAGCAGGAGCGCCCGCCGCGTGCCGGCACCGGCCGTCGAATTCGCGATGTGCGATGTCACGTTTGGCTCCCCCTCGCCTGCTCCGCGTCTGCCTGCCCGAGACCCTGCCCAAGATCTGAACAGGACCATGAGGGGGCAAATCTTAGAGGCCGGTTACGCGCCGGCCCGGCGGCCCGTTTCGGGTGCAAAGGCACCCTTTATTCGTCAACCCTTCGCACTTATATTCGGGGGTGCCGGCGCAAGCCGGCTATGGCGATAAATGGCCGTCGGAATAAACCTTTCGGACCCGGGGGCGGTACCCGGCGCCTCCACCCGTGTAGCTCGAGAGCCCGGAAACGGACTTCTTCCCGCGAGGGCGAACGTTTCGGGGCTACACCGGCGGGGGCGAAATAGGATCGACGAGGGCGTAAAGGGCGCTGCTTTCGCTCGGCATGGTTCCGCCGTTATCGGGCCAATCGTGTAGTTGCGAATGACAACTATGCTCCGGTTGCTCAGGCCGCGTAAGCGGTTTGAAAGACCGAATTAAAGCCCTGGCGGGTTAGCTCCGTCAGGCGGGGTTCGGGGGCACCTGGCAACAGAAGCCCCCACTTCATTCGGATTTCTTGCCCGGCGCCGGGAGCGCTACTATGAAGCGCTCGAATTCGCTGTCGATTCGCTGGCATTAGGGTCCATCAGCTCATGGTCACGGACCACATCCGCTACGACATTCTCACCCAGGACGCGATGCGGGGCGTGATCCGCACCGTGCTCCAGGACGCGGCGACGCGCGGGCTCCAGGGCGAGCACCACTTCTACATCACGTTCGACACGCAACACCCGGCCGTGAAATTGTCGCCGCGCATCCGCGCGCAATATCCGGAAGACATGACCATCGTCCTGCAGCACCAGTTCTGGGACCTCGCAGTGACGGAAGAAGGTTTCGAGGTCGGACTTTCGTTCAACGGTGTCCGCGAGAAGCTGTCGATCCCGTTCGCCGCCATCAAGAGCTTCGCGGATCCGGCGGTGAAGTTCGCCATGCAGTTCGCCGACCTGGACGCGGTGTCAGAGCCGGACGGCGAGGAAGCTCCTGCCCCAGCCACGCTGGCGGCCGGGACCGACGCCGGCCCCCCGGGCGAGACGCCTTCCCCGGACGAAAAGCCGTCGGCAGAAATCGTCCGCATCGACCGCTTCCGCAAGAAATAGCCGGCGCAGCCGCGCGAGGAGAGAATGGCCAAGCGCACGAGCCGCGCCGCAAGCAAGGCGACCCGGACCGAGACCGACACCTTCGGACCGATCGAAGTTGCCGGCGACCGCTACTGGGGCGCGCAGACCGAACGTTCGCGCAACAATTTCCGCATCGGCACGGAGCGCATGCCGGTCCCGATCATTCGGGCGCTGGCGCTGATCAAGCGCGCGGCTGCCGAGGTCAACAACACCCTCGGCATCCTCGACCGCAAGCGCATGCAGGCGATCGTCACCGCCGCGCAGGACGTGATCGACGGCCGCTTCGACGACCATTTCCCGCTGGTGGTCTGGCAGACCGGCTCGGGCACGCAGACCAACATGAACCTCAACGAGGTCATCGCCAACCGGGCGAACGAACTGCTCGGCCAGCAGCTCGGCGCCAAGATCCCCGTTCATCCGAACGACCACGTCAACATGAGCCAGTCGTCGAACGACGCGTTCCCGACCGCGATGCACATCGCGGCCGTGCGCGAGATCAACGACGAACTCGTCCCCGCTCTCACCCATCTGCATGCCGCCCTTGCGCTCAAGAGCCGGGCATTCGCCTCGGTGGTGAAGATCGGCCGCACGCATTTGCAGGATGCCGTGCCGCTCACGTTGGGTCAGGAGTTCTCGGGCTATGCGGCGCAGGTCGAGACCGCGATCGCCGGCATCAAGGCCGCGACCCGTCCGCTCTATCCGCTGGCGCAAGGCGGCACCGCGGTTGGCACCGGCCTCAATGCTCCAAAAAAATTCGCCGTCCTGTTCGCGCGCCAGATCGCCAAGCTGACGCGGCAGCCGTTCGTGAGTGCGCCCAACAAGTTCGAGGCGCTCGCCGCCAACGACCGCGAGGTCTTCATGCACGGCGCGCTCAGCGCCACGGCCACCGCATTGTTCAAGATTGCCAACGACATCCGGCTTGCCGGGTCGGGACCGCGCTCGGGTTTCGCCGAGTTGATGCTGCCGGAAAACGAACCGGGTTCCTCGATCATGCCCGGCAAGGTCAACCCGACCCAGTCCGAAGCGCTGACCATGGTCTGCTGCCAGGTCTTCGGAAACCAGACCACGCTGACGGTCGCAGCCAGCCAGGGCCATTTCGAGCTCAACGTGTTCAAGCCGGTCATCGCTCACGTTCTCCTGCAGTCGATCAGGCTGCTCGCCGATGGCGCCCGCTCCTTCGCCGACAATTGCGTCGCCGGTATCCGCGCCGACGAGCGACGGATCAACGAACTGGTGGAGCGCTCGTTGATGCTGGTGACGGCGCTCGCCCCGAGCATCGGCTACGACAAGGCGGCGGAGATCGCGAAAGCCGCGCACAAGAACGGCACCAGCCTGCGGCAGGAGGCCTTGCGCAGCGGGGCCGTGACGGCGGCCGATTTCGACCGTCTGGTCCGGCCGGAACGCATGGTCCGCGCCGGCGGATAGCGGCCGCCAGCCCCGGACGCGGCGGGTTCACGGACATGTGACTCCACCCTTTACGCACGGCGCGGCACCGAAAAGGGCCACATTTCGCGCTCCCCCGGCGCATGCCCGGGATATCTGCACAGCATTTTGGAACAAAGGGCAGGGTGAAGCCTTTGTATCGGCACATTTACCGTCGATGTCTTCCCGGAGACTGCGACCGCCCAGGCCACGAAAATTGAGATAGCGCATGGGAGACGTCGTTAATCTTCGGGCACAACGCAAGCGTGCGGAACGCGAGCAACGAGCCAAACGCGCCGCACAGCGACGCGTGGAGCACGGCACCTCGAAGGCCGAGCGGCTACTGACGGCAGCCCGTGAGAGACGGGCGGAACGCGATCTCGATCTACACAGGCTCGATACTGGAGACGACGAATGAAATCTCAGGTGGTCAAACGATCAATCGTCATAGCCAACCACAAGACCAGCGTCAGTCTCGAGGACGCCTTCTGGAATGGCCTGAAGGAGATCGCGGCGAGCCGCAACATGCCGCTGTCGGATCTCGTCTCGTCCATCGACAGCCAGCGCCAGCACGGCAATCTGTCGTCGGCGATCCGGCTGTTCGTTCTCGATCACTACCGCAATCGCGCGGCCAAGGCGGAAGAAGGCGGCACGGGCGATGAGATGAACCGTCCGCGCCACGCCCTGGCGAGCTGACACCGTACTCACTGCGGTACGAGTGGAAGCGGCGCCGATTCGATGATGCCGGCGCGCGGCGCGTGACGAGCGGCCCCGGGCGGCGGCGGCATTCTCAGCGGCGCGGCAGCCGGTGGTTTCGGACCGGCGGCAGGCGCGGGAGGCGGTTTCTCGAGCCGCTCGCGGATGGCCGTGTTCAACCGCTCGCGCCTTCGGGCCTCGCGCTCCTCGGCCTCGAGATTCTTCGCCTCACGCTCGACGGCGCGCAGCGTCAGCCAGCCCACCAGCACCGACACGTCCACCGATCGGCGCGGAGCTGCGATCGGCCCCTTGACCGCCACCGAAACCTCCGGACGTGCGACGGGACCCTGCGGGAGCTTGGGTCCGTAGAGGGTGAACCTCGCGTCCAGCGTCTCCTCCACGAGATCGAGACTGGCGGCCACCGCGAGGTCATCGACCTGCGGCGGCATCACCACCTTCCCGAGCCGAGCCCTCCCCGTGGCGATCTCGATCGGCGCGCTCATCCACGGCACATCGAGCACGCCGTCATCCATCGTGCGCGTGACCATGTCGGCGATGCGCGGGACTGCGACCGGCGCGCCGCGATCGGCCGTACGGATGGCCGCGTCGATCGCTTTGGGGTCCAAGGTCGCGATCTGCCCGTTTTCCAGCGTGATCGTGCCCTTGCCGCGCAAGGCCGCTATCAGGGCGGCGGGACTTGATCCCGCGCCGTCGAACTCGACCTCGGACGATATCCGCCCGGATATCGGGGCATGCGTTCCGCTGCGGATGATCTGGGCGGCATCGCCATTGATCAAAGCAAACTTGCCGTTGAGAGCTGTCCCGCCGGGCGTGGTCCGGAAATCCGCGCGCCCCGCCAGCGTTCCACCGCCGAACGCCGCCTCGACGTCGGAGAACGACACCTCGCCGGGCGCGAACGAAATCACGCTCTGAAGCTTGGTGGCCGTCGTCGTCCGGGTGAGCGCAGCCTGCGGCGCCTCCACGTCGATCTGACCGCGCAGACGAGGCAGCGGCAGTCCGACAAACGACCGCCCCGACCACGCATTCCCATCGGGCATCGCTCCGACGGCAGCCGCGACGACGCCGGGCACGTCGAGCCGCGACGCCGTGATCTTGCCGTCGACCCGCCAGTCGCCGGCATGCGAGAGCGACAGCTTGCCCCGCACGGCGGCATCGCCGACACGGCCGTTCAGGTCGTCGAGGCGCCACGGACTCGAGCCGAGCGGGAGCGTGGCCTGGAGCGACACGGGAAGCGCAGATGCGCCCCCGCTGAGTCCGGCGAGATCGCGCGCGCTCAACGTCAACGTCAGGTGTCCCGCCGCTTCGTTTGCGAAAGGCCGCAGCGTGCCGGTTGCCGCCGCATCCACTCCCTCCGTCGCGAGCGCGAGCGTCACGCGCATGTCGCCGCCGAGCGGACCCTCCGCCTCGAGCGTCACCTGCGCCGGCTGAACTTGGCCGACCAGCCGGTCGAGCCCGGCCGCCGCCAGCAAGGCGCCGTCCTCGGAGGACACCTGCGCGCGAATATTGCCCGAGACCGCCAGCGGCGCGGACATATCGCCCCGAGCTTGCCCCGACAGGCTCACCCGCAGCTTGCCCAGGCTGCCGTTCAACGCGAGTTTGGCAGCGCCACGTGTGCCGGACGGCTCGGCCGGAGGATCGATGCGCAGGGACCCCTCGACATTGGCGGGCGCGAGCAACGCCGCGTGGCGTTCCAGGACCGGCGCGAACTCGGGCGTGAAGCGCTTCGCCAGCGACATGAGGCCATCGAGCCGCGTCGCGTTCACGGCCAGTTTGAGCGAGCCCCGCGGCGGCGTGGCCGCGATGTCGAGCATGCCTTCCGCATCGATCGCCGCGCCGCCGAAGTCGGCGATCGACAGCCTGTCGATCCGCAGGCCGGAACCGTCGAGATGCAGGTCGACCTTGGCCGATCGCGCGTCCGCCTCCGCCACGATCGCGCGCTCGATGTCGGCGCTCAGGGAGATCTCGCCCGGCCGCACGAAGCTCGAACCGGCAAAGGCCGTGGTCACGAACGCGATAGTGCCGTCAACGTCGAGCTCGGCCGCCTTGAGCGCGGCATCCAGCTTCGCGGGGGCGCCGTCCCGCGGAAACACGTAGGCCATGCGTCCTTCGAACGTCTTGCGGTCGAACGACGCCGCGATGCGCTCGGCAGCCACGCGGTCCCGGCCGACGGTGACATCGCCGCGCAACTTCAGCGGACCGATCGCGCTGCGCGTGCGCTCGAACCCTTCCAACCAGGTCAGCAGCGTGCGCGGATCGGCGGATTCCACCGAGACCGGACCGGAGAACTCGACCGCACTCTCCGGTCCGGCGAGCTGCCCCGAGAGCGCGACCTGCGTATAGCCGGGCGCGCGGACCTCGAAGTTGTCGATGATCCAGCCCTCGTTGGTGGAGCGGACATCCCCCTGCACCGATTGCAGGGTCGCGCCGCTGAGCGTGACGAGATCGACGCCGAACCCGAGATGCAGCGGAATCGCGACGCGCCCGATCTGCGCGAGATTTTCGCCGAGCCCACGGAGCGCCGCGAGCGGCGGCCGGCGGCCGGCGCTGGCGTCCACGAGGATGCGGTCGAGATCGATCTGGCGTGCCGACAGCACCGCTTCGAGCTGCGGGTTTGCGCCCAGCTTGAGCGAGGCGGTGCCGCTCATTCGCAGGCTGCGTTCGTCCGGCCCGTATTGCGCCTCGATCTGCTCGAAGAGCATGGCGTGGGTGTCGGCCCTCGCCTTGGCGGTGATGCGCCAGGGTTCGTTGGTCACCGTCTTGCCGCTGGCGAGCACGGCGCCGGCCGGCCGCGACAAGGTCACGCTGCCGTCGTAGCGCGGAGAGCCCTGCTCCATCTGCAGCATGCCGTCGATCTCGACGGTCAGCGGCCGTTCGGCGGGTTCGAGCGCCAGGCGGATCCGCATCCCCGCGTCGGCTGGGCGGCCCGTCGACAGGCGATAGCGGTAGCCCTGCCCTTGCGCGATGAAGTCCCCTTCGCCGCGCACCTGCCCCGCGAGCGAGCGCATGTCGCCGCTGAACGAGAGCTTGTCGAGAGTGACGCGGGTGTCGCTGGCGGCGTCATAGAAATGCGCGATGCCGCCGGTCACCACGACGCGGTCGATCGATGCCCTGTCGAGATCGAAGCCCGGGGTCGCCCCGACCGCGACGATGCGGCCGGACGCATCGAGCGCGAGACTCACCTCCGGCGCTTCCACCGTGAGCACCGCAGCGCGCCATTCCCCGCGCATCAGCGCCCCGAGCGAAAGTTCGGCCCGTGCGCCCCGCGCGCCGAACACCGGAGCCGCGCGCGAGCCGACCTCGACGTCACGCAGGCCGATGGACGGTGTCGGGAGGATGCGCACTTCGATGGCGCCGCCGATGCGTACCGGCAGGCCCACCATGCGGGCCGCCTCGGCCTCGAACGCCGGACGATAACGGTCCCAGTCCACGAAGATGGGGCCCACCAACGCCGTCACAAGCGCCACAATGAGCGCAATGCCCAACCCAAGCAGCGTTGTCTGCACCGATGGAGGCTCCAGCCCAGCGCAACCGCGCGATCAATCGTTCACCAGGCGCGAGATCCTGCAGCGAGCCCGTGCCATCGCAGGACCTGCTGGGTCGCGGGTTCACCCCCAACTGCCCGCGTCGCAACTGCCACGCCTTGACGGCGATTATATGTCAGCGCAGCCCTGCGCCAAGCTTAAGCGGCTGGACCGGCTGTGGAAACGATCTTGCCGGGATTCATGATACCGCGCGGATCGAACGTCTCTTTCACTCCCCGCATGAGCGCCAGCACCTGCTCGCCATGCTCGGCCGGGAGGTATTTCATCTTACCGTGGCCGACGCCGTGCTCGCCGGTGCAGGTGCCCTCCATGGCCAGCGCGCGCTCGACCAGCCGCTTCATGAAGGCATCGGCGCGCGCGACTTCGGCGGCGTCGTCCATGTCGACCAGCAGGGACATGTGGAAATTACCGTCGCCGACGTGTCCGGCAATCGGCGCGATCAGCTGGCTCGCCGCGATGTCGCGCTGGCTCTCGGTCACGCAGTCAGCAAGCCGCGAGATCGGCACGCAAACGTCCGTGGCGATGGCCTGCGCACCCGGTCGCAGCGCCTTGCAGGCCCAGTAGGCGTCGTGCCGTGCCTGCCAGAGGCGCGTGCGGTCCTCCGCCTTGGTGGCCCATTCGAACGGACCGCCGCCGAATTCCTGTGCGATCTCGCCGAAGCGCTCGGACTGCTCGGCTGTGCCCTGCTCGGAGCCGTGAAACTCGACGAACAGCATCGGACGTTCCGGCAGGCTCAGCTTGGAATAGGCGTTGCACGCTTTGACCTGCAATTCGTCGAGCAACTCGATCCGCGCGACCGGAATGCCCGACTGGATGGTGAGGATGGTCGCGTTGCAGGCCGCCTCCACCGACGGGAACGGGCAGATGCCGGCGGCGATCGACTCCGGAATGCCGTGCAGGCGCAGCGTGATCTCGGTGATCACGCCGAGCGTCCCTTCCGAGCCGACGAACAGGCGGGTGAGATCGTAGCCGGCCGACGATTTCTTGGCGCGGCTCGCGGTCGAGATCACCTCGCCGTTGGCCAGCACGGCCTTGAGCGAGATCACGTTGTCCTTCATCGTGCCGTAGCGCACGGCGTTGGTGCCGGAGGCGCGCGTTGCCGCCATGCCGCCGATCGACGCATCCGCACCCGGGTCGATCGGGAAGAACAGGCCCTGGTCACGCAGGAACTCGTTGAGCTGCTTGCGCGTCACGCCCGGCTCGACCACGCAGTCGAGGTCCTCCGCATGCACGGCGAGCACGCGGTTCATGTCCTTCACGTCGATGCACACGCCTCCGAAGGGCGCGTTGACCTGCCCTTCCAGCGAAGTGCCGGTTCCGAACGGGATCACCGGCGCGCCGTGTTTGGCGCAGATGCGCACGATCTGCTGCACGTCGGCCGTCGACTGCGCGAACACCACCGCGTCGGGCGGCTGGTTCTCGTGCCAGGTGGTCGTGTGCCCGTGCTGCTCGCGCACCGCCTGCGAGGTCACCACGCGATTGCCGAAAGCGGCGGTGAGCTCGGCGACGGCTGCGGCGACGGCGTCGCTCGGACGGGCGGAAGCTGCGAGGGCGGGCATGTCTCGTTCCAGTTGTCGAAGGCCGCGCCCAGATTACCCGGGCGGCGGCGCCGCGTCATGGATTACTGGTCGCCGAGATAGCCCTTCCAGAGCTCGTCCGCGATATCGCCCTCGTCCCACACCCCGATCAGGATGCCGCGCCGCTCGGCGCGCCCGCGCATGTTGCGGATCTGCTGCTCGGAGCGCGTGATGCGCTGGGAATAGCGCAGGCCCCAGGCGTCGAGTGCCGCGGCCAGGCGCTGCCGCTCGCCCTCGTGCACGGGATCGGCGCCCAGGTCGTTGAGCTCGCCCGGATCCTTCTCGAGGTCGAACAGCATCGGGCGGAACCCGACGGCATGCACGTATTTCCAGCGCTTGTCGGCGATCATGAACAGGCGCGCGTCGCGTGGATCCTTGCCGAGCGCGACCGACGCCGGCTGCGTGGAATAGTCGTACTCGCTGATCACCATGCTGCGCCATGACTTGGCCGTGCCGTGCAGCAGCGGCACCAGCGAGCGGCCCTCGAGCCGGTGCGACTGCTCGACCGAATCCCCGCCGAGCACGTCGACGAAGGTCGGCGCGAGGTCGATTGCCTCGACGAGCTCGTCGCAGACCGTGCCGCGCGTGGCATCCGCCTGCGAGGACGGGTCGTAGATGATGAGCGGGATCTTCACCGACGGTTCGTGGAAGAATTCCTTCTCGCCGAGCCAGTGGTCGCCCAGATAGTCGCCGTGATCGGACGTGAACACGATCATCGTGTTCTCGAAATAGCCGTTGTCCTCCAGAAAGCGGAACAGCACGCCCATCTGGTCGTCGATCTGCTTGATCAGGCCCATGTAGACCGGGATCACCTCCTCGCGCACCTCGTCGCGCGAGAACTGGCGGCTCACCATGTGATCCATGAATGCGCCATAGACCGGGTGCGGCTCGCGCTTCTCGCTCTCCGAACGCATGGGCGCGATCACGTCCCTGGCGCTGTACATGTCGTTGTAGGGCGCGGGCGCGATGTAGGGCCAGTGCGGCTTGATGTAGGAGAGATGCAGGCACCAGGGCGCATCGCCCGCCTCGCGGATGAAATCGATGCCGCGCCGCGTCATGTAGGGCGTCTCGGAGTCCTCCTCCTTCACGCGCGCCGGCTTGCGCGCGTGCCGCATCGCCCAGCCCGACGCGAGCTTGTTGTCCTCGCCCTGCGCCGCATTGGCCCAGTCGTGCCACGGGTTCTCGCCGGGATAGCCCTTCTCGTTGAGATAGATGTTGTAGCGCGGCCGCTTGGGATCGTAGCCGCCGTCCGGCCCGCGTCCGTGCAGGCCGTCGTCGCGCTCATAAGGGTCGAAGCCGCATTCCGATACGCGCACGCCGATGATCGAATTCGGGTCGATGCCGTAGCGCTCCATGCCTTCCTTGTCGGCGGTCATGTGAGTCTTGCCGACGAGCACGGTCTGCACCCCGAGCGGGCGCAGGTAGTCGCCCATGGTGAGTTCGCCCACGCGCAACGGAATGCCGTTCCAGTTAGAGCCGTGCGACTGCATGTAGCGGCCGGTGTAGAAGCTCATGCGCGACGGCCCGCAGATCGGCGACTGCACATAGGCGCGCGAGAAGCGCACGCCCTTCCGCGCGAGCGCGTCGATGTTGGGGGTCGCCAGCGTGGGGTGGCCCGCGCAGGACAGGTAGTCCCAGCGCAGCTGGTCGCACATGATGAAGAGGACGTTCTTGGCGGTACGCGGCATGGGTTCTTCGTGGTGAGGATGTCGTGCGGAAGGGCGGCAAGCGGTTATGCCCCGTCATGCCCGCGCTTGTCGCGGGCATCCAGCCTTGCTTGCGGAATTGCCCGAAGAAAAGACGTGGATGGCCGGGACAAGCCCGGCCATGACGCAGCCAGGCTTCGCGGACCCTATCACGCCTCCAGCGGGATCGTCACACGGAAGCAGGCGCGTGCGCCGTCCGCCAGCATCGCATCGCCGCCATGCACGCGCGCGATCTGTCGCACAAGGGCAAGGCCGAGGCCCGTTCCGGAGGCGTCCTCCCCGAGCCGGAAGAACGGCGAGAACACGCGCTCGCGCGCCGTCTCGGGCACCCCCGGGCCCTGGTCGATCACCTCGATCACGGCGCGGCCGCTGTCGCGCCCGACGTTGACCTGCATCGGCGGCTTGCCGTGGCGCTTGGCGTTCTCCAGGAGGTTGCGGATCATGCGCCGGAGAAGACGCGGATCGCCGCGCACGCTCACCGGGATGCCATCGACCGCGCAGTCCTCGTAGCGCGCCCCCTCCTCCGCCGCGAGCGCCAAGAGGTCGACGTCCTCGTGCACCTGCAGGCGCGGATTGGCGTCGAGCCGGCTCGCCAGCAGGATCTCCTCGATGAGCGCGTCGAGCTCGGCGATGTCCTGCGCAATCTGCGCCTTGTATTTCGGGTCGTTGTTCTGCGCCAGCAGCTCGAGGCCGAGCCGGATGCGCGAGAGCGGCGTGCGCAGTTCGTGCGAGGCGTTGGCGAGCAGGAGGCGGTGCGCGCCGACGAGGTCCTCGATGCGCGCGGCCGCGCGGTTGAAGCTTTCCGCGAGCCGCGCGATCTCGTCGCGGCCCTCGACCTGCACGCGCGCGGCGAGATCGCCGGAGCCGAGCTTCTCGACGCCGTTCTGCAGACGCTCCAGCCTGCGCGTCAGGCCGCGCACCATCGGATAGGCGCCGATCGCGACCGCGAGCGCGATGCTGCCGATGAACACGATGATCCCGATCGCCGGATGGCGGGGCGACCGGCGCGCGTGCACCACCAGCCAGCGGTCGTCCGGAAGGTGGAAGTTCCAGGTCGCACCGCGTGCGCCGAAGGACCAGCCCGAGCGCTCGCCGCGCCGCGGCGGCGGCAGCGGCATGCCGGTGGAGGCGATGGGGGCGAGCGAACGGTCGAACAGCGCGAGGTCGAGGTCGGCGTCGACGCGGCGCGCGAAGCGCTCGAGCGCCTGCCGCTGCACGGCGGGCGGCGCATCGGCCGGCGGCAGCGCGGCGCCGAGGAGCTCGCGCGCGAACTCGAAGCCCATGGCGCCGGGCGAGGTCTCCGCGCCGAGCCGCCACATCATGCCCGCGACCAGCACGACGAGCACCAGGCTGGCGACCATGGCGAGGTAGATCTTCTGGTAGAGGCGGCGCATCAGGCTGACCTCACGGGGCGCACATTCCAGCCGTTCACAGCCATCGCCGCACGCGTGCCTTGTACGCGCGATAGGCGTCCCCGAACCTGCGCTCGAGGTAGCGTTCCTCCCGGGCGATCACGCCCACGTTGATCACCCATACGAACGGCACCAGCAGCAGGACCGCCCACAGACTCCCCGCCGCGACGGCGAGGCCGCCGAAGACGAGCATGGCGCCGAGATAGAACGGGTTGCGCGTCCACGCATAGACGCCGTCCACCACGAGCGCGGTCGTCGGCAGGCTCGGGGGAATATTGGTGCCGGCGGCGTGGAACCGCGCGCCTGCCGCAAAGACGATGGCGAGGGCGGCGGCGATGAGCGCGGCGCCGGCGACGTAGCGCGCCACCGGGTAGGCCGCCGCGACCGGCAGCGGCACGAGCGCTTCGAGCACGGTCGCGCCCGCCAGGAACGCGAGAAAGATGTACGGCGGCTGAGCCACCACGCCCGCAACGTCCGGCGCTTGCGCTCCGGCCGTCGGCGCGGCGCCCGAACCGCCCGAGAGGGCCCGCGAACCGATACGGATGCCGAAGACGAGCCCGAGCAGGATCGTGCCGGCCGCGAGGATCAGGACCCGATCGGACATGAGCGTCACTCCTGCGCCTTGGCGAAGACATAGCCCGCGCCGCGCACGGTGAGCACGCGGCGCGGCTTCTTGGGATCGTCCTCGATCGCGGCGCGGATGCGCGAGACGTGCACGTCGATGGAGCGGTCGAAGGCTTCCAGCCGTTCGTTCTTGAGCGCGTCCATGATCTGCTCGCGCGACATCACGCGGCCGGCGTGCTGGGCCAGCGCCAGCAGCAGCGCGAACTGATAGCCGGTCAGCGCCCGCTCCTCCCCGTCGATGCGCACCTGGCGTGCGCCGACGTCGATCTCCAGACGTCCGAAGCGCAGCACCTCCGACGGCGGCTCCTTGGCGCGGCGCAGGATCGCCTTGAGCCGCGCCAGCAGTTCGCGCGGCTCGAACGGCTTGGGGAGATAATCGTCGGCGCCCATTTCCAGCCCGACCACGCGGTCCATGGCGTCGCCGCGCGCGGTCAGCATCAGGATCGGCGTCTGCGCGCCGGCGCGGATGCGCTGGCACACCTCGAGCCCGTCCATGTCGGGCAGCATGAGGTCGAGCACGATCGCGTCGAACGGCTCGCGGCCGTGCAGCGCGATGCCGCTGCCGCCCTTGGGCGCCACGGTCACGGCGAAGCCCGCGCCGCCGAGATAGCTCTTCACCATCTCGGCAAGACGCGGGTCGTCTTCGATCAGAAGGATTCGCCGGCTCACGGCGCTATTCTAGTTGCCGTCAGCCGCGGCGCCAGCCGTGCCAGCGCTCGCGCCGGGCGGCGATCAGCTCGTCGAGCTTCTTGCGCTGCTCGGGGGTGAGCACCTCGGCGGCATCGCCGAGCGCCTGCGCCACGCGCTTGCTGAAGGTGTCGGCGAGCGCCATCTGCTCGGTGCGGAAGGCCTCGATGTCGGCGCGGCTCAGGTTCGGCTGCAGCATCAGGCCGTGGGCGCGCTCGCGCGCGGCGGCCACCTTCTCGCGCATCGGCACGAGGTCCTTGACCGCCGCCTTGGCGATGGTGCGCAGCTTGTCCTGCTGCTCGTTGCTGGCGTCGATCTCGACGGCGACGTGGCGCACCATGCGGTCGACGCGGTCCTCGATCGCGGCCGGATCCATCCGGCGGCCCATGAAGCCGCCCGGGCCGAAGTGACGGCCGGGGCCGCCCATCATGCCGCCGTGCCAGTCGCCGTAGCCTTCCGCGACCGAGCGCGTCACGGCTGCGCCGGCAACGCCGAGGCCGAGCACGACGAGGCTCGCGATCACGAGGTTGCGCGGACGGTACCAGCGCTTGGGCTGGGCCGGGGCGACGGGCGCGGGATTGAACTCTTCGCTCATGGTCCTCTCCTTGAGTGGCGGGGCCTTGCCCCAGGGGTCGGACGGCAATGTGAGCGGCGCACGTTTCGCACGCTTCTCGGTCTTGTAAAGTTTTGTAAAGTGGACCGCCTTGTGGCGGCGCCGGCGGTTGGAATTCGTTAACCGGATTGCCGGGGAGCGCTTCGTTGCCCGCGCGACGGCCGCATACCATGGCGTGAATTCAAGCGGCGGACCTGATGCTCGATCGCGGCGACCTGCAGCCCCTGTTCTTCGCGCCTTTCGTATCCTCGGTGATGCGGGTCGAGCCGCAATGGATCGACTACAACGGCCATCTCAACATGGCCTACTACAACGTGCTGTTCGACCGGGCGGTGGACGAGGCCTACGAGCTGCTCGGCATCGGCGCCGACTACGTCGCGCGCGAGCGGCACTCCTGCTTCACCGCGGAGGTGCACATCCGCTACCTGCGCGAGCTGCACGCCGGCGATCCGGTGCGCGTGACCTTCCAGCTCCTCGCGCACGACGCCAAGCGGCTGCACTATTTCGAGCAGCTCTTCCACGCCACCGAGGGCTGGGTGTCGGCCACCTCCGAGAACATGGCGCTGCACGTCGGCATGGCGGCGAAGACGACCGCGCCGTTCCCGCAGTCCGCCATGCGCCGGCTCGCGCTGATGCAGGCCGCGCACGGCGCGCTGCCGCGTCCGGAGGCCGCCGGCCGCCGCATCGCGATGAAGGCTTAGCGCGAAAGTCGGTGGACCGTCGCTCGAACCGTCCGCCTCGCAGTTGTCATCGCCCGCGAAAGCGGGCGATCCAGTACTCCGCAGTGCTCGAGCCGACGCTCCAAAGCCAGTGATTACTGGATGCCCCGCTTGCGCGGGGCATGACAAACTGAGAGCTCCTACAGCGATCGTCGCCGGCCGCTGAACAGCGCGCCGAACAAGAGGCTCACCACGAACAGGATCAGCGCGATGAAGAAGATCGTCTTGGCGATCTCGATCGACGCGCCCGCGATGCCGCCGAACCCGAGCAGGGCGGCGATGAGCGCGATGATCAGGAACGTGACCACCCAGTTGAGCATGGCATCACCCTTGGCTGCGCGGCCGTAAGGGCCGCAATCGCCGGATCAATGGCCACGGGCGGTAGGTGGTTCCGAGCGCCGCGCGGCGGGGATCAGGAACCCGCCGTCCACTACGGGGTTACTAGAGCGGCCGGGCAATGACGGCATTGCCCAAACATTCCGATCGGAGCGGGCTATGACAGATACGACCATCGTGGGGGGCCCCATCGAGGTCAATCCGAACGCCATCGGGTCGCGTTCCGCGTTTTCCTGGAGCGTGGCCTTCGCCGGCGCGCTGGCCGCGATCGCGGTCTCCATCATCTTCTACGCGCTCGGCACCGGCATCGGCCTCACGCTGATCTCGCCGGCGAGCGAGAGCAATCCGTCGGCCGAAACCATGACCGTGGTCGGCGCCGTATGGCTCATCATCTCGCAGACCTTCGCCTTCGCCACCGGCGGCTACATCGCGGCGCGGCTGCGCACGCGCGCGCACATTCCCGGCAACGAAACCCGCTTCCGCGACGCCGCGCACGGCTTCATGAGCTGGGCCATCGGCGTCATCATCGCCGGCGTGCTGATGACGACGTTCGGCATGTTCACGGCCGGCTCCGCCACCGCCGTCACCACCGCCGCGGTCGGCGGCGCGGCGACCAACGCCAGCGGCGCCGGCCGCCCCGGCGACACCGTCGGCTATTTCGTCGACGCGCTGTTCCGCACCGATCCGATGCGCCAGCCGACCACCACCGCGCAGGCGGCACCGGGCGCGCCCACCACATCCGGCAGCGCCGTCGAGAGCGGGCCCTCGCACCGCGACGAGGTCATGCGCATCCTCGTGGCGAGCGTGCGCGCGGGCCGCCTCGCCGACGACGACCGCGCCTACCTCGCCAAGCTCGTCGCCGCGCGCACCGGCATGTCCGAGCAAGACGCGGCGCAGCGCGTGTCGGACGTCGAGACCCGCGCCCGCCAGGCCGTGACCAACGCGGCCGAGACCGCGCGCAAGGCCACCGCCTACATGTCGTTCTGGACCTTCATGGCGCTGCTGTTCGGCGCCGTGGCCGGGAGCCTGGGCGGCATGGTCGGCGGCGCGCTGCGCGACGACGAATGGAGCGCCTACGAGGAGCAGGCGGCGATCGGCCGCTGAGCCCCGCTTTTTCGGTGGAGCGAACAGGCCGCGACGCCCCCGTGGCCTGTTCTCGTGCAGTCATGCGCCGCTTTTGCGGCCCGTAGCGGGCGAATCTGCAAGGCCCCGCTTAATTTTGCCGCCCGGCGATGCCATCTTGTCGGGGTAAGATTCGGATTCTCAAAACATCCCGAAATACCGGCCCTCGCGCATGATCCCGGTTTTCGGGCGAGATCATGCTCACTTAGGAAATAATGGCCGAGCCGAAACCGTTTGCCCCTGCTCCTGCTCCCCCGGCGCCCGCGTCGGGCATCGCCGCGCGCGCCCGCGCGGCCGCTCCCGTTCCCTACCTGCAGGGGCTCAACCCGGAGCAGCGCGAGGCGGTCGAGACGCTCGACGGTCCCGTGCTGGTGCTGGCCGGCGCCGGCACCGGCAAGACGCGCGTGCTGACCACGCGTATCGCCCACATCCTGTCGCAGCGCCGCGCGTTCCCGAGTCAGATCCTCGCCGTCACCTTCACCAACAAGGCGGCGCGCGAGATGAAGGAGCGCATCGGCCACATGGTCGGCCAGGTGGTCGAGGGCATGCCCTGGCTCGGCACCTTCCACTCGATCGGCGCGCGCATCCTGCGCCGCCATGCCGAGCTCGCCGGGCTCAAGCCCGACTTCACCATCCTCGACACCGACGACCAGATCCGCCTGCTCAAGCAGCTCATCGCCGCCGAGGGCATCGACGAGAAGCGCTGGCCCGCGCGCCTGCTCGCCAACATGATCGACGGCTGGAAGAACCGCGGCCTCACGCCCGACCAGGTGCAGCCGGGCGAAGGCGCGGCCTATGCGAACGGACGCGGCCTGCCGCTCTACAAGGCGTATCAGGCGCGCCTGAAGACGCTCAACGCCGCCGACTTCGGCGACCTCCTGATCGAGAACATCCGGATTTTCCGGGAACACCCCGAGGTGCTGCGGGATTATCAGCAGCGCTTCAAGTTCATCCTGGTCGACGAATATCAGGACACGAACGTGGCGCAGTATCTGTGGCTCCGCCTGCTCGCGCAGCGGAGCGCGCCCGCCACCGTGCCAGCACCAGGAACCGAGCATGCCGCGTCAGCCCAAGCCGATCACGCCCGACCCGCCGGTGGAGCCGAGCCGGGAGCCGCCGACGCGGCCGGGCCAGACGCCGGCGGAGGAGCCGCAGATCCCGGAGCCGATCGACGAGCCGCCGCAGGACCCGACGCCGGCGCGGGAGCCGCCGACGCAGCCGGACACGGGGCCGGCGGAATTGCCCCCCGATCAGCCGGATCAGATCTAGCGCACGCGCGCGCGCTGCCGCCGAAGAACATCTGCTGCGTCGGCGACGACGACCAGTCGATCTACGGCTGGCGCGGCGCCGAGGTCGACAACATCCTGCGCTTCGAGCAGGACTTCCCCGGCGCCAAGGTGATCCGCCTCGAGCGCAACTATCGCTCCACCGGCCACATCCTCGCGGCCGCCTCGCACCTCATCGCCCACAACGAGGGACGCCTGGGCAAAACGCTGCGCACCGAGGACGTCGAGGGCGAGAAGGTCACCGTCACCTCGGCCTGGGATTCGGAAGAGGAAGCCCGCGCCATCGGCGAGGAGATCGAGCAGCTCCAGCGCCAGGGCCACGTGCTCAACGAGATCGCCATCCTGGTGCGCGCCTCGTTCCAGATGCGCGAGTTCGAGGACCGCTTCGTCACGCTCGGCCTGCCCTATCGCGTGATCGGCGGCCCGCGCTTCTACGAGCGCGCCGAGATCCGCGACGCCCTCGCCTATCTGCGCCTCGTCAACCAGCCGGCGGACGACCTCGCTTTCGAGCGCATCGTCAACGTGCCCAAGCGCGGGCTCGGCGACGCCACCGTGAAGGTGCTGCACGATCTCGCGCGCGCCGAGGGCGTTCCGCTGATGGAGGCGACGCGCCGCATCGTGGCGACCGACGAGCTCAAGCCCAAGCCGCGGGCGGCGCTGCGCGACCTCGTCGAGGCGTTCGA
>Ga0180222_1000926_pt1 | contig 36248 bp, 29 predicted proteins | sample eDN5th37CKraftOP_FD_151336 | JGI IMG/M metagenome (GOLD analysis project Ga0180222, IMG submission 151336) | Enriched Organic Plus compost microbial communities from Emeryville, California, USA - eDNA 5th pass 37_C Kraft OP (version 2) (version 2) ...
AGCTTGAGCTCGGCGAACGGCAGTTCGCGAAGTCTCGCAAGATGCGAATAGCCGGTGCCGAAATCGTCGATCGCAAGATCGATGTCGTAGATCTTGAGCTGCGTCGCGATTTCGTGGGCGAGCGGGATATCGCGCACGATCTGGTCTTCTGTGACCTCGAGAACGAGGCCCGGCCACTTCTCCGATTTCGGCCTATGCTCCCGCACGATCGTCGGAATCGGCAGCTTGAGAAAAGCGGAAACCGGCACGTTGAGCGCGAGCTTCAGCGCGAATCCATGATCCGCGAAATACTGCCACTCCCGCAATGCATCGAGCAGCACGATTTCCGTCAGCCGCAACACGCTCTCTTCGGATGCATGCGGCAGAAACGCGCCGGGCGGAAGAATGCCGTGCTGGGGGTGCTCCGCGCGCACCAGACCTTCGGCGCCGACCAGGCTCCGGCGTCCGAGCTGGATCTTCGGCTGGTACCAGATGCGCAGCCAGTTCATCCGCAGGATTTCGTCGAGGCTGAACTGTACCTCGGCCGTCGGCGTCTCCGCCGTCGTGACTATGGCAGCGGGCTCCGCTTCCTTGGCGCGCTCGCTGAAATACTCGCTGACGATCTTCCGGATCATCTCGGCACGAAACGGCTTGCGCAGCACGGGCAGCATGCGGAGCGCATGACGCTCGCCGACCCGTCGGATCTCCTCCAGAAGGGCGGGGTCCTTTCCGCTCATGATCTGGACAGCGCCTTGGAAATTTAGCGCCGCCAGGCCGCGGATCACGTCGATCGCATCCGAACCGCGCAGTGACACATCGAGAAAGAAGAGATCGGGCGCTTCCTTGCTGAGCGCGACGAGAACCGTCGGCGCGCCTTCGAACTCTCGCGTGCGAAAACCGAATTCGTGGAGCCGGTAGCTGATGATTTGCCGGATGCCGACTTCGTCGTCGACGATGTAGCAGAGCGGGGGAGTGCGCGCGGCAGCGCGATCTGGCGCCGATGCCGAAGACATCGACGGACCAGGCCGGCTTGAGGGGGCGGCACCACTCGTCGTGGACGGCCGCCAATGCCTGTCCATCGCGCCTCGGCTCCTGCTGATGGTTGCAGAATTACCCGCCAGCACGTGGACAATTCGTTAATTGTACAGGAAGTCTAAGGTTTCCTCGGACTTGATCGTCCCGGCCCGGGCGGAGGCACAAGCCCCGCCGCGCAGTCCCTCGCGGCAAGCTGAGAAGCGAACAAGACGGATTTCTGAAAAGGCGCTGGTGAGCCCGGATGGGATCGAACCATCGACACCGTGATTAAAAGTCACCCCGACACCATCTTTGCCAAGTCGATGCGCTTACACAGTTTTCGTTCTGTTCGCGCCAAAAATCCCCGAAAATCCTGCACATATCCATTGCCAGTCCGCGCCACACCGTGACAGGTTAAGTCACGATTTGCCATCCGATTTGCTTACAAGGTGCTTACACGGAGCGGGCATGGACACTCTGACAAAAAATCACGTTGTCGGCGCGCAACCGCCCAGGACGGGGCAAAAATTCCTATGGGACGCCGAAGTGCCGGGCCTCGCGCTAAGAATCACGGCCGGCGGCGCAAGGGCGTTCATCTTTCAATATCGCTTCGATGATCCCGCCGACACCGGCCGAAAGTCGTCCAGCTATCGCTACACGATCGGACCCGCAAAGACGACGCCGCGCGGCGACGGGTGGACGCTGGCCGAAGCTCGCAAGGAAGTCGCGCGGTGGCGCAAGCTGATCGATCGCGGCGAGACGCATCCACTCGCACAACGCCGCGGCCGTAGGGAAGCGGTGCACGCTGCACGCGAGGCGGAGACCTTCAAAGAAGCCTTCGCGGAATACATCGAGCACGAGGCGAAAGGTCGGAAGGCGAACGCGACCGCCGACGACGTGAAGCGCCGCGTCGAGAAGCACTGCGCTTCTTGGCTCAATCTTCCGGTCGCAGAAGTTTCGGCCACGGAGATCGGCAAGCTGTTGCGCAAGCTGCGCGACGGCGACAAGGAGAAGAAAGTCGAGCCGAAGCCCTATGCAGCAAACCGGCTGCATTCCTATCTCGCCGCATTCTTCCGCTGGTGTGCGAAGCCGGACGTGAAGAAGATTCCGGCTTCCCCGATGATCGGCATGGACAAGCCTTGGGACGGGGAGGAAGTCCGCGACCGCGTTTTCAACGACAAGGAACTGAAGGCGATCTGGAAGGCCGCGGATGAGATCGGCGACACCGCTGGTGCCTTCGTCAAGACGTTGTTGTTGCTCGGCAAGCGCAAGACTCTATGGGCGGCGGCAAAGTGGACGGAAATCGACGACGATTGGACATGGGCGCCGCCCGTAGATCGCCGCAGGCAGAAGAAGACAAAGCGGCGGCACGGGGTTCCGCTGCCGAAGCTCGCGCAGCGCGTACTCGCACCGCTCAAGCCGAAAGATGACGACGAGAAGCGCAGCGAATACGTGTTCCTCGGACGATACGAGGGAACACACCTGTACCCTGGCGGCGACCTTGCCGACGATGTGCGCAAGCTTTCGGGCGTGGATGACTTTTTCTTTCACGCGCTCAGGCACACCCTCGAAACCCGCGCCGCCGAACTCGGCATCGAGCCACACATCCGCGATCTGATCCTCGACCACGCGCCCGCGCGTGGCGCCGGGAAGGGTTACGATCATTGGCACTACCGGCCGCAGATGCTTGCCGCCCTCGAGACGTGGGCCGCGCATGTCGAGAAGGTCGTCTCTCCGAAGGGTGTCGCGGTGCTACGATGACGCGACCGTTCCAATACAGCGGTGCTCAGTGGTCATCTATCGCGCGCGAGCTTCCGCCCGGCGCTGATCACGACGCTATGCGACTGCATCTCGAAGCGATTTGCGGCGTCTACGTGCAAGGTCGTATTTACTCGAATCGACCGCTGCCGACACTCGATGAAGAGATCGGAAACCATCGCCGCGTCGCACGTCTGTCGCGGGAATTGGCAAGCGCGTACACTGAAGAGATCATCACGGGTCCACCTCTCGAAACCGAGCAGCGGCGCGAACGGGTATTGCGCGAACTTTCGGAGCTCGCCGCTCACTGTGATCACACCGCCGAATATTTTGTGGAGGCCAAGCGCCGCGGCCGCCCCGGACCGAAAGGTGATGTGTCCAAGGATCTACTACTGAGTAACCTACTCTCCCTCTGGTCCGAATCCGGTGGCGCGATTCAGACTTCGACAAGCCGGGATGGAAGCGAAGGGGGGCCGTTGGTGCGCTTCATTATTGCCGCAGCCAAGCCGGTGCTAGGCTCGGCCTTCACGCCGGGCGCCGCACGCGCCTTTGTCCGGAAACAGAAAAATCGCCGCGGCATGGTCTAATTCCCCCTCACAAGAATCTGGAATTGCGCCACGTCCCAAGGCGCCGACGATCTGTCATGTTCCGTCGCGATGAGACACCGCGAAAGGAGATGGCGAGGGTGACGAACCCATTCGAAAAGCTGGTAACCCCGAAGGCGTTCGGCGCGATGCTGACGCCGCCGCGGTCTGAACGATCGATTTACCGGTGGATCAACGCGCCTGACGGATTGCCGGTGACAACACTGCCGAGCGGCGCAATCCGAATTGACGTGGAGAGCGCCTGGGCGTGGATGAAGCAGCGCGTGAAGCAACGTGTTGTGCGCCGGCCTGGTCGACGACTGAGCCGACCGGAGGCCGCGTGAGTAGGTGGCTAACGCCAGACATCGGTTGTCCCGCTGACGAAGTTGAAGACGCAATTCGACTGATTCGCGCCCGAGCGGGTCAAATCGCCGACGAGCACTAGGAAAGGGGAGACAGCGCGATGCAAACGCTGGTTCCGCGGGTCCGCGTCCTGACATTCGAGCCGAGCACTCACCGCGGCCGGCGCGTTGCGATTGCCTCCGTCGAAATCGACCCGCCCGGCATCGAAATCAGATTCCTTCGTATTATCGAACGACCATCCGATGGGCGATTGTTCCTGACGTTCCCATACATTCGAGTCGGCAATGCCGATGCCCCCGGATCGAAGCGCGTCGCAGCGGTGCAGATCAGCGACAGCGAAACCTTCTACGAGATCGAGGCGGCTTTGACCGCTTCGTTCCGCGCGGCTTTTCCTAGCGCTCGGCAGCGTCGACACGAAAGGCGCATGGCCGCGGCGATCGAACCCAAGCGAGCGGCGGGAAAATGAGCAGGCAACGCAAGACCAGAGAAGCGAAGGCACTCGCATTCCTCCGAATGCGCCGGACGGCATCAGCCCTGGAAATCGGCGCCGCCGCGGTTCGGGGCGAGCCGTGGGCACGCGGGCCGAAGGTTGTAACGGCCAAGGAGGAAATTGGCCTTTCACTCGCCGTGAGATTTGCGCGCGCCGGACTCGTCAAGCCGACGCGCGGGAACATGTTCGAGATTACACCGCAGGTCGCCTAGTCGACCGGCGTACATAGCTCGCCCCGGAATGCAGGGGGCAGAAACCGGGGGAACATGACCCCGGCCGCGAGTTGCCCAAGGGCATGGGCTTTTCCCCGGAGGTGGGTTTCCCACCGTCGCGCGATGTTATCGGATCGGCACGCGCGGCGCCGTCGTGGTCACAGCGCGAATGCTGCTGAGGGGGAAGTCTGCCGAGCGGCGACAACATGACCCCGCCGCGCCTCGCAAGAGATAGGCAGCGATCCGATGCGTTCAGGCTCCAAACGCTCGGCTCCGCCGATCACTGACGCGCAATTCCTCCCTGCTAACGCAGGGGGGAAGTGCGTCCCCACCACCGCTCTCACCACCGATCACCGATGAAAAGAAGGAAGCAAAATTGAAGAAGAAAGGACGCCTGTACGACACCGCACGATGGAAGCGCGTTCGCAGGCGCCAGCTTGCACGCGAGCTCTTCTGCCGCTCGTGCGCAGAGGAAGGTCGCGACGAACTCGCCACGCAGGTCGACCACATTGTCCCGCTGGAACGCGGCGGCGCGCCCTTCGACCCGGAGAACCTACAGAGCCTGTGTGCCACTCATCACTCTATGAAAACCAACCTATTCGACAAGAACGGCAGGGATTGGAGCGAGCACGCCCTCGTTGGTTGCTTTGAGGACGGCTCGCCGCGCGACCCCGATCATCCTTGGTACAGCGGGACGCCCGAAGGAGAACACCCCGGGGGGGAGATGAATCAGACAGAGCGTGAAGCTCAACCACCGGGCGCGCCCTCGGCCGCGGATTTAATTTCGCGGGCTGACCGCTGATGGGCAAGCGCGGCAAGGGCGCAAAGCCCACAAGCAAGCCGTACACAGGCGGCAAGAAGGCGCACAAGCGCAAGGAACCCTGGCGCAAGCCGGGCCTATCGCGTGCCGATCGCGTGATTGCCTTCCTGCAAAGCCTGCCTGTTACGAAAGGCATGCGCGCCGGCGACAAGATGGAACTGCTGCCCGATCAGATCGCATTTGTTCGGAAGGTCTACGTTGACGACGGCTCGGTCCGGATCGGTATTGACTCAAAACCCCGTGGGAACGGCAAAACGGGCCTAGTTGCCGGCCTCGCGCTTTGTCACCTCCTGGGCCCCGAAAGCGAGCCGCGCGGCGAAGTCTATTCCGCGGCGACGGACCGAACACAATCCGGCAAGCTGTTTGCTGAAATGGAGGCGATCATCCTGGCCGTGCCGGAATTCGCTGATCGGGTGAACATCAAGCGTTTCAACAAGCAGCTCGAGGTTGAGCATGGCGACGGCGCAGGATCAATCTACGAAGCGCTCTCTTCCGATGCTCGGAAAGGTCACTCTCTCGCACCTTCGCTGTGGATCTACGACGAGCTAGCGCAGGTGTCCGATTTCGAGTTGCTCGATAATCTCAAAACGGCGATGGGCAAACGCCACCGATCGTTGGGCCTGATTATCTCGACGCAGGCTGAATCCGACGAACACAGGTTGTCGGTAATGATCGATGACGGTTTGTCGGGGATCGATCCTTCCATCGTCGTGCACCTCTTAGCGGCACCCGCGGATGCCGATCCATTCGACGAATCAGTGCTGCGTTCGGTCAACCCCGCGATGGACATCTATTTGAACGCGAATGACGTGCTTGCCGACATGCGCGAGGCGAAAAGGATTCCGGCAGTCGAGCCGCGCTATCGCAACCGAAGGCTCAATCAGCGCGTCGACTCGAACGCAGAAAATCGAATCGTCACGGCTCAAGTTTGGAATCTTGGAAATGCGAAGGTTGATCGCGCAGCGCTGAAGGGAAGACAATGCTTTGGCGGGCTCGACCTGTCGGGAAAGCACGATCTCAGCGCCTTGTTGCTCGTGTTCCCTGACGACGCGGCTGAGCCGCACTACGATATTCTACCGATCCTGTGGACGCCAGAAGGTCAGCTCGCCGCGCGCCAACAGCGCGAATACGATCTCTTCAAACTGTGGATTTCACAGGGGCATTTGATCTCAGTGCCTGGCCCGACAATTCGAAGCGGCTGGATTGCGAAAGAGATCGCGCGGCTCGCGGCCGAGTTTGACATTCGTGCGATCGCTTACGATCGCTGGCGCATTGACGATCTGAAGCAGGACCTGGACGACGCGGGCTGCGCAGTGCCTCTCGAGGCGCGCGGACAAGGATTCAAGGATGCCGGCCCCGATATCTCGGTCCTAATCGAACTGGCGCTATCGGGCCGCCTTCGGCATGGCGAAAGCCCTGTCTTGCGTGCGGCCATGGCGAACGCGATCACCGTCAGTGACCCCGCCGGCAACCTGAAGGTGGACAAGGATCGAAGCGGCCGCCGCGGCCCGGTCCGCGTCGACCCCGCGGTTGCCCTGGCGATGGCCCTTGGTATCGCTAGCCGGACGCCACCAAAACGGCCCTCGGTTTACGAGACCCGCGGAATCCTGACAATCACCCCATAAATAGACATTGATTTTTCCACAGCCGCTACAGGTTGCGGTTCTACTTGCTTTCGCCGTGGATTGCCGTTATATTGATCATCGAACCGCGTGCATCCGTAACCGCGTGCAACGTCGCGCTGCCTCAGGCCGCGACAGCGGATCGACCCCCGATGAAACTCCACGAATTGCGCGAGGCGCGCGCGCGTGCTGTTGCGGAGATGCGCTCACTTGCGGACGGCGCCGACGCTGAGACGCGCGACTTGAACGCCGACGAAGAAAAGCGGTTCGGCGAACTGAAGAACGAAATCGCTGGTCTCGACAAAAAGATTGAGCGAGCCCAAACGCTCGCCGACGCCGAGCGTGCGGCGCCGGCCATCCTTCACCATGGCCGCGGTGACGGCGTGTTCGAAACCCGCGCCCGCGACTTCAGCGTGACGAAGGCAATTCGCGCGGCGATCGGCGATGTAACGGTGGACGCCGGCTTCGAACGAGAGATGAGCTCTGAAGTGCAGCGTCGGACTTCGCGCACCTTCGAAGGCATCGCGGTGCCCGATCAAGTTTTCCTCGAAGAGAAGCGCACGCTCACCGTCAGCGGCGATGCCGCGTCTCTCTATCCGAACGTTCATCGGCCGGACCTGTTCATCGATCGCCTTCGCGCTTCGCTCGTGACCGGTCGACTCGGCGCTACGATTCTCGACGGACTTGTCGGCACGAACGACATCCCAAAACAGGTTGACTCGTCGCAAGCGCAGTGGGTCGGTGAGGACGGCGAGATTACCGAAACCGACGCCGACTTCGACGACGTGACGCTGGCGCCGAAAACCGTCGGCGCGATTACAAGCTACAGCCGGCGCACCTTGATAAATGCCTCGCCTTCGATCGAACAGATCGTGCGCCGCGACTTGGCAAGCATCGTCGCCAACGCGATCGATCTTCAAGCGATGATGGGCGACGGCAACTCGAATAGGCCGAAAGGCGTCGTTAACATCGACGGCGTTGCGGAAGTCGACCTGTCCGGCGGCGTGACCTGGGAGAAAATCCTGTCATTCGTCGCCTCCGTGCAGCACGCTGACGCTGCGATGGGCTCGCTTGGATGGGCGCTCAATGCACATGCTGTGAAGAAGCTGCGCAGCACGCCGCGCGATGCCGACAATGGTGGCGAAGGATTCGTTATGGAAGGGCCGACCGCGCTCGCTGGCTACGCCGCTGCGGTCACTTCGGCGCTACCTGGCGTACCGGACAACGGCGCATCGCCGTCGGCAGCCGTGCCAGCAACGCTCCTCTTCGGCGATTGGAGTTCGTTGTTGATTGGCTATTGGAGCGGACTCGACATTCTCCCGAACCCTTACGAGAGCACAGCCTACGGCCGCGGCCGCGTGCTGATCCGTGTCATGCGCGACTGCGACGTGCAGGTCCGGCACGCGCAATCGTTCGCGTTCAGCGACAACCTCTCAGTGGCCTAAGGAGCTCAGCGTGACGCACGAGCGCCGCGCCGCCCTCGAGTTGCGAACCGACCGCGGAAGTACCGGCGGTTCGCGGCTCGTCGGCTACGCGTCGGTATTCGACACTCTGAGCCAAGACTTGGGGGGATTCCGTGAGATCGTCCGGCCCGGCGCGTTCAAACGGTCTCTCGAAAGCAATCGCAGCGATCCGCTCGCGCTGGTGCATCACCTTCCGCACCTGGTACTTGGGCGCCGCTCTGCTGGCACGCTTCGGTTGAGCGAAGACTCGAAGGGGCTCGCGTTCGACATCGAATTGCCGAACACGCAAGTTGCGCGCGATCTGGCTGTGAGCGTGGAGCGCGGCGACATCCGCGGAGCATCGTTCGCCTTCAGTGTGCCAAAGGGCGGCGACAAGTGGACCTTCGGCAACGGTGCTGTTCCCATCCGCGAACTGATCGACGTCGACCTTCACGAAATCACGATCACTGCCCGGCCCGCCTATGACGCGACAGTGGCGCAGGCAAGAGCGCTCGCGGAATCGGCGACAAATGCTCTGCGGAAATCGATCCCACCGCGACCCAGTGTTGCTCGTGTTCGCTTGTGGATGGACACGCTCTAATGCAGCTCAATCTCCCGTTCGATCGCATCGGCGCCCATGTCGAGAAGCGCAGCGCGCCGTCATCGTGGGATCTTCTCGCCGGCAAGCATATCGACACCGAGGCCGGCGTTCCGGTCTCTCCGCACCTGGCGGAAAACCTGAGCGCGGTCTTTGCCGGTGTACAGATCATTTCTCAGACGGTCGCGACTCTCTCGTTGGTCGTCTACCGCCTGACGGGCGACGGGGTGGAGGCCGCGCGAGCGGCTGATCCGAACCATCCTGTCGCCCGCCTTTTCTCGCGCGAGCCGAATTCGCTTCAAACCGCGACCGAATTCCTTGAGATGACGACGGCGCATTGCCTCTTGCGCGGCAATGGCTACGCCGAAATCGTTCGCGACGGCCGCGGTGCTCCGGTCGAACTAATCCCGATGCATCCCGATCATGTATCGGTCATGAGGATTCCGGGCACGCGGCGCGTCGTCTATGACTACAGCGATCCCATCACAGGCGGCACGCGCCGGCTCCTCCAAGACGAAGTGCTGCACCTCAAAGATCGAAGCGACGATGGCATTGTTGGAAAAAGTCGCCTGCAGCGCGCGCGTGAGACGTTCGGAACGGCGCTCGCGGTGGAGCGGCATGCCGGCGCGACCTTCCGGAATGGCGCCACGCTGAGCGGCGTACTCAGCCATCCCGATGCCATGCCGGACGAGGCGCATCGACGCATTCAGTCATCTTTCCGAGAATCTTTTGCTGGCTCGCGGAATGCCGGAAAGATCGCCGTCCTCGAAGAGGGCATGAAGTTTCAGCCCATCTCGATGACCGCGGAAGATGCCGAAATGCTCGCATCGCGCAAATTCGGAGTCGAACAGATCTCGCGGCTATATCAGATTCCGCCGCCGATCCTCGGCGACCTTCAAAGCGGCAACTATTCCGCCTTCACCGAGCTTGCCCGGTGGTTCCATGGCATGACGATCCGGCCCTGGCTCCAGCGTTGGGAGTCGACGATCGAACGCGCCTTGTTCTCGGAAGATGGCCGGCGCACACACGTTGTCGAATTTGACACTGACGAGCTGCTCCGCGGCGACTACTTGCAGCGCCTGCAGGGCTATCGCATCGGCCGCGAGATCGGGCTCTACAGCGCGAACGACCTTCGCCGGTTCGAGTCGCTCAACCCGCGTACCGACCCGGATGGGGACTCGTTCCTGGCGCCGCTCAACATGGCGCCCGAGCAAAAAGGTGCGCCCAAAGATCGTGAGCCGGTCGCGGCATGAATGGCACGCAAACGAAAGTCCAAGCGGCAGGGCCGAGACGCCGAGGCTATCGCGCTCGTTGCCGGGTTCATTAAGAACGGCAGGCCAACGCCGTTTACCTTCGAAGGCTTTGTCGTCCACTTCCTGCGATCGACCTGGTGCCTGAACGGCGAAGCCTACGCGGAAGCGGACGCCAAGGCGCGGCGCGTCGTCCTCGCAGCCCTGAAGCAAATTGGCGCGCGGCGACCGACGGAATTCGAAGCGTCGCGAGAATATGCCGATGCACGCGAAAACTGTCTGCTTTGCACAAAGCCGCTCGACTTCACCGCGACCGAGCCATGGCGCCACGCGTTCTGTTCCGAGCTTTGCTGTCGTGCATGGAACGTGAAGCGTGAAGCCGCGATGTACTACTGGACCACTCGCGAATACGGGCGATTCAAATATGGGCTGCTCAAAGCGAGCTTGCCGACGCGCTCTTGCGAATGGTGCGGAAAGAGCTTCCGGCCGTCCTGGCCGACATCACGCTTCTGTTCCCGCGAATGCGCCGGCCGCGGTCGACACGATGCCGTGCCAGAGAAGCAGTGCGAAACCTGCGGGACCGCGTTCCGCGGCTGGAAGGGGCAGCGCTTTTGCTCCAATCGATGCCGCGCGATCGCGCAGCACGCGGTGAGATTCGAAAGCATCTGCCGGACATGCGGCACGGCCTTCCAAGCATCGTCGCCGCGCGCGATGTATTGCAGCAATCGATGCAAAAAGATCGCGTGGAAGGCTCGCGCCGCCTGAGCGTCATCGGAAAATCGATAATTATTGAAAAGCGATTTTTGACAGACGTGCGGATTGCGCTCATCATGCGCGACAGGCTGGAATGGTCCGGCCGCAGTAGGAGGAGCCCGGCGCCAGCTCGGGCAAACCTTCAACGTGCGGCCGCGGCTGGCGAGCGGCTCGAACCAAGGGAAGCTCGCATGAAAGAACTACTCAACATCATCGACGATCACACCAGGACCGTGGCCTATGCCGCTGCCCTTCGACTCGCGCTCGAAGGATACGAGCACCAGGGCGGCAACCCGCGGGACGACACCGCCGTCCAGATGCTGGCGGCGCTGATCGTCGACAGGCTTGAGGCTCACACGGAGGCCCTCGCCAATCTCAAGGTCCAGTTGCCGGAGACACAATGAAGTAGGAGCCCCCGGCGCAAGCGCCGGGGCTTCTCGTTAGCGGTCGTCCGTGAATCGGAATCAATTTGCTGACATGGTGCTTACATAGAGAAAAATCTACTTTGCGGTCGCGTGAATATGTTTCGTAAGTTGCTGAATTATTTTCAGATTTTGGTGAGCCCGGATGGGATCGAACCATCGACACCGTGATTAAAAGTCACGTGCTCTACCACTGAGCTACGGGCCCGCGCGGGCAGAGGTACGGACCGAGGCCGGTCGCGTCAATAGCGCCGGCCGTTTCAAGTCGCCCGCAACGCCGCACCCGGCCACAGCTTGGGGCCGGCGCGCAGATACTGCCGCGGCCGGCGCGCTTCGGCGCCGAGCGCCTGCGCCGCATGCCAGGGCCAGTGCGGATCATCGAGAATCGCGCGCCCGAGCGCGATCATGTCCGCCTGACCCGCCGCCAGAATCGCCTCCGCCTGTTTGGGTGTCACGATCATGCCGACGGTGCGCGTCGGCAGTCCGGAACCGCGGCGGACGCGTTCGGCGAGCGACGCGTTGTAACCGGGATCGGTCGGCGTCCGCGTCGCTGCGGCGATGCCGCCAGAGGACACATCGACATAGTCGAGGCCCGCCTCCCTGAACGCCCGCGCATGGATGACCGCATCGTCCGGCGTGATGCCGCCCTCCATCCAGTCGCTGCCGGTGATGCGCGCGCCAAGCGGCATCTCCTTCGGGATCGCGGCCCGCACGGCGCGCGCCACTTCCATCGGAAACCGCATGCGCGCCTCGATCGATCCGCCATACGCATCCTTCCGTTGGTTCGAGATCGGCGACAGGAACGCGTGCAACAGATAACCGTGCGCGACATGCAGTTCGATCGCGTCGAGGCCGGCGCGCACGGCCCGCTTTGCCGCCTGCGCGAACGCCTCGCGCACCCGCGTCATATCCGCTTCCGTCATCTCGCGCGGCGTCGGCCAGCCGTCGCCGAACGAAATGGGCGAGGGACCGATCACCTCCCAGCCGCCTTCGGCCGGAGGAAGCCGTTTGCTTCCTTCCCACGGCGGCAGGGTCGAGCCCTTGCGTCCGGCATGCGCGAGCTGGACTCCGAACTTCGCCGAGCCGATACGGTGGCAATGCGCGACGACGCGCTGCAGGCCCGCCTCACAGGCATCCGAATAGAGGCCGAGGCAGAATGGCGTGATGCGGCCCTCCGGCTCCACGTCGGTCATCTCGATCACCACGAGCCCGACGCCCGAATTCGCCAGCATGCCGAGATGGGTCATATGCCAGTCGCTCGCCACACCGTCGACCGCACTGTATTGGCACATGGGCGCCACGACGATGCGGTTGCCGAGTTCGAGGCCGCCGAGCCGGATCGGCGTGAACAGCATGCTGGACATGCGGGGAGCTTTCGTCTCGAAATAGCTGGGTTGTTGTGCAATCAGACGTACGGACGGCTCCCACCCTCGTCAATAGAACGAAACGCAGGCGGTCTGGCCGCGCCATGCCGCCGACGCTATCCTCTGGCAAAAGGAGCGCATCATGCCCGTGATCAACCGAGTTGCCGACCGCGCCGAGGAAATCACCGAATGGCGCCGCGATCTCCACATGCACCCCGAATTGCAATACGACGTCCACCGAACGGCGGCGTTCGTGGCGGACAAGCTCAAGGGCTTCGGCTGTGACGAGATCGTGACCGGCATCGGCAAGACCGGCGTCGTCGGCGTCATCCACGGGCGTAAGAACAACGGCAAGGTCGTCGGCTTGCGCGCCGACATGGACGCCCTGCCAATCAACGAGGAGACGGGCCTCGCCTATGCATCGAAGACCCCCGGCAAGATGCACGCCTGCGGCCACGACGGTCACACCGCGATGCTGCTCGGCGCAGCACAACACCTCTGCGAGACGCGTAACTTCGACGGCACCGCGGTCGTGATCTTCCAGCCGGCGGAGGAGGGCGGCGCAGGCGCCAAGGCGATGCTCGACGACGGCATGCTCGACCGCTTCAAGATTCAGCAGGTCTTCGGCATGCACAATTATCCCGGCCTGCCCGTCGGCAGCTTCGCGATCCGGCCGGGACCGATCATGGCGGCCGCCGACCGCATCTGGATCGAGATCGAAGGCGTCGGCGGCCATGCCGCGCGTCCCCACAAGTCGGTGGACACGGTGCTTGTCGGCGCCGCAATCGTGAACGCACTCCAGCAGATCGTCGCCCGCAACGTCGATCCGCTCGACAACGCGGTGGTGTCGATCACGCTCTTCCAGGCAGGCTTCACCGACAACGTGATTCCTCAGCATGCTCTCCTGCGCGGCACCTGCCGCAGTCTCAGGGCCGACGTGCGCGATCTCCTGGAACGCCGTGTGACGGAAGTGGCGCAGGGCGTGGCGCTCCTGCATGGCGCGCGGGCGAACGTGCGCTACCAGCGCGACTACCCGGTGGTTGTGAACAATCCCGATGCGACGGATTTCGCGCTTTCCGTGGCGCGCGAGGTCGCAGGCGAGGGACGCGTGGACCCTGCAGCAATCCCGGTGATGGGCGGCGAGGACTTCGCCTTCATGTTGCAGGAGCGCCCCGGCGCTTTCATCTTCATGGGCAACGGCGACACCGCGAACCTCCACCACCCGGCCTATGACTTCAACGACAAGGCGATCCCGTTCGGCACCTCCTACTGGGTCCGGCTGGTGGAGACCGCGATGCCGGCCTGACGCACGCCGCGCACCGCACAGCTTCGGGAGCCTCGTCTCGCGCCACTGAGTTTTCGTCAGAATTGCAATGACCGCGTTCGCGTATCTGCGTAACCCAGCTTCGCTGCTCGCGGCCGTCTCCCTTTCGATCCTGTTCGTCTGGTTTGTCCTCGGCTACCCCGCGAGGATGCCTCCGTCTCCCTTGAGCACGGACGAGAAGCTTCCGTGCGTGGCCTATGCGCCGGTTCCCCTTCAACCAGATTCTGAGAGCCATGAGATTCCGGTTGAGCAGATCGAGACCGATCTGGTTCGCCTTACCGGCATCGCGGCCTGCGTCCGCACCTACACGACCGGCATGGGGCTGGAACGCGTTCCCGAACTCGCCGGCAAGCTTGGGCTGAAGGTATTGCAGGGGGTGGCGCTCGGCCCCGACCTGCGGCGCAACCGCGACGAAATCGAGCGGGCGCTGCGGATTGCCGAATCCCAGCGCCCGGCGATCCGCGCCTTGGTCGTCGGAAGCGGCGTGCTTTCGCGCGGCGACATGCGTACGAACGAACTCGCCGCCCAGATCCGCGCCGTGCGCGACGCCGCGAAGCTGCCCGTCACCTATGCGGACCGCGCCGAGCGCTGGCTCGATGCGGACGGTGTAGCCGGTGCGGTCGACTTCATCACCGTCCATCTCGATCTCTATACGGGCAGATTTCCTGCGGCCGCCGGCGATGCAGCTCACCGTATGATCGAAACGCGCGACAAGATCACAGCCGCCTATCCCAACCGCATGGTGCTGATCGACGGCGTGGGCTGGCCAAGCGCCGGCCGCATGCGCGAAGCCGCCTTTCCTTCACCCGCCAACCAGGCGCGGGTGCTGCACGAAGTCCTCCGCGCGGCGAAGTCCGCGAATATCCATCTCACTCTCTTTGAAGGGCTCGATCAGCCATGGCGGCAGGAAGACGCCGGCACGGCGGCGGGACACTGGGGCCTGATCGACGCGGAGAGCGGCGCTCCGAAATTCCAGTGGAGTGCTGCCGTCTCCAATCATCCCCTGTGGTTCACGCAGGGAATGCTCGGCGTGCTTCTCGCGCTGGTCGTCTTCGCGGCCGCCTATCTTTCCGCACGAAGCGCAGGGCCTTCACCGATCGCAAGGACGGACTGGTTACCCATCGCCGCGATAGCCGCGGGAGCCGGACTGGTGATCGGCTGGGCCTTCGCCGACATACCCGTTCAGAACCGGCAAATCGCCGACTGGCTCTATGCCGGCGTACTGCTCGCGCTGGGACTAATCGTGCCGCCCATCGCAGCGGCCGCAAGCGCACGGCGAATACCGCTTGCGGGCTTTTCTGCCGCGCTCGATCCGGCAAAACGCGCCGCTATGACGACGCTGGAGCTAGGGCTGGCTCTATTGTTTGCGATCGTCGCGGTCGTCGCGATTCAGATCGCGCTCGTGTTCGTGTTCGATCCCGAAAGCCGCGACTTTCCGTTTGCCGCACTGACCGGCCCCGTGGTCGCGTTTCTGACGCTCGCGATGCAACCGCAAAAGAACCGACGCAACGAAGGCATGGCCGAGCGCCTTGCCGCCTGGCTCCTTGCGATCGCCGCCGTCTTCATCGCGTTCAATGAAACGTTCTGGAACTGGCAGGCGCTGTGGTTGGCGGCGGTGCTGCTGGCACTGGCATGGAGCTGCTGGCAGGTGCGGGGCGCGCAAACGACATAACCAGCAAGGCGACCGCAAACGCAGAAACGCTCGCGTTGCCCATGGCTAACCCGAGCAGCGAAGCAACAAGCGCTGCCGCAAATACCGACAGGCTCGGCCGGAAGAAGTGATACGCCGCCGTCGCGATCGCAGCGCCCGCGAACAATTGCAGCTCTTGGAATTCAAGCCCGATCCGCCGCAGCACGCATACGGCGTGCGGCTGCCCGGCTTCACAAGCCGCCGCCAATTCGAGGTCGCCCAGAACCGACAGGCGGAGATAGAGGCCGCAGCCCAGCGTTGCGCAGCCCAGCAGAACAAGAACGCTCGCTTGTCGTGCACTCGGCATGAAAAGAGCCATGACGAACCCTGCCACGGCCATCGCGCCGCACGCAATCCGCTTACTTAACGGATTTCTTTCTTGCGAATGGATTGGTCGCAAGCACAACTCCGGCAATCACGAGCACCAATCCCACGGCATGATACGTATGAAATGTTTCGCCCAATGCAACCAACGCCAGCAGCACGCCATAGACCGGGATCAGATAGAGAAAGACTCCCGTGATCGACGGCCCGGCTTCCTTCACGCCGATCTGGTAGAACCAGAATGCCAGCACGGAGGGTAGGATCGCCAATGCAACGATGCTGAGCCATGCGCGAGCGACCGCAGGAAATGCACCCAGCGTCCCCCATTCGTACAGCATGAATGGAAAGAGGGAGATTGTGCCGGAAGCGGCGATGATCGCGAACAGCGGCAGCACTGGCAACCGCCGCAGCCTGTCGGCGCGCAGCATGACCGAATAGATCGCCCAGGAGATCGCCGCGATCGCGATCCCCACGTCGCCCCAGTTGAGATCGAGCGATATCAGCCGTTGCAGTTCGCCCTGCAGCACGATCGTGGCGACGCCAAGGAATCCGACGACCAGCCCCACAAGCCGGAGCACCGTCAACGGCTGGCCGAAATAAAGGGTATCCAGCAGGACAATGAACAGACCGGAGGCAGTGTAGATGAGCGTCGCGTTGGTCGCCGTCGTCGCGTGCAGCGACACGTAAACGACACCGCCGCACAACACCATGCCGAGAAGACCGAGGATAAAGATCTCGCGTCCCACGGCGCGGAAGTCGCGCCAATATCTGACCAGCGCGCCCGCCGTGAACGGCAGCACCACGAGCGTCGCCAGCAGCCAACGCCAGAACGCGAGCGTCCAAGGCTCCACAAGCTCCGCAGAGCCCCGTCCGATCACCAGATTGGACGCGAAGAGAAGCGGCATCAGCGCAAGCAGCACATAGACGCCGAGTTTCGATTGCATGGGATGCCTGATTGGAGCCCGGAGGGTCTAGCCGCAGCCGTCCCGAGCGGCAATGCCGCCGGCGCAGATCAGCGCGGCGCCAGACGCTGGCCGTCGAATACCGCGGTCTGACAGCTCACACCCTGGGTCTGAAGTACCGCGCAGGTACGCGCGGCGGTCGCTGCATTCGCGAACGGCCCGGCGATCAGGCGCAGTTCTACACCGCCGCGCTGCCGGCCTTCCTGCACGCTCACGAGCGGGCGCAGGCCCGTGAGCGCCTGTCCATGACTGCCCTGCAGGTCGGTCCAGCGCGCGCGCAGGCCTTCCATCGTGGCGTCGCCGCCGAGATCGAGCGCGAACTCGGTGCGTGTGGCTGTCGATCCAGAACGCGCAGGCAAGGCCGGTTCCTGCTCTCGCGCAACCGCCTGAATCTGCATCGGCGCGCTGGCGGGATTGGGCGCATTAATGAGCGGCTGCACCGACGAATAGGGTTGAAAGATGTTCATCGGCTCGCCGATGTCTGGCGCGGGCGGATTACGCGGCGCTTGCATGACCGCTGGCGACGGCGTTGGTTGCGAGGGGGCCGCCGCAACCCGTGTAGGTGCGGGTGGCAACGGTTCCGGTTTCGGTGATACGGGCGGTTCCTTGATCGAAGCAGTAATATCGCCGAGCGTGCGTTCCACGTGCTCGAGCCGCGCGGCAAGGCGATCGCGCTCGGCAGCCAGCAGGCGAAGCGCATCATTCAAACGGGCGATTTCGAGTGCCGTGGTATCCACCCTCGGCTGCACAGCAGACGGCGCGATCGCAGCCGTCTCGACCGTCCGCTCGACCGCCGCTGGCGGCGCCACACGCTTTGGCGCGCCGGCAATCGGGATGCCGCGGTGCGCGCCGACCACCACGGCAATCGTGAACGCGGAGGCCAGCACAGCACAGACCGCGACGCAGCCCCAGATCACGTAGCTCGCCCACGAACCGCGCTGGGCCATTCAAAAAATCCCGATTTCGATTTCTGCCCTGACGTATGCGGGCGCGCAGGAGAAAGCCCCGCTACCGCTATTCCCAACCGAATCAGTCAGGTAAGTAATTTACCAGAGTCCGGGGGGCATGCCGCGCCCGCTTTCGGAGGCGGCGGTGATCGGCTACACCGCTGCGGGCCGGGAAAACCCGTTGGTTCAGGAGTCTGGATGCCCGAACGGATCGCGATCGTGCTCGCCGCCGGCGAAGGCACGCGCATGGCCTCCAATACGCCGAAAGTGCTGCATCGGATCGGGGGGCGAACGCTTCTTGCCCACGTCCTCGATGCGGTGCGCGGAGCGGGGATCGGCCGGGTGGCAGTCGTGCTCGGACCTGACCGCGACGATGTGGCAGCGGAGGTCCGCCGTACCACGCCGGAGTCGGAGGTGTTCGTTCAACACGACCGCCGTGGAACCGCCCACGCTGTGCTCGCGGCGCGCAAGACGATCGAACGTGGCGGCGACGTCCTGATTGTTTATGGCGACACACCGCTCCTCCGCTCCGAAACGCTGCGGGAGCTCATCGAAGCGGCAAATGACAACGCCGTCGCCGTGCTTGGCTTCCGCCCCGCCGATCCCGCCGGATATGGACGCCTCCTCGTGCAGGATGGCGAGTTGGTCGCCATCCGCGAGGAACGCGACGCCAATAGCGAAGAGAAGAAAGTCGATCTCTGCAACGCCGGCGCGATGGCGCTTTCCGGCAAGCATGCGCTTGCGTTGCTCGATCGCGTCAAGGACGACAACGCCAAACGCGAATTCTACCTGACCGACGTGGTTGCACTGGCGCGCGCCGACAAGCTGAAGAGCGTGGTGCGCGAAGCGACCGAGGAGGAAGTCATGGGTGTGAACGACAAGCCGCAGCTCGCCGCCGCTGAGGCCGCGCTGCAAAATCGCCTGCGAGAGCAGGCCATGAAAGCCGGAGCGACGCTCGTGGCCCCGGAAACGGTTCACTTTGCTGCCGACACCAGACTCGCGCGCGACGTCGTGGTCGAGCCCTATGTCGTGTTCGGTCCCGGCGTCGTGGTGGAGGAGGGGGCCGTCATCCGCTCCTTCTCGCACCTGGAAGGCGCCCATGTCGGCGCCGGCGCTTCCGTCGGCCCTTATGCGCGGCTGCGCCCGGGCACCAAACTCGGACCGAAGGCGCGCATCGGCAACTTCGTCGAGACGAAAGCGGCCGAGATCGGCGCCGGCGCCAAGGCCAACCATCTCACCTATCTCGGCGATGCGACGGTCGGCGCGAACGCGAATGTCGGTGCCGGCACCATCACCTGCAATTACGATGGCATCGACAAGTTCAAGACCGAAATCGGCGACGGCGCCTTCGTCGGTTCCAATTCGGCGCTCGTCGCGCCGGTGAAGATCGGCGACGGCGCCTATGTTGCCTCCGGCTCGGTCATTACCGGGAATGTCCCCCCAAATGCTCTCGGCGTCGGCCGCGCCCGTCAGGTTAACAAGGAAGGCTGGGCCGATGACTTTCGCGCCCATAAGGGGAAAAAGGGGGCCGGCGGGCACGATTAACGCCGCCCCGCCCGCGCCATTTCCGCCTGCAATTAACCGCGGGCGCAGGTATCGCTTGCAACCGTCCGTAATCGGATTTGACTTAAAAGCTTCGGGAACGGGTTCTAAATGCTGTCCTGGTAGGGATAGCGGCGGACCGAGGAGTTCTCACGTACATGTGCGGCATTATCGGCATTCTGGGCCACGAGCCGGTGGCGCCCGGCCTCGTCGACGCGCTGAAGCGTCTCGAATACCGCGGCTATGACTCCGCCGGCGTCGCCACATTGGAAGGCGGCCATCTCACGCGCCGCCGCGCCGAGGGCAAGCTGAGGAATCTCGAAGCCCGCCTTGCCAAAGAGCCGCTCAAGGGCACGATCGGCATCGGCCATACCCGCTGGGCGACCCACGGCGCGCCGAACGAGGTCAACGCGCACCCGCACGCAACCGACAAGCTCGCCGTCGTCCACAACGGCATCATCGAGAACTTCCGCGAGCTGCGCGAACAACTGGCCGGATCGAAATTCACGACGGAAACCGACAGCGAGGTCATCGCGCACCTCGTCACCGCCGAAATGAAGGCGGGAAAGAATCCGGTCGAAGCCGTGATGGCCGCGCTTCCGAAAATGCGCGGTGCGTTCGCGCTCGCGTTTCTGTTTGAGGGCGAAGAGGATCTCCTCATCGGCGCCCGCCGCGGCAGCCCGCTCGCCGTCGGCTTCGGCTCCGGCGAAATGTACCTCGGATCCGACGCGATTGCGCTGGCGCCGTTCACAGATCAGATCGCGTATCTCGAAGAGGGCGACATCGCGATCGTCACCCGCAAGGGCGTCGAGATCCGCGATGCCTCCGGCGCCCGTGTCGAGCGCCCGACCCAGACGTCGTCCGCCGGCGCCTTCCTCGTCGACAAGGGCAACCATCGCCACTTCATGGCGAAGGAGATTTATGAACAGCCGGAGGTCGTCGGCCACACGCTCGCGCATTACCTCGATATGGCGCACGAGCGCGTGCGGCTTCCGTTCGATCTGCCGTTCGATTTCAAGACGCTCGAGCGCATCACGATCTCCGCGTGCGGCACCGCGTTCTATGCCGGCACGGTTGCGAAATACTGGTTCGAGCGCTTCGCACGCCTGCCGGTCGATCTCGATATCGCATCGGAATTTCGCTATCGCGAAGCGCCGCTGCCGAAGAATGGGCTGGCGATCTTCGTATCGCAATCCGGCGAGACGGCCGACACGCTCGCATCGCTCCGCTACGCCAAGGAGCACGGCCAGCACTCACTCGCCGTCGTCAACGTGCCGACCTCCACGATCGCTCGCGAAAGCGGCGTCGTGGCACCGACGCTGGCCGGCCCCGAGATCGGCGTCGCATCGACCAAGGCATTCACCTGTCAGTTGGCCGCGCTCGCGTGTCTCGCGGTCGCCGCCGGCCGCGCCCGCGGCACGCTCACAGAAGAGGATGAGCGCAAGCTTGTCCGCGCGTTCGTCAGCGTGCCGCAGCACATGGTCGACGCGCTGAAGCTCGAGCCGGAAATCGAGCGGCTTTCTCGGCAGCTTGAGCATGCCCGCGACGTGCTCTATCTCGGCCGCGGCACGAGCTATCCGCTTGCGCTCGAAGGCGCGCTCAAGCTCAAGGAAATTTCCTACATCCATGCCGAGGGCTATGCCGCCGGCGAGCTCAAGCACGGCCCGATCGCGCTGATCGACGAGCAGATGCCCGTCGTCGTGATCGCACCCTACGACCGGGTGTTTGAGAAGACCGCCTCCAACATGCAGGAGGTGCTGGCGCGCGGCGGTCGGATTGTGCTCGTGACCGACCCGAAGGGCTCTCGGGAGGCCGGCATCGGCGCGGAAACCATCCTGACCCTGCCGGAAATGCCCGCCACGATCACCCCGATCGTCTATGCGGTGCCGGTTCAGCTCCTTGCCTATCACGTCGCGGTGATGCGCGGGACGGACGTCGACCAGCCACGCAACCTCGCGAAATCCGTGACCGTGGAATAGGCAGCCCCAAGCGCCCCGGCGGCATTGAGGGTTCGACCAACCTTGCCCAATCGGTGCTAGGAATAGGCTTCCCCGGGGCGGCTGGCGCCTCCCCGAAAGGGCTGCGCGCCATGACCGAGAACAGCGACCCGTCAATCGAACAGTCGCCCGAAGGGGACGAGCCGACGCCGCCACATCGGCACCTGATTGCGCGCGTCCGGAACTACTTTCTGACCGGCGTGGTCATCGCCGCGCCCCTTGCGATCACTCTCTACATCGTCTGGTGGCTCGTACACTGGATCGACGGCTGGGTGAAGCCGCTGATCCCGCACGACTACAATCCGGACCTCTATTTGCCGGTATCGATCCCCGGCGTCGGCGTCGTGATCGCGTTCGTGCTGATCACGCTGCTCGGCTTCCTCGCCGCCAACCTGCTCGGACGGACGCTGATTTCCTACGGCGAGTATATCCTCAGCCGCATGCCGCTCGTGCGCACGATCTATGGCGGCACCAAGCAGATTTTCGAAACGATGCTTTCGCCGACGGCCGCGAATTTCAATCAGGTCGTACTCGTTGAATATCCGCGACGCGGCCTGTGGGCGGTCGCATTCGTTGCCACGTCAGCCAAGGGCGAAATCGAGGAAAAACTCGGCGACACGAAAGAAAATTCAGATGACGACGTATTGAGCGTTTTTCTGCCGACAACGCCAAACCCGACTTCCGGCTTTCTCCTGTTTGTCAAGAAGAGCGAGATCATCCCGCTCGAAATGACGATCGAGGACGCAGCGAAACTCATCATCTCGGCAGGCCTTGTATCCCCCGAATATCGCAAGCGCACCAAGGCGCTCGCCGACCAGGCAAAGGCCAAACGCACGCCGGAACGCGTGAGCTGACTGGCGGGCGCATCGTCATTGCGAGCCCGGAGCGCAGCGAAGGGCGAAGCAATCCAGAGACGTCATCCCGACACATGACTGAATGCTTCGGCGCTGCACGCTTCGCAATGACAGGTCGCATAGTAGTTAACCCGCCTCGATCAAGCGCACCGCTTCCTCACGGTCGAAGAGATGCAGGAGGAGCCGCAGGGCCTTGCCGCGCTCCGACGCGAGCGACGGATCGCGCGAAGCGATCAGGACCGCGTCCTTGCGTGCCGCTTCCAGCAAGTCGCGATGCAGCTCCGGCCGCGCGATCTTGAAGCCGGGGAGGCCGCTCTGCCGCGTGCCGAGCACTTCTCCTTCGCCGCGCAAGGCAAGATCCTCTTCCGCAATAAGGAATCCGTCGTCGGTTTCGCGCAGCTTGGAGAGCCGCCGCTTCGCATTTTCGCCGAGCGGCTCCTTGAACAGGAGCAGGCACGTTGAGCGACCTTGTCCGCGGCCGACGCGCCCACGCAATTGATGCAGTTGCGCGAGCCCGAAACGCTCCGCCTGCTCGATCACCATGATGGTCGCCTCGGGCACGTCCACGCCCACTTCGATCACGGTCGTCGCCACCAGAAGCGTCGTCACGCCTTCGGCGAACGCAGCCATCGCCTCATCCCGCTCGGCGGGGCGCATCTGCCCATGCACGAGCCCCACTTTCTTTCCGAACCGCCCCTTCAGGTAGCCGAGCCGCTCCTCGGCGGCGGCGAGGTCGATCACCTCCGACTCTTCCACCAGCGGACAAATCCAGTAGGCGCGCGCCCCTTCGTTGAGCGCACGCCCAACCGCTTCCACCACTTCGTCGAGGCGATCGAGCGAAACCGTGCGCGTGTCGATCGGTGTGCGGCCCGCCGGCTTTTCCCGCAGCTCCGATACGTCCATGTCGCCGAAATAGGTGAGCACCAGCGTGCGCGGGATGGGTGTCGCCGTCATCACCAGGAGATCGACCGCGCGTCCCTTGGAGGCGAGCGCCAGCCGCTGATGCACGCCGAACCGGTGCTGCTCGTCCACGACCGCGAAGGCGAGGTCGTGGAACTCGACACCTTCCTGAAACAGTGCATGCGTGCCGACGAGAAGATCGATTTCGCCAGCCGCCAGTTTCTCCAGCAAAGCCTCGCGCGCCGGCCCACGCTCACGGCCCGTCAGAATGCCGAGCCGAATTCCGGCAGCCTCGGCGAGCGGCGCGATCCGCGCGTGATGCTGCCGTGCGAGGATTTCCGTCGGCGCCATGATCGCCGCCTGTCGCCTGGCCTCGATCACGGATGCCGCCGCGAGCAGCGCCACCAGCGTCTTTCCCGAGCCGACGTCGCCCTGCAACAGCCGCAGCATGCGCGTGTCGCTTGTCAAATCGGCGGTGATTTCCTCGATCGCCCTCCGCTGCGCGTTCGTAAGCGAGAAGGGGAGTGTCGCCTCGATCGCCCGCCGCATCCGACCGTCACCGCGGCTCGCACGGCCCGGCTCGCGCCGCATCTCGCTGCGCACGAGCGCGAGCGCCAGTTGATGCGCCAGCAATTCGTCATAGGCGAGCCGCGCCCGTAACTCTGATGTGGGCGCGACATCCATCGGCTCCTGCGGCTGATGCAGTCGGCGAAGGCACTCCGCGAAAGACTCAAAACTTCGCGACTTGGCAAATGCCGGATCGAGCCATTCCGGCAGATCGCGCAGCCGCGCCACCGCACCTTGAGCCGCCCGCCGCACGATGCCCGCGCCCAGTCCCTCGGTCAGCGAATAGACCGGCTCGACAAGCGGCAGGTCCGCGAGCCCTTTCTCGTCGACCACGCGATCCGGATGCACCATCTGCAGCCGGCCGTCGTAGAGCCCGACCCGGCCCGACACGTAGCGCGTCTCGCCGAGGGGAAACATCTTCTCCAGCCGGTCGCGTGGCAGATTGAAGTAGATGACCTCGATCGTGTTGGTGTCATCCGCCGCGATGATCCGGTGCGGCGCCCGTCCGCGCCCGGGGATATGCCGCTCGACCGTGACCTGCACCGTCGCGATCGTATCGGCTTGCACCTCGGCCAGCTTTGGCCGCGCCCGCCGGTCGATGGCGGAGTAGGGCAGGTGGAACAGGAGATCGAGCACCCGCGGCTCCGCGCGGTCGAGCAGCCGCGCGAACGGCTTCACGAGCTTCGGGCCGATGCCCTTGAGGCTCGTGAGTGGCGCAAACAGTGGATCGAGGATCGCCGGGCGCATCGAGTGTCCCGAATCCGAAGTTCGCTTGATTTTGCATCCTCGATAGCGAACTTCGGATTCGAAGAACACTAGCAAATCTTCAGCTTGAAAATCGGCTTCGGGAAACCCGGGACTGTCAGCCGCGCCGTGCCGCCTCGATCGCGGCGACGTCGATTTTCTTCATGGTCATCATGGCCTCGAATGCGCGCTTTGCTTCAGCACCGCCGGCCGCCATGGCCTCGGTCAACACACGCGGCGTGATTTGCCAGGAGATCCCCCATTTGTCCTTGCACCAGCCGCAAGCGCTCTCCTGGCCGCCATTGCCGACGATGGCGTTCCAGTAGCGGTCGGTTTCTTCCTGACTGTCGGTAGCGATCTGGAAGGAAAAGGCTTCGCTGTGTTTGAACATGGGGCCGCCGTTGAGGCCCATGCAGGAAACACCTGCAACCGTGAAATTCACCACCAGCACGTCGCCCTCTTTGCCGGATGGATAGTCACCGGGCGCGCGGATGATGGCGCCCACGGAACTGTCGGGAAAGGTCTCTGCATAGAAGCGGGCCGCAACCTCGGCGTCCTTCTCGTACCATACGCAGATCGTGTTCTTGGCGATTGCCATTGCTTGTCCTTTCGCTTTTGAAGCCGAATACGGGCAGCGCTTGATCGGGGGCGACGGTCGGCAATCAGGCGGAGGCCGACATTCAAATGGATACGAAATTCGCTTGCAGGACTCAGGGCACCAATGAGGCGGATTTCTGAACCACGACATCAGTGGGGCGGGGCGAGAGTGGCGGATGGGTGCCTCGCGCGCAACCGCGCTGCTGACATCCCGCTGTGGGATCGCTATAGAGACCGCCCCCGGCCCCGTCCGGGCTTTTTGTGTTGGCAGGACATGGTTGAAACGGAACAGGACGACGCCCATCTGGAGATGCGCCGGCGCAGACTACGGTTTCGCGCCTGGCATCGCGGCACCCTCGAAATGGACTTCGTGGTCGGCCGTTTCGCCGATGCCGAGCTCGACGGCATGAACGGCGAAGAAATCGCCCAGCTTGAAGCGCTGATGGACCTCCCGGACCCCGATTTGTTCGCCTGGGTCGTCGGGCAGACCGAGGTACCAGCGCAATACGACACCCCGGTGTTCCGCCGCATGGTCGCATTCCATCGCGCAGGCAGGGCAAGGCAAATCGGATGAACAAATCCGCACTTTCTCCCGCCGCACACCTCGTGCCCGGCAAGGCACTGACGATCACCGGCGTCCCCGACGGCTTCGAGGGCGTCGTGATCGCCGACCTCGCACGCTCCGTTGCCGCGCGAGCCAAGGCATCCGGCCCGAGTCTTCTTGTCCTCTGTCGCGATGCCGAACGGCTCGCCGCGCTCCAGCGTGGGCTCGAATTTTTTGCGCCGGAGATCGAGCTCCTGCCGTTTCCGGCGTGGGACTGTCAGCCCTATGACCGCGTATCCCCGAACGCCGCCGTCTCAGCCCGCCGCATGGCAACACTCGCGCGCCTCGCCGCCGGACAGGCGATGCCCGGCGCGGTCGTGCTCTCCACGATCAACGCCGCACTCCAGCGCGTTCCCGGGCGCGAGCAGGTGGCGGCTCAGGCACTCGCCCTCGCGCCGGGGCAGGTGCGGCCCATGGACCAGATCGTGCGCTGGCTGGAGACGAACGGCTTTGCCCGCTCCTCCACCGTGCGCGACGTCGGCGAATATGCCGTGCGCGGTGGCATCGTCGATCTCTATGCGCCGGGATCGGCCGCGCCGGTGCGGCTCGATTTCTTCGGCGAAGAACTGGAGACAATCCGCAGCTTCGATCCCGAAACCCAGCGCACCACGGCGCAGCTGAAATCGCTCGACCTCGTCCCGACCAGCGAAGTGCAGCTCGATGAAGAGTCGCGGCGACGCTTCCGCATGGCCTATGCCGCCGAGTTCGGTGGCGGAGCAACCGGCGACGCGCTCCTTGAAGCCGTCAGCGAAGGCCGCCGCTATCCCGGCCTCGAGCACTGGCTTCCGCTGTTCGCTCATCGCCTGGAGACGCTGTTCGACTATCTGCCGGAGGCGCCCGTCGTTCTCGAACATCTCGTCGACGAGGCGGCCCGCGAGCGCTTCGAACAGATCGGCGATTACCATGGCGCACGCAAGCAGGCGCTCGAAGCCAACATGCAGCCGATCTACCGGCCGCTCGCACCCACGAAGCTTTATCTCGGCGAGGCGGAATGGACAGCGCGTCTCAATGCGGCTTCGCTCGCCCGCATCTCTCCGTTTGGCGTACCTGACGAGACAAACGTGATCGACGCCGGCGGCAAGCCCGGCCGCAGCTTCGCGCCCGAACGTGCCGACGAGAACAAAAACCTGTTCGACGCCGCGGTCCAGCACGCCCGCGCGCTGCAGGAACAGAAGAAGCGCGTCGTCTTCGCCGCCTGGAGTGAAGGCTCGCGCGAACGCCTCGGCCATGTGCTCGCTGATCACGGCCTGACCGACCTTCGCCCGGTCGCGACCTGGAAGGAAGCAACGGCGCTCCCCGTTGAAGCAATTGGCCTCGCGGTCTTCGGGCTGGAGAGCGGCTTCGAAAGCGACAGCGCCGCGATCATTTCCGAGCAAGATGTGCTGGGCGACCGCCTCGCTCGCCCGCACCGCCGCCAGCGTCGCGCCAAGGATTTCATCACGGAAATCACGAGCCTCAACGCGGGCGATCTCGTCGTTCACGTCGATCACGGCATCGGCCGCTTCGTCGGCCTGAAGACCATCGAAGCGCTCGGCGCCCCGCACGATTGCCTCGAAATCCATTACGCGGGCAACGATCGGCTGTTCCTGCCGGTCGAGAACGCCGACCTGCTCTCACGCTACGGCTCCGACGAGGCAGGCGCCGAGCTCGACCGTCTCGGCGGTGTCGGCTGGCAGAGCCGCAAGGCGCGCATGAAGAAGCGCGTGCTGGAAATGGCCGACGCGCTGCTGCGCATTGCCGCCGCCCGCCAGTTGCACGAGGCCCCCAAGCTCGTGCCGCCACAAGGGCCTTACGACGAATTCTGTGCCCGCTTTCCGTACGAGGAGACGGAGGATCAGAAGGTCGCCATCGACGCCGTCCTCGATGACCTGGAGGCCGGCAGGCCGATGGACCGCCTCATCTGCGGCGACGTCGGCTTCGGCAAGACGGAGGTTGCACTGCGCGCCGCCTTCGCCGCCGCCATGAACGGCAAGCAGGTGGCGGTTGTGGTGCCGACGACGCTGCTTGCGCGCCAACACTTCAAGACGTTCTCCGAGCGCTTCCGCGGCTTCCCGGTTCGTCTCGGCCAGGCGTCGCGCCTCGTATCATCGTCGGATCTCCACGCGACCAAGCAGGGCATCCGCGAAGGCACGATCGATATCGTGATCGGCACCCACGCGCTGCTCGGCAAATCCGTCACGTTCAAGGACCTCGGCCTGGTAATCGTCGACGAGGAGCAGCACTTCGGCGTCAAGCACAAGGAACGGCTGAAAGAGCTACGCGCGGAAGTCCACGTCCTGACGCTGACCGCAACGCCAATTCCCCGCACCCTGCAACTGGCGCTCACCGGCGTACGGGAATTGTCAATCATCGCGACACCGCCCGTCGACCGCCTTGCCGTCCGTACCTTCGTGACGCCCTTCGATCCACTCGTGGTGCGCGAAGCGCTGCTCCGCGAACACTATCGCGGCGGGCAGGTGTTCTATGTCTGCCCGCGCATCGAGGACCTGGAAGGCTCGCGCAAATTCCTCGAGAGCCATGTGCCGGAGGTCCGCGTTGCCGTCGCTCACGGCCAGATGCCGGCAACCCAGCTCGAAGACATCATGTCTGCGTTCTACGAAGGCAAGTTCGAGGTCCTGCTGTCGACCTCGATCGTGGAGTCCGGTCTCGACGTGCCGACCGCCAACACACTGGTTGTACACCGCGCCGACCGCTTCGGCCTCGCGCAGCTCTATCAGTTGCGCGGACGGGTGGGGCGGTCGAAGACGCGCGCCTACGCGATCTTCACCCTGCCGGCGGAGAAGCCCATCACCGTCCAGGCCGAGCGCCGCTTGAAGGTCCTGCAGTCGCTCGAAAACCTTGGCGCGGGGTTTGAGCTCGCCTCGCACGACCTCGACATTCGCGGCGCCGGCAACCTCCTGGGCGAAGACCAGTCCGGCCACATTCGCGAGGTCGGCTACGAGCTTTATCAGGAGATGCTCGCCGAGGCCGTCGCGCACCTGCAGGCGGGCATCACCGCACCCGCGCCGGACAAGTGGTCGCCGCAGATCGCCGTCGGTACGCCGGTGATGATCCCCGAGGACTATGTCCCGGATCTCTCCGTGCGCCTCGGCCTCTACCGGCGCCTCGCCGACCTGGAGAATCCGGCGGAAGTGGAGTCGGCCGCCGCCGAGTTGATCGACCGCTTCGGCCCGCTGCCGGCGGAAGTGAAAACGCTGCTGGAGGTCGTCGCGATCAAGGCGCTCTGCCGCCGCGCCAATATCGAGCGCATCGAGGCTGGCCCCAAGGGCGCGGTCGTCAGCTTCCGCGACAACAAGTTCTCCAATCCGGAAGGGCTGATCTCCTGGATCGGAGATCCGGACTCCAGTGCGCGCGTGCGGCCCGACCAGAAGCTCGTCGTCTTCCGCGACTGGCAGAAGATCGATCAACGCCTGCGCGGAACGAAGTCGGTATTGGAGACGCTCGTCGGGCTCGCCGAGCGAAAGGCGGCCTGATCAATAGCCGGAAGCCTGCGCCGTCTGTCCGATCTCGCGTCCGAGTGCCCGGTCGAGCGCCGAGACGAAAACTTCAATCTCTTGCGCGCCCGACACCGCGATCTTCTTGTCGAACACAAAGAAGGGAACGCCATTGATGCCCGACGCGGCCGCTGCGGCCGCCTGCCGGTCGACCAGTGCCACGTCCTTGTCGCTTTGCAGGTCGCGCAGTAGCTTCTCCGGGTCCATGCCCGCGACCTTTCCGGCATCGGCGATGACGTCGCGCTTGGTCAGGTCCGCACCCTCCGTGAAGAACATCGCGAACAGCCGATCGACCACCGCGTTGGCCTTGCCGGCCTCCTGCGCCCAGGCGATCAGACGATGCGCGTCCCGCGTGTGTGGCTGTCGCTCGATCTTCTCGAAGCGGAAATCCAGACCGACACGCGCGCCGAGACCGACCAGCCGTTGATGCGTCGGCGTGATCTTGTCGCCCGTGCCGAACTTGCGCGAAATGTATTCGAAGCGGGTCACGCCCTGCGGCGGAACATTGGGATCGAGATAGAAGGGCAGCCAGCGGATCGTCGCCTGTACGTCCGGCCGCTGCGCCAGCGCCCGCTCAAGCCTTCGCTTGCCGAGATAGCACCACGGGCAGACCACGTCGGACACAATATCGATCGAGAGCGACACTTTCACTGGCTCAGCCTCTTCACTCTGCGGCCCGCTGAAGCGCGGAACCGAATGCCGCCGCTTGCACCAAAAGCGGCGAGTGGCCGCCGGCCTTCAATGCCGCAGCCGCCACCGACGGATTTTCAGCTTCGATCCGGAAGCGCTCCCCGAGTAGCGGATCTTCTGTAAACGCGATTTTAATCCCCGCCGACGATTGGGCAAACCGGGACCGCAAATCATCAAGACCAAAGCGTAAACCGCCTACGCTGACCACGCCTTCAGGCCCGGCCGTCAGAATGAGGCGCTGTTCTTCGGCGTCCAGGCACCGATATCCCGTTCTGACGAAGCCGTCCGGGTCGAACTCAAGACGTGGAGTTTGGTGGCCCTCCGGGGAGGTCGCACGCGGGACTTGGGGGCCCCGCAACAGAAGCTCGCCGCCCGCGATCCTTGTCTCGATGACAACTGGACCGCCCCGCGTTGCCGAAGGGGCGGTGATGGGTCCTAATGGAATACCACCGGCATGGGAGGTCTCCAGCCGGCGCAACGCAATCATGCCGATTTCGCCGACACTCATCAGATCGACCACACGCTCGCTTCGCAGCGGGGAGAAATCGAGGCCGAGCGATTGCGGCCGCCGGTGCACGGCGATGCAGGAGGCAAGCGGCACCGACCGGCCAGCCGCAAGGTCCGGCATCGCAGTCGCCGGCGCGAGAAGATGCTTGCGCCCGGATTTTCCTGCTCCGGCTCCGTCGATCGCCGGCAAGTCCGCGCCGTGCAGGAGTTCCAGCACGCCACCCGACAACAGCCAGGGAAGAATGGCGCCACCGATCCCGGCCAGCGAGTTCGGCGGCAGGGTGCTCACGATCGTATCGCCCGACTCCACGCGCGCTTCGAGCAGCACCGCAAGCCCGGCCGCAAGCCATTGCGCGTCGTTCCGCGCGACCGGAAAAAAGCCGTCCGCCGCCGCATCGAAGGTCAGAATGCTCGCGCCACGCGTCCCATGACCGTTTGCCACACGCTCGGAGGGATCGGGCACACTGCAATCAAGCTCCAGCGCGATGACGCCGTCGGGCAGATCCGTTCCGAATGCGCAGGGAAAGCTAAGACTGAAAAGCTCGGCCGCCACCTCGCACGCGGTTTCCGCCGGGCGCTCCCCGTCGAGCTGCGAGAGCGTAATGATCGCCTTCGGCTCGACGCGCCGGAGCGCCGCCACGAGATCGGATCGCCGCCATGCCATCGGGACGGGCGCGGCGATCAGACCCGCTCTTGCAATCGCGAGCAGCGAAACGATTGCCTCGACGGTGTTCGGCAATTGAACGGCCACCACGCTGCCGTTCGGAAGGCCGAGCTCGCGCAACCGTCGCGCCAGGTGCTCGACGGCCAGATCGGTCTCGTCAAAACTCAGGCGCCGAACCGGCAAGTCGGTGAATTGCTGCTTGTTCGGCGGATCGACAAGCGCGGTCAACTCCGGCCGGCCGACGGCGTTGGCGCGGAACAGCGCATCCAGCGAGACACCGCCCGCCACTTCCCCGTTCTGCGGATGCGCGCTCACTGCTTGTCCTCCCGCCACCACGTTTCCACCCGCGATCCGTAGAGCGAGACTTGCTGCGGCCTCTTGATGACGGGCCAGCGCGCGATCCACTGTTCCGGCAGGTGGAAGAGCGGCAGCACGTATTGTCCCGACATCAGCGCGCGATCGAGCGCCCGCACGGCGGCGACGAAATCTTCCTGCTGTCGGGCCGCCAGCAACGCGGCAATCATCGCATCGACCGCAGGGCTCCTTGCCCCCATATAATTGCGGGTACCGGGCACATCGGCACTTTCGGACCCGAAATAGAATGCTTGTTCGTTGCCCGGCGACAGCGATTGCTGCCAGATAAATGGCATCACGTCGAAATCGTAATCCTGCCGCCGCCGCTCGAACTGCGCGCCGTCGACGAAGCGGATGGTGGCGGCGATTCCCGCCCGCCGCAGCATGCTGGAATAGGTGAGGGCAAGCCGTTCCTCATCCCGTGTCGCAACCATGATCTCGAAGGCGAAAGGCTCGCCCGACGAACTGCGCAGCGTGCCGTCGCGGAGCGCGTATCCGGCCGCGCTGAAAAGCGCCAATGCACGCTTCAGCCGTGAGCGATCCCGCCCCGAACCGTCCGACACCGGCGGCTCGTATTTTCCTTCCATGACGTCATCGCGCATTTCTTCCTTGAACGGCGCAAGGAGCTCGCGTTCACGGCCGGTGGCGACGCGTCCCCGCGCCGAAAGCTCGGATCCTTCGAAGAAGCTCGCCGTTCGCGCATAGGCGCCGTGAAAAAGGTTTGCGTTCGCCCACTCGAAATCGAAGAGTTCGATCAACGCCTCGCGCACGCGAATATCCGAAAACAACGGCCGCCGCGTATTGAACACGAACGCCCGCATCGGCTTCGGCTGTCCGCTGGCAATCCCTTCCCGGATGAGTCCGCCCGAGCGCGCGGCAGGAAAATCATACTGCGTTGTCCAGCGTCCCGGGTCAGTTTCGAAGCGCACGTCATAAAGCCCACGCTTGAATGCTTCGAACCAGGTATTGCCGTCGCGATAGAAGTCGAACCGCAACTCATCGAAGTTATGAAGCCCGCGATTGACCGCAAGTTCACGCCCCCAATAGTCCGGGTCGCGTTGCAACAGAATGCTTTCGCCCGGCTTGACCTCGACGATCCGGTAAGGCCCGCTGCCGACCGGCGCGGCAAGGGTTGTTTCCTCGAATTTCTCCGCATCGATCGCATGGCGCGGCAGCACGGGCATCAGCCCGAGGATCAGCGGCAGTTCCCGGTCGGGAGCCCCGCCGAAATCGAAGCGCACGGTGCGTTCGCCGGTCTTCTCCGCCTTCGCAACCTTCGAATAGTAAGTGCGGTGATTGGGCCGCCCCTTGTCGCGCAGCAATTGCCAGGAGAACAGCACGTCCTCCGCCGTGACCGGCTTGCCGTCGGAGAAGCGCGCCTGTGGATGCAGATGGAAGGTGACGTACGTCCGCTCTTCGTCGGTTTCGACGCTTTCTGCCAGCAAGCCATAGAGCGTGAAGGGCTCGTCGTTTCCGCGGACAAGCAGACTCTCGATGACGTAAGTCCGCATATCCTCGTAAGAAAACGCATTGCCGCGCACGATCATCGGGTTGAGGCTGTCGAAGCTGCCGAGTACCGCCTGCGTCAGCCGTCCGCCCTTCGGCGCGTCCGGATTGACATACCGGAAGTGGGAGAATCCGGCCGGGTAGGCGGGCTCGCCGTGCATCGCGATGGCATGGCGCGGCTCGCCCGCTCCAGCCGTGGCCGCAAGGCCAACCAGAACCGTGACCGCGAGCGCCGCAGGAGAACGGAGTTGACGTCGCTTCATCGCATGCGGCCCCTCGCTCGCGGCTTTTTCCTCCGCCCTCTGGACCTCGGCGAATCAAGTGATAATTTGCCGCCCCAACAATAGCATGGCCGCGATCCGGAGTGCCCTCCGGGTCACGGTCTTGCCTCATTTGGCGCGGACACCGCCGCCATTCGAACGCTTTGACTTGTCAGTTTTCCGGTACGTGCGTGGGGGCGCACATCCGGTTCCACAACACAGCCCGAGGACGGGGGACTACGCATGATTTTTCGTTTCAATTTCGCTTTGGCCTGTGCGGCCGGCCTGATCGCCGCGCTTGTCGCGGCCGGCAGCGGCACCGACGCGATGGCGCAGGCCAAGGACAAGGGCGGGCCGCCGGCGGCCAAGGGTCAGACCGGAGCACCCGCGCAACAACAGCAGCCGCAGCAGGCAATCGCCATTCCCTCGCCGTGGACCAAGATCTGCAACAAGGATCCGCAGGCGAACAAGGAAGTCTGCCTCATCGCCCAGGACATCCGCGCCGAGACCGGGCAGTTCCTCGCCTCGGTCGCCGTTCGCGAAGTCGAAGGCGAGCCGAAGAAGCAGTTCATCATCGCCGTGCCGCCCGGTATGCAGTTGCAACCCGGCATGCGCGTCGTGATCGACAAGAACGAGCCTCTGCCCGCGCGCTATTCGATCTGCTTCCCGAACGCCTGCTACGGCGACATGGACATCGACGCCAAGTTCGTCGACATCATGAAGAAAGGGCAGGCGCTTACGGTGCAGGCGATCAATCAGGTCGGGCGTACCGTGAACTTCACGCTGGTGCTCAAGGATTTCACGAAAGCCTACGACGGTCCCGCCGTCGACCCGAAGGAAATCGAAGCGCAGCAGCAGAAATTGCGCGAAGGCATGCAGAAGCAGGCCGACGAAGTGCTGAAGCGCCTCGAGAACCAGAAGAAATAAACCGAAAAGACTCGGAACGAAAAACGGCGCGCTTTGGCGCGCCGTTTTATTTTGAATGGAGGCGCTCAGTGAATGCGCTGATGACGCACGCGAAAGCTGCCCGATTCGTCAGCCATGAAACGCTCTTCGATCTCCGGATGGCGCAGCGGCTCATCGGAGGTGTCGGGAATCAGGTTCTGCTCGGAGACATAGGCGATATATTCCGACTCCGCGTTCTCCGCGAGCAGATGGTAAAATGGTTGATCCTTGTTGGGACGCATCTCTGCGGGAATGGATTCGTACCATTCGTCCGAGTTGCTGAAGATCGGATCGACGTCGAACACCACACCGCGAAACGGGAATACGCGGTGGCGGACGACCTGGCCGATACTGAACTTCGCCTGGCGGTGCTTCATGGCTGGATACGCGGACTCACCAATAATTAGCATTTTCGCGACCCGCTGCACCCCCGTCAATTGGCCGCCCATACCCTGGAAGCTCTACAGCTCTGCGCGGTCTGGGTCTCTGGCCGCGACAATTCGCGCACGGTCTTGCCGCTGATCACGAGCGCGCCGGAACCGTCGAGGGGGGTCTCCGCGAGCGCAACTTCCACGAGATCGGTCTGAGGTCCGCTTGCTGATCTCGATCTGTTCCGGATCCAGTCCGGCGGACACCATCTGAACGTTGCCTCGAAACCGCCACCCGTGGGCACCCGATACGGCGGTCGTCTATAAGGCTGCAACCGCCGATCTCCAGGAAGCTGCCGATCCGATGGCCGAAGTCCTCAGCCTTGCCCTGCCGTTCTTCGGATTGATCGTCCTGGGGTTTGTGAGCGGCCGCATCGCCAGGATGCCCGAGAGCGGGCTTGCGTGGCTCAATTTCTTCATCCTCTACATCGCGCTGCCGCCGCTCTTCTTCCAGCTCGTCTCACGCACACCGTTCGAGCAGCTGGCGAACCCGCGCTTCGTGCTGGCGACGACGACGGCGACGGCGCTCACCTTCGCGCTCGCCCTCGGCGTGGGGATGTGGCTCCGCCGCGGCAACCTGCCGGAAGCGACGATTGCCGGCATCGTCGGCGCCTATGCAAACGTCGGCTATATGGGCCCCGGGTTGACGCTGGCAGCCTTCGGCACGGCGGCGGCGGTACCAACCGCGCTGATCTTCACATTTGATTCTACGTTCTTCTTCGCAGCCGTGCCGTTTCTCATGGCGCTGTCGGGCGTCGAGCGAAAGAGCAGGATCGAGACCGCACTGACGGTCGTGCAGCGCGTCTTCACGCACCCGTTCATTGTCGCGACGATCGTCGGGGTCTTCTTCGCGTGGCTGCAGGTTCGCCCGCCGGCCTGGATCGACAAACTTCTGGACTATCTCGCGAATGCCGCCGCACCGTGCGCGCTGTTCACACTCGGAGTCACCGTTGCCTTGCGGCCGCTCGAGCGCGTGCCGAGCGAAATCCCGATTCTCGTCGGGATCAAGCTGTTCATCCATCCATTGGTCGCATGGATACTGCTATCCGCCTTCGGCGGTTTCGATCCGGTGTGGGTCTATACCGCCGTGCTGATGGCTGCGCTGCCGCCGGCGCTGAACGCCTACATCATGGCCCGGCAATACGACGCCTACGTCACCTATGCTTCCGGCGGCGTTCTGGTCGGCACCATTGCATCGATCGTCACCGTCACGGCGATGCTCTACGTCGTTCGAAACGGCCTGCTCGTTCCGAATCTGTTTGGCTAGGAAAACGAGCGGCTAAAGCGCTTCGCCGCGGGCGAGTCGCGGCGCGACAGCATCCCGCGGACCAAGCCCCTGCTGCATTAGCGCGCGGCGGAGAAAGCCGACACGGCTGAACAGGCTCAGGCCGGCGCCACGCAAGGCATGAATCGGCAAAAAGTCCGACAGCAGCGAGCGGTTCATTGCTTCCACCGCGAGGGCGCGCGACTGCACGTCCTCCCGGCGCCGCGCCTCGAACTCGCCGAGCAGGGAAGCGCCGCCGATATCCTCGTCCGCGCGCCGCGCGTCAGCAACGAGCTCGGCGACGGTGGCCGCATCGCGGATGCCAAGGTTCAATCCCTGCGCGCCGATGGGCGGGAGCAGGTGACCGGCTTCGCCGACCAGCGTGATCCGTTGCGAAGCAAACGCGCGCGCGA
>Ga0180222_1000928_pt1 | contig 36190 bp, 28 predicted proteins | sample eDN5th37CKraftOP_FD_151336 | JGI IMG/M metagenome (GOLD analysis project Ga0180222, IMG submission 151336) | Enriched Organic Plus compost microbial communities from Emeryville, California, USA - eDNA 5th pass 37_C Kraft OP (version 2) (version 2) ...
GCTCGGCATGATCTTGATGAGGTCGACGCCCTCGCGATGCATCCGGCGTACCACCTTGGCGGCCTCATCCGGCCCGTCGATCACCCGGCCTTCGCTGTGGAAGTCGATGTCGGGACGCATGCCGTTCTGCGGATCGCCGTGGCCGCCGGTGGGGCCGAGCGGATAACCCGAGACCCACAGGCGCGGGCCGGGGACCGCGCCGCGCGCGATGGCGCGCTTGAGCGCGACGATCGCCGTCGTCTCGGAGCCGACGTCGCGGACGGAGGTGAAGCCCGCCTCGAGCGTCTTGCGGGCGTTGGGCACCGCGTCGAAGGCGCTGTCGATCACCGAATTCTGCACGCGCTCGGCGATCGGGTTCTTGCCGGTGTAGCTCGACATGATGTGGTCGTGCATGTCGATGAGGCCGGGCAGCACGGTCGCCGCCGAGAGGTCGACGACGCTGGCGCCCGCAGGCGTGACGAACCCGTCGCGCACCTCGGCGATCCGATCGTCGTGGATGAGGATCGATACCTTCTCGCGCGGGCGCGCCGAGACGCCGTCGATCAGCCGGCCGGCATGGACGACGACGTCGCGCGCCTGCGCCGGAAGCGGCGCCAGGATCGCGGCCGCGGTGGCGGCGAGGGCCAGCAGGCGCGCTCGGGTGCGGTGAAGCATGGGAAACCCCTCGTCATGGGATGGGCCGCCGCGCCGGGGCGCGGCGACGGGTCAGAAGCTGGTCCGGACGTTGACGCCGATGGTGCGCGGCGTCGCGCTCGTCACGAGGGTCCGTCCGGCGGCGATGGCGCTCGACGTCTGGCGGGTGATCGCGGTGGCGTCGAACAGGTTGGTGACGAACAGGTAGACGCCCCATTTGTTGTCCGGCTGCTCGACGCCGATGCGCGCGTTGACGAGCGCATAGTCGTCGACTCGGCGGGCATAGACATAGTTGGGGCGGAAATCGGACCAGGAGCCGCCGACATAGTTGAAGTCCGCCCGGGCGAAGCCGGACAGCGCGGCGCTGAGCGGCCAGCTATATTGCGCGGAAGCGCCGCCCATCAGCTTCGGCACATAAGGGATTCGGTCGCCCTTGAGCCCCGACGTCGCGGTGACGCCGGTATTCTGGTCCTCGGTGAGCTTGGCATCGATATAGGAGACGTTGCCGAGCAGGGTGAGGCCGGTGACGGGCCGGATCGAGGTTTCCGCCTCGATGCCGCGCACCCGCGCCTTGCCGGCATTGCCGATATAGGAGAAGGCGCCGTTGGGCGTGCGCAGCGTGACCTGCATGTCCTTCCAGTCGATCTGGAACACGTCGACGTTCAGCGTCATCCGGCGATCGAACAGGCTGGTCTTCACGCCCAGCTCATAGTTCCACAGGCTGTCCGAATCATAGGCGGTGAAGGCCGCATCGAGGCCGAGCACCTGGTTGGCGCCGCCCGGCCGGAAGCCCTGCGCCGCCTCGGCATAGACCATGATGTCGCGGGTGATCTTGTAGGAGGCGTTGGCCTTGAACACCCAGCCATTCTCGCTCGATTTCACCTCGGTGAGCGGCGTCACCCGCGCGCCGACGAGGATCGAGGGGATCGGCGTCGCGCCGAAGATGTCCTTCTTGTAGTGGAAGTAGCGGGCGCCCCCGGTCAGGTTGAGCTTGTCGGTGATGTCCCAGGAGACCTCGCCGAAGCCGGCGAGCTGGGTCAGCGTGTCGTCGATGTTGCGGACGGTGGCGATCTCGAGCGGGTAGATCACCTTGCCGGTCACGGGATCCGCATTCACCTGCGGGTTGGTGACGACGACGTTGCGGTCCGAATAGAAGCCGCCCACCGTCCAGTTGAGCGGGCCCTGGCCGCTCGAGCTCAGGCGCAGCTCCGCCGTCCACGCGTCCATCTCCTGCTGCGGGAACAGCGCGGAGGTCGATTGGCCGTCGACCAGCGCGTAGAAACCGGCGAGCTGGTCGGCCGAGCAGGCTGCTCCGCCCCCGACGAGGGCCGCGCAACGCGCCGGCGTGCGCTGGCCTCGAATGTAGCGCGACACGTCCGACACCGAGGAGAGCGTGCGGTGCATGTAGGATCCCGACGCGGTCAGCGTCGCAAAGTCGAGATCGTAGCTGGAGGTGACGCTGTAGAGCTGGACGTTGTCGCGCACCGGCTGGCGCGTATAGGCGTCGGCGACATATTTGCCGGCCTGCAGCGTCCAGGTCGAGGTGTCGGTGTCGCTGTGGTTGAAATAGGCGGCGATGTCGATCGTCCAGCGCTCGCTCGGCGCCATCCGCAGGAGGAAGCGTCCGCCATAGCTCTTCTGCTGGTTGATGTTGCCGATGCCGAGGATCTTGTTGTCAATGAACCCGTCCTGCCGGCGATAGAAGGCGACGCCGCGGATGCCGACCTTGTCGGTCGCGAGCGGCACGTTGACCATGCCGTTCACCTCGTAGTTCCAGCCGCCTTCATGGGTGTTGGACAGGCTGGCATCGGCCATGCCCTCGACCCGGTCGAGCGCCGGCTTGTTGTAGATGATGCGCAAGGTGCCGCCCATCGATCCCGATCCGTAGAGCGTGCCTTGCGGGCCGCGCAGCACCTCGACGCGATTGACGTCGAACAGGCGCAGCTCGGGCGTCGAGCCGCCCGCGTCGTTGCTCGCGCCGATCATGCCGGTCACCGGCGTCTCGTCATAATAAGTGCCGATCATCGGCTCGCCCGGACCCTGGATGCCCCGGATCACGACGCGGCGCTGCGAGGGGCCGCCATCGACGAAGTTGAGGCTGGGCGTGCTGGCGCCGAGATCGGCGATGCTCTGCACGCCTGAATTGGCGATCGCCTCGCCGGTCACCGCGGAGATGGAGATCGGCGTCTCCTGGATCGCCGTGCTGCGCTTGAGCGCCGTGACCAGTATCTCGCCGTCGTCGGCCCCGGCCGAAGCGCCGTCCTGCGCGCTCGCGACGCTGCATTGAAGCAGCGCGCCGCCCGCCGCCGCCGCGAGCAGCATGGCCTTGCGGCCGGCCGAGGTCCGGCGCTTTCCGATGTGCGATCCCACCCTGTTCTCCCCTTCTCCAACCGCCGCGCATGCGGGCATCTGCGGCGGCATGGCTGCCGTCGTATCGCCGCAGGCACAGGCGCGAAGCCGCCCTTGCCAACCTGTCAGGAATCCCCCGAAGGGGATGACATCCACCTGAGCCCCCGTCCCGAGTCACGACCGCCGCGTCCGCCATGCCCCGACGGAACTTTCTTATGGGTCATGAAAGTGAAACAGCGGCCGATTCAGGTCAACACAAGATTCCAATTCTTTTGGCTTGAAACGCGCATAAGTTTCGCTATTCGGGCCGATCGCGCAACGATCGTGTACCGGTCCGGCGAAATCCACGAAAACGCCCTGAAAGCGCGCGGCGGTGGGCCGAAAATGCCGGCGGCGTGCATGGCCGGGCGGCGCTTCCATCGGCCGGCGGCATAAAATCCGTTGCGCGAGGCGGGGCGAAACGAAATGATGACAGCCCCTTAGGGAACGGGCTTCACCGCGGAGGGGGCGCCGGCGCGTGCCACGCATGCCGTGGGCGTCCGTCCGTCCCATCGTCTTAACAGGAGGAAATGTGGGAAGAAGGACTGTCCTGGCTGCGGGCGCAGCCGTGCTGCTGTGCGGGGTCGCCACCGCGCAGCAGATGGATCCCGATTATGCCGCGGCGGTGAAGGGCTGGACGACACGGCCGGAGTTCATGAGTCCGCTCGTCGATCATCTGCCGCTATCGGCGACGATTCCCTCGCCGAAGCAGGCTCTCGGGCAGCATATCGGCGCCCCCAACACCCTCCATTATTACGATCAGATCATCGGCTACTATCGTACCCTCGCCGCCAAGTCGCCGCGCGTGAAGATCATCGAGATCGGCAAGAGTGAGGAAGGTCGCGAGAACGTCGTCGTGATGATCTCGTCCGAAGAGAATATTCAGAAGCTTGACAGCTACAAGAAGAATCTCGCACTCCTTGCGGATCCGCGCAAGCTTTCGCCCGCCGATGCGCCGGCGGTCATCGCCGCCACCAAGCCGATCTATCATCTCTCCGGCGGTCTCCACAGCGCCGAGACCGGCCCGCCCGAGATGTTGATGGAGCTCAGCTACAGGCTTCTGACCGAAGACAGCCCGATGATCCGCAACATCCGCGACAATCTGGTCGTTGCGATCACGCCGGTTCTGGAGGCGGACGGCCGGGATCGCTACGTGGACTGGTATTATCGTAACCTGATCGACGAGCGCGACGATCGGAACAAGCCCGGCGGTCCGCCCTATTGGGGAAAATACATCTATCACGACAATAATCGCGACATCAATTTCTCGGACGCCAGCGCCCGGCATCTGATGCGCTATTATCTGGATTGGCATCCGCCGATCATGCATGAGCTCCATGAATCGGTGCCGTTCCTCTACACCTATTCGGGCCAGGCGCCGCAGAATCCCGATCTCGATCCGATCCTGTTCGGCGAGTTGCCCTGGTTCTCGAACTTCGAGATGGCGCAGCTCACCAAATACGGCATGCCCGGCGTCTGGACGCACGGCTTCGTCGATGCCTGGACGCCGGGCTATCTCGCCTTCATGTCGTCCAACCACAACGGCATGCTGCGCATGTACGAAACGTTCGGCAATGCCGGCGCGACCACCATGCTCCGCCACGTCGCGCCGGAGGTGCAGAGCGGCGTGCGCGGCGGGGACTGGACCAAGCGCGACTGGTTCCGGCCGCTGCCTCCCTACAAGGAGGTGATGTGGTCGATGCGCAACAACACCAACTATATGGAAACCGGGGTTCTCACCGCGCTCGATCTCGCGGCCCGCTTTCCGAACGTGATCCTCGAGAATTTCTACAAGAAGAGCAGCAACGCGATCGCGGCGGGCTCGGAGAAGGCGCCTTACGCCTATGTGATCCCGGCGGACCAGGCGGATCCGACGCGCATCCGTTTCGTGACCGACATCCTCCGGCTCCAGGGCATCGAGATCGGCCGCGCGACCCAGCCGATCAGGCTCAAGGAAGGCAGCTTCCCGGCCGGCTCGCTCGTCATCAAGCTCAACCAGCCTTATGGCCGCCTCGCCAAGATGCTGCTCAAGCTGCAGGACGACTATCCCGACGAGAATCTCACCACCTATGACGATGCCGCCTGGACGATGGGGCTGATGACCCACACCCGGATCGTCGAGATCGCGGACAAGGCCGCGCTCGACCTGCCGGTGACGCCGGTCGACCGCTTCGCCCCTGCGGGCCGGATCGGCGGCGCCGGATCGCGGCTCTACGCCGTGCTCGACCAAGGCTCGGTGAACATGGCGACGCTGCGCTATCGGCTCAAGGACGCGCCGGTGAAGATCGTCGAAAGGCCGTTCAAGGCCGGCGGCCGCACCATTCCGGCGGGCTCCTTCCTGGTCGACGGCAGCGCCTATGCGACGCTGAAGCCCGCGGTCGAGGCGCTGGGGCTGGAGGCGGTGGGCCTGTCCGGCGATTCCGGTGCGGCCGCGCACGAAAGCCGGCTGCCGCGCACCGCCGTGTTCAGCACCTGGGGATCGAGCGAGAAGGTCGGCTGGCTGCGCTATGCCTTCGACCGGCACGGCGTCGACTACGACCTCATCTACAAGGAGCGGGTCCGCAAGGGTAATCTGCGCGCGGATTACGACGTCATCATCCTGCCGGCCCAGGGCAGGTCGACCAAGGACATCGTCTACGACATCCCGATGAAGGGCAAGCCGCTGCCCTACACCAAGACCGACAAGTACCGCTTCTCGGGCGACTATGGCTCGTCCGAGGATGTGCGCGGCGGCATGGGACTGGAAGGGCTCATCGAGCTGCGCAAGTTCGTCGAGCAGGGCGGCACGCTGATCACCACCGGCGACGCCAGCGGCGTGCCGGTCGATTTCGGCCTGGTCGACGATGTGACGGCGAGCCGGACCACCGGCAATTTCTACGCGCCGGGCCCGATCGTGACGGCCAAGGTGCTGAAGCCCGCCAATCCGATCTTCTATGGCTATGAGGGCGATCTGAAGGACGGGCAGATGCCGGTCCGCTGGGCCTCCAACACGCTGCTCGCCGTGCCCGATCGGCTGAAGGAGGAGGTGCTGATGCAGTTCCCCGGCGGCAAGGCCGGCGTGCAGAGCGGCTTCATGCGCGGCGCCGATCAGGTCAAGGATCGACCGGCGATCGTCAACGTGCCGCAAGGGCAGGGGCGGATCCTGATGTTCGCGACCAACCCGATCTGGCGCTGGCAGAATCTCGGTGAGTTCCGGATGCTCTACAACGCCGTGCTCAACTGGCGGCAGCTCGGCCTCACCGATGTTGCGCCGCCCGCGCCGCCTCAGGTGCCGGACGGCAAATAAACGGGTCGGCGGCTGGCGGCGTTCAAGCGCCGCCGGCCTGCCGGCGTGCTCGGCGCAGCCGCATCTCCCGGACGGCGGCGGAAAAGACCATGGCGCCGAACGCGTCGGACGATTGCGTGATGCGGTGCGCGTCGGCGGCGCAGCGGGCGCGGACCTGCTCGCTGAGCGGCTGGTTGGGCCCCGCGATCGCGCCCGCCGCGAGCTGCACCTCCGCGGCGCGTTGGACGATCCAGAGCAGCGCGAAGGCGGAGGGGATGTCGCGGCCGCACACCGCGACGCCGTGGTTGCGCAGGATCAGCACGTCGCGGTCCCCGAGGTCCGCGATGATCCGTGCGCGCTCGTCGTCATAGAGGGTGATCCCCTCGAAATCATGATAGGCGACCCGGCCGGTCAGCTGCGCGCCGTAGAAATTGTCATGATCGAGTCCCGCCGCCTTCATCGCGACCGCCGACACGGCGATGCTGTGCATATGCGCCACGCAGCGCGCGTCCTCGCGATGCGCGTGAATGGCGCCATGCAGCGCGAAGCCCGCGGGATTGGGGCTGTATTGCGAGGGCTCGACCAGCCGGCCGTCGATCCCGACCTTGACCAGCTTGTCCGGGGTGATCTCGTCATAGAGCAGGCCGAAGGGGTTCACGAGATAATGGTGTTCGGGCCCCGGCAGGCGCACCGAAATATGGTTGAAGACCAGCTCGCCCCAGCCGAGGTCGCTCACCACATGGTAGAAGTCGGTAAGCTGCCGGCGCAGCATCGCCTCTTCCCGGTCGGTCTCGCTCGTCATCCTACCTCTCTCTTGGCTGCGCGGAACCGGCACAGCTCCACCATCGCGCGCGCCGTCGGCATCGCGATCTCCGCGCTTTCAGCGAGTTCCAGCACCGAAAGGCCGATCGCGCCCATCTCCAGCGGCGCCCCACGCCGGAAATCCTGCGCCATCGAGGTGTAGAAGGGGCCGGCGCGGCGCCCCACCTCGATCATCTCGTCGAGGGCGAGCCGCGGCTCGATGCCGTGCGCGCGGGCGACGGCGATGCTCTCCTCCAGCACGGCGCGGACCACGGGCAGGAGCGCCGGATCGTGGAACTGCTCGTGCAGCGTGGCCCCGGCGATCACCGACAGCGGGTTGGTGGCGAGGTTGAGCGCCACCTTGGCCCACAGGTCGCGGCGGATCTCGCCGCTGGCCTGGACGGCGATGCCGCAGCCTTCGAACAGCGCGCGGACCGGCGCGACCAGTGCCTCGTCCGGTCCGGCGATCGCGCCGAGGATGAGCCGCTCGGTTCCCTGGACGTCGACGACCCCGTCGGGCTGGAGCGCGCTGGTCAGGAACAGGACGGCGCCGATGATCCGCGCGGGATCGATGGCGGCCGCGATGCGCCCCTTCGGATCGACGGCGCGTACGATCCCGTGGCGCTGCGGCTGGAAATACCACCAGGGGATGCCGTTCACGAGCGGCACGATGCGCGTCTCCGGCGTGATCAGCGGCTGCAGGGCGGGCAGCGCTCCGGCGATGTCCTGCGCCTTCACCGCCAGCAGCAGCAGGTCCTGCGGCCCCGCTTCGTCGGCGGCGACGGCGCGTGCCGGCACACAGGACACGCAGCCAGCTGCGTCGCGCAGGACGAGACCGTCGCGGCGCAGCGCCGCCAGCCGGGCGCCGCGCGCCACCACCGTGACGGCGCGGCCCGCTGCGGAGAGGCGCGCGGCGACCAGCGTGCCGACCGCGCCCGCGCCGAAGACGCAGGTCCGCGGCGCATCGGGCGATGCCGCGGTCATGCCGTCGCGGTCTCCCGCACGCCGGCGAGCGCCTCGACGAGACGGCCGACCTCCGCCAGCGGCATGCCGGCAAGGTTGATGCGGCCGTTCGGCGCCACATAGATGGCATGATCCCGCTTCAGCCGCTCGATGCTGTCCGGCGGCAGCGGCAGCAGCGAGAACATGCCTTTCTGGCGGCCGATCGGGTCCAGCCGCAGCGGGCCGGCGCTGCCGTGACGCGCGACGGCGCGGCGCACCGCCTGCAGCCGGGCGCGCATCGCGTCCAACTCCTCTTCCCACAGCGCGGATAGCGCCGGATCGGAGAGGATCAGGCGCACCGCTGCCGCGCCATGGTCTGGCGGCATCGAATAGCTTGTCCGGGCGATGGTCCGCGCGTTGCTCATCGCCCGGTCGGCCCCCGCCGCCGTCTCCGCGACCACGAACATCGCCCCCACGCGATCTCGATAGAGGCCGAAATTCTTGTTGCACGAATAGGCTATGATCGCCTCCGGAACCGCCGCAACGATCTGACGCAGGGCGAGCGCGTCCTGCTCCAGGCCATCGCCGAACCCCTGATAGGCGACATCGATCAGCGGCAGCAACCGCCGCTCGGCCAGGAAGGAAGCGAGCGCCGCCCAGGCCTCCGCGCTCGGATCGACGCCGGTCGGATTATGGCAGCAGCCCTGCAGTAGTACCGCGTCGCCGGGCCGCGCCTCCTCCAGCACGTCCCACATCGCGTCGATCCGCAGCGTCTGGGAAAAGGGATCGAACGGCTCGAATGTCCGCACGTCGAGCCCCGCGGCGGCGAGAACCGGCAGGTGGTTGGGCCAGGCCGGCAGCGCGAGCCAGATGCGCCGCGAGTCCGTGCGGAGCGCGAGCAGGTCTGCGGCGAGGCGCAGCGCGCCCGTGCCGCCGGGCGTCTGCAGCCCCCTGGCATGGGCCGGCGCGCGCGATCCGAAGAGGATCGGCGCGAGCCGGGCGACGAATTCCTCGTCGCCTTCCGGGCCGAGATAGGATTTGCTTCCCTGCTGCTCGATCAGCAGCCGTTCGGCCTGCTTCACCGCCTTCATCACCGGCGTGCGCCCCGCCTCGTCGCGATAGACGCCCACCGAAAGGTCGATCTTCTCGCGCCGCGGATCGCGGCCGATCTCGCCGATCAGCGCGAGCAGCGGATCCGGCGACTGGAAGGGAAGCTGGGCAAGCGACAAGGGGGGTACGTCCTCGCGAAGGAAGCTCGGGCACAAACTGGTAGCGGCAGGGGGCCGCATTGGATGTGCTTATTTCGCGGCATTGGCCGGAAATCCGCACGGAGCATGCATATTTTTATGGATATGCGCGCCGTCCGTGCCGCATCCTTCCGATCGTCCCAACGGCGTTGGGAAAGAGGTGATCATGGCAGGGGGATCATGGCGGTGGCGAAAGATCGGCTGGACCGTTTCGACAGGAAGATTCTCCAGCACATCCAGACAGATGGCAGCCTGGGACCGAGCGAGCTCAGCAGCCGCGTCCATCTCTCGCCGTCGCAATGCTCGCGGCGACTCCAGCGCCTGCGCGAGGAAGGCTATATCGAGCGGACCGCCGCCATCCTCAATCCCGCCCGGCTCAATCTCGGCATCTCCGCCTATGTCGCCGTGCGGCTGCGCTCGCAGAGCGCCGATGCGGAGCGCGTCTTCCGCGCACGCGTCGAAGCGCTGCCGGAAGTGGCGACCTGCGACTATACGACGGGCGAGATGGATTTCATGCTGCGCGTCTATACGCGCGATCTCGAAAGCTACAGCGAGTTCCTGTCCTCCAAGCTCCTGATCGGCGAGGAGGTCGATACGGTGCGCACCTTCATCATCATGAAGCAGCTCAAGAAGACGACCGCGCTGTCGCTCGATTTCTGCTAGCCCTGCTTCGCATCGGGCTGTGCCTCGGAGCGATCGCGCGAGGGCTGCGGCCGCGAGACGATCCAGGCGGCGCAAGCGGCGAGCGCCAGCGTCGCGGCGATCGCGATCCACAGCCGCGGGTGCGCGCCCATGAGGAAGAGGAGCAGGCCGAGCGCGATGCCCGCGCAGGCGGCGGTCTTGCCCTTTCGGGAGATCGCGCCCTCGCGGCGCCACGCGCGCAGCGTCGGCCCGAAGCGGGGGTGATCGAGCAGCCACGCCTGGAGCCGCGGCGAGGAGCGCGCGAAGCAGCCTGCCGCGAGGATCAGGAAGATGGTGGTGGGCATGAGCGGCAGCAGCGCGCCGATGAAGCCCAGCGCAACGAAGACGAGGCCGAGCAGCAGCCAGCCGAGGCGCAGCGTGCGTCGCGGCCGGCGCCCCTGCGGCCCATCAGGCCATCCGCGCATCGCGCTCCTTTCGTGGCATCGTCACTTTCCTCCGCGGAGCGCCGCACGGATATGGCATCGGCGCGGCCCGTCAATAGCATGGCGCGTCTGCCGGCGCCTTCATGTTGTCGTCGCCTGCGGCTTGTGGCTAGGATCGGCCGCCGGCGTGTTGGCCGGTGGGGAGGGATCCGCATGCGCCACGCGTTCTGGCTGCTCCTGCTCGTCGCCGGCGCGGCGCTGGCGATGATCGCCTGGCCGCTCGTGCGCGACTATCGCGCCGCGGCGGCGCTGCAGGCGATGCAGAGCGATCGCCACGGACTGCCGCTGGTCGCGCCGTTCGACGCGCCGGCCCGCCGCCGCGCCATCGCTTGGCAGGACATTCCGTTCAGCGGCTGTCCGCCGCTGCTGCCGGCAAGCCGCGATCTTCCCGCCGTCGAACGCTTCTACACCGATGCCAAGCAATCGGTGCGCGACGAGACGAAATGGCAGGAGGGCATGGCCAAGGTGCGTCCGATGCGCGTCTTCGGCATGCTGCTCGGCCGGCTGGCCAGCGAGCAGATCCTCGATCGCACGCCCGATCCGGAGCGGGCGCGCTGCATGATCCGCCACCTCCAGTCCTGGGCGCAGGCGGATGCGCTGACCGGCAATGTCGGCATGATGACCTCCAGCAACCGCGCCTGGTTCGTCATCGTCAACGCCGCCACGGCGCTGATCGTGCTCAAGCAGGATCATGCGATCACGCGCGAGGAGGCGGCGCCGATCGAACGTTGGCTGGTCGATCTCGCCTGGTCGGTCGAGCGGTTCGACGACGGCATGTACCGGAAGATCCGCGATACGCCGCGCTATCCGAACAATCACGTCTATTGGGCTGGGGCCGCCGCGGTCACCGCCGGAGTCGCCGCCCAGGATGTCCGGCTCTTCCTGCGCGGCGTCGAGGATGGCCGCCGCGGGCTCGAGCAGGTGGATGCCAACGGCTTCCTCTCCGGCGAGTTGTGGCGGGGCGGCCGCGCTTTCCGCTACACGCTGTGGGGCGCGGGCCCGCTGGCGCTGATCGTGCGCTTTGCGGAGGCCAACGGGATCCGCCTCGCCGACGTCAATCATGGCGCGATCATACGCCTCGGCGAATCGATCATCGCGACGCCCGCCGCGCCGCAGGCCTTCGAGCGCGCGGCCGGCACGCCGCAGATCGAGCCCTGGGCGCGCTGGCCGCAGCATGCCGGCGACATCGATTTCGCCGAGCTCATCGCGTCGCTCGGGCGCAGCCCGGCGATCGAGGCGTTCGCCGCCCGCTACCGGCCGGTGTCCAGCCAGATGCTGGGCGGCAATCTCACCGTCCTCTACGCCGATCCCGCCAAGGTGCGCGCGGCGATCGAGCGCCCGGGAGTCCGGCTGGCCGGCCCTCCCGTCTGAGGGGCGCGGGAAAGGGGAGGGCTTGGCATGGGGCCGTTGGCCGGCATCCGGGTGATCGAGTTCGCAGGCATCGGCCCCGGCCCGATGTGCGCGATGATGCTGGCCGACGCCGGCGCCGAGGTGCTGCGCATCGACCGGCGCAATCCGGCGCTCGTCTACGGCCGCCTCACCGGATGGGGACAGACCGGCCCGCTCGCCCACAGCGCCGGCCATGATCTCGACTATATCGCGATCATCGGGGCGCTGCACGCCATCGGCCGGGCCGGCGCGCCGCCCACGCCGCCGCTCAACCTCGTCGGCGATTATGGCGGCGGCGGCATGCTGCTCGCCTTCGGCCTGGTCGCCGCGCTGCTCCACGCGCGGGCGACGGGGGAGGGGCAGGTGGTCGATGCGGCGATGAGCGAGGGCGCCGCGCTGCTGATGGCCTCGCTGTACGGCATGCACGGAGCCGGCCTGCACAGCGACGAGCGCGGCACCAACCTGCTCGATTCCGGTGCGCCCTTTTATGACGTCTACGCCTGTGCGGACGGGCGCTATGTCGCGGTGGCGGCGATCGAGCCGAAGTTCCGGCGGATTCTTCTCGATCGCCTGGGGATCGATCCGGCGACGGTGCCGGACGGCGACGATCCGGCGGACTGGCCGGCGCTGCGGGCGCGCCTCGCGGACGCGTTCCGCACCCGCAGCCGCGATGCCTGGGCGGCGCTGTTCGAGGGCAGCGACGCCTGCGTCGCGCCGGTGCTCAGCATGGCCGAGGCGCCGCACCACCCGCACAATGTCGCGCGCGGCGCCTTCGCGACGATCGACGGCGTGGTGCAGCCGGCGCCCGCGCCCCGCTTCGGCGCCACGCCCGGCGGGATAGCGGGGCCGCCGGAAGCGCCGGGCGCCAGCACCCGCGAAGCGCTCGCCGATTGGGGAATCCCGGCGACGCGGATCGCGGCGCTGGCGCGGAGCGGGGCGATCGGACCGTAGCGCTTCCGCGGGCGGCAAAAAGCGGCGGGGCTGGTCCCGGCCGCGACATCGTGTACCCTCGTCCGAAACAGCGAGAGGAACATGACATGGCAGCCACCGAGCCCCGTATCCCCTATCCCGATCCCGCCGAGTTCGATGGGATGCGCCGCACCTCCGCGGAGAGCCGGTTGAACGTCGAGCGGATGTTCGCGCATATCCCGCCCGGGCTGTTCGAAGGCTATGGCGCCTATGCCTCGGCGGTGATGCGCAACCCCGCGCTCGATCCGGTGCTGCGCGAGCTCGCGATCCTGCGCGTCGGTCAACTCGCGAACTGCGCCTATGAGGTCTACCAGCACGAGGCGTTCGCACGGCACATCGGCGTCTCCGAGGCGCTGATCGCCGCGGCGGCGAACGGCGCGGAGGATCCGGCGCTCGACGCGCGGCAGCGTGCCGTGATCGCCTTCACCGACGATCTCGTGCTGCGTATCCGCCCTTCGGACGCGGTGCTCGCGGAGGCGCGGCGCCAGCTCTCGATCGGCGAGCTCTTCTCGGTGCTGCTGACGGTCGGCCAATATATGACCGTCTGCCGCATCCTGGAGACGACGGGGGTGCCGATCGAAGGCGACGACAGCATCGTCAAGGGCAAGCTCGGCGGCTTGCGCGCGGAGATGTCCGCCGCCGGCTGACGCAAGGCTTTGCCGGTTGCGCCGGGGCGTGGCGCAACAAAAAATATATTGTAGTGCAGCTTTGGGATGCTGTTAAACGGCACGCGTCGATCACCGATCCGGAGTTCCGCGTGCGCCCCCTGCCTCTCTCCGACGAGCTGACCCAGGCCTTCTGGGACGGTGCGAAGACGCACCGCCTGATGATCCAGCGTTGCCCGCGCTGCCGCCACTGGCAGCATCCGCCGGGCCTGGTCTGCGCCGCCTGTGCCGCGCCGGACCTCGCCGCCGAGCCGGTCTCGGGGCGGGGCACGCTTCACGCCTGGACGGTGCTGCACGATGCGCCGGCGCCGGGCTTCGCCGATCGGCTGCCGCTGATTGTCGCGGTGGTCGAGCTGGCGGAGCAGCCGGGGCTGATGCTCAGCGCCAACCTCCTTGATGCCGCGCCGGGCGATCTCCGGCTCGGCCTGCCGGTCGCGGTCGCCTTCGAGGAGGTGACGCCCGAGATCACGCTGCCCCAGTTCCGTCTCGAGGGCCGCTGAGATGGCCTGGGTCTTCCGCGATCGCGTCGCCGTCGCCGGCGTCGGCTACAGCGCCTTCACCCGCCGGTCCGAACGCAGCCTGGCCGAGCTCGCGATCGAGGCATGCGACGCCGCGCTCGCCGATGCCGGTCTCGCCCGCGCCGATGTCGACGGCCTCGCCACCTCGCCGAGCATGCCCCGTTACGGCGGCGCGAAGGGCACGATCGACGGGATCGACGTGGTGACGCCCTATCTTCTCACCGATCTGCTCGGCATCGGCGATCGGCTGCTATGGACCGGATCGACCAACGGCATGGTGACGCAGAGCGTGATCGACGCGGCGCTCGCGATCGCCGCCGGCCTGTGCCGCCACGTGCTGGTCTATCGCGCGCTCCATGTGCCGAAGGGGCGCTATGCCAATTTCGAGAGCAGCCATGCCGGCGGCCCGGAGCAGTTCCTCGCGCCCTATGGCTTCACCGCGCCGCCCGCCTGGGCGGCGACGGCGATGCGCCGCTATTTCGAGCTGTTCGGCTATTCGCGCGCCGATTTCGCCCGCTACATGATCGACAACCGCGCCAATGCCGCGGCCAATCCGAACGCCTATTGGCGCGGCAAGCCGCTCTCGCGTGAGGAGTATCTCGGCGCGCGGATGATCGCCGATCCGGTGTCGATCCTCGATTGCGACATTCCGGTGGATGGCTGCGCGGCGATCCTGCTCACCGCCACCGAGCGCGCGCGCGACCTGCGGCAGCCGCCGGCGCTGCTCACCGGCTTCGCCGCCTCGACCACGGCCGCGCCCGGCGGCGCGCCGATGACCCTGGAGAGCCTGTGGGACGGCGCGGCACAGACCGCGGACCGGCTGTGGGCGTCGAGCGGTCTCGGCCCGGCCGATGTCGATACGGCGCAGCTCTATGACGGCTTCAGCCTGTTCGTGCTCACCTGGCTGGAGGGGATGGGCTTCGTCCCGCGCGGCGAGGGACTGGCGCGGCTGCGCGACGGCTATGGCGCGCGCGGCGGCGCGCTGCCGATCAACACCGGCGGCGGCGCGCTCGGCGAGGGGCGGCTGCATGGCATGACCCATATCGCCGAGGCGGTGCTGCAGGTCACCGGCCGCGGCGGCGCACGCCAGGTGCCCGGCGCTTCGCGCTCGCTCGTCACCGTCTCGAACGGGTTGAACAAGTCGGTGGCGTTCCTGTTCAGCGCGGATCGGTGAGCAAGCCGCTGCCTTCGTGGCAACGGTGAGGATCTCGCCCATGGTGCATCCGGACTAGTCCGCTCGAACGATGCACGGCCGTTCCGATCGGTCCACATCCGGCCCACATACCGCTCTGGGACAGGATGACACTGAATGGCCAAGGAAACCGAACGCCGCGCGTTGCGCTATGCCGTGATCGGCGCCGGCATGGCCGGCATTCTCGCCGGCATCCGGCTGCTGCAGGCGGGCGAGACCGTCACCGTCTATGAGAAAGCGGATCGGCTGGGCGGCACCTGGCGGGAGAATCGCTATCCGGGCCTCACCTGCGACGTGCCGGCCCACGCCTATACCTACAGCTTCGAACCCTATGCCGAATGGCGGGCCTATTATGCGACGGGCGGCGAGATCCATGCCTATTTCGAGAAGACAGCGGCGAAATACGGGCTGATGCCGCGTATCCGCTTCGGCCATGAAGTCGTCTCCTGCGTCTGGGACGAGGGCGAGGCGCACTGGATCCTCCGCTTCGGCGACGGCGGCACGGCGATCGCGGATGTGGTGATCGCCGCCTCGGGCGTGCTCCACCATCCCCGCATGCCCGAGATTCCGGGGCTCGAGAGCTTTGCCGGCCGCGCCTTCCACAGCGCCCGCTGGGACGATGCCGCCGGGCTCGACGGTGCGCGCGTCGGCGTGGTCGGCAACGGTTCGACGGGCGTGCAGATCGTCTCGGCCCTATCGCGGCGGGCGGAGCGGCTGGTGCATTTCCAGCGCTCGCCGCAATGGATCATGCCGGTTCCCTATTTCGAATATAGCGAGGAAGAGCGCGAGGCGTTCCGCCGGGATCCGGCGCTGATCGACGCCATCCGCTACGACGAGGACTATTGGGCCTCGATCCATCGCTTCACCCAGGCGATCACCCATGTCGACGGGCCGGAGATTGCGGCGATCGAGCAGCTGTGCCTCGACAATCTGGAGACCAGCGTGAAAGATCCGGACCTGCGCGAGAAGTTGCGCCCGGATTATCGTGCGGCATGCAAGCGGCTGATCTATTCCTGGTCCTATTATGACGCCGTGCAGCGCCCGGCCGTGTTCGTCGAGCGGCAGCGCATCGCGGGGATCGAGCCGGAGGGCGTCCGCATGGCGGACGGCACGCTGCATGCGCTGGACACGCTGGTGCTGGCGACCGGCTTCCACGCGGACCGCTTCATCCGGCCGACGCAGGTGCTCGGCCGGGGCGGCGCCTCGCTCGACGAGGCGTGGCGCGTCCGCCCGACGGCCTATTATGCGATCGGCATCCCCGATTTCCCGAACTTCTTCATGCTCAACGGGCCGACCGGGCCGGTCGGCAACTTCTCGCTGATCGACATCGCCGAGCGGCAATGGGCCTATATCGACCAGCTGCTCGATCTGCTCCGCCGCGGCGAGACCCGCGCGATCGCGCCGAGCCATGCCGCCCATGCCGATTATGAGGAGCGCCGCATCGCCGCGGCGCGCACCACGATCTTCGGATCGGGCTGCGCTAGCTGGTATCTCGACGCCACCGGCGTTCCGGCGAGCTGGCCGTGGAGCTACGAGGCCTTTGCGGACGCGATGGCGAAGCCGGTGCTGGCCGATTATGAGCTGAGGACCGCCGAGCTGGCCTGACGACCGGCCTCGCGTCCGACGTCCCGTCCCCCCGCGCCATGGGCGGCCCGGGGAGGCGGGGCGCCGCCTCAACCCTCCAGCGCGAAGGCGACCAGCGCGTCGCTCACCTTGGTGCCGAGATATTTGTGCCCGCCGGCCGCGATCACGACATATTGCTTGCCGTCCTTGGCAAGCCGGAAGGTCATCGGCGTCGCCTGGCCGCCGCCCGGCAGGCGGCCCTTCCACAGCAGCTTGCCGGTGTGGATATCGAAGGCGCGCAGATAATTGTCCGTGGTCGCGCCGATGAAGACGAGCCCCGAGGCGGTGACCACCGATCCGCCGAGGTTCGGCACGCCCCACTTGAACCAGAGCGGGAAGGGGGCGACGTCGCGGGTGGTGCCGAGCGGCTCCTCCCACAGGCGCTTGCCGGTCTTGAGGTCGATCGCGAGCAGCGTGCCCCAGGGCGGGCTGATGCACGGCGCGCCGAGCGGGGAGAGCATCGGCTGCATCGTGTTGGCATAGGGCGCGCCGATCGCCGGCAGCATCATCTCCCCCTTGGCCATGCGCGCGTCGGCCGCCTTGCGCGGCACCATGGTGACGATCGCGGGCACCTGCGTGGTGTTGACGATCATGACCTGGCTCGCCTGGTCGATCGCGACGCCGCCCCAGTTGGTGGCGCCCATGAAGCTCGGGAAGGTGATCACGCCGCGCGTCGAGGGCGGCGTGAACACGCCCTTCCAGTCGGCATTGCGGAACATCTCGCGGCACTTGCCGCGATCCCAGGGGGTGAAGCCCCAGATATCCTTTTCCGAAAGGTCGCGCCGCACGATGAAGGCGGGATTGGCCGGGAAGGGCTGGGTGGGCGACAGTTTCTCGCCCGGCAGCCCGCCGGTCTGCGGCACCGGCTTCTCGACAACCGGGAACAGCGGCTGGCCGGTCTCGCGGTCGAGGATGAAGATGTGGCCGACCTTGGTCGACTGGGCCAGCGCCGGGATCTTGCGCCCGCCGCGCTCCAGATCAAACAGCACCGGCTGCGAGGGCACGTCATAGTCCCACAGGTCGTGATGGACGGTCTGGAAGTGCCATTTCATCTGCCCGGTGCGCGTGTCGAGCGCCACCACCGAGGAGGAGAGATAGTCGAGCCCGTGGCGGGTGATCCCGACATGGTCCGGCGCGGCGTTGCCCGTGGGCAGGAACAGCATGTGGCGCGCCGCGTCCACCGCCATCGGCGCCCACACGTTCGGCGTCGCGCGGATATAGGGCTCGCCCTCGGTCGCCACCTCTTTGTCGGAGCGGCCGGGCGGCAACGGGTTCCACGCCCAGACGAGCTTGCCGGTATGCACGTCGAACGCGCGCACGACGCCCGCCGGCACGTCGGTCCGCATATTGTCGGGGATCCGCCCGCCGACGATGACGAGATCGTCCGCGATCACCGGCGCCGAGGAGATGGCGAGATCGCCGAGCTGCGTCTTGCCGAGGCCTTCGAGCAGGTTGAGGCGCCCGTCCGCGCCGAAATCGGCGCAGGGGCGGCCGGTCGCCGCGTCGAGCGCGATCAGCTTGCCGTCGATCGTGCCGGAGAAGATGCGGTTGGCGCAGGCCGTGCCCGGCGCGGCCCTGGCGTCGTGATAATAGGTGACGCCGCGGCAGTTGAGCAGATAGGTGCCCTTGGGATCGGCCTTCTGGTCGAACGCCCAGACCTGCTTGCCGGTGGTCGGATCGAGCGCGACGATGCGGCCGAGCCCGGAGCAGACGAACATCTTGCCGTCGGCCACGATCGGCGTCGCCTCGAAGGTGGGCGAGCTCATCTCGGGCGCGTTGGTCATCAGCCCGATATGGTATGTCCAGGCCTGCTTGAGCCCGGAGACGTTCGCGGGCGTGATCTGGGTCAGCGGCGAGAAATGGCCGCCACCCTCCGCGCCGCCGGTGACGCTCCATTCCGCCGTCGGCCCCGAATAGTCGACCGGCTGGCGCGGCCCGCCGCCGCCGCATCCCGCCAGCGACAACAGCGCGCCTGCCACCACAGCGATCGCGATCCGCGACCGACGCATCCATTCACCCACGTCCATCATCCTCCCCGACGACTCGCCGGGGATGGCGGCCGTCCTGCGCTCGCGGCCTCTTCTCCGCGCGAGCATGCCCGCTGTCAATCGCTGGAGATGCGCAGCGTTCAACCGGTGGGCTGCTCATTTGCGTAGTGACATGCGCGGCCGATCGATGCATGCGGCGCTTGAGCGTCGCGGGCCGTAGGCGCATCATGCCGCCCGAGACGAACGCCACGAGAGGAGAGGCTCGCATGACGTCCAACCGCTTTCCGCATCTGCTGTCGCCGGGGCGCATCGGCACTATGGAGCTGCGCAACCGCATCACCGTGACCGCGATGGGCGTCAACTTCGCGGAGGATGATGGCACCTGCGGCAAGCGGATCATCGATTATCATGAGGAGCAGGCGCGCGGCGGCGCGGCGATGGTGAACACCGGCGTCGCCGGCGTCGCCTGGCCGGTGGGCGGCAACCAGAGCTGGCAGGTCGCGATCTCCGAGGATCGCTTCATCCCCGGCCTGGCGCGCGTTGGCGAGGCGGTGCACCGCCACGGCGCCAAATATTGCATCCAGCTCCATCATGGCGGCCTCGTCGGCATGGAGGATATGCTCGCCGGCCGCCCGGTGTGGACGCCCTCGATCCCGAAGCCCGCCACCGGCAGCTATCTCGAGGCCTTCCTGCTCGAGGAGCTGACCACCGCGCCCTTCACCCGCATCAAGGGCGTCGACTACAAGGTCCTGACCCGCGAGGACATCCAGACCGTCGTCGAGCAGTTCGCCGCCGCCGCCGCGCGCGCCGAGCGGGCGGGTGCCGACGCCGTGGAGATCCATGGCGGTCACGGCTATCTCATGTCCTCCTTCCTCTCGCCCTACACCAACCGGCGCGAGGATGATTATGGCGGCCCGCTGGAGAACCGGGCGCGCTTCCTGATCGAGATCGTCCGCGCGGTGCGCGCCGCCTGCAATCTCGCCATCCTCGTCAAGATCGATTCGCGCGAGGTCGGCAAGGAGAACGGCATCCGCCTCGAGGATGCGGTCGAGACCGCGAAGATGATCGAGGCGGCGGGCGCCGATGCGATCACCTGCAGCTCCTATCACGATACCGGCCAGAGCAAGCTCCACTCCGCCTCGAACATCCCGCACGAGCCGGGCACCAACCTGCCCGCCGCCGCGGCGTTCCGCGCCGCGGTGGGGATCCCGGTGGTCGCCTCCGGCCGCGTCGAGCCCGAGGTGGGGGACGGCGTGATCCGCGAGGGCAAGGCGGATTTCATCGCGATGGGCCGCAAGCTGCTCGCCGATCCGCATCTGCCGCGCAAGCTCGCCGAGGGACGGGCGGAGGATGTGCGCCCCTGCATCTATTGCTACACCTGCGTCAGCGCGATCTACACGGGCGAGCGCACCCGCTGCGCCGTCAATCCGCGCACCGGCTTCGAATGGGAGATGCCGGCGGAGCTGCCCGCCTCGCCGAAGCGCAGCTTCGTCGTCATCGGCGGCGGCCCGGGCGGCATGGAATCGGCGCGGATGCTCGATGCCGCCGGCCACCGCGTCACGCTGATCGAGCGCTCCAACCGGCTCGGCGGCACGCTGCGCTTCGCCTCGCTCGCCTATGCCGCGAACGAGCGCCTGCTCGATTGGCTGACCCGGCAGCTCGGCGCCTCCAAGGTCGATGTCCGCTTGAACACGGAAGCGACGCCGGAGCTGTTGCGCAGCCTGTCGCCCGATGCGGTGATCGTCGCGACCGGTGCGATCCGCGACCTGCCGGATATTCCGGGCGTCCATCACGATCATGTCTTCAGCGGCGACGACATGCGCTCGCTTGTCCTTGGCGAGAGCACCGACGCGTTGAAGCGCAAGACCGGCCTGATGACCCGCCTCGCCACCAAGGTGGGTGCGGCGACCGGCGCCACCGCCAATCTCGATTTCGTGCGCAAGGCGACGCGCCAGTGGATGCCGCTCGGCGACCGCATCGTGATCGTCGGCGGCGAGCTGGTCGGCATCGAGCTCGCCGAATTCCTCGCCGAGCGCGGGCGCGCCGTGACCGTGGTCGATGATCAGCCGCGCTTCGGCAAGGGGCTCACCGTGGTGCGCCGCATGCGCATCCTGCCCGAGCTTGCCGAGCATGGCGTCGGCCTCTTCCCCGGATCGTCCGACATCCGCATCGACAGGGATGCGGTGCGCTTCACCGATGCCGCCGGCAAGGCGCATGAAGTGCCGGCGGATAACGTCATCGTCGCCAAGGGCGCGCATGGCGATCTCACCCTCGCCGAGACGCTGTCCGCCGCCGGCTTCGCCGTCCAGACCGTCGGCGACGCGCGCGGGGTGGGCTATATCGAGGGGGCGATGCGCGGTGCGGCCAGGGCGGTCGGCAAGCTCTTCGAGCTGGAGCCGGCGTGATCAGCTCTTCCTCCCCGGAACGGGGAGGGGGACCGCGCGAAGCGCGGTGGAGGGGCCGGCGCAGCCACAGATGTGCCGCTGGCTCCTGCCAGCCTTCGTAAAGTCCGCGCTGTCTATCCGAGCGAAGCCGAGGCTTCTCGACTGCGCTCGAAGCTGTGCCTCGACTTCGGCCCTCGCGGGCCGAAGTTCACCCTGAGCGCCTGCCTTGCAGGCAGTCGAAGGGCTCGACACGAAGGGATTGGAAACGAGCGGCGGATTGGAAACGAGCAGCGGATGGGAAATGACTGAATGAATCCGGAAATGGCCGAAGCCCCTGCCACGCCCGATCCCGCCCTCGCCGATCTCCTCGCGGAGCGGGCGATCGCGCGCCAGCTCATCCTCTTCGCCCGCGCGATGGACGCGCGCGACTGGGCGGCGCTGGACGCGATCGTGGCGGAGGAGGCGACCGGCGACTATGGCGAAGGCCCGCTCGCCGGCCGCGCCGCGATCGTCGCGACGATGCGCAAATATCTCGACGGCTGCGGCCCGACCCAGCATCTGCTCGGCAACCTCGTGATCGATCTCGACGGCGATCGCGCGACGAGCCGCTGCTATGTGAACGACATCCATCTCGGCCCCGGCGACAAGTCCGCGCTCACCTTCCGCACCCTCGGCGACTATCACGACCGCTGGGAAAGGCGCGACGGGCGCTGGTGGATGGTGGAACGCATCAAGCACAACCGCGGGCATGTCGGAACGTTCGAGGTGTTCGGGCTCGGCTGAGTCCGGCCGACCTCATCGGCCTTCCGCGCCGCCGAGCGGAGAGAAGCCGAGGCTGGCCCTGAGCCGCTCATGCTCGGCGATGGCGGCGTCGACGCGTGCGCGAAGGGCCTCGTCCTCCTCGCGCCAATGCTCCTCGTCGCCGTCCTCCTCGTCGCCGCCGTAGCCGAGCGCGTTCCACATCCACTCCGGCGGCGCGGGCTCGTCGCGGCCGGGCGGGGCGCAGCCATGCGCGCGCCAGTGGCGGCGGTGAAGGTCGTACTCGGCGACGCGCTCGCGGGTCTCGGCGATGAGGCGGGCGGCCTCATCGGGATCGAGATCGGGGTGGCGGTGGGGCGACCAGCGCGGATGCGCGCGGCGGGCGAGCCAGAAGCGCGCGGCGGCGAGCGAGGGCGGCTGCTGGACGAGCAGCTCGGAGCGCAGGATCGCGCCGTCCTCGTTCAGCACGACCTTCTCGGCGATATAGCTGTAGCCGACAGCGCGGGCGAAGAGGGCGTCCTCGACCGCCTGGTCGGCGACGGCCTTGCCGAGACGGACCGCCGCCCCGAAGGCGGCGTGGCGCAAGGTCCATTGGCGCAAGGTGGTGGGCGAGACGCCGAAGGCGCGGGCGAGATCGCGGTCGAGCGCACCCTGCTCGGCCATCTGCCGGGCGATGGGGATGAAGGCGGGGTCGTATTTCGACATGGGCGCGGGCGGATCGGCGTCGATGGGGACGACGAGTGGCGCGGAGATCGGTTCGGGCAGTGGGGGGTGGTGACGATGAGGGAGGGTTTCGTGCTCTTCGGCGCTCCCTTCCTTCTTCGTCATCCCGGACTCGATCCGGGATCCATAAGCCGCAGCGTTGCCGACAAGACGCGACGCTGCGGCGAATGGATCCTGATTGCCATAAGGATGACGGATTTCTCCCAGAGACTGAAGCGGGTCGCCATCGTCGGCCGGTGGGGCATCCTCGGGGATGAGGGCATCGATCCTGGCGAGGGTGGTGTCGTCGCCCTCGGCCTCGGGCTGGCCCTCGCTGGCGTCGCACCAGGCGTCATAGGCCTCGCCTTCGATCGCGCGCAGCGTCTCCTCGGTGGGGGTGAGATCGGAGAGCGAGCCGACGACGGCCGGGGGCGGGCCCCAGCGGTCGGGCCTGCGGACGCGCAGCCAGAAGGTGGCGGCCTTGTCGCAGGGCGGGACATGCTCGGTGACGGTGGCGCGGACGAGCTGGCCGTCCTTGAGGAAGACGCGCTCGGTCTCGCGGTCATAGCCGGTCGCCTTGCGGAACAGCGCGCGCTCGACGGCGTCGTCGACGGCCTCGCGGGGGAGGCGGCAGGCGGCGGCGAAGTCGGGGTGCTGCTGCCGCCACGCGCGGATGGTCTTGAAATGCACGCCGAAGGCGGCAGCGAGATCCTTGTCGAGGGCGCCCCTTTGCGCGAGCGTGCGGGCGATGGGGATCAAGGCGGGGGTGTAGCGGATCGTGTCGGTCATGCCCGGAGGCTGGCATGGGTCGGGGGATTGCCGCGAGGGATCACCTGAGAGGGTGATTTAGGGGTCGTGGTAAGCTGACACCGTGATCTTATTCAAGCGTGGTAGGAAGAAAGGAATAAGTGCACTGTCACCGTAATTCTGCGGTGGACACAAAAGCAGTCGCTTGTTTAGCGGCGCAGCGCGAGGTTAGATGTAACACCGTCCGCCGCTCTAGTGGAAAACAGTTGGTAATTCGTGGCAAGACTGTCACCGTTTTGGTCAAGGTCATCCTTTGAGCAGTATTCAACTGCGGGGCGCATTGCCGGGTTCGCCGGGCGGATCGACTTGAGCCGTTTCGTCGTCCCGCCGTCTTCGAAACACGATCTTGTCGGGGGAATCCGTGATCAGGTCGTAAGGTGCCCACGTCATGTCCTCAACGAGCAAATTCCGATTGCAGACCATGTGTCGCACCATCGGGAACTTCGAGAACTGTCCCGCCACGCTCCGGTTGAAGCCCTGCGCGATGTCCAGAGGCATGTCGCCGTTTACGAAAGCACCGTCGAAATCTCCCACGACCACGAGCACCAGCGTGGTGGGGTTGACGACCAGCACCCGTTGGAACGGCACCATGCCGGGCAGTGGAAGATCCATCGCGGGATGTGCCGGAGCGGGAGCGGGCAGCACGGGGGTTGTCGATGTTCGCAGCGGTATCGGCGATCTCGCGACCTGAATGAGCGAGCGGTCATACTCGTTCTCGAACGAGCGGAGCGCCATCGCGTTGAACATCGCCTTTGCGAAGTCAGGGTTGGCACGGATGAACGCATACATCTCGCGCTCCTCCTCGGTGAACTCCATCTTCGAGGACGGATCGGCCGCCATCGCAGCGAGCTCCTCCCCGGTCTGTTTGTAGTGTGGGGTCCGGGCCTCGAGGTGCCTGACCAGCGAGTAGAGGACGGGACGATCCGAGGGGTCCAGCTCGTCGGCTCTGCCAGCGACGATCTTCGCCCATGTGTCGCTTTGGCTGATCGGCGTTTCGAGTCTGCGGTTGATGTCCGTCTCGACCGACACCGGCCGGTTGCCCCGCATGTGGACGTAGAAGTCGCGCTCGTGTCCGATCCCCTTGATCGATCGCTCCTTCCACACCGCGCGATCGCCGTCCTTCGCGAGCGTGGTCACCTTCGTGCGTCCTTCGTCTACGGCGAAGTTCCGAAGGAAGAACTGCGGCACGACGTGATGGTCGCGAGGCTCGCCCAATCTAGCGCCCCTTCCGGATGCGACTGAAATCGGTCAGTCCCGCAGCCATGTAGGCGTCCATCATGCCGGCGTGGTCACCAAGCGGCGGTATCGTCGCGTGCGTGATTTCGCCCAGCGCGTCGCAGATCTGGATCGCCGCGCCCACAGTTGCGGTGAGCCAGGTGCAGAACCTCTCGTGGTCCAGAGGATAGACGAGATCGGTCTCCGACGGGAACATGCCGTGTCGTCCGTCGTCCGCAACATAGGTGTTGATCGCCGTCTCAAGCACGAGAAGGTTGAGTGCGACGGTTCCGTTGAGCTCGCGGATGTCCGGCAGCATCCTCAGTTCGGGTCGCCACTCGTAGCACTTGACGATCAGATCCTCGTTGATGTGCCCGCCGAACACGTTTCGCAGATACTTGGCGAACTGGAGGTCCAACGCCGCGCGCTTCAACTGTTCGGCGACACCCGGATTCTCGCGATAGAGCGGCCTCAAAGCCCCCTCGAGGTCGGCGAGATTGCCCAGCGCAACGAGCGCCTGCTTCACGACTGGCACATCTGCCCGATGGATCGAGCTGATCGCCGCTGCTGTCGCGCGCGGCGATCAGGTCGCCATGGATGATGCGCGAGCGGAAGTAGATCCCTTCGATGGGAGTCACGGTGCTCGGTCCTACTGCTATTCGGCGCCGGCTGCAGGGTTCGCAGCCAGCGCGGAGCGATAGGCGCCGAAAGCCCTTGCGAACTCGCCGGCTGCCGCCGCGTTCGAGAACTGGTATTCCTCCTCCACGCCTCCGGACGTGGTGAAGACCATGCGGCCGTATAGGCACAGGGGTATCTGATAGTTGTCACGGAAGCGCAGATCCGGTGAGCCGTTCTTGTTGACCTTCGCCCAGGTGTGACCAACCACCTGCGTGTCACCGGGCACGGCCTCGTCCTCGACGAACTGCATCGACGCGAACGCCAAGTCGATGTCCCTGAGATCGATCAGGGCGAACGCACCGTCTTCACGCGGCATGAGCGCGATGCCCGGATAGATGAGGATGTCCTCGCCGTTCACGTTCTGGAACCGCATCGCTCGGCCTTCGAAGCGAATGAGATCGGACTCGGCGTATCCAAGCGTCACGGGCGTTCGCGTGATCGTTCTCGACGCGTAGGAGCGCTCGACCACCCGGTTTCCTATGCGGTCAGACGTGATGTCCCAGATGCGAGCGCACTGTCGGAGCGACTCAAAGGCACGGACCAGGGCCCCGTAGGCCTTCTGCGCCGTGGGCGAGGTCTCGAAGCTGACGTCGACGTGCGTCGACTGCTGCCATTCGGTGAGTCTCTGTATTTCCTGCTCAGCTTCCGGAACCGAGTCTTGGAGTTCGGCGATTCGGCGCTTGTATAGAAAGCGGAAAAGGCTGCGGCTGCGGCGGTCGAGTTCGGCGGCGTCCAGGTCCCGCACGCCCTGCGCCTCCGTCAGGTCGGCGGCGATCTCGGTGCGCTGGGTCCTTGCCTGTGCGATCAGGTCGCGGACCTCGATGAGCCCGTGGCTCGTCAGGCTTTCCACGGCGGCGCTGTTGATCTCGCGCATCTGCTGCGACTGCCAGTAGGCGACCGAAGGGTTGATGGGCGGAGCCAAGCCCGGACGGTAGGCCGGCGATGGCGTGGATCGAGGGGTAAGGTTGGAGGTGTAGGAGAGACCGCTTCCGGGAATGCCGACGGTGCTGCGAACGCCGCGTCCGCCAACGTTCACGGACGCGCCCGGCATGCCGATCGTCGCGCTGATGCCGCTGCCGCTGAGGTTCAGCCGGACGCCGGGAAACAATTGAAAAGACTGCCGGAACCGTAGCCCCATCGTGAACCTCCCCCTCTAGGCGTCATTGTGCACATTTGCGCAAACGGGAGAAGGACGATTGTCGCCACCCCGGATGGAGTGCAATGCTGGCCGATGTCGGGACGTGAAGTGGGAGAGTGGAATGATGAGGACGGTGGGAGCGCTTTGGATGGCCGTCCTTCCCTCGATGGCGGTCGCGCAGCCGCTGCATGATCCCATACCGCCTGAGTTCCGTGACACGTTCGCGCCCAGGCTCGCCCACTGCGGCGACCCGGACGGCGTCGAGCTCATAGAGGTCGCGGCCGACGGGATTCACTACTACGAGGGCGACGACTACCTGCTCATCGGCATCAAGTTCTCCGGGGCTTCGACGAAGTCGGGGAGGCCGATTCCATTGTTCAACGGCCAGTTCACGGGACGCAGCGAGACCCAGCTTCTCGGCGAGATGAACGTGCGGATGGAGATGGAGACACCCAATCTTCTGATCCGATACGCGCTCAAGGACGACGGCGAACCGGATATCAAACCCGCAAACACATGGGTGCGGTGCCCGGTCACAAAGCGAAAGTGACTTCGCTCATGCCGCGCCCTCGGGCGCCGAGATTGCCGTGACCGCAACGAAGCGGCCCAACCCGGCGAGGCGCCACCACTACCTTCCCGAGTGCTATCAGCGCCTCTGGGCAGGTGACGACGGCAAGGTCGAGAGGTTCTGGATCGGGCACGCGGACAGGCTCATGGCCCGCCGTCTCGCACCCGCCGGCGTTGGCTGGGCGCCCGGACTCTACGACATACCGGGTGAGAAGGACGCCTGGGAGGTGCAGCGGGTCGAGACCGAGTTCTTCGCCCCGCTCGACGCTGCGGCCGCGCCGATCATGCGTGCGATGATCGAAACCGGGCAGGCGCCGCGCAGCAGCGAGGACCGGACTTCATGGGCGATGTTCGTCCTGGCCTTCCTCCATCGGACGCCGCAACATCTGGCGGCGACGTTGAGCAAGCTCGCCGAGCTGAATACCGAACTGATGCCCGAGGTCGAGGAGCGCTATGCCGAGCTCAAGGGGCCCGGCGATCCCCCGACCTTCCGCGAGTGGGAGGCGCGGCGGAATCCGCATGCGATCGAGCGCAGCATGCTGAGATCGATCATGGACCTGATCAGCAATCCGAAGGCAGGGCCCTACCTCGTCAACCTAGATTGGGCGGTGATCGATCTCTCGTCCGCAGACTATGGAGTGATGGTCGGCGACAATCCCGTCGTCCTCGTGCCGTTGCAGACGCCCGAGGGCCATCTCGCCATCCCGCTCGGACCGGAGCGCCTCTTCGTCGCGTCGGAGCATGCCCATCTGGTCCGCAGCATTGCGAAGTCACCCCCGCGCAGGACGGTCCGGGCGGTCAACCGGCTGATGGTGGAGCGCGCCAACGAAGTGCTGATCGCGGCCGACCGGGCCCAAGAGCCGTTTGTCCGCAAGCACTTCGGCACGTGTCGGATCGGAAGTCTGGCGACCGGGCTGCACCAGCCCGACAGAATGCGCTGAAACCGGCATCCCGCTGCCGATGAGTGCCGGCATGCCTAGACCGGTCTGCGTCTGGCCTCGTGCTCGGCGCGTCGCTCCTCGTCGCTGGCCGCCTCGGCCTCGGCGGAGAACATGCGCCAGCTGCCGCGCGCTTTCGGGATGAAGCGGGCGATGCTGAGATGCTGAATTTCCTCGCCGCCTCGCGGCAAGCCGGACGCAGGTCCCGCAAGGGCCGCCGCCCTCATCCCTTTAGACTGGCGGATGATCTCGTCGTGCTGCTCGCGCGTGAGCGACGGCGCGGGTTGTCGCGGCTCGCGCCATCCGGGCCTCGCGGCGTCCCACAGCGTCGCGCAGAGGCCTTGGTCGTCGGTTGGCGGGTTCGCGGCCAGCAGGAAGAGACCCTTCGCCTTCTCCTCTTCGGGAAGGCCCGAGAAGTGCTCGTTCAGGCGCTTCAGGTCGGCCTTGAGATCGGGACCCCAGACGAAGCGCTGGCGGTCGGTCATGAACAGCGGCGCGGCGGCGCGGTGCAGACGGTCCTGGGAGACGAAGACATGCGCGAACGGCATGTAACAGAGATAGGACACGTCGACGCGGTTGCTCGGCCGCTGGTCGGAGATGATCCCGTTGGTCATCGCCAGGACGAAATACAGGTCGACCTCTAGGCAGTGAGCGGCGAACGGGGCGTATTCTCGCAGTGGCGGCGAACCCGCTGCCTTCCACGCCGAGGCGATGTCGCGCATTGCCTCGACCGGAAGGTCGAGCAGATCGTGTGACATCCGCAGCGCCCTAAACGACTGGCCCGGTGCGTCGACGATCTGGGCGGCGAGGCGCCGTGCGTCTGCATGGCTCTTCGGGCGGTCCTCCTTGCGGATGATCGACCGGTAGCTGTCGGCGACCGCCTTTAGGTCGAGCTCGCCGAGCTCCTTGCGCCACTGGGAGGCGAAGCGCCGCTCGACGTCGAGGAACGCGCCGGCCTGCCAGCGCTCGAACGCTTCCGCCTCCGGGGACTTCTCGAAGACGATGCCCGCCTTGCCCTCGATCCTGACGGGAATGCCGCCGGCGACGGCGGGGCGGTGGTCCATGGCCGCGCGATCGCCGAGAAGATCGGATTCGGCGACGTGCTGGTGGAAGGTGTTCATGTAGCCGTGTGCGACCGGCGTGCGCTCGGCGAGGTCGGCCACCGCCTTGGCTGCTGGCCTGTCCGTGCCTGTCTCCTTGGCGAGGTCAGCGAGTGTCTCGACTAGGAATACCGGTGTCACGACGGAAGTGAACATCTGGTCGAGCATTACCGCCTCGTCAACCGAGAGGCTCTGCAGGAATGACTTGTCGAAGACGAGCGAGGGACCCATCGTTCCCGTCTATCACAGATCGCCCGGCTGATCTCCAAACGGCAGCCACGTCGACCGATCCGACCAGCTTAACCCTTCTGATCGCCCAGAGACCCGATCGTCGTGCTCCAGAGGTTATTGAGGTAGTCGGGCGGTCTGATCGACTACCTTGTAGGTGACGGCCGCTTTCATAGCGCTGCGACTCTAAACCCGACATTCCGCAGCCGGCCCAGGCTCTGTCGTTCTGCGATGCCCATCGGGCAAACGCTGGATGTCAGCTACTGACAAGACCTGCCGTTTAACACCTTGCCCAGGAACGGCAGGAATGTCCCAATGTGGGCCATTTCGACGCCGGCCCCGAGCAGATGAACGAACGGCAAATTCCGGGATTGCGCCGAGCCATGCTAAACGGCTGGTGTTGAGGCGCAAAGCAGCCACTGAAACATCAGGTCTCACGAGACCAAACGAGGCACGGGCATACCCCCCAACCACACCCACCCCATCACACCATAAACCCACCCGCGCCGCCTTCCGCCCCGCGCTGATTCGCGCTACCCTGGCTCATAAAACAGGACCACAGCGGAGAGAGAAGCCCATGGCGACAGCCCTTCAAGCGAGCCCGATGCAGTTGCGTGCGCCCGATACCGGTTTTCCCAAGGGCTGGTATGCCGTGGCCGAATCGGCGGAGGTCACGGGCGAGGCGATGCTGCCGGTCCGCTATCTCGGCGAGGATCTCATCGTCTATCGCACCGCGGATGGCGCGGCGCAGGTGTCGGGCGCCTATTGCCCGCATCTCGGCGCGCATCTCGCCAGCCATGACGGCGCGATCGCCGCAGGCAGGATCACCTGCCCCTTCCACAAATGGCAGTTCGATGGCGCCACCGGCCGCTGCGTGCACATCCCCTATACGGACGTGATGGTGCCCGCGAGCGTGAAGCTCGATCTCTATCCGACGCGCGAGGTCGATGGCATGGTGCTGATGTGGTATCATCCCGCCGGCGCCGCGCCGGACCATGAGCCCTTCACCCGCGCCGGCGAGACCGGCGTTCCCTGGACCTATTACACCACGCACGAATGGATCTCGACCTGCCCCTATCGGGACCTGTTCGAGAATCTCTTCGATACCGCGCATGTCCAGCAGCTGCACAACGCGGTGAACCTGCCGGTGATCGAGGCGATCGAGCGCAAGCCCTACGGCCTCCAGTGCCGCTTCGTCCCGCCTAAGGGCGAGCAATATGAGATCACCCGGTTCGAGAACAATTTCACCGGCGTCTCGATGGTGACGGCGATCACCGAAGGCCCCGGCTTCGGCTTCCTGCAATGCGTGACGGCGACGCCGATCGACAATGAGCGCTTCCGTCAGGTGAGCCGCTATTTCGTGCGCGACATGGGATCGGAGGAGGCGAACGCGGCGCTGGGCAAGCCCTTCGCCGACAACACCGCCTATGAGACGGAGAAGGATTTCCGCGTCCTCAACTACAAGAAGCACCTCACCACCCCGCGCCTCTGCGCCGGCGATGGGCCGATCATGAAGTGGCGGCAATATCAGGAAGAATTCTACGTGTGAGGCCGCCTCATCCTCCCCCGCGGGGGGAGGGTGATCAGCCCGCGCCCGGCTTGAATTCCGCCACGATGTCGTAGCGGTCGCCGCGGAACAGCTGGGTCACATGGGTCACGGCGACGCCCGATCGCCACGTCCAGCGCTGCAGCTCCAGGCAGGCGGTGCCCGAGGGCACCCCCAGCCGCCGCGCCTCCGATCCGCGCGCCGCGATGGCGCGGATGCGGTGGCGGGCCTGGGTCCAGGGGATGTGCTGCAGCAGCCAGGTGCCCGGCGGGGTCACCGTGAAGGGCTCCTCCGCCGCGTCGGGCACCGCGTCGAGCGCGATCAGGCGGGTCTCGATCGCGAAGGCGGTGCGGCCGCTATGATGGGTTCCCTCGATCAGCAGCGCGGGGGCGCGGATCTCGGTCTCCTCGGCAAGGTCGGCGGGGCGGGCGAGGCGGCGCACGCCGAGGCTCCAGCGATAGGTCTCGCCGCGCGAGGCGATCAGCTGCGGCAGGTCCGGCACGTCGAGCACCGCCGAATGCACCTGCGGATGCGCGACGAAGCTGCCCGCCCGCCGACGGCGCTCGATCAGCCCGGCGCGCGCCAGGCCTTCCAGCGCCTTGCTCACCGTCGCGCGCGCGCAGCCATAGGTCGCCACCAGCTCGTGCTCGAACGGGATGCGTGTGCCCGGCGGCCATTCGCCGGAATGGATGCGCCGCTCGATGTCGCCGCGGATGCGCTGCTCCAGCGTCATGCCAGCAGCCTCGCCAGCGTGGCGCGGTAGCGCGCGGCGATCGCGGCGCCGTCGACATGCCGGCCGCCCGCCACGCGCCGCCGGCCGCCGCGCCAGACCGAATCGACGATGCCCGCCCGGCCCGCGAAGATCCAGCGGTCGAGCAGCGTCGCGGCGTCCGCGCCGGCGAGCGCGGGATGCGCCGGGTCCAGCGCCACGATGTCGGCCGGCGCGCCGGGGGCGAGGCCGGCCTCCGCGCCCAGCGCCTGCGCGCCGCCCGCCAGCGCCGCGGCGAACAGCGTTTCGCCCACCGAGGGGCTGGCCTCGTCCGCCATCAGCGCGCGGCGCCGCCGGGCGAGGCGCTGCGAATATTCCAGCGCGCGCAGCTCCGCCGCGGCGTCGATCGCGATGTTCGAATCCGTGCCCGTCGCGAAGCGGCCGCCCGCGGCGCGGTACGCCGTGGCGGGGAAGATGCCGTCGCCCAGATTGGCCTCCGTCACCGGGCAGAGCCCCGCGACCGCGCCGCTCGCCGCCAGCCGGGCGATCTCGCCCGCGTCGAGATGGGTGGCGTGGACGAGGCACCAGCGCGCGTCCACGTCCGCATGGTCGAGCAGCCATTGCACCGGCCGCGCGCCGCTCCAGGCGAGGCACGCCTCCACCTCGCGCAGCTGCTCGGCGGCGTGGATGTGGATCGGGCCGGCCGCGCCCGCGAGCGGCAGGATCGCGGCCAGCTCGTCCGGCGTCGCCGCGCGCAGCGAATGGGGCGCGATGCCGATCGCGGCGTCGGCGGGCAGCATGGCGCGGCTCGCCTCCACCAGCCGGGCGAAGCCGTCCACGTCCGAAAGGAAGCGGCGCTGGCCGGGGGCGGGGGGCGCGCCGCCGAAGTCGCCATGCGCGTAGAACACCGGCAGCAGGGTGAGGCCGATCCCCGCCGCCTGCGCCGCCGCGACGATCGCGCCCGCGGTCTCGGCGGGATCGGCATAGCGGCGCCCGTCCGGATCATTGTGCAGATAGTGGAACTCGCCGACGCGGGTGTAGCCGCTCTCCAGCATCTCGGCATAGGCCTGGGCGCTGATCGCAGCGATGTCGTCCGGGCTCAGCCGGTCGAGGAAGCGATACATCACCTCGCGCCAGCTCCAGAAATCGTCGTCCGGCCGGCCGCGCCGCTCCGACAGGCCGGCCATGCCGCGCTGGAAGCCGTGGCTGTGGACATTGCCGAGGCCGGGCAAGGCGATGCCGTGCCGCTCGTCGCCGGGCTGCGGCGCGGCGCCGGTCTCGATCCGCGCGATCCGGCCGGCGGCGATGCCGATCCGCACCTGCCGCGCCCAGCCTGCCGGCAGCCACGCCATGTCGAACCAGAGCATCTCCATCGCCGCGCCTCTCTTTGCTGTCGATTATGTCTAGACATAATGGGCGCATCAGGCAAGATTAAGCGCATGGATCGGCTCTGGACCCATGCGCGACTCGCCACGATGACGGGCGATGGCCTCGGCCTCATCGAGGATGGCGCGATCGCCTGCCGCGACGGACGGATCGTCTATGCGGGCTCGGCCGCGGGCGCGCCCGATGCAATGGAGGTGATCGACTGCGCGGGGCGCTGGATCACGCCGGGGCTGATCGACTGCCACACCCATCTCGTCCATGCCGGCAATCGTTCCAACGAGTGGGCGATGCGGCTCGCGGGCGCGAGCTATGAGGAGATTGCGCGGGCCGGCGGCGGCATCGTTTCCACGATGCGGGCGACGCGCGCGGCCGACGAGGCGGCGCTGGTCGCGACCGCGCTGCCCCGGCTCGATGCGCTGATCGCCGAGGGGGTGACGACGATCGAGGTCAAGTCGGGCTACGGCCTGACTCTCGACGACGAGCTCAAGATGCTGCGCGCGGCCCGAGCGCTGGAGGGCGAGCGAGAGGTGCGCGTCGCCGCAACGCTACTCGGCGCGCATGCGCTGCCGCCCGAATATGCCGGGCGCGCGGACGCCTATGTCGATCTGGTGTGCGAGTCGATGATCCCGGCGGCGGTGGGGCTTGCCGATGCGGTCGACGCCTTTTGCGAGGGCATCGGCTTCACCCCCGCTCAGACCGAGCGGGTGTTCCGCGCCGCCCGCGCGGCGGGCCTGCCGGTGAAGCTGCATGCCGAGCAGCTCTCCGCGCTGCATGGCGCGAGCCTGGCCGCGGCGTTCGGCGCGCTCTCGGCCGATCATCTCGAGCATGCCGACGAGGCGGACGTGCGCGCCATGGCGGAAGCGGGCACCGTCGCGGTGCTGCTGCCCGGCGCCTTCTACTTCATGCGCGAGACGCAGAAGCCGCCGGTCGCTCTGCTCCGCCGCCACGGCGTGCCGATCGCGCTCGCGACCGACTGCAATCCGGGAACGTCGCCCACCACCTCGCTGCTGCTGATGCTCAACATGGGCGCGACGCTGTTCGGCCTCACCGTGGAGGAGGCGTTGCGCGGTGTCACCGTCCATGCCGCCCGCGCGCTGGGCCTGGCTGCCGAGATCGGCACGCTGGAGGCCGGCAAGGCCTGCGATCTCGCCATCTGGGACATCTCCGAGCCTGCCGACCTCGTCTACCGGATCGGCTTCAACCCTCTCTCTGCCCGCGTGAAGGACGGCCGATGCTGCTGACCCCCGGCGCCATATCCTATGCGGACTGGCGCGCCATCCATGAGGGCGCCGCCGCGGCGCTCGATCCCGCCTGCCGTCCCGCCATCGCCGAGAGCGCGGCGGCGGTCGAGCGCATCCTGGCGAAGGGCAAGCCGGTCTACGGCATCAACACCGGCTTCGGGAAGCTGGCGAGCGTGCGCATCGAGGCGGGCGATCTCGCCACGCTCCAGCGCAATATCGTGCTCTCCCACGCCGCCGGGGTGGGAGAGCCGATGCCGGTGCCGGTCGCGCGGCTGATGATGGCGCTGAAGCTGGCGAGCCTTGCGCGCGGCGCCTCGGGCGTCAGCGTCGCGACGGTCGACCTGCTCGAGGCGATGCTGGCGCGCGGGCTGACCCCGCTGGTGCCGGCGCAGGGATCGGTCGGCGCGTCGGGCGATCTCGCGCCGCTCGCCCATATGACCGCGGCGATGATCGGGGTCGGCGAGATCATCGTCGCGGGCGAGCGGCTGCCGGCCGCCGAGGCGCTGGCCCGCGCCGGACTCGCGCCCGCGACGCTCGGGCCCAAGGAAGGGCTGGCGCTGCTCAACGGCACGCAATTCTCGACCGCCTATGCCCTGTCCGGCCTGTTCGCGGCGGAACGGCTGTATCGCGCGGCGCTGATCACGGGCATCCTCTCCACCGAGGCGGCGAAGGGATCGGACGCGCCGTTCGATCATCGCATCCATGTGCTGCGCGGGCATAAGGGCCAGATCGAGACCGCCGATGCGCTGCGCGCGATGATGGCGGGATCGGCGATCCGCGCTTCGCACCGCGAGAACGACGTCCGCGTGCAGGATCCCTATTGCCTGCGCTGCCAGCCGCAGGTGATGGGCGCGGTGCTGGATCTGCTGCGCAAGGCCGCGGACACGCTGATCGTCGAGGCCAACGGCGTTTCGGACAACCCGCTGATCTTCCCCGAGAGCGACGAGGCCTTGTCCGGCGGCAATTTCCATGCCGAGCCGGTTGCCTTCGCGGCGGACATGATCGCGCTGGCGCTGTGCGAGATCGGCAGTCTCGCCGAGCGGCGCATCGCCATGCTGGTCGATCCGGCGCTGTCGGGGCTGCCGGCCTTCCTGACGCCGCAGCCGGGGCTCAATTCCGGCTTCATGATCCCGCAGGTGACCGCCGCCGCGCTCGTCTCCGAGAACAAGCAGCGCGCGACGCCGGCCAGCGTCGATTCGATCCCGACCTCGGCCAATCAGGAGGATCATGTCTCGATGGCGGCGCATGGCGCGCGGCGGCTCGCCGAGATGGCGGCCAACGTCGACGCGATCCTCGCCATCGAGCTGCTCGCCGGGGCGCAGGGCTGCGACTTCCATGCGCCGCTTGCGTCGAGCGCGCCCGTCGAGGCGGTGCGCGCGCTGCTGCGGGCGGAGGTGCCGATGCTGGACCATGACCGCCACATGGCGCCGGAGATGGCAGCGGCGACGGCGCTGATCCGCTCGCCCGCGCTGCTCGCGGCCGTCGGGCCGCTGCCGGGAGTCGCCTGATGGACTGGCTCTACGTTGAACGGCGCGAGACGCCGCTGATCCTCGCTTTCCCGCACGGCGGCACGCTGCTGCCGGAGCGGTTCGCGGGCGGGTTGCGGCATGCGGTGGCGACCGTCGATGCCGATTGGCATATCCGCGCGCTCTACGATGGCCTCGCCGAGGCGACGCGGGTGTGGACCGACATTTCGCGCACGATCATCGACTGCAACCGCGATCCCTCCGGCGCATCGCTCTATCCGGGGCAGACCACGACCGGCCTGTGCCCGACCGAGACGTTCGACGGCGTGCCGCTCTACGAGCCCGGCGCCGAGCCCGACGCGGCCGCCATCGCCGCGCGGCGGGAGGCCTGGTTCGATCCCTATCATGCGGCGCTGGCGGGGGAGATCGCGCGGCTGCGGGCGCTGCATCGCCATGTCGTCGTCTATGACTGCCATTCGATCCGCAGCCGCGTGCCCCGCCTGTTCGACGGGACCCTGCCCGAGCTCAACATCGGCACCGATCGCGGCGCCACCTGCGATCCCGTGCTCGAGGCGGCGGTGA
>Ga0180222_1000929_pt1 | contig 36152 bp, 29 predicted proteins | sample eDN5th37CKraftOP_FD_151336 | JGI IMG/M metagenome (GOLD analysis project Ga0180222, IMG submission 151336) | Enriched Organic Plus compost microbial communities from Emeryville, California, USA - eDNA 5th pass 37_C Kraft OP (version 2) (version 2) ...
TCCCGGCTTCGGCTACGACATGGTGCGGCTGTCGGCGCTCGTCGCCGAGCCGCTGGCGCCGGCGCAGAGCGGGCTCGACAGCACCGACCGCGCCGCCGCGCTGGCGCATCTGATCGACCGTCTCGGCGCGCGGTTCGGCGCGTCGCGGCTGACGCGGCCGCTGCCGCGCGACAGCCATGTGCCGGAGCGCGCGGTCGCCGCGGTGCCGGCGCAGACGGCCGGCGGCCTGCCGTGGCGTGACGTCGCGCCGCCGGCGCAGGACAGCCTGGCGCCGCTGCGGCCGTTGCGCCTGCTGGCGCCGCCGGAGCCGATCGAGGATGTCATCAGCGAGGTGCCGGACGGCGCGCCGGCGCAATTCCGCTGGCGCGGCGTGCGCCATGTCGTCGCCGCGGCGGAAGGGCCGGAGCGGATCGCGATGGAATGGTGGGCCGGCGCCGCTGGCGAGGCGCCGCGCGACTATTTCCGCGTCGAGAGCCGCGACGGCCTGCGCGCCTGGATCTTCCGCCAGGATCGTCGCGGCCGCGATGACGCCGGCGCGGCGACGCGCACCACGCGCTGGCTGCTGCACGGGCTGTTCGCATGAGCGTCGTCGCCTTTCCATCGGAGAGGGAGCGGCCGGCGCGCCCGGAGCCTGCGGCGCCGGCCTATGCCGAACTGGCCGTCACCAGCAATTTCTCGTTCCTGCGCGGCGCGTCGCAGCCGGAAGAGCTGGTGCGCCAAGCCTGCCTGCTCCGGCTCGCGGGCCTCGGCATCGCCGACCGCAACAGCGTCGCCGGCGTGGTGCGGGTCCATGTCGCGGCCGAAGCGTTGAAGAAAGACAAGGCGCTGCAGGAGGATCCCGTCTGGGGTCCGGTGCTGGCGGACTTCCGGATCGCGGTCGGCGCGCGGCTGGTGTTCGACGACGGCGCCACGCCGGACATCCTGGCCTATCCGCAGGACCGCGCCGCCTGGGGCCGGCTGACGCGGCTGCTGTCGCTCGGCAAGCTTCGCGGCGGGAAGGGCGAATGCCTGCTCGGCCTGCCGGACCTGCTGGACTTCATCGCGGGGCTCAATCTCATCGTGCTGCCGCCGCCGCGGATCGACGCGCCGGCGCTCATGCGCGTGCTGCGCCGGCTGCGCGACGCGGCCGCGCCGCGCTCGGTCTGGCTCGGCGCGGCGATGCTCTATCGCGGCGACGATGCGCGGCGGCTCGCCGGGCTCGCCGCGCTGGCGCAGGACGCGCGGGTGCCGCTGATCGCGGTCAACGACGTGCTCTATCACGTGCCGGAACGGCGCGAGCTGCAGGATGTCGTCACCTGCATCCGCGAGCACGTCACCATCGAGGCCGCCGGCACGCGGCTCGAGGCCAATGCCGAGCGGCATCTGAAATCCGCGGCCGAGATGGCGCGGCTGTTCCGGGCGCATCCGGAGGCGATCGCGCAGACCACGCGCTTTCTCGCGCAGTGCCGCTTCTCGCTCGAGGAATTGCGCGGCACCGAATATCCAGAGGAGACCCGCCGGGGTTACGCCACGCCGCAGCAGGCGCTGGTCGCCTTCGCGGAAGCCGGCGCGCGCCGGCGCTTCCCGGACGGCATGCCGGCAAAGGTGCGGCGCGCGCTCGACGAGGAGCTGCGGCTCGTCGGCGAGCTCGACTATGCGCCGTTCTTCCTCACCGTCCACGACATCATCGGCTTCGCGCGGCGCAAGGACATCGGGATTCTGTGCCAGGGCCGCGGCTCGGCCGCGAACTCGGTGATCTGCTACTGCCTCGGCATCACCGATGTCAGCCCGGGCAAGGTCGATCTCCTGTTCGAGCGGTTCGTGTCCGCCGAGCGCCGCGAGCCGCCCGACATCGACGTCGATTTCGAGCACGAGCGGCGCGAGGAGGTGATCCAGTACATCTACCGCACCTATGGCCGCGAGCGCGCCGGCCTCGCCGCCACCGTGATCTGCTATCGCGGCCGCAGCGCCATCCGCGACGTCGGCAAGGTGTTCGGCCTGTCCGACGACACCCTCAACCTGCTGGCCGGCACGTTCTGGGGCTCGGGCAGCGGCGGCGTCAAGGACGAGCATGCGCAGCGCGCCGGCCTCGACACCGCCGATCCGCGGCTCGCGATGGCGATGCGGATGGCGGAGGAGCTGATCGATTTCCCGCGCCACCTGTCGCAGCACGTCGGCGGCTTCGTCATCACCCGCAACCGGCTCGACGAGGTGGTGCCGATCGAGAACGCGGCGATGGACGACCGCACCGTGATCGAGTGGGAGAAGGACGACCTCGAATCGCTCGGCCTGCTCAAGGTCGACGTGCTGGCGCTCGGCATGCTGTCGTGTCTGCGCCGCGGCTTCGACCTGCTGCAGACGCATTACGGCGAGCATCGCGACCTCGCGATGCAGGACGAGGACAAGCCGACCTATGCCATGATCCAGCGCGCCGACACGCTCGGCGTGTTCCAGATCGAGAGCCGGGCGCAGATGTCGATGCTGCCGCGGCTGAAGCCGGCGTGCTTCTACGATCTCGTCATCGAGGTCGCGATCGTGCGGCCCGGCCCGATCCAGGGCAACATGGTGCATCCCTATCTGCAGCGCCGGGAGCATCCGGAGCTGGTGCGCTATCCGGCGCCCAGGGGCGGCAATCCCGACGAGCTGAAGGAATTGCTGCACAAGACGCTCGGCGTGCCGCTGTTCCAGGAACAGGCGATGCGGATCGCCATCGTCGCCGCCGGCTTCGAGCCCGGCGAGGCCGACCGCTTTCGCCGCGCCATGGCGACGTTCAAGCGGGTCGGCACCATCCAGTCCTTCAAGGAGAAGTTCATCGCCGGCATGACGCGGCGCGGCTACGAGCCCGGTTTCGCCGAGAACTGCTTCCGGCAGATCCAGGGCTTCGGCGACTACGGCTTCCCGGAGAGCCACGCCGCGAGCTTCGCCAACCTGGTCTATGCCTCGGCCTGGATGAAGTGCCGCTACCCGGACGTGTTCGCGGCCGCCTTGCTCAACAGCCAGCCGATGGGCTTCTACGCGCCGGCGCAGATCGTGCGCGACGCGCAGGAGCACGGCGTCGAGGTGCGCGACGTCGACATCAACGCCTCGGACTGGGACTGCACGCTGGAGCCCGGCCGCCGCGCCGCCGCTCATCTGCATCCGCGCCATGCCGGGATGCGGGACGCGATCCGTTCGACCCATGCGCTGCGGCTCGGCTTCCGGCAGATCGCGGGCTTCTCGGAGGACGACGGCCGCCTGATCGCGCGCGTGCGCGGCGCGGGCTTCGATTCGATCCGCGACCTGTGGCTGCGCACCGGCCTGAAGCCCGCAGCGCTGGAGCGGCTGGCGGCGGCGGATGCGTTCCGCTCGCTCGGGCTCGACCGCCGCGCGGCCTTGTGGGCCGTGCGCGCGCTGCGGCGTGCCGGCGACAAGGACGACCTGCCGCTGTTCGCGCGCGTCGCCATGCCGGACCGGGAGCCCGACGCCGGCCTGCCGCCGATGCTGCCCGGCCAGCAGGTGGTCGAGGACTATCGCCATCTGCGCCTGTCGCTGAAGGCGCACCCGGTGTCGTTCCTGCGCGGCGATCTCGCGGCGCGCGGCGTCACCGCGCATGGGCGTCTGCCGGCGCTGCGCAATGGCGACCGCGTCGCGGTCGGCGGCCTGGTGCTGGTGCGCCAGCGCCCCGGCACCGCCAAGGGCGTGGTGTTCGCGACGCTGGAGGACGAGACCGGCATCGCCAATGTCGTGATCTGGCAGAAGGTGTTCGAGGCGTTTCGGCCGGTGGTGATGGGCGCGCGCTTCGTCCGCGTCAGCGGCCGGGTGCAGAACGCCTCCGGCGTGATCCATGTCGTCGCCGAGACGATCGAGGACCTGACGCCGCTGCTGCGGCGGCTGGCCGACGACGCGGTGCCGGATGCGGCGCCGCTCGCGCCGCGCGCCGCGCCGCCGGCGCCGATCCGCCAGCGCCATCCGCGCACCGGCGATGCGCTGGTGACGCTGTTCCGCGACGGCGACGGCGCGGAGCTCGGCTTCGACGGCAGCGTCGCCGCGGTGATGCCGAAGGGCCGGAATTTCCATTAGAGCATGATGATGTCAGGTCGAGCCGGTTGCCGCAGCGGCGGTGCGCTCCTCCCCCTTGCAGGGGGAGGGAGACCCGGCTGCCATCATGATTCAATCCAAAGCAGTCGTGCTCTAACCCGCCGCGCTCTCGCGCTGCCCGCGATACCAGTCGAGGATCTGCGAGCCGTTCCACGCCACCACGCCGTCGCGCGCCAGCAAGTCCTCGAACATGCGCTGGATGTGGCCGATGCGGTGCGGCACGCCGGACAGGAAGGCGTGGGTGCACACCGCCATGATCTTCGGCCGCTCCGCCGCCTCGGCGTAGAGCCATTCGAAGTGGTCGCGGGCGCGCACATGCATCATGTCGGAGGGGTTCTGCTGCAGGGCCCACAGCACGATGTCGTGGATCTCGAAATTGTAGGGCAGCGCCACCACCGGCTTGTGCGCGGTCTTCAGCGTCACCGGCTCGTCGTCGAGCACCCAGTCGCCGATATATTCGACGCCCGCTTCCGAGAGGTGGTCGAGCGTGTCGAAGGTCTGCGTCAGGCCGGGGCCGAACCAGCCGCGCGGCCGCTTCCCGGAGAATTTCTCGATCAGGTCCATCGCTTTCATGATGACGCTGCGCTGGTCGTCGAGCTTGTGCATCGGCACCTGGTCGTAGCCGTGGGCGTTGAGCTCCCAGCCGTTGGCGAGACAGGCTTCGACGATCTGCGGATAGGTCTCGCAGACCCTGGCGTTCAGCGTGATGGTCGGCGGCAGCTTCAGCTCCTCCATCACTTTCTTCAGGCGCCAGAACCCGACCCGCATGCCGTATTCGTGCCAGCTCCAGTTCGGATGGTCCGGCTGCATCGGCACGCCCTGCGGCGGCGAGATCACCATGCGCGCCATCGGCCGGCTCATATCCCACTCCTCCAGCGCCAGCACCGGCCAGATCACCAGCCGCACGCCGTCCGGGAATTTCAGCGGCGGGCGGGAGGTGATGGCGGAATAGGGCAGACGTTCGCGCGGATGCATCGGCATGACGGACCTGTTTGCTGGAGCGTGATCCCAAGCAATTCCAGGAAAGTACGGAGCGGGTTTCCGTCCGGAATTGCGTGGAAACGACAAGCTAGATCATTTCACCGTCTCCATGAAACGGTGACATGATCTAGAGCAGGATCGCTTCGAATTGAAGCACGCTCTATCCTACGCTTATTCCCGCGAACGCGGGAATCCACGCTTAAGCGTGGGTCTCCGCTTGCGCGGGGACGAACAGAGGCAACGCCGATTCAACGTAAAATAGATAAGACTCTAGCCCGGCTGCGCCTCGCCGACGCGCAGCCCGACCAGGCGGTCGAGCGTCGCGGTGTCGGCGGCGAGCGCGGCCGAGGCGGCGCGGTGCGCGACGCTGCCGCGCTCCAGCACCAGCGCCTGCTGCGTCATCGCCAGCGCGATGTCGGTGTGCTGCTCGACCAGGATGATGGCGATGCGCTTGTCCGCCAGCATCGCCTGCATCGCCGCAGTGATCTCGTCGACGATCACCGGGGCCAGCCCTTCGAGCGGCTCGTCGAGCAGCAGCAGCGCCGGATTGGTCATCAGCGCGCGCGCCAGCGCCAGCATCTGCTGCTCGCCGCCGGAGAGCTGGTTGCCCATGTTGCGGCTGCGCTCGTTGAGCCGGGGGAACATCCGGTAGACGGCGGCGAGGTCCCACGGCCCCGGCCGGCACGCGACCGTCAGGTTCTCCTCCACCGACAGCGAAGGAAAAATCTCGCGCTCCTGCGCCACCCAGCCGATGCCGAGGCGGGCGCGGCGGTGCGGCGGCTCGCGGGTGATGTCCTGGCCGCGCCAGCGCACCGTGCCGCCGCGCATCTGGGTATAGCCCATGATGGTCAGCAGCAGCGTGGTCTTGCCGACGCCGTTGCGGCCGAGCACCGCGAGGCTGCCGTTCTCGGGCACCTCGCAGTCCACCTCGCGCAGCACCACGGCGTCGCCGTAGCCCGCGGTCACTCGCTCCAGCCTGATGAGCGGCTCAGCCATGATGGCGTTTCCCGAGATAGACCTCGCGCACCCGCGGATCGGCGGCGATCTCCTTCGGCGTGCCCTGCGCGAAGATCGCGCCGCCGACCATGACGATGATGCGGCTGGCGAAGCGGAACACCACCTGCATGTCGTGCTCGATGAACAGCACGGTGATGGCGTCGGACAATTCCGCCACCGCCTCGAAGATGTCGCCGCTCTCCTCGAGCGGCACGCCGGCGGCGGGCTCGTCGAGCAGCAGCATCTTCGGCCGCGTCGCCAGAGCGAGCGCGATCTCGAGCAGGCGCTGGCGGCCATAGGGCAGTTCGCGCGTCGGCTGGTAGCAGCAGTCGCCGAGCCGCAGCCGCACCAAAATCTCGTGCGCCTCGTCGACCGCCTCGGTGCGCGACGACAGGCCGCGCCAGAACTCGCCGGCGATGCGGCGGCGCTCGCACACCGCGAGCGTCACCGCCTCGAGCGCGTTGAGGCCGGGAAACAGCGTGTTGATCTGGAAGGTGCGGGCCAGCCCGCGGCGCACGCGCTCGTGCGGCTTCAGCGCGGTGACGTCCTCGCCGTCGAGCAGGATCTGCCCGCCGTTGGGCGCGACCATGCCGGTCATCAGGTTGATCAGCGTGGTCTTGCCGGCGCCGTTGGGGCCGATCAGCGCATAGCGCACGCCCTTGGGCAGCGTGATCTCGATATCCTTGGCGACGACCAGCGAGCCGAAGCTCTTGGTCAGCCCGCGGGTGGCCAGCGCGACGTCGCTCACGGCCGGTTCCGCCATCTTGCGGCGAGCGCCGACAGGCCGCCGAGCACGCCGTTGGGCAGCAGCATCACCACCGCGATCAGCAGCAGCCCGATCCAGAAATACCAGTATTGCGGCGCGATACCGGAAAACTGGTCGCGCGCCACCATGAAGATGATGGCGCCGATCAGGCCGCCGTAAAGCCGTCCGGCGCCGCCGAGCACCAGCATCACCAGCACGTCGGCGGAGCGGCCGAAGCTGATCGATTCCAGGGCCACGGTCTGCGTGGTCTGCGCCAGCAGCGCGCCGGCGAGCCCGGCGATCGCCGCGGCGATGGTGAAGGCGGTGCGGATATGGGCGCGGCTCGCGGCGCCGATCGCCGGCATCCGCACCCAGTTCTCGCGGATGCCGCGCAGCGCGAGCCCGAACGGCGAATTGACGAGGAGGCGCACCGCGAGGAACAGCACGAACAGCGCGCCGAGCGCATAGCTGTACGCGACATAGCCGTAGAGGTCGAACTTGAACAGGCCGAACAGCGGCAGGATCTTCACGCCCTGCAATCCGTCGGAGCCGCCGGTGAGCCAGTGCGCCTTGTTGGCGGCCTCGTGCGCCAGCAGGCCGAGGCCGAGCGTGACCATGATGAGCGTGAGATGGCGGAACCGCGCCACGATGAAGCTTGCGGCGAAGCCGACCACGCCGGCGAGCACGGTGCCGAACAGCAGCCCGCTGAACGGCTCGCCCCAGACATGGATCGAGAACAGTCCGGCAGCGTAGGCGCCGATGCCGAAGAACGCGGCATGGCCGAGCGACACCACGCCGGCATAGCCGAGGATCAGGTCGAGCGACAGCGCGAACAGCGCGGTGATGGCGATCTGGCTCGCCAGCGACAGATACTGCGGGAAGATGAAGAACGGCAGCAGCGTCGCCAGCCAGAACACGATCTCGAGCGGGTGCCAGCGGCTCTGCGCCCGCAGATAGCCGTGCGGCGTCAGCGCCGGAGCAGCGGCAGGAGCGGGCGCGGGGGCGGCGGTGCTCATCTAGCGTTTCCCGAACAGGCCGGCGGGCCGCCACATCAGCAGCGCCACCATGACGAGATAGATCATGAACGCGCCGAGCTCCGGAAAATAATACTTGCCGGCGATGTCGCTGATGCCGATCAGCAGCGCCGCCGCCAGCGAGCCGGCGATCGAGCCGAGTCCGCCGACCGCGACCACGATCAGCACATAGACCAGATAGGTGAACGAGAACGAGGGATCGAGCCCGACGATCTCGATCGCCAGCGCGCCGCCGAGCCCGGCGAGCCCGGAGCCGAGCGCGAAGGTCAGCGCGAAGGTGCGGTCGACATTGATGCCGAGCCCGCGCGCCATGCGCTGGTTGTCGACGGCGGCGCGCACCTGCGCGCCGAACCGCGTATATTCGAGGCCGAGCACCAGCAGCAGCGTGATGATCAGCGAGAATCCGACCAGGAACAGCCGGTAGTTGCCGAGCCGCAGCCCGAGCACATCGGTCGAGCCGCGCAGCAATTCCGGCGTCTGCACCGGCTGCTGCAGCGTGCCGAAGAAATAGGCCGCGGCCGCGACCGAGACGAAAGCGATGCCGATGGTGAGCAGCACCTGGTCGAGATCGGTCGAGCGGTAGAGGCGGCGGTAGAACACCCGCTCGAAGGCGACGCTGACCACAGCCGCGACCGCGAAGGCGAGCGGCAGCGTCGCGAAGAACGGCCAGCCGAGGTCGTTGACCAGCGTGACCGTGACATAGCCGCCGAGCATGGCGAAGGCGCAGTGCGCCAGGTTGACGAAGTTCATCAGCCCGAGCGTCACCGACAGGCCGACCGACAGCACGAACAACAGCATGCCGTAGGCGATGCCGTCGAACAGAACGCCGAAGAAGGGAGGCAGCATGGCGGCGGGCGTTGGTCAGCGCGGAAGCGCCGGGACGGAGGACGGTTGCGTGAGCGCGCGCGGGGCAATCGCGCCGATTGCCCCGCGGACGCAGTCCCGATCGAAGGCGGCTACTTCTTCATCGCCTCCTTGAACGGGTCCTTGACGTTCTCGATCTTGTCGAACTCGACATTGACGAGCTGGCCGCCGACCTTCTCGACACGGCGGATATAGACCGTCTGGACGATGTCGCGGGTCTCCGGATCGATCGAGACCGGGCCGCGCGGGCTCTCCCACTTCATGCCCTTGGCGGCGGCGATCAGGCTGTCGCCGTCGGCCTTGCCGCCGGTCTTCTTCAGCGCCTCGTAGATGACGTGCATGCCGTCATAGCCGCCGACCGAGAAGAAGTCCGGGTTGCGCTTGAACTCGGCGTTGAACGCCTTGACGAAGTCCTCGTTGGTCTTGGACTTGTGGTTGTAGTCGTAGTGGAAGGCGCTGATGCGGCCGAGCGCGATGTCGCCCATGCTCTTGAGCGCGGTCTCGTCGACCGGCTCGCCGGTGCTCAGGATCTTGATCTTGTTGGGGTCCATGCCGCGCTCGGCGAACGCCTTGCCGATCGCGCCCGGCTGGGCGCCTCCCGGCACGAACACGAACACCGATTCCGGATTGAGGTCCTTGGCGCGCTGCACGAAGGCGGAGAAGTCCGGATTGGCGACCGGCATGCGCACCGAGCCGACGATCTCGCCGCCGGCGGCCTTGAACGCCTTCTGGAAGCCCTGCTCGGCGTCGATGCCGGGGCCGTAGTCGCTGACCATGGTGTAGGCTTTCTTGACGCCGGCCTTGGTCGCGGCCCAGGTGCCGAGCGTCTCGGTGATCTGCGGCAGCGTCAGCGACACCCGCACCATGTAGGGCGACTTGGTGGTGACGATCGAGGTCGCCGCGTTCATGTTGACCATGAACTTCTTGGCCTCGGCGGAGATGTCGGCGGCGCCGAGCGCCTCCGGCGTCAGCGTGAAGCCGGCGAGGATATCGACCTTGTCGCGCACCACCAGCTCCTGCGCCAGGCGCTTGGCGACGTCCGGATTCGGTCCGCCGGTGTCCTTGCGGATGATCTCGATCTTCTTGCCGGCGACGGTATCGCCGTGCTGCTTCATGTAGAGCTTGATGCCGTTGTCGATCTGGTTGGCGGTGTCGGCGAACTGGCCGGAATAGGCGCTGATGACGCCGATCTTGACCGTGTTCTGCGCGACGGCGACGCCCGGAATCAGGGTCGCGGCCAACAGGCCGGCAGCCGCGATCTTGAGAATGCTCATAATATCCCTCCCGCTGGTGGAAATTTGTTGCGCAGAGAATGCCCGACCGCGCCGGCAAAGAAAAGCGCCGCGACCGTGCGGCCGCGGCGGCGTCTGCGGTGACGGTTAGCGGGCGGCGGGCATCGGCCCACCGCGCCGGCGATTATGAATCATCACGCCGATGCGGGCGGCGCCCCGGCGGCCGCGCCGTCCGGCCGTCCGCGCGCCAGCCGCGGATCGGGCCGGTTGTTCTGCAGCGTCGCCTGGATCGCCTCGCGCAGCACGGCGTGGTCGGCGCGCGGCCATTGCGCGACGTCGATATCGGCGAGCAGCGCCGCCGACTTGCCCAGCACGACGATGCGGTCGCCGACGCCGATCGCCTCCTCGAGCTGGTGGGTGATGAGGATCGCGGTGCTGCCGCATTCGCGCGCCAGCGCCAGGAAGGTGCCGCGCAGCTCCGCCGCCGTCACCTCGTCGAGATGGCCGAATGCCTCGTCGGCGAGCAGGATTTCCGGCTGCAGCACGAAGGCGCGGGCGATGGCGACGCGCTGGCGCATGCCGCCGGACAGCTCGTGCGGATAGGCGTTGGTGAAGTTCTCCAGCCCGAGCCGCTTGAGCCAGTGCATCGAGCGCTCGCGCTGCACCGTCTCGGCGACGCCCATCAGTTCGAGCGGCAGCCGGACATTGTCGTAGCTGGTGCGCCACGGCAGCAGCCGGTCCTGCTGGAACACGGTCGCGATCTTGCCGCGGAAATCGTTGAAATCGCCGTAGGGCGTCTTGCCGTCGATCCGGATCGCGCCCTCGGTCGGATGTTCGAGCCCGATCATCAGATCGAACAGGGTCGACTTGCCGCAGCCGGTCTGGCCGACGATGGCGACGATCTCGCCCGGCGCGATGCGCAGGTCGAGCCGGTTGATGGCGACCACCGCCTGCCCGGTGGTGGCCTGCCAGAACACCTTGCGCAGGCCGCTGATCTCGATGCCGGCGGCGCTCATGGATGCACCGCCGTCATGGCCGCCACCGCAGCACGCGGCGCTCGAACCGCGCTACCACCGCCTCGAGCAGGAACAGCAGCGCCACCAGCACCAGCGTCCAGGCGAACACGTCGGCGACCGAGAACAGCTCCTGCGCCACCGCGAGCTGGTGGCCGATGCCGGTCACCGCGCCGACCAGCTCGGCGATGGTCACGACGCGGATCGCGAGGCTGAGATTGATCTTCCAGCTGGTGATCAGGCCGGGCAGGATCGCCGGCAGCATCAGCTTGGTGAAATATTGCAGCGTGGTCGGCCGGAACGAGCGCATCATGCCGCGCAGCTCCTTGGACACGCCGCGCATGGCGTCGAGCGCGTCGACCAGGAACACCGGCCCGCACACCGCGATCAGCACGAAGGCGATGCGGAATTCGACGCCGCGGAACCACAGCACCGCGAACAGGATCCACGACACCACCGGCACCGCCATGAACAGCCGCACCAGCGGATGCAGATAGCTCTCCATCCGCGGCGAGCGGTACATCGCCATCGCCAGCACCACGCCGAGCACGAACGACAGGACCAGCGCGCCGATCACCCGCGCCAGCGTCACCACGACGTCGAACATCGTGATCTTGGCGAGGCTCGCGCCGATGCGGGTGAAGCTCGGGATCGCGAACGCCGGAATCCCGAGCGTCGGCGCGAGATACGACAGCGCCTCCCAGACCACGCAGAAGACCAGGATCGAGACCACGGCCTGCCGGGAGAACCACCCGGCGCGGCCGATGTCGTGCACGTCAGGATGCATGAACGGTCTTGCTGTCTGTCGGCGGTCTACGGCGTGTAGATGATCTTGGGGTCGGGCGCCTTGTCGTAGAAGCCGGCCTTGACGGCGCGGTCCATCATGTCGAGCAGCGACTTGCGCGGCGCCTCCTGCCAGGCCGGGGTGACCACGAAGTCGAGCCGCTTGCTCTCGACCGCGGCCTTGAGGATGCCGGGCGGCAGCTTCACGGAATCGACCGCGATCTTGTCGGCGGCGTCGAGATCGTTGCGCAGCACCGCGGCGACGTCCTGCATGGCCGCGAGCAGCATGTTCGGCGCCTGCGGCACGCGCTGGATCGAATCGGCGCGCAGTGCCGGCACCAGCTCCCAGCCGTCCTGCCCGGTGATCTCGCGCCAGGCCTCGGCGGCGTTGAAGATGATCTTCCAGCTCGGATTCTGCCGCAGGATGATGCTGGCGAGCGGCTCGATCACCATCGCGGCCTCGACCCGGTCGGCTTCGAGCTGGGCGCGCGCCACCGCGAAATTGGCGTTGACGACGGTGATGTCCTTGCCGAGGTCGAGGCCCTTGGCGTTGGCGTAGATCTTGACGACCTGGAACTGGCCGCTGCCCATGTCGGCGGCGAGCTGCTTGCCCTTGAGGTCGGCGAGCGACTTGATCTTGTCGTCCTTGACGAAGATGACGAGGTCGGCGAGCGTGAAGCCGGTGCCGATGATGCGCGCCGGCACGCCTTCCTGGTAGAGCTTCTGGAACACGGTCGGGCCGCCGATCAGCGCGTCGGTCTCGCCGGTGGCGAAGCCGGCGTAATAGGCCGAGATCGACGGATAGGGCTTGAGCTCGAGGTCGAAGCCGTGCTTGGCGTCGAGACCGCGCGCCTTCATCACGTTCCAGACCAGCGGCGCGATCACCGGCAGCGTCAGGCTCGACACCGTGATCTTCGGCCGGGCCTGCGCGAAGGCGGCGCGGCTGGCGAGCGGGCCGAGGCCCAGCGTGCCGGCGCCCGTTAAGGCCCAGGCGCTTGTGGTCATGAAGGCGGCAAAGCCGCGGCGAGTGATCATCATGGGCATTCCTCCCCGTCGTCGGCCGGACGCGGCGTTGCGCGACCGGCGTGCAATCCGATCCTATTGGGCCCGCCCCCGCATGATATGCAATCCCCGCGCCACCGCGACACTTTGCGCCGGCATCGAAGCTCGCTTGCAGTCGGCGGGCAAGTCCAGTAGCATTTTATATGTGTACATATGAATTGCGAGGGGGGAATGCCGCATATCACCGCAGCAGACGGCACCCGGCTCTATTACGAGGAGGCCGGCAGCGGCCCGCCGGTGGTCTTCGTGCATGAATATGCCGCGGATTACCGCACCTGGGAGCCGCAGATGCGGCGCTTCTCGCGCTCGCACCGCTGCGTGACCTACAGCCAGCGCGGCTATCCGCCCTCCGACGTGCCGGAGGATCCCGACAAGTACACCCAGGACCGCTTCCGCGACGATGTCATTGCGGTGATGGACGCGCTCGGCATCGACAAGGCGCATGTGGTCGGCCATTCGATGGGGGCCTCGACCGCGCTGCATGTCGGCCTGCGCTATCCGCAGCGCTGCATCTCGGTGACCGCGGCGAGCTGCGGCTACGGCTCGAGCCCCGATCCCAAGGTGGTCGAGGAGACCCGCGCGGCCTCGCGCGAGACCGGCAAGATGTTCACCGATCTCGGCATGGCGGCGGCCGCCGCGCGCTATGCCGACGGGCCGACGCGGCAGACCCACAAGCACAAGGACCCGCGCGGCTTCGCGCATTTCGCGCAGATGCTGAGCGAGCATTCCGCGCTCGGCCACGCGCTGACCATGATCAATCTGCAGGCCAAGCGGCCGACGCTGCACGAGATGGAGGCGGAGCTGAAGCGGTTCTCGGTGCCGCTGCTCATCATCGTCGGCGACGAGGACGACTGGTGCGTCGATGCCAGCATCTATCTGCGCCGCATCGTGCCGACCGCCGGCCTTCTGGTGATCCCGCGCTCGGGTCACACCATCACCAGCGAGGAGCCCGACCAAGTCAACGCCGCGCTGGCCGACCTGTTCGCCGAGGCCGAGCGTAGCCGGTGGCTGGCGCACAAACTCACCTGATCTCTGTTTCTGGGAGGATAGACATGGACCTGAAGTTGAAAGGCAAGACCGCGGTGGTGAGCGGCGGCAGCGAGGGCATCGGCAAGGGCATCGCCCTGGCGCTCGCCAAGGAGGGCGTCGACGTCGCGATCTGCGCGCGGCGCAAGGAGCCGCTCGAAGCCGCGGCGCAGGAGATCGCCAAGGCCACCGGCCGCAAGATCGTCGCGATTCCCACCGACCTGCGGCAGGATTCCGAGGCCAAGGCCTTCATCGAGCAAGCCCACAAGGCCCTCGGCCGCATCGACATCCTGATCAACAATGCCGGCTCCGCCGCCGGCGGCGTGATCGAGCATCTCAGCGAGGACGACTGGGAGAAGGGGCTGCAGCTCAAGTTCATGGGCTATGTGCGCTGCCTGCGCTATGCGCTGCCGCTGATGGTCAAGCAGGGCGGCGGCCGCGTCGTCAACCTGATCGGCAATGACGGCGTCAAGCCGTCCTACTGGGAAATCTGCCCGGGCGCCGCCAATGCCGCCGGCCAGAACCTCACCGTCTCGCTCGCCGGCCAGTACGGCAAGCACGGCATCAGCTTCTGCGCGGTCAATCCCGGCCCGGTGCGCACCGAGCGCTGGACCGGCCTCGTCAAGGCGATGGCGCGCGACATGAAGATCTCCTACGAGGAAGCCGACACGCTGGCGCCGGCCTCGATCCCGCTCGGCCGCATCGCCGAGGTCGAGGAGGTCGCCAATCTCGTGGTGATGCTGGCCTCGCCGCTGATGCACATGGTCAACGGCACCATGATCGAGATCGACGGCGGCCAGGAGAAGGCGCTGATGGATCGCTTCCGCGACAAGAACCGCTCGTAACGGCCGGCGGCGCGACGGTGGCACCGCCGTCGCGCCGTTCGCTTGACAACCGCGAAGCGTGGTCGGACTATTTTTCTATGAATATCGCGCCGGAAACAAAACTGGGGAATTCATTCTAACGGCGTGCGCCGCTCCGTCCGGCCCACGCGGGAGGAGGTTGAACATGCGGATGCGTGGTGTGACAGGGTTGGCGCTTGCGGGCGTCGTTGCGGCGGTGCTGGCGCAGCCGGCGGCCGCCCAGGGCACGATCAAGATCGGCGAGCTGAACAGCTACAAGTCGCAGCCGGCGTTTCTCGATCCGTACAAGAAGGGCTGGGAGCTCGCGATCGAGCAGATCAACGCCAAGGGCGGCGTGCTCGGCAAGAAGCTCGAAGTGGTCTCGCGCGACGACGGCGCCAATCCCGGCGAGGCGGTGCGGGTCGCCGAGGAGCTGGTGACGCGCGAAGGCGTCGCGATGCTGGCCGGCACCTTCCTCTCGCATATCGGCCTCGCGGTGACCAATTTCGCCGGCCAGAAGAAGGTGTTCTTCCTCGCCGCCGAGCCGCTGACCGACAAGATCACCTGGCAGAACGGCAACAAGTACACCTACCGGCTGCGCACCTCGACCTATATGCAGGTCGCGATGCTGATGCCGGCGGCCACCGCGCTCAAGAAGAAGCGCTGGGCGCTGGTCTATCCCAATTTCGAATACGGCCAGTCGGCGGCGGAGAACTTCAAGGCGCTGCTGAAAAAGGCGCAGCCCGACGTCGAGTTCGTCACCGAGCAGGCGCCGCCGCTCGGCAAGGTCGACGCCGGCGCGGTGGTGCAGGCGATCGACGACGCCAAGCCGGATGCGATCTTCAACGTGCTGTTCGCCGGCGACCTCGCCAAGCTGGTCCGCGAGGGCAATACCCGCGGCACCTTCAAGGACCGCGCCGTGGTCAGCCTGCTGTCGGGCGAGCCGGAATATCTCGATCCGCTGAAGGACGAGGCGCCGGTCGGCTGGATCGTCACCGGCTATCCCTGGGACAAGATCCAGACGCCGGAGCACAAGGCGTTCCTCGACGCCTATCAGAAGAAGTTCAACGACTATCCGCGGCTCGGCTCGATCGTCGGCTATGTCACCATGACCTCGCTCGCCGCCGGCATCGCCAAGGCCGGCTCGACCGACACCGACAAGCTGGTCGCCGCGTTCAAGGACCTGAAGGTGGACAGCCCGTTCGGGCCGTTCTCCTATCGCGCCAGCGATCACCAGGCGACGCTGGGCATCTATGTCGGCAAGATCGCGCTCGAGAACGGCAAGGGCACCATGACGGATTTCAAATACGTCGATGGCGCCAGCGTGCTGCCGCCCGATGACGAGGTGAAGAAGCTGCGGCCGGCGGACGCCAACTGACGCGGCAGATGTCGCGCGGCCTCTCCCCCGGGCGGGGAGGGGCCGCCCGCCGCGGCCGGCTGTCCTCCCCATGAATGCCAGCGGATTGATCTTCCAGGCGCTGAACGGCCTGTCCTCGGCGGCGGGCCTGTTCTTCGTCGCCGCGGGACTGTCGCTGATCTTCGGCGTCACCCGCATCGTCAATATCGCCCACGGGTCCCTCTACATGCTCGGGACCTACATCGCTTATTCAATGGCGACCAAGATCGGCGGCGGTCTCGGCTTCTGGGGCGGCATCGTGCTCACCGCCTGCATCGTCGGCGCGCTCGGCGCCGCGATCGAGTTCGTGCTGCTGCGGCGCATCTACCGCGCGCCGGAGCTGTTCCAGCTGCTCGCGACCTTCGCGCTGATCCTCATCATCAACGACGCCACGCTGTGGATATGGGGGCCGGAGGATCTGCTCGGGCCGCGCGCGCCCGGCATGCGCGGCGCCATCGAGATCTTCGGCCGCCGGCTGCCGTCCTATGACCTGTTCCTGATCGTGATCGCGCCCGCGGTGCTGCTGGTGCTGCATTTCGCGCTGGCCAAGACCCGCTTCGGCCGCTTGGTGCGCGCGGCGACCCAGGACCGCGAGATGGTCGGCGCGCTCGGCGTCAACCAGGCGATCCTGTTCACCTCGGTGTTCGCGCTCGGCTCGTTCCTCGCCGGGCTCGGCGGCGCGCTGCAGGTGGCGCGCGAGCCGGCCAATCTCGCGACCGACCTGGTGGTGATCGGCGACGCCTTCGTCGTCGTCGTGGTCGGCGGCATGGGCTCGATCACCGGCGCCTATCTCGCCGCCGTCATCATCGCCGAGGTCAAGGCGCTGTGCATCGCGATCGGCACCGTCACGCTGTTCGGCGTCGCCTTCAACTTCTCCAAGTTCACGCTGGTCGCGGAATTCCTGGTGATGGCCGCGGTGCTGATCGCGCGGCCCTACGGGCTCCTCGGCAAGCCGCAGGGCATGGTGCGCAGCGTCGCCGATCCGGAAGACCCGATCCGCCCGGCGACCGCGGCGGTGAAGACGCTCGGCGCGGTGACGCTCGCGGCGCTGCTGATGCTGCCGTTCCTGGCGCAGGGCTCGCCCTATCTGCTGGTGCTCGGCATCGACGTGCTGATCGCGGTGCTGTTCGCCGCCAGCCTGCATTTCATCATGGGGCCCGGCGGCATGCATTCGTTCGGCCATGCCGCCTATTTCGGGCTCGGCGCCTACGGCGCGGCGCTGCTGGTGAAATGGCTGGCGGCGCCGATGGGCGTCGCGCTCGCGGCGGCGCCGATCGTCGCGCTTGCCGGCGCGCTGCTGTTCGGCTGGTTCGCGGTGCGGCTGTCGGGCGTCTATCTGGCGATGCTGACGCTCGCCTTCGCGCAGATCGTGTGGGCCGCGGTGTTCCAGTGGGAGGACCTGACCGGCGGCTCCAACGGCGTGATCGGGGTGTGGCCGCCCTATCCGTTCAGCAGCAGCAGCGTCTATTTCCTGCTGACGCTGGTGCTCGCGGTCGCCGGCGTGCTGCTGCTGCGCCGCATCCTGTTCGCGCCGTTCGGCTACGCGATGCGGGCGGGACGCGACTCGCCGCTGCGCGCCGAGGCGATCGGCATCGACGTCAAGCGCGTGCACTGGCTCGGCTTCGCCATTGCCGGCGGCATCTGCGGCATCGCCGGCGGGCTGTTCGCCTTCGCCAAGGGCTCGATCTCGCCGGAGACCATCCATGTCGGCCGCTCGATCGACGGCCTGGTCATGGTGCTGCTCGGCGGCATCCAGACGCTGACCGGTCCGATCGTCGGCGCCTCGGTGTTTGCATTGTTGCAGGACACCATCATGCGGCAGACCGAATACTGGCGCGCGCTGCTCGGCGGCATCATCCTGCTGCTGGTGCTGGTGTTCCCCGGCGGCATCGTCGGCGGCGTCGCGCGTCTCGCCCGGCTGGCGCGCCGCGGAGGCGCGCGATGAACCACGCGGCGGGTCAATTGTCGGTGCGCGCCTTGGCCAAGGCGTTCGGCGGCGTCAAGGCCGTCAACGACGTCAGCTTCGAGGTGCCGCGCGGCGAGTTCCTGGCGATGATCGGACCGAACGGCGCCGGCAAGTCGACCTGCTTCAACATGATCAACGGCCAGCTCGCGCCGGATTCCGGCGAGATCTGGTTCGGCGAGACGAAGCTCAATGGCCTGGCGCCGCGCGCGATCTGGAAGCTCGGCATCGGCCGCACCTTCCAGGTGGCGGCGACCTTCGGCTCGATGACGGTGGCGGAGAACGTGCAGATGGCGCTGATCTCGCATGCCGGCGAGACCTACCGGCTATGGGCGCCGGCGGCGTCGCGCCACCGCGCCCGCGCGCTCGAGCTGCTCGACCAGGTCGGCATGAAGGATGCCGCCGACCGCGCCAGCCGCGAGCTCGCCTACGGCGACGTCAAGCGCGTCGAGCTGGCGATCGCGCTCGCCAACGACCCGCAGCTCCTGCTGATGGATGAGCCGACTGCCGGCATGGCGCCGCGCGAGCGCAACGCGCTGATCGCGCTGGTCAAGCGGCTGGTGGTGGAGAAGGGCATCTCGGTGCTGTTCACCGAGCATTCGATGGACGTGGTGTTCGCCTTCGCCGACCGCATCATCGTGCTGGCGCGCGGCCGGCTGATCGCCGACGGCGACGCCCGCGCCATCCGCGACCATCCCAAGGTCCGCGAGGTCTATTTTGGCACCGGCAAGACCTTCGCCAAGTCCGTTGCTTCGTCGGGAGCGGACGGGCCGGCGGGAGGCGCGTCATGAGCGAGCCGATCCTCGCCGTCGAAAATCTGTGCGCCTCCTACGGCGCCGCGCAGATCCTCTACGACCTGTCGTTCACGGTCGGCCGCGGCGAAGTAGTGGCGCTGATGGGCCGCAACGGCGCCGGCAAGTCGACGACCATGAAGGCGATCATGGGGCTGATCGCGCGCCGCGGCTCGGTCCGTTTCAACGGCGCCGATATTTCCCGCGACAAGCCCTACGAGATCGCCCGCCGCGGGCTCGGCTTCACGCCGGAGGACCGGCGCATCTTCGTCGATCTCACCGTGATGGAAAATCTCGATATCGGCCGGCAGCCGCCGCGCCGCTTCGCCGACGGCACGCCGGCGCCGCTGTGGACCCCGGAGCGGCTGTTCGCTCTGTTCCCCAATCTCGCGGAGATGCCGGACCGGCCTGGCGGCGGCATGAGCGGCGGCGAGCAGCAGATGCTCACGGTGGCGCGGACGCTGATGGGCAACCCGCTGCTGGTGCTGCTCGACGAGCCCTCGGAAGGGGTCGCGCCGCTGATCGTCGAGCAGATGGCCAACACCATCGTCGAGCTGAAGAAGGAAGGATTGTCGATCCTGCTGTCGGAACAGAACATGCATTTCGCGGAGCTGGTGTCCGACCGCGCCTATCTGCTGGAAAAGGGCCAGATCCGCTGGAGCGGCACCATGGCGGCGCTCGCCGCCGATACCGAGATCCAACGCACCTATCTTACCGTCTGACGGCGCATTACCCGCATGCGCCGGATAGCTGCGAATTTCCTTCGCTTCGCCGCGCCGAGGTCCTATGATCGGCGCGCCCTCCGATAGCGATGCTCATGCCCGCCCGCCGACCCAAACCCATTCGCGACAAGCCCGACCCTGCCGCCGCACCGACCGATTACGTGCTCGATGACCAGATCGGGTTCCGGCTGCGCATCGCGATGCAGCGGCACACCGCGATCTTCATGTCGCAGATGATCGAGGATTTGACCCAGACCCAGTTCGCGGCGCTGGCCAAGCTGCTCGAGGTCGGCGCCTGCTCGCAGAACCATCTCGGCCGGCTGATCTATCTCGACGCTTCCACCATCAAGGGCGTGGTCGACCGGCTGCGGCTGCGCGGCCTGGTGGCGACCTGCGACGATCCCAACGACCGCCGTCGCCGCGCCGTGGCGCTGACCGACAAGGGCCGCCGCGTCACCGAGGCGGCGACCGACGTCGCCACGGCGATCACCACCACCACGCTCGCGTCGCTCACGGCCGAGGAGCAGCGGCAGATCATCCGGCTGTTGCGCAAGCTCGGCTGACAGGCTGCTGAAGACAGTCTTCCGTCATTCCGGGCAGCGAGCGAAGTGTGCGAACCGGAATCCCGCTTGTTGAATATTTCCGTATTTCGGGCATCGGCGCGTGACCGCGCCGATGCGCGTCCGGAATGACAGCAGAGTTGTTCAAGTCCATCGGGCTCGGCACGAATCAATGGCCGGCTTGCGGTGCCGCCGGCCCCGTGACGGTGCGGCGGAAGCCGGCGCCGCCGAGCCTGCGGTGCAGCCGGTCGAGCAGCAGATAGATCACCGGCGTGGTGTAGAGCGTCAGCACCTGCGACACGATCAGTCCGCCGATGATGGTGATGCCGAGCGGCCGGCGCAGCTCGGAGCCGGGGCCCGACGCGATCACCAGCGGCACGGCGCCGAGCAGCGCCGCCAGCGTCGTCATCAGGATCGGGCGGAACCGCTCCAGGCAGGCCTCGAAGATCGCGCGCTCCGGCGACAGGCCGCGCCGCCGCTCGCCCTCCAAGGCGAAGTCGACCATCATGATGCCGTTCTTCTTGACGATGCCGATCAGCAGGATGATGCCGATGAAGGCGATCACCGTCAGCTCGGCATTGAACGCCTGCAGCGCGAGCAGCGCGCCGAGGCCGGCGGACGGCAGCGTCGAGATGATCGTGAGCGGGTGCGCCAGGCTCTCGTACAATACGCCGAGCACGATATAGACCGCGATCAGCGCCGCGGCGATCAACAGCGGCTGGGCGCTGGCGCTCTGCTGGAACGCGCGGGTGTCGCCGGCGAAATCGGCGTTGATGATGTCCGGCATGTGCAGCTCGGCCACCGCCTGGGTGATCGCGCGGGTGATGTCCTCGAGCTTGGCGCCGGGCGCGATGTTGTAGCTGATGGTGATCGAGGGGAACTGGCCCTGGTGGTTGACCACCAGCGGCGACAGGCTGCGCTCGAACCGCGCCACGCTGGCGAGCGGGACCTGGCCGCTGGAGCCGCTGACATAGACCTGGCTGAGGTCGGTCGGATCGCTCTGGTAGCGTGGATCGATTTCCAGGATCACCCGGTACTGGTTGCGCTGGGTGTAGATGGTCGAGACCTGGCGCTGCGAGAACGCGTTGTTGAGCGCGTCGTCGATGTCCTGGATGCGCACGCCGAAGCGCGCTGCGGCGTCGCGGTCGATCACGACGTCGGCCTGCAGCCCGCCCTGTTCGCGGTCGGTGGTGACGTCGATGATGCCGGGGATGGTGCGGATGCGCTCCTGCACCCGCGGCACCCATCGCTGCAATTCGTCGAAATCGGCGCTCCACAGCGTGAACTGGTACTGTGAGTCGGTCTGCCGCGCGCCGACCCGCAGGTCCTGCGCCGGCACCATGAACACGCGCAGGCCGGGAATGCTGGAGACGCGGGCGCGCAGCCGCGCCACCACCGCCTGGGTGCTGATGCCGCCGCGCTCCTCGAGCGGCTTCAGGCTGATGAACATGCGGCCGCGGTTGACCGAGCCGTTGAAGCCGCTGGAGCCGACCGAGGAGCCGACCGAGGCGATGGCGGGATCGGCGAGCACCATGTCGAGCGCCTTCTGCTGCAGCTCGACCATCGCCTGGTAGGAGATGTCGGTGGAGGCCTGCATGCCGCCGAAGATCAGGCCGGTGTCGTCCTGCGGGAAATAGCCCTTCGGCGTCTTGACGAATAGGAACACGGTCAATGCCACGGTGACGACGAACACCAGCAGCACCAGCCCATTGCGGCGCAGCACCGCCTGCAGCGTGTGCGCATAGAAGCCGATCAGCCGCCGCAGCACCGCCTCGACCGCGCGGTCGAGCCGGGTGGCGTCGCGGCTCGGCGGCGAGCGCACGAAATAGGCGCAGATCATCGGCGTCAGCGACAGCGAGATCACGGTCGAGACCGCGATCGCGAAGGCGAGCGTCACCGAGAATTCGCGGAACAGGCGGCCGACGATGCCGCTCATGAACAGCAGCGGGATGAAGGCGGCGATCAGCGAGATGCTGATCGAGACCACGGTGAAGCCGATCTGCTTGGCGCCCATCAGCGCCGCGCGCAGCGGCGAATAGCCCTTCTCCAGGTTGCGGAACATGTTCTCGATCATGACGATGGCGTCGTCGACCACGAAGCCGATACTGACCGCGAGCGCCATCAGCGACAGGTTGTTGATCGAGAAGCCGGCCGCCCACATCGCCGCGCAGGTGCCGGCGAGCGACAGCGGCACGGTGACGCCGGCGGCGATGGTGGCGGCGCCGCGGCGCAGGAACAGGAACACCACCAGCATCACCAGCACCGCGGAGGCGGCGAGCGTGAGCTGCATGTCGGCGACGCTGGCGCGGATGGTCTGGGTGCGGTCGCTGAGCACCGAGATGTCGATGCCGGCCGGGATCAGCCGCTGGATCTCCGGCAGCGTCGCGAAGATGCGGTCGACGGTATCGATGACATTGGCCTCGGCCTGCTTGGTGATGATCAGCAGCACCGCCGGATCGCGGTTGAAACGCGCCGCCGACTTGCTGTTGCGCACGCTCGGCTCGATATTGGCGATCGAGGACAGCCGGATCACCGTGCCGTTGACGGTCTTGACCACGATCGGATCGTACTGGCGCGCCTCGGTGAGCTGCTCGTTGATGCCGATGGTCTGCGCCCGCTCGCGGCCGTCGAACGCGCCGAGCGGGCCGATCGCATTGGCGTTGGCGATCGCGGTACGCACGTTCTCCATCGACAGGCCCATCGAGGCCAGCAGCACCGGATCGACCCGCACCCGCACCGCCGGCTGCTCGGAGCCGGCGGCGGTGACCTCGGCGACGCCCTCGATCTGCGACAGCCGCTGCAGCATGATGCTGTCGGCGGCGTCGTAGATCGCGCTCGGCTGCACCGTCTTCGAGGTCAGCGCCAGGATCAGCACCGGCGCCGCGGCGGGATTGGACTTGCGGAAGGTCGGCAGCGTCGGCAGGTCGCCCGGCAGCGTCGACAGCGCGGCGTTGAGCGCAGCCTGCACGTCGCGCGCCGCGCCCTCGATGCTGCGCGACAGGTCGAACTGCACGGTGATGCGCGAGGAGCCGAGCGAGGACACCGAGGTCATCTCGGTGACGCCGGAGATCTCGCCGAGCCGCCGCTCCAGCGGCGCCGCCACCGTCGCCGCCATGGTCGCCGGATCGGCGCCGGGCCGGCTCGCCATGATGTTGATGGTGGGAAACTCGACCGACGGCAGGCTCGACACCGGCAGATGCTCGTAGGCCACCGCGCCGGTGAGCAACAGCCCGACCGCCAGCAGCGTGGTGCCGATCGGCCGGCGGATGAACGGATAGGAGAAGTTCACGGCCGGCCCTCCGCCGGGGCGTCCGCCGCGCCGCGCGCCTCCCGCCGCGCCGGGAACAGCCGCTGGCGCAGCCGCTCCATATAGAGATAGATCACCGGCGTGGTGTAGAGCGTCAGCAATTGCGACAGCAGCAGGCCGCCGATGATGGTGACGCCGAGCGGGTTGCGCAGCTCCGAGCCGGTGCCGCTCTCGAGCGCGAGCGGCAGCGCGCCGAACAGCGCCGCCAGCGTCGTCATCATGATCGGCCGGAACCGCAGCAGCGACGCCTGCACGATCGACTCGCGCGGCGACAGCTTCTGCCGGCGCTCGGCCTCAAGCGCGAAGTCGATCATCATGATCGCGTTCTTCTTGACGATGCCCATCAGCAGGATGATGCCGATCAGCGCGATCACCGACAGGTCGTAGTTGAACAACAAGAGCGCCAGCAGCGCGCCGACGCCGGCCGACGGCAGCGTCGAAAGGATGGTGAGCGGGTGGATGAAGCTCTCATACAGCACGCCGAGCACGATATAGATCGTGATCGCGGCGGCGAGGATCAGCCACGGCTCGCCCTGCAGCGAGCGCGCGAACTCCGCGGCATCGCCGGAATAGCTGCCGATGATCGAGGCCGGCATGCCGATCTCGCGCTCGACCTGCGAGATCACCGCCACCGCGTCGCTCAGCGCCGCGCGCGGCGCGAGATCGAAGCTGATGGTGACCGAGGGGAACTGGTCCTGGTGGGCGATCGACAGCGGCGCGGTGCGGCGCTCGAAATCGGCGAAGGCGGCGAGCGGCACCTGCGTCGCCACCGTGCTGGTCGCGACCGAGGTCGTGGTGCTGCTCGCCGCGGCGCTGGTGGTGCCGGACTGGGTGCTGGTCGGCACCGTGGTGGTGGTGGTCGTCGTGGTGCTGGAGCCGGGCACGTAGAGCCGCGACAGCGCCGAGGGATCCTGCTGCTGGCTCGGCAGCGCCTCCAGGATCACGCGGTACTGGTTGGCCTGCGCGTAGATCGTCGAGATCTGGCGCTGGCCGAAGGCGTCGTACAGCGTGTCGGTGACCGCCTGCATCGAGACGCCGAGCCGGCCGGCCTTCTCGCGGTCGACATTGACGTGCAGCCGCAGCCCGCCCTCCTGCGCCTCGGAGGCGACCTCGCGCAGCACCGGCTCCTCGCGCAGCCGCGTCACCAGGCGGTCGGCCCATTGCGTGATCTCGGCGGCGTCGGTGCCCGACAGCGTGTACTGGTACTGCGCGCGGCTGGCGCGGGTGCTGATCTGGATGTCCTGCACCGGCTGGAAATACACGATCATGCCGGGAATGCCGGCGACCGCGGTCTTCAGCCGCTCGATGATGTCCTGGACGCGGGCGCTGCGATCCTCGCGCGGCCGCAGCATGATGGTCAGCCGGCCGGCATTGGGCGTCGGGTTGACCGGGCTGACGCCGACGATCGAGATGATGTCGGCGACGTCCGGGTCGGCGCGGATCGCGGCTTCGACCTCGCCCTGGCGCCGCGTCATCTCGGCGAACGAGACCTCGACGCCGGCCTCGGTCACGGCATTGATCTGCCCGGTGTCCTGCAGCGGCAGGAAGCCCTTCGGCATCGCGACATAGAGCAGGATGGTGGCAGCGAGCGTCGCGATCGTCACCAGCAGCGTCGCCGCCTGGCGGCGCAGTACCCACTCGAGGCTGACGCGGTAGAATTCCACGGTGCGCTCGACCGCAGCGTTGAGCCGGCGCGCCAGCGCGCCGCTCGCCTTGTCGACATGCGGCTTGAGCAGCCGGCTGCACATCATCGGCGTCAGCGTCAGCGACACCACCATCGAGGCCACCACCGCGATGGTCAGCGTCAGCGCGAATTCGCGGAACATGCGGCCGACCAGCCCGGTCATGAAGAGCAGCGGGATGAACACCGCAATCAGCGAGATCGTCAGCGAGATCACGGTGAAGCCGATCTCGCGCGCGCCGCGCAGCGCCGCCTGCAGCGGATGCTCGCCCTTCTCGATATGGCGCACGATGTTCTCGATCATGACGATGGCATCGTCGACCACGAAGCCGGTGCCGATGGTCAGCGCCATCAGCGACAGATTGTCGAGCGAGAAGCCGCAGAACCACATCACGCCGAAGGTGGCGATCAGCGACAGCGGCAGCGCCACGCCGGCGATCACGGTGGCGCGCACCGTCGAGAGGAAGATCAGCACCACCAGCACCACCAGGATCACCGACAGCACCAGCGTGAACTGCACGTCGTGAATCGAGGCGCGGATGGTGACGGTGCGGTCGGCGACGACGTCGAGCCGCGCGGCGGCCGGCATCGCGCGCTGCAGCCGCGGCAACTGCGCGCGGATGCGCTCGACGGTGTCGATCACGTTGGCGCCGGGCTGGCGCTGCACGTCGATCACCACCGCCGGCTTGCCGCGATACCAGGCGCCGACCTTGACGTTCTCCATCGCCTCGACGACGTTGGCGACGTCGCCGAGCAGCACCGGCGCGCCGTTCTTGAACGCCACCACCACCGAGCGGTAGGCCGAGGCGGCGTTGATCTGGTCGTTGGCGGCGATGGTGTAGGATTGCTGCGCGCCGTCGAGCGAGCCCTTGGGGCCGGCGACATTGGCGCCGACGATCGCGGTGCGCAGGTCCTCGAGCCCGATGCCGTAGGCGGCGAGCCGCGACAGGTCGGCCTGGATGCGGATGCCGGGCCGCAGCCCGCCCTGCACCGAGACGCGGCCGACGCCGGTGATTTCCGAGAGCCGCGGCGCCATCAGCGTGTCGGCGAGATCGCTGAGCTGCCGCAGCGCCACCGCGTCCGAGGTCAGCGCCAGCGTGATGATCGGCGTGTCGGCCGGGTTCACCTTGGCGTAGAGCGGCGGGTAGGGCAGGTTGCGCGGCAGCGTCGAGCCGGCGGCATTGATTGCGGACTGCACGTCCTGCGCCGCGGCGTCGATGTCGCGATCGAGCTCGAATTGCAGCGTGATCTGGCTGACGCCGAAGCTCGACGACGAGGTCATGCTGGCGAGCGACGGCGTCTGGCCGAACTGGCGCTCGAGCGGCGCCGTGACCAGCGCCGCGATGGTGTCGGGGCTGGCGCCGGGAAGCTGCGTCGTCACCTGGATGGTCGGGAAATCGACCTGCGGCAGCGCCGAGACCGGCAGCCACCAGTAGCCGAGCAGTCCGCCCAGCATCACCGCGACGGCGAGCAGCGAGGTCGCGATCGGCCGCTGGATGAAGGGCGCTGAGACGTTCATTGCGCGGCGCGGGCGGGCGTGATCGCGAGCGGCCCGTCGGAACCGGTGTCCGAGCGCTGCTGGCGGCGCTGCCGGCCGTCGCGCCGCGATGTCGCGGCCGGCGCTGCTCCCGGCGGCGCCGCATCGGGATTGGAGACGCGGACCTCCTTGTTGTCGGTGAGCTGCGCGAAGCCGGTGGTGACGACGCGCTCGTTCGGCTCGACGCCCTGCGCCACCACGGCCTGGTGCTCATCCTGCATCTGGATCGTGACCGGCCGCTGCTTCACCCGGCTCTCGTCGGTCACGACGTAGACGAAGGTGCCGTTCGGCCCGCGCTGCACCGCGCCGGTCGGGATCACGGTGACCTGCTGCAGCACGTTCACCGTGAGCCGGACATTGACGAACTGACCCGGCCACAGTTGCAGGTTGGCGTTGGGGAATTCCGCCTTCAGCTTGACCGTGCCGGTGGTCTGGTCGACCTGGTTGTCCACCACCTGCAGCGTGCCGGTGTCGATCAGCGCCTCGGTGTCGGATTGCAGCGCCTCGACGGTGAGCGGGCCCTTGGCGAAGGCGGCGTTGATCTGCGGCAGGCTCTGCTGCGGCAGGTTGAACATCACCGAGATCGGCTGGAGCTGCGTCAGCACCACGAGGCCGGTCGAGCTCGCCGCGCGCACCACATTGCCGACATCGACCATGCGGATGCCGGTGCGGCCGTCGATCGGCGCGACGATGGTGGTGTATTCGAGGATGGCGCGCGCATTGTCGATCGCCGCCTGATCGGACTTCACCTGCGCTTCGAGCTGCGCCACCAGCGCCTTCTGGGTATCGGCCTGCTGGCGGTTGATCGAATTGGTGGCGGCGAGCCGCTCGTAGCGTTCGAGATCGAGCCTGGCATTGGCGAGCTGGGCCTCGTCCTGCGCCTTCTTGGCGATCGCCTGGTCGAGCGCGGCCTGGTAGGTGGTCGGGTCGATGCGCGCCAGCACGTCGCCTCTCTTGACGTCCTGGCCTTCCTTGAAATTGATGCTGACGAGCTTGCCGTCGACCTGCGACTGCACGGTCACGGTGTTGAGCGCGCGGATGGTGCCGACGGTTTCGAGATAGACCGGCACATCGGCTTTTTTCGCCGCGGCGGCGAGCACCGGCACCGGCCCGCTCGCCGCCGGGAAGCGGCCGCGACCGCGCGGCGTGTCCTGGGTGCCGCCGCCCGGCCACTGATAGATCACCACCGCGGCGGCGACGGCGACGACGAGCGCGCCGATCAGCCAGCGGGTCCTGCCGCCGAAGCGCCGGCGCTGCGTCACATCATCGGACATTGAATGCTTCCACCGGCTTCGGCAGCCAGCCACCGCCGAGCGCCTGGAACAGGCTGACGATCGCCTGCAGCCGCGCGAGGCGCACCTGCGCCAGCGCGTCTTCGGCCTGGAACAGGGATTGCTGCGTCTGCAACACGGTCACCAGATCGACGGTTCCTTCGCGCAGCCGCGTCTCGGAGATCTCGAAGGCGCGGCGGGACGCCGTCACCACGTCCTGCTGCAGCCGCTCGCGGATCGTGTTCTGCTGGATTGCGGCCAGCGCGTTCTCGACATCGGTGAAGCCGGAGATCACCGCCTTGCGGTAGGCTTGCAGCAATTCGTCCTGACGGCCCTTGGCGAGGTCGAGCTGGCCCTGCAGGCGCAGCCCGTCGAAGATCGGCTGGGTCAGGCCGCCGGCGAGATTGAACAGCGCCGATTCCGGCCGCAGCAGCGTCTTCAGCGCCGCGCTCTGATAGCCGCCTTCGCCGGTCAGCGTGATGCTCGGGAGCATGGCGGCGCGCGCGACTTCGACATCGGCGCTCGCCGCAGCGAGATTGGCCTCCGCCTGCCGGATATCGGGACGCTGCGCGATCAGTTCGGACGGCAGGCCGGGCGTGACGCGCGGGACCGCGATGGCGCGCAGGCTGCCGCCGCGGATGGTGACGCGCTCCGGCGGCTGCGCGATCAGCAAAGCGAGCGCATTGGCGTTCTGCCGCAAAGCGAGTTCGAGCGGCGGCACCGCGGCCTTCTGAGCCGCGAGCAGGCTTTCCTGCTGCGAGGTGTCGAGCTCGGAGGCGGTGCCGGCGGAAAGTCGCTGCCGGATCAGGTCGAGCACGCGCTGCGCGCTGGCGATGTTGCGGCGGGCGACGGCAAGACGGTCCTGCGCCGCCAGCACCTGGAAATAGGCATTGGCGGTTGCGGCCACCGTGGTCAGCGCCACCACCTCGCGGTCGAACCGGCTCACTGCCGCGAGCTCCTCGGCGGAGCGCAGCGCGGCGCGGTTCTTGCCCCAGAAATCGATCTCGTAGCTGCCGCTCAGCGAGGCGGAATAGACGGAGCGCTCCGAGCCGCCGCCGGTCGCGGTGCCGCTACCGAGCGATTGCGAGCTGCGCGAGCGCTGCACGCTGCCGTTGAGGTCCACGGTCGGCAGCAGCGCGGCGCCGGCGACGCGGGCTTGCGCGTCGGCCTGGACGATGCGGGCGACCGCCGCGGCGATGTCGAGATTGGCGGCGCGCGCGGACTCGATCAGGTCGACCAGCTCCCGCGAGCGGAAGCCGCGCCACCAGTCGAGCGACGGCAGCGCCGCCTCGGCCGCGGCCGGCTGCTTGGGCCCGGCGCGGTAGCTCGCGGGAATGTCGAGCGCCGGGTCGGGGTTGTCGGTGAGCAGACAACCGCCCAGGGGAATCGCGAGCATCAGGCTTCCATGGGTCATGACACGCCGCAGCAACGGTCCCACCGAAGACACTGGTTCACTCCCGCGACGCATCAAATGACTTTCGGAAACACGCAACGACGACGGCTGCAATCGATATCGGAATCGTATCCTCAGGAACGCGGCGGCGGGCGCCAGTCGGCGAGCTTGTTGCGCCCGGCAGGAGTCATCTGCGCGGCCGCGGTCGCGACCACGCTCTGCAGGGTCTGGTAGAAGGTCTCCCGCGCGGCGCGGGTCTCGGTCATCGCCGCGCGCATCGCCTCGACGTCGAACGGCTCGGCGCGCAGCGCGGCGCGGATGCCGTCCTGCTTGCGGCGGATCGCTTCGCGCGCCGCCTCGACCGCCTCGCGCTGCAGCGCGAACTGCGCGCGCAGCCGCTCGGCGTCGGCGGGGGGCAGCGTCGCCGCGATGCGCTCGATCCGCGCCGCATCGCTGCGGTCGAGCGCGGCGGACGGCGGCTCGAGCCACTGCCGCACCGCCATCGAGCCGGCGATGCCGATGAAGAACAGGTTCAGCGCCAGCGAGCCGAGCAGCAGCCAGCGCGGCTGCGCTCCGGCGCGGCGGCCGGATTGGGTCAGGCTGCTCATGGCCGCAATCCGGTCAGCGGCTCGGCGTCATAGACCAGCGACGGCAGGTCGGCGGCGGCCACGGTGGTGGCGGAGGCCATGTCGATGCGGGCATCAAGCCCGGCGACCCCGACCACGAAGCCGAGCGCGGCGCAGCCGGCGAGCGCGGCCACCCGCGGCCAGGCCGGCGTCAGGTCGAGCGTCAGCAGCACCGCCGGCCAGCGCAGCCACGGCGCGCCGGCCTGCCGCGGCAGCGGCCGGCCCGCCAGCCGGCGCGCGACGCGGGCCGCGGCATCGTGGTCGGCGTCCGTCACCCGGCCGAGGTGCCGGGCCAGCAGCCGGTCGAGGCCGTCATCACTGGGCAAACGGTTCATCGGAACACCTCTTCAGTCGTCGCGCTCCGGCGCGAGCCGGGCGCGCAGTTTCTGCTTGGCGCGGACCAGCAGCGTCTCGACGGCGGACACCGAGGTGCCGAGGATATCGGCGACTTCGGCATTGCTGAGGCCCTCGCGATAGGTGAGCGCGATCGCGGCGCGCTGGCGCTCCGGCAGCTCGCCGATCGCCGCGGCCACCCGCCGCTCGGCTTCCGCGCCCTCCAGCCGGTCATGGGCATCGGGCATATCATCGGCCGGATCGCCGGCGGCGTCGAGCGGCAGCGGCGCTGCCCGGCGGCGGCGGTCGAGGCACAGATTGACCACGATCCGCGTGAGCCAGGTCTTGAACGAGGCCAGCGGCTGCCAGCGCGGCGCATGGGTCCAGACCCGCAGCATCGCCTCCTGCGCCACGTCCTCGGCGTCGGCGGCATTGCCGGTGATGTGCCGGGCGAGCGCCACCACCGCGGCGAGGTGCCGGCGCGACAGGACGCGGAACGCGGCCTCGTCGCCGCGCCCGATCCGGGCCATGAGCGCCTCGTCGCTATCATCCATGCAGTTGCAGTAATCGGCATCGACCAGCTTGGCTCATTGTAGAGGGTGGCTCGGTCATTGAACGGATGGCGGTGCGAAAACCTGCGGAACGAAAATTACGGGGATAAGTGCCGTTTTCTAACATATTGATATTACAAATGTTCTCCTGCTCCCAGGTCACGACGCCGGCTTCGGCGCGATATCGGCGAGCGAGAAGCCCGCAATGCGCTTGTACGCCTCCGACAGGCGGCGAAGCTCGTCCTGGCTGATATAGTCATCGAGCCGCTCGAACGGCCGGTCGCCGACCAGTTCCTCGACCTTGATGTTGATGAAATCCGGCGGATGCTCGCGGTTGGTGCGCACCACCGCCGCGGCGGGACCGCTGCGGGCCGCCTCGTAGGCCTTCAGCGCATCGCGCGGATCGGTTGCGCCGGCGAGCAGATCGGCGAGCGTGCGCGCGTCGATCGCCGCCTGGGCCGAGCCGTTGGAGCCGCGCGGATACATCGGATGGGCGGCATCGCCGGCGAGCGTCACCCGGCCGAAGCTCCAGCGTGCGATCGGATCCTTGTCCACCATCGGATATTCCAGGATCTGATCGGCGTCGCGGATCAGCGCCCCGACATCGAGCCAGTCGAACCGCCAGCCGGCATAGAGGGAATGGAAGTCGGCGAGATTGCCAGGCCTGTTCCAGTCATTGGCTTGCGTGGTGTCACGCTTGATCTCCGCCATCCAATTGACGAGCTGACGGCCGCCGCCGTCGACATTATCGACGATCGGATAGATCACGATCTTGCCGGTGAGGATCGAGCCGATCCGCAGATAGCTGCGGCCGGTGAGGATCGGCGGGCGGCGCGTGATGCCGCGCCAGGTATTGATGCCGGTGAAGACGATCCGATCGTCGGGATAGAACTGCTTGCGCAGCGTCGAATTGATGCCGTCGCAGGCTACCGCGATGTCGGCGCGCACCGGCGGCCGCGGCGCGCCGGTCGCGCTGTCCCTGATCTGCACGGTGACGCCGTGCTCGTCCTGCTCCGCCGCGATGCAGTCGCAGCCGGTGACGACGGCGTCCTCGCCGAGGCGGGCGCGCACCGCCTCGTAGAGGATCATGTGCAGCCGGCCGCGATGGATGCCGACCTCGGGATACGAATAGCCGGCGAACCGGCCGCGCGGCTCCTGGTAGATGAGCTGGCCGAAGCGGTTGAAGAAGCAGCTTTCGCGGTTCTCGATGCCGGCGGCGAGCAGCGCCTCGCCGAGGCCGAGCGCGGTGAATTCGCGCATGGCATGCGGCAGCAGCGTGATGCCGACGCCCAGCTCCTTGAGCTGCGGCACCCGTTCGTAGACCCGGCAGGCGATGCCGCGGTGCTTGAGATTGAGCGCCAGCGCCAGGCCGCAGATGCCGCCGCCGATGATCGCGACTTGCATGCCGCTCTCCGTCCCGCGATTGTGCATGGAATCGACGGGATCGCCGAATCCCTGTCAACAGCGGCGGACAGCCGGATCAACCAGGGACCACAGCATGGATAAGGACGTCTACGAACGCGGCCTGGCGAAGCGCAGGGCCGTGCTGGGCGAGGCCTATGTCGACAGGGCGCTCGCCAATGTCGATGATTTCAACCGCGACTTCCAGCGCCTCGTCACCCAGTATTGCTGGGGCGAGGGATGGGGCGACGAGACGCTGACGCCGCGCGAGCGCAGCATCCTCAACCTCGGCATGATCGCCTGCCTCGGCAAGATGCACGAATTCGAGACCCATTTCCGCGGTGCCCTCAACAACGGCCTGACCCCGGACGAGCTCCGCGCGGTGCTGACGCAGATCACGATCTATTGCGGCATCCCGGTCGGGGTCGACTGCTTCCGGATCGGCCGGCAGGTCCTCGCCGAGCAACGCGGCGAACGGCCGTCCAGGCGGGCCGAATCACCGGAATCGCAATCGTCAGAATCACATTGACGATATCGGTCTCAATCTGGTCTTGAATGCGCCTTCATCCTGGGTCAGTTGAGCCCCGAACCTTGGATCGGGGTAGCCTTTCGCAATGATTCTCCGGATTCTTCGACTCAGCGCTTCCGTCGCCGTTCTTGCTGCCGTCGTTCCGGCAGCACCGGCCCTGGCCCAGTCTTACCCGTCCTCGGGCGGGTATCGCTGGGGTCCTCCGCTGCGATCGGGCGAGCCACCGTCCGGCTATGTGGCCCAGGCGGATGAGGCGTCGCGGCCGGCGCAGCCGCAGCAGGGTCAGCCGATGCCGCTCGACGGCCGCCATTACGGACCCGCGGTGATCCAGGCCGGACCGGGCGAAGCCCCGTCGGGCTACATTGCACCGGATGGCCGGCGCGGTCCGCCGCGGGAGGCCGAAGACGGTCCGGCGCCGCGGCCGCCCGGCGTGGTCTCGGGTCCCTCCGCCGCTCCGGCCGGGTCCGGCGCCGCCACGGTGGCCGCGCTCCCGCCGGAGGACCAGCCCGAGGTCGGCGAGCCGAAGCAGCTTCCGCCGCATCTCCAGCGCCAACTCGTGGACTACGTGACCAAGGAGCCGCCCGGCACCATCATCATCGATACCCCGAACACCTACCTCTATCTGGTGCTCGGCGACGGCAAGGCGATGCGCTACGGCATCGGTGTCGGCCGCGAGGGCTTCACCTGGACCGGCGCGGAGCGCATCAGCCGCATGGCCGAATGGCCGGACTGGCATCCGCCGGCCGAGATGATCGAGCGCCAGCCCTATCTGCCGCGCTTCATGGCCGGCGGCGAGGGCAATCCCTTGGGCGCCCGCGCGCTCTATCTCGGCAAGACGCTGTACCGCATCCACGGCACCAACCAGCCATCGACCATCGGCAGCTTTGTCTCGTCCGGATGCATCCGGCTGACCAATCGCGACATCGAGGATCTCTATGGCCGGGTCCAGGTCGGAACCCGGGTGGTGGTGCTGCCGGGCAAGCCGCCGGCCACGGCCTCTGCGGCGCCCGCCGGCGCAGCGCCCGGCCAAGGTGCTGGCCAGGGCTCGGGCCAAGGTCCAGGCCAGGCCCCGGTGCAGGGCTCGATCCAGGCTCCGGCTCAGGGATCGCAGAGCCAGGGCTATCCGCCGGCCCCCGCTGGCGGCTATTCCAGCGGCGCGGTGGCGGTATCCGGGCCGAGCTCGATTCCGGCTTCGCCGCTGCCGCCGGCCCGATAGATCAGCCGATTCCGTCCTGTTAAACGCCGTGCCCTGCGCGGCGTTTTTTTGCGTCCTCGGCAAATGGTGGAAACCGGAATGAAATGGGTCGCGTCCGGGCCGTCAAACGCCTAGGGTCCGGCCGCGCGGCGCGATCCCCGATCCGACGCCGACCACGCCAAAGGCTACCGCCATGCTCCGCTGGTTCCACAAGCTGATGCCGAAGGAGGAACGGTTCTTCGAGCTGTTCTCCCGTCACGCCAAGATCATCAGCGAAGGCGCGGTGGCGCTGCGCGCCATGCTCGAAGGCGGCGACGCCATCCCCGGCCAGTACAAATTGGTGATGGACCGCGAGCACGACGCCGACAACATCACCCGCGACATCCTGATGGCGGTGCGGCGCAGCTTCATCACCCCGTTCGACCGCTCCAACATCAAGGATCTCACCACCTCGATGGACAATTCCATCGACCAGATGCAGAAGACCGCCAAGGCGGTGATGGTGTTCAAGCTGCGCGAGTTCACGCCGCAGATGAAGGCGATGGGCGACGACATCGTGCAATGCGCCGAGCTGGTGCAGAAGGCGGTGCCGCTGCTGAAGTCGATCAGCGCCGAGGCGGTCCACATCAGCAAGATTTCCGAGCAGATTTCGATGATCGAGGGCCGCGCCGACGAGCGCCACGACAACGGCCTCAAGGAGCTGTTCGAGCAATACGGGGCGACCAATCCAATGGCCTTCATTACCGGCAACGAGGTTTACGACCACCTCGAAAAGGTCGTCGACCGCTTCGACGACGTCGCCAACGTCCTGCAAGGCATCGTCCTCGAACACGTCTGACCCCCGGTCTCCCCCCACATGGATGCGCTCGCGCTCAGCTTTCCGTTGCTGGTTGGCCTGATCGTCGTTGCGCTGATCTTCGACTTCCTCAACGGCCTGCACGACGCCGCCAATTCCATCGCCACCATCGTCTCGACGCGGGTGCTGCGGCCGCAATATGCGGTGGCCTGGGCCGCCTTCTTCAACTTCATCGCCTTCCTGTTCTTCGGCCTCCATGTCGCGCAGACCATCGGCACCGGCATCGTTACGCCGGACGTGGTGACGCCGCATGTGGTGTTCGGCGCGCTGATGGGAGCGATCGCCTGGAACCTGATCACCTGGGCGCTCGGCATTCCGTCGTCGAGCTCGCATGCGCTGGTCGGCGGCCTGGTCGGCGCCGGCATCGCCCAGGCCGGCTTCGAGGTGATCGTCTGGCACGGGCTGCTGCCGACCATCGCCGCGATCTTCGCCTCGCCGCTGACCGGATTCGTGCTCGGCCTGATGCTGATCCTGCTGCTGTCGTGGATCTTCGTGCGGCGGACGCCGTTCTCCGTGGACAGCACCTTCCGCCGCCTGCAATTCGTGTCGGCCTCGCTCTACTCGCTCGGCCACGGCGGCAACGACGCGCAGAAGACCATGGGCATCATCGCGGTGCTGCTGTACTCGCAGGGCCATCTCGGCAGCGAGTTCTATGTGCCGTTCTGGGTGGTGATCACCTGCCAGGCGGCGATGGCGCTCGGCACGCTGTTCGGCGGCTGGCGCATCGTCAAGACCATGGGCTCGAAGATCACCCGGCTGACGCCGATCCAGGGCTTCTGCGCCGAGAGTGGCGGCGCGGTCACGCTGTTCGCCGCGACCTGGCTCGGCATTCCGGTCTCGACGACGCACACCATCACGGGCGCGATCATCGGCGTCGGCTCGGCGCGCCGCACCTCGGCGGTCCGCTGGAACGTGGCCTCCAACATCGTCTTTGCCTGGGTCGTGACGATCCCGGCCTCGGGCCTGCTGGCGGCGATCGTCTACTGGCTGTCGTCGCTGTTCGGCTGAGCCGGGCTGCCGCTCAGGCCGCGACGTCGGCGAGGAAGCCTTCGACCTCGGTGCGCAGATTGGCGGCGGCCTGCTCGACCGCGGCGGAGGCGTCGAGCACGGTCTGCGCCGACTGCCGGGTCTGGACCGCCGCGGCCGCGACGTCGGTCAGCACCGCCACGATCGCCTTGCTGCCGTCGGCGGCGCCGACCACGTTGTGCGAAATCTCGCGCGTGGCGGCGCTCTGCTGCTCGATCGCGGTGGCGACCGTCGCGGTGCAGGTCTCGATATCCTGCATCCGCGCCGCGATGCGCGCGATCGCCTCGACCGCGCTGGCGGTCGAGGCCTGCACCGCCTGGATCTGGCTGGCGATATTCTCGGTGGCCTTCGCGGTCTGCACCGCCAGCGACTTGACCTCC
>Ga0180222_1000932_pt1 | contig 36017 bp, 35 predicted proteins | sample eDN5th37CKraftOP_FD_151336 | JGI IMG/M metagenome (GOLD analysis project Ga0180222, IMG submission 151336) | Enriched Organic Plus compost microbial communities from Emeryville, California, USA - eDNA 5th pass 37_C Kraft OP (version 2) (version 2) ...
CTCGCCGGTTGCCGGATTGGTCACGTCCACCGTCTTGCCCGAGCGGGCCTCGACCCACTCGCCGTTGACGAGGCACTTGTCGCGCAAAAGTCCCGGATCTTTCAGGGGCAGCATGTCTGTCTCGCTACAAAAGAAAAAGAAAGCAGCCGCGTTCAGCGGCTGCGGTACTGCTCGGCAAGCTGGGTGACGGCGCGCATGAAGACGCCGACGTCGGAGCCGACAGCGATGAACTGCGCCCCGTCCTCGCGCGCCTCGGCAACGTGCTCGGGCGTGCCCAGGAGGATGCCCGGCGCCTTGCCGGCGGCGCGGATCTTTCGCGTCGTCTCGCGGATCACCTTGCGCACTTTCGGGTGCGTCGGCTGGCCGCGATAGCCCATGTCGGCGGAAAGGTCCGCCGGGCCGATGAAAAGGCCGTCGATGCGCTCGATCTTCAAAATCTCGTCGAGGTTCTCGACCGACTTCACGCTCTCGACCTGCAGAAGAATGCAGATCTCGTCATTGGCGCTGGCAAGATACTGCGAGCGGCGGCCGAAATCGGAGGCGCGAGCAAGGGCGGCACCCACGCCGCGCTTGCCTTCCGGCGCGTAGAGGCAGGCGCGCACGGCCTGCTCGGCCTGGTCGGCGGTGTCGATCATCGGCACCAGCACCGTCTGGAAGCCGATGTCGAGCACCTGCTTCAGCATCCAGTCTTCGCCGGCAACGACGCGCACGACAGGATGCGCCGTGCCGCCCTGGGCAGCACGCAGCTGGTCGCGCAGCATCGCCATGTCGTTCGGCGCGTGCTCGCCGTCGAACAGCAGCCAGTCAAAACCTGCCCTGGCGCTGATTTCGGCGGTCTCGGCCGAGGTGAGCCCCTGCCAGAAGCCGGTCAGCACCTCGCCGCGCTTCAGCGCCGCGCGAAACTCGTTCACCGGTGCGCGGGTCGCGTTCTCAGAGGAAGTCACAGCGCACCTCACCGAACGGGCCGTAGTCGGCAACGAAGCGGCTGCCATGCGGCGCCTCGACCGGGCGGATGAACGAGCCGGACAAGACGATGTCGCCGGCCGACAGCTTGCCGCCATAGTTGGCGATGCGCGCCGCCAGCCAGATGATGCCGGTGACCGGATCGTCGAGCACACCGGCGCCAAGGCCGGTTTCCTCGACGATGCCGTCGCGCTTGAGGATGCAGCCCATCCAGCGCAGGTCCGTCTTCGACGCATCGAACCGGCCTTCGCCAAGCACGATGCCGCCATTGGCGGCGTTGTCGGAGATGGTGTCGGTGACCTTGCGGATCGCGCCGGTCGCCGGGTCCTTGCGGATGATGCGGGTGTCGAGGAGTTCGAGCGCCGGCGCGACATAGTCGGTTGCGGCGAGCACGTCCTCGCGGGTGAGGTTCGCGCCCTCGAGGTCGCCCTTCAGGATGAAGGCGATCTCGGCCTCGACGCGCGGCTGGATGAAGCGGTCCGCCGGGATCGACGCGCCGTTGGCAAACAGCATGTCGTCGTAGAGCACGCCCGAATCCGGGGTCGTGATCTGCAGCGCCTCCTGCATGGCGCGGGAGGTCAGCCCGATCTTCCAGCCGATGCGGCGGAAGCCGGCTGCGTCACGCGCAGCCAGCATCGCGTCCTGGACGGCATAGGCATCGTCGAGGTCCATCTGCGGGAAACGCTGGGAGAGCAGTCCGATCTGCTTGCCGGACTTCTCGGCCTCGAACAGGGCGAGGCCGCATTCCCGGTGGTCCTGGGGTGTCATGCCGGTCATCAGATTACTCCGCAGCCATACGGTATTCGACGTGGCGCTGCTCGCCGAGCTGCGCGCGAAGGCGCGCAACCGCACCCGGCAGCTCGTGGCGGTCGCAGACCGCGAAGACGTAGCGATCCGGGCGCAGGATGTAGAACTTCTGCTTCGGGGCCTTCAGCAGCATGTCGCGGAAGACGCCGTCGAGGTCATCCAGCACCAGCGTGTCCGGATGCGCGCTCCAGCCGACCTTGCCGCGGCGCGAGCGATTGATCTGCACGATCGTGCCGATCGACTGCAGGTAGGCGCGGTCCGGGGCCGACAGTTGCGCCGCCGGGTCCTCGTTGATGCCGATGACGGCGAAGCCCTTGCCGATCGCATCGTCGAGCAGCATCGGCCTGTCCTCGGCATCGGCCACCTTCGGCTGCACCATCATGCGGCCGACCAGCAACTTGCCGCCCGAATTGGAGTGGTCGACGATGCCCTTCTCGTAAAACGGCATCGGCTTGAACTTCATCTGCAGCACGTAGTCGCGCAGGGCCGGCAGGCGATGGACGCACCAGAAGAACGCCTTGCGGAAGTACTCGGTGAAGTAGCTGTAGGGCGCGTAGAACTTTCCGATGCCGGTGGCGAACTTCACCATCTGCTCGGCGTGGTGCTGGCGCTCCTGCTCGTAGCTGTCGAGGATCTTGGCGTCAGCCTTGCCCTGGACGACCATGGCGAGCTTCCACGACAGGTTCATCACGTCGCGCAGGCCGGAGTTGAGGCCCTGGCCGAAGAACGGCGGCTGCAGGTGGGCGGCGTCGCCCGCGATGAAGATGCGGCCCTTGCGGAAGGATTCGGCAATGCGCGAGTGGTGCGTGTAGATGCGCGCGCGGATGATGTCCGGCTTCTCGTCCGGCCCGAGGCGCTTGCGCAGCAGGCGCGCGATCTCTTCCGGGTTCGACATCTTCTCGTCGGTGTCCTCGGGACGCAGACGGAACTCGAAGCGGCGGTGACCGTAGGGCAGATCGATGACGATGTAGGGATTCTTAGGATCGCAGTAGATCGCCGAATAGGGCTCGAAGCGGTCGTCGTTCCTGAGGTCGACGACGAGCCAGCGCCACGGGTGGGTGTCGCCGAGCAGTTTGATGTTGAGGCCCTTGCGCACGGTCGACTTGCCGCCGTCGCAGCCGACGACGTAGGGCGCGCGCATGACCCTGGTGCCTTCGGCGGTCTTGACGTTGAGGGTCACGCCCTCGTCGTCCTGGCTGAAGGTCTCGACCTCATGGCCGGTCAGCACCTTGACGTGCGAGAAGCGCGCGAGGCCCGAGCGGATCACCTTCTCCGACAACGGCTGGATGAACAGGTTGCGGCGCGGCCAGCCGAACGGCTTTGCCTTCGGCCCCACCTCGGCGAACATCTTGCCGTTGGAGTGGTGGTAGCGCAGCAGCGTGTTCTGGATCATGTCCTTGAGCAGCGGCTCGGCGAGACCCGTGGTCTGGAAGGCGCGCAGCGCCTCGTCGTCCATGCCGACCGCGCGCGGATAGTCGATGATGTCCGGCTCGCGCTCAAGAATCAGCGTCCGCACCCCGTAGGTGCCGAGCAGGTTGCCGAGGGTGGAACCGGCAGGGCCGCCACCGACGATGATGACGTCCGCGTCGAATTGAGGTTGCTGGGCCATGATGTCTCTCCCGATAGCGCGAGCTTGGCTCGAAATTCGATGTCCGTCTTATGATAAATGTAATCTCGAAATGCAATAATGAATATCGCAACTCACATACAAAACGGCCGCCCACATGGGGCGGCCGCTGCGTCATCCGGGTAGGATGTTAATAAGTTCGCTGGCGCGTCTTACTTGGAGACGATGCCGGCCTTCTCGGCCAGCGGGCCCCACAGCGAGACCGCGTCGTCGACGCGCTGCTGCAGCGCCGCGCCGTCGCCGCCGACCTTGGTGTAGCCGTTGGTGTCGAGATACTTGACGACGCGCTCGGAAGTCAGAGCCTCGTTCACGCCGGCATTGATCTCGTTGACGATCTCGTCCGGGGTCTGGCTCTGGACGAACACGCCCCACCAAGCGATAGCGCGCAGGCCGTCGACGCCGGCCTCGGCGAAGGTCGGGGCTTCCGGCATCAGCGGCGACTTGTAGTCGACCGCGAGCACGTTCATCGTGCCCTTGGCGACTTCACCGGCCGCGGCGCCGACGCCGAACACGCCGAGCTGGACTTCGCCAGCGGCCATCGCCTGGATGACCGGGCTCACGCCCTTGAAGTGCACGATCTTGATGTCGATGCCGGCGACCGACTTGAGCAGCTCGCCCGCAAGGTGCGGAGAGGAAGCCGGGCCGAAGGTGCCGAGCGCGAGGCTCTCGTTCTTGGCGCGCTCGACGAGCTCGGACATCGTCTTGATGCCGGTGTTGGAGCCGGCCAGGAACGCCAGCGGCCACTCGCCGACGGTGACGACCGGGCGCAGGTCTTCCTTCAGATTGTACGGCAGGCTCGGCATGGTGACCTCGTTGAGGGCAATGCCGATGTCGTTGAACAGGATCTGCGTGCCGTCCGGCTTGGAGCGGGCAACGGCCTGCGTTGCGATCACGCCGCCGGCGCCCGGCTTGTTCTCGACCACGACGGCCGAACCCCAGCGGGTCTGCAGCTCCTCGGCGACGAGGCGCGCGATCGCATCGGTGGTGCCGCCGGCCGCGAACGGCACGACGATGGTGACCGGGCCGCTCGGATACTTGTCCTGCGCAGCGGCCGAACCGGCAAGGGCGGTCAGTGCGAGGGCGGCACCCATGAGTGCGCGGCGGGTGAAAGAAAGGCTCTGAATCAAGACGACTCCTCCAAGTTGTCTCCTCATTTTGTGATTAACATGTTCTCACAAAAAGAGAGAGGTCGAGGGCAATTACGCGAGCCGGACCCCAAAGGCAAGAGATCTTGCCGTTTGTGACCGAAAGTTGATATGGAAATTGTCGCAATTTGGTGCGGGGGAAGGAATGCCAGGGAAGAACAAGGCCATGGAAAAGGCTGTCAGCGCCAATTCGACGGCGGATCGCGCCATCGAGATTCTGCTCGCCTTCGACGCGGCGCATCCGGTGTGGACGCCGACGGAGCTGGCGAAGCATCTCAACATGCCGCGCTCGACGATCTACCGCTATTTCAACAGCCTCAAGCATTACGGCCTCATCATCGAGGACCGCGACGGCGGCTTCCAGCTGTCGGCGAAGGTCGTCGAGCTGGCGCGCGTCGCCAAGAGCACCACGACGGTGATGCGCATTGCGCGGCCCTGGCTGGAACGCTTGTCGGAAAAGTTCGGCGAATTCACGTCGCTGCGCGAGCTGATCGGGCCGGAGCTGGTCCCCGTGGACCGCATCGACTGCCGCCATCACGTGCGCATTCCTTACCTGCGCAACACCACGCTGCCTTGGCCGGCGACCGCCGGCGCCAAGGTGATGCTCGCCTTCGCTTCGCCGAAGGAGCTGGAGGAGATGTTCAAGCTGTTCACGCCTGTCGCCTACACGCCGAACACGATCACCGAAAAAAGCCTGCTCGAGAAGGAACTGGAGCGCGTGCGCCGGCAGGGCTATGCGGTGTCGAACGAGGAGCGCGACGAGGGCGTGAGCGGCGTCGCCGCGCCGATCTTCTCGGGCGGAAGGCTCGCCTACTGCATCGCGCTAGGCGGCCCCGCCTTCCGCTTCGTCGGCAACAATCTCGCGCAGATGACCGACGAGATCACAGAGGCCTGCGAGGCAATCACCGCTGACCTGACAAAGTACGAGTTGTAGGTAAGGAGGGGGCCGGCGGCGCCCCTGCCCGTTCTTATCCTCGACCTCAGGCCCGGCCGGCGGCTTCGATGACGCGCTTGGTGGCCTCAAGTCCCATCCGCGCGCGTTCAACCGGGCTGACGGTCTGCGCCAGCTCGCGCTTCGGCACCTCGACGCTGAGCGGTGTGCCGTCAGGAATGGCGCGGACGATCCCGGCAAGGTCGATCGCGCCTTCGCCCGGGAACAGCCGCGCATTGCGCGCGACGTAAATCAGCCCCTCGTCGGACGGATCATAATCGGCAAGCCCGTCGCACATCTGCACATAGTGGATGTGCGACGCCGGGATCGTCGCAATATCCTCGAGCCGCGACTTCGAGCGGTCGAAGTGGAGGCCGTCGATCAGGACGCCGCCATTCTCCTGGCCCGCCGCCAGCACGATGTCGCGCGCATCCGGCAGCGCCTTGACGCCCGTCCACGGCATGAATTCGAGGTCGCAGGTGAGGTTGTAGCCCTTCGCCAGCTCGCAGAGCTTGGCAAAGGTGTCGGTGAGGCGCGCCTTGTCGCTGTCATCGCCGGCGACCAGCACGTTCCTCGCGCCAAGCGCCGCGCCACGCTCGAAGAACGGCGCAAACGTGTTCACGTCCGTACCTTCCTTCAGCCGCGCGATTTCGATGTCGGAGACGTAGATGCCGGTGCCGGAAAGCAGCGCCTTCGCTTCGGCCAGCAGCGCGTCGTCGGTCAGCAGCGGATAGGGCTCCTCACCTTGCGCCGCGGCCGGCAGCAACCTGAGGCCAACGCAATCGTAGCCGGTCTCGGCCGCGATGCGGATCGCCTCGAGCGGGCCGACATCGAAGACGGTGAGGAAGGAAAGGCTGATCGGATGGGGCATGATTTCAGTCCTGAAGCTTGTTGGCCAGATGCTGCGCGATTCGCCAGCCAAAGACGATGGCCGGGCCGATCGTCGTGCCGGGGCCGGGATAGGTGCCGCGGAACAGCGACGTCATGTCGTTGCCACAGGCATAGAGGCCCTCGATCGGGGAGCCTGCCTCGGAAAGCACCTGGCCGTTGGCGTTGCAGGTAAGACCCGCACTGCAGGCAAGGTCCAGCGGCTGCACCTTGAGCGCATAGAACGGCGCCGCTTCGATTGGCTTCATGCACGGATTGGGCTTCACCTCGGCATCGCCGTTGAAGCGGTTCATCACGCTGGTGCCGCGGCCATATTCGAGGTCCTCGCCCGTAACGGCATAGCCGTTGTGGCGCTCGACGGTGTCCTGCAGGTTCGCCGCGTCGACGCCGATCTTCTGCGCGAGTTCCGCGAGCGTCGCGCCCTTCGTCACATAACCCTTCTTCAGGAAGTAGCCGAGTTTCTTCGCGCCCGGGAAGACCAGGCCGAGGCCATATTTGCGGATGAACGCGTCGTCGACGACGAGCCAGGCCTCCTTGAGCCCTGCCCGGATCATGCCCATGCAGAAGTCGTGATAGCTGTCGGACTCGTTGACGAAGCGGCGCCCGTCAGGGCCGACGGCGATCAGGCCCGGCTTGGCGCGGTCGAGGATGATGTGCGGCCACACCGCATCGGTGCCGTCCTCGCGCTTCATGATCGAGCACGGCATCCACAGCGCAGGGCTGTCATGGCCATCATCGAGCCTTGCGCCGGCGGATTTGACCGCGATCGAAATGCCGTCGCCGGTATTGGGCTCCGGCGCCTGCGAGCGCATGGCGACTTCCTTCGGAAACAGCTTTTGGCGCAGCTCGCGGTTCCAGGCGACGCCGCCGGTGGCCAGCACCACGCCGCGGCGGGCGCGGATGGTGCGCGTTCCTTCAGGCGTCGACACCTGCGCGCCCACGACCTTGCCGTCCTCGATGATGAGTTCCTTGAGCGGGGCGTTGAACAGAACCGGCACGTTGCGCTGGCGCAGGCTGTAGTACAGCCGCGCCACCAGCGCGTTGCCCATCAAAAGCCGCGTGCCGCGCGGATATTTCAGGCGATCGGCGAAATAGCGCAGGACGACGGAGAGCGTGACCTTGAGGTTCTGCAGGCTGGAGAACGGGTTGAGCAGCGAGGCGACCTCGCCGCGTCCGACCATCATGCCGCCAAGGCCCATGAAGACACGGTGCGGCGGGCGCACGCGCCGGAACTCGTCTCCGAGCAGACGGCCGTCGAACATGTCGGGCACCAGCGCGCGGCCGCCATAGGCTGCGCCCGGGTGGCCGCCGAGATAGTCGGGATGCGCCTGCGCGGCGGTGAACTTCACCTCGCTCTCGCGTTCGAGCATGTCGACCGCGGCGCGGCCGGATGCCAGGAAAGCCGCGCGCAGTTCGTCGCCGCCGCGATTGCCGACCACCGACTTCAGGAAGGCGTCGGCATCCTCGACACGGTCCGGCACGCCGGCGCGCTCGCTCTGGCTGGTGCCGGGGATCCAGGTGGTGCCGCCGGAGGTTGCGGTCGTGCCGCCGACCATGTCGGACTTCTCGCACAACAGCACGTCGAGGCCGTTGATCGCGCCCGTCAGCGCCGCGGTCATACCTCCCGCTCCGGCACCGAATACGAGCAGGTCCACCTCTTCTACCGCGCGGCTCTGGCTGGTCATGAATGTCTCCGGAATGCAAATGGTCGCTCATCCTTTTCACAAAACGGAATGACATTCAACATTGGGATCTATTTCTGCAGGGCCGGCGAGTGGAGGAAATAACTCGCGGTGCGTGCACCTGCAGGTCTCATCCTGGCCCGCCGGCGGAGGGTCGCTGTTCCGGAATGGATCTTCGGGTCAAGCCCGAAGATGACGAAGACGGGGACGGGTTCGCACAACGGGCAGGCCGGGTCGCACATCCTCGTTGGCAAACAGCCGGGCCGTGCACCGTCGTCGGAAGGTCGGTGCGGCCTAATCGTTGAGAGCTACATCTCAACCTTCGTCATCCTCGGGCTTGACCCGAGGATCCATGCCGGAACGCTGGTGATACGCACGGCGAGGTGCAACGGACACGGGTCCGCCACATCGCAAACCCTCCCCCTCAAGTCAGCACCATCGCGCCGCCCGACACTCTCCCTCTGAACCGCCCCGGCGCCGGACGCATCCTCTATCGCGCCTGCCGGCAGCATCCGGCCGCCGTGAATACAGAAAGCGCCGTTCCTGTGCACACGCAGGAAAAATTCACGCACCTTTTCCCGTTGGATTGACGTTCCTGTATACAGCCTGTATCTCCAACTCAGTTGGAGGAAGTTTCGTTGACCACGCTCGTTCTCATTCCCGGCCTCGTCTCCGATGCCATTGTCTGGCAGGCGGTGGCGGAGGCCGCGCCGCTGCCGGCGCATCACGCAGATGTCACCCGCGACGATTCCATCACCGCGATGGCCGAAAGAGTGCTGTCGGAGACGGACGGCGAGCTGATCGTCGTTGGCCATTCGATGGGCGGGCGCGTTGCGCTGGAAATGGCGCGGATAGCCCCGGGCCGCGTGCGCGGGCTGGTACTGGCGAACAGCGGCCATGGCCCCAAGCGCGAGGCGGAACTGCCCAAGCGCTACGAGATGATCGCGCTCGGCCACCAGGATATGGGCGAGCTTGCCGATGTTTGGCTGCCGCCGATGATGCATCCGGAGCGCAGCGGCAATGATCCGCAGCTGGTGGCGCGGCTGAAGGAAATGGTGTTGCGCGCGGGCCCCGAGGTTCACGAGCGCCAGATCCGCGCCCTGATCGGCCGCCCGAACGCCACCGCTTACCTTCCCGAAATCCGCTGCCCGATCCTCTTGCTCACCGGCCGCCAGGACGGCTGGAGCCCGGTCGCGCAGCACCAGGAAATCGCCGACGCGGTTCCCGACGCGGAACTCGCGATCATCGAGGATGCCGGCCATTTCGCGCCGGTGGAACAGCCAGAGGCGGTCACCTCCCGGATCGTCGAATGGCTCCAACGCAGGTTTGGATACTGAAATGGCTAACCAGAGCATTCCGGATACTCCCCTGTTCGACCGCAACGGCTCGATCAGGGGCTACAGGATCAACAAGATGGCCATGTCGCTTGGCCAGGCGGCCAATCGCGAGGCCTTCAAGGCCGACGAGGAAGCCTATCTCGACCGCTTCGGGCTGACCGAAGAGGAAAAGAAAGCCGTCATGTCGCGCGACTGGCACGAAATGGTCCGTCTCGGCGGCAATCTGTTCTTCATCCTGAAGATCTCGGCCATCGACCCGACGCCAATCACCCGGATCGGCGCGGCGCAGGCCGGCATGAGCCACGAAGATTTCCTCTACCATCGCCTCGGAAAGCGCGCAGCACATGGCTAAGATCATTGGCGGGCTGGGCACCAGCCACGTTCCCTCCATCGGCGCGGCCCTCGACAAGGGCCTGCGCGACACCCCCGACTGGAAGCCCTTCTTCGACGGCTACGAGGCTGGCAAGGAGTGGGTCAGGGAAGCAAAGCCGGACATCGCCGTCGTCGTCTTCAACGACCATGGCAACACCTTCTTCCTCGACCGCGTGCCGACCTTCGCGGTTGGCGTCGCCGACAGCTACAACCCGGTCGATGAGGGCTGGGGCCCGCGCGCGATCCCGCCCTTCGAGGGCGCGACCGAATTCGCCTGGCACTTCGTCGACAAGCTGGTTGAGCGTCATTTCGACCCGCTGGTCTGCCGCGAAATCGAGGTCGACCATGGCATGCAGGTGCCGATGGAGCTGTTCTTCGGCCGCCCGGAAAAGTGGCCGGTGAAGGTGGTGCCGATCTGGGTCAACACGATCCAGTATCCGATCCCGACGCCGCAGCGCTGCTGGGAGATGGGCAAGGTGCTGCGCGAGGCGATCGAGTCGTGGCCGACCGACGAGCGCGTCGTCGTCCTCGGCACCGGCGGCCTGTCGCACCAGCTGCAGGGTGCGCGCGCCGGCTTCATCAATCAGGACGCCGACCGCGCCTGGCTCGACGGCATTGCCGCCAATCCCGAGCACTACCGCAACATGACCCGCGAGGACTATGTCGAGCAGTTCGGCTCGGAAGGCGCGGAGCTCATCATGTGGCTCGTGATGCGCGCGGCGATGAACGAGAAGGTCGACCTCGTGCACAAGCACTATTACGCGCCCGCCTCGATGACCGGCGCGGGCATGGTCGTCCTCGAAAACGCGGCGTAAGACGATGTTCGTGCTGATGCGATGCCTGCACAAGGCAGGACAGGACGCCGCCCGCGACGAACACCGCCCGGCGCACCGCGCCTGGGCCGGCTCCGGCGGCAACGGGCTGGTCTCGGTGCTGGTCGGCTCGGCGATCCTGACAGAGAGCGGAGAGGCGGCCGGCAATTTCGGCATTTTGGAAGCGCGCTCGCTTGAGGATGCGCGCAAATTCGCGGAAGGCGACGCCTTCAACCTTGCCGGCATCGTCGAGACGATCGAGCTCACCCCGCTGCCCGACACCTTCCAGGCGCACCGGATCGCCGATCCGATGTCGCCACGGCTCGAGACGGCGGGGTAATCGCGGCGCCCCGGATCCTCCCCTGCGGAGCGGGGGAGGTGCCGCTGAAAGCGGCGGAGGGGGCTGATGCGCTCACCGCCTCAGAAAAGGCTTCTGGCCTCAAATACGGAGGTGAGCGGAACACGCCCCCTCCACCAAGCTTCGCATGGTCCCCCTCCCCCATAAATGGGGGAGTGTCCGGGCGCTGCAGAGGCGGCGGCGACGCGCTTGCATCCACAGGTTCCGGCATGGATCCTCGGGTCAAGCCCGAGGATGACGAAGGCTGGAACGTGGGCGCGAGACTCGGCCTACTCAACATCGGAAAGCGGGGATAGGCATAGTTCAACGGTGAGGCAGAACACGGCGGGGCACAATAGACTCATTCCCGGAGCAGCCGCTCCTCCCGTCGTCATACTCGGCTCAAGCCCGAGGAAGGCGAAGAGGAAGTGCCAGAAAAGGATTGGTAACGCCTCGTCTCGGCAACCGCCGCAACTTCGTGCGTCCATCTCAACTTCGTCATCCTCGGGCTCGACCCGAGGATCCATGCCGGAACGGCAAAGCATCGCGACGGTGCAGATAGAGATTGATCACGCCCCGTCCCGTCAGACATATCGAGGACAGGATCCGGCTCCCCTCCCGCCCCGCTTTCCCTCCACGGCGCGGAGCGGGATCACAAGAAGCGTGCCCGATCCCCGGTCCCCGGCCATGGAACCGGCGATCCTGGCGGAGCAAAATCGTTCCGGCCCGGTTTGGCACGTCAGGCACGCTCCTCCATTCTCCCTGAACGTGCCTTGCGGCGGTTTTCCACCTCCCCCCGCCGATTACTTGTCCATAGCAACTTGGCCAGGCCCCGCGCCTGGCCTTTTTCGTTCTGGCCTTTCCCCCGGTTCCTCGCTGGTCGCGAGGTGATTCCTCACGCGGGCCTGGCATCATCATGGTCCGCGCGACCCAAGGGTCAGTAACGGCCAGATCTGACGCAGCGGCAGGACAGAGCCGCGCGGCCCGCCCCATAAGAAATGCGTATGTTCCACTTTCAAATGCTGGTTGGACCCATCCAAAAGCAGCCGCTTGCTCTTGCCAGCACTTCTGGTCCGGGTTCTTCTTTCGCCGATCGGGATAAGCTGTTTACGCGTTCCGAGGGAGGGGCCCGGGTGATGGTCACCCAGGCAAGGGTAAGGCGCCGCGCGCGAGAGGTGGGATCATCCCGGCCTAGGAAAGGAGACTCCCGTTTCCTGCTCGCTCCGGCAGCGTCTTGCCCTGCATGTACGCAAGGAGGAGCACGCATGTTTCCGAAAATGATTACCGCAGCGATGATGGCGGCAAGCTTGCTGGCTGCGCCGGCTGCACTGGCGAAGGAACTCAAGCTCGCGGACTTCCAGCCGCCGACCCACTTCGCGCTCGAGCGCGTCTACAAGCCGATGAGTGACGCGATTTCCGCGGCCACCAACGGTGAAGTGACGATCAAGGCCTATATGGGCGGCGAACTCGGGCCTGGCCCGGCCGAGCAGTACAACCGCGCCGTCGACGGCGTCGCCGACATCGTCTTCGCCCTGCCGGGCTACACCGCCTCGACCTTCCCGATGACGCTGCTCAGCGAGCTGCCGGGCGTGATCGATCCGATCAACGACATCGAGAAGATCATCGAGACCCAGGAGATGCTCGATCCCGAGTACCGCCGCGTCAAGCTGCTCGCCCTGTGGAACAACCAGCCGGGCGTGCTGTTCACCGCCAGCAAGCCGATCCGCAAGCTCGAGGACCTCAAGGGCCTGAAGATCCGCGTGCCGTCGCGCAATGCCGGCCTCGTGCTTGAGGCCTGGGGCGGCTCGCCGGTGTCGATGCCGGCGACCGAGATCTACAACGCCATGCAGACAGGCGTCATCGACGGCGCCATGATCGACATGTCGGCGCTCACCGCGTTCCGCCTGGCGGAAGTGACCAAATACGTCACCGTCGGCATGGACACCGCGACCTCGCAGTTCTTCCTGGTGATGAACCGCGACAGCTTCAACGAGCTGACCGAAGACCAGCAGAAGGCGGTTCTCGAGGCCGGCAAGGATGCGGCGCGCAACGGCCACGCTGCCTGGGTCGAGGTGTCGGACAAGGCGCAGGAAGAGTTCGTCGGCATGGAAGGCAAGGAACTCATCAGCCTCTCCGACGAGGAGGTTGCCAAGTTCAATGCCGCGTCCGAACCGGTGATCGAGAAGGTCATCGCCGAGGTCGAGGCAACGGGCGTGCCGGCGCGCGCCTATGTCGAAGCGCTGAAGAATGACTGATCTTCCTCCGGCAACGGAAAGGAAGCAGGGTCTTGCCCACTCGACTCCGGTCGAGTGGGCGCTCCGCTCCCTGACCTCCCTTTCGGCGGTCGCGCTGGCGATCGTCCTGGTGATGACCTTCGTCGGCGTCATCACGCGCTATGTCTTCAACGCGCCGATCCTCGGCAGCAACGAGGTGATCCAGCTCGTCTCCATTCCGCTGGTGATGCTGGCGCTCGCCGCCACCGCGCAGCGTGACGAGCATGTGCGCGTCGACGTCTTCGACGAGCATATCGGCAAGTGGGGCCGCTTCCTCGGCGACATCTTCTCGCGCGCCGTTGGCGTGTACCTCATGTACCTGCTGACCTGGCGCTCCTGGGTCAAGCTCGGCGAGGCGCTCGAATACAATGACCTGTCCAACATGCTGCGGCTGCCGTTCTGGCCCTTCTACGGGCTGATGGCGCTGGGCTCGGCGGCCTACGCCGTCATCCTGGCCCTGCAGATCATCGACCTTTTCAGAACAGGAGCCCGCGGCCGTGACTGATTTCTCGATCGGGCTTCTCGGCATCGGCGCGATGTTCGTGCTGCTCATCCTGCGCATGCCCGTCGGCATGGCGATGCTCGCCGTCGGCTTCTTCGGCACATGGATGCTGAACGGCTTCCGCTCGGCCAACGCGCTGATGGTCACCGAAGCCTTCTCGCACGTTTCCAACTACAACCTCACCGTCATTCCGCTGTTCATCCTGATGGGCAACATCGCCTCGGTCGCCGGCTTCAGCCGCGGCCTCTACGAGGCGGCCTTCGCCTGGGTCGGGCGGGCGCCCGGCGGTCTCGCTTCCGCGTCGGTGCTCGGCTGCGCCGCCTTCTCGGCCGTCAGCGGCTCGTCGGTGGCAACGGCCGTGACGATCGGCAAGGTCGCGCTGCCGGAGATGGCGCGCTTCAACTACGCGCCGGGCCTTGCAACCGGCGCGGTTGCCGCCGGCGGCACGCTCGGCTTCCTGATCCCGCCCTCGACCGGCTTCGTGATCTACGCGATCCTGACCGAGCAGAGCATCGGCCAGCTGTTCATGTCGGGCATCCTGCCGGGCCTGCTGCTCACCGCGCTGTTCATCGCGACGGTGACGATCATCTCGCTGCGCAATCCGGAGGCGGGTCCGCGCGGCGCCTACATCCCGTTCAGCGAGATGATGGCCGCGGGCCTTCGCGCCGCGCCGCTGCTTGGCGTCATCATCATCTCAATCGGCGGCATCTATCTTGGCGTCTTCACGCCGGTTGAGGCAGCCGGCATCGGCGCCGGCCTCGTCCTCATCATGGCGCTGTTCACCGGCAAGCTGAACTGGTCGACCGGCTCCAAGGCGGTCGGCGATACGGTCCGCACCACGGCGATGCTGTTCCTCATCATCATCGGCGCGGCGGTGCTCAACCCGTTCCTGTCGATGACGCAGCTGCCCGCGCGCCTTGGCGAGGCCATGACGACGATGGGCCTCGGGCCCTACGGCGTCCTGTTCCTGATCGTCGTCGCCTACCTGATCCTCGGCATGTTCATGGACGGTCTGGCGATGCTCGTCGTCACCGTGCCGATCTTCTACCCGATCATGATGCAGATGGGCTTCGACCCGATCTGGTTCGGCGTGGTTGCGGTCATCATGATCGAGATGGGCATGATCACGCCGCCGGTCGGCATGAACGTGTTCGTGGTCAAGGGCATCGCCAGGGATGTGCCGATGTCGACGATCTTCAAGGGCGTGCTGCCGTTCTGGTTCGCGATGGCGGTGTGCCTGTTCCTGATCGTCATCTTCCCGCAGATCGCCCTCGTCATCCCGCAAGCGATGTTCTGAAGGCGACGAGTCGAACGCTTGGGGCGCGGCGGCTGGAAGGCTGCCGCGCCTTTTCTTCGGGCTTAACCCGACGGCTGCGAGTTCGGATCATTGCTGCCGATGTCGGGCAGCATGCCGGTGCCGGGCGTTGCATCCGGGTTGTTGAGCTTCGGGTCGCTCGTCACCGGCAGGTGGTGGCCGGCGGCTTTCGCTTCCTCAGTGTCGCCGAAGACGTGGCCGACGTCGTCAAAGCTGTTGGCGGCAAAGGCGAACAGGAAGGTCAGCGGCTTGTCGCCATCATTGACGATGCGGTGGCGCGCATTGCCGAGGATGAAGACGATCTGGCTCGCCTCAACGCGCGTCGTCTCGCCTTCCACCTCGAATCTGCCATTTCCCGACAGCACGATGCAGGTCTCGGCCTGCGGGTGGCTGTGCAGCGGCAGCTCCTCGCCGGGGTCGAGCGCCGCCATGCCGAGGGTGATTTCGGCGCTTTCGGTACGGCCGGCCGACAGCAGCAATTTCAGCCGGGAGCGATGCTCGCCCGGCCAGTCTTCCCACAACTCTTCTCTTGGATCGATCAGCAAGGTCACGGCAGTTCTCCCTTCCCGCCGATAACCCGCGAGACGCGGCGTCCGTTCCGTCCCGCACCGCCGGCACGCCCCGAAACCCGACCTGAAAAACGTGAGCGGACAGGTGCGGAACATTCCGGTCCGCATCCGGTTAGTCGACGCCCCTGCAGTCTGGCCTGCTCAGGCGCCAGTTACCCGCCAGATGTGGAGAATGAGATGACCCCGCGCGACCCGAACCGCCTGCACCCCGACCCCGACCTCGAGGACATCGACACCGATCCCGACCTGCCGGATCCGGAGCTCGAGGGCCCGGACCTCGAACAGCCCGATTGGGACGATCTCCAGGGTGTCGAGGGCGAGGTTCTGCCCGACAGCCTGCCTGAGAACGGCGACTTCCGCTATGACGAGGACGAGGAAGCCACCGAGCCGCTGGAAGAAGACGACGACAACCCCTACCAGGACAGCGACGAAGCTCTGCCCGACGACGACGAGGAAGCGGCGATCGGAAGGGGATTGCTTGGGGGAGAGTGAGGGCGAGTGCCTAGTCTTGGGTTAGTGCACCCCGCTCACAAGGATCCGGGGCGTGTGGCGAATGCCACGCACACCACCGGAGAGGTTCAGGCATGGACCCTCGGGTCAGGCCCGAGGGTGACGAGGGGAAGACGGGCAAAGGAAATCCCGCATGCCGCGTTTTCCGCAAACGTAACCCGCGCTTGCCCGTGTCTCCCCGCCTCTCCGCTTCGTCATGCCACGGCTTGACCGTGGCATCCAGGCCGGAACGTTGACCTCAAGCCTGCGGATCAGAACGCGCGGAAGCCGCGCCGGCTGAATGGGTACGGACCTGCTATCCCCCAGGAGAACCTGGTGCCAGCTGCCAGGTCTGAACGGCGCTAAATCTCCGCGTCCTGCTCCCGCAGCGCGCGTTGCAGCGCAGCGAGATCCCCGCCGCCGGTGGCGGCGAGTGCGGCGGAAATGCCCGCCGCGTGGCCGGTCGCAAAGGCGGTGCCCATGACGCGCACGGAGCCGTAGGCCTTCGCGTCCGCGCCGATGACGCGGCCGGCAAGGCGCAGATTGTCCACCTCGGCCGCCTCAATGGCGCCGGCGCGGATGTCGAAAAAACCTTCGCCGCCAACGTCGATAAAGCGGGCGCGGCCGGGCGCTTCGTGCACCTCCATCGGCCAGCTGCCGCGCGCGATCGCATCGCCGTGGCGGCGGCCTTCGAGCACGTCGGCTTCGCTCACATCGACGCGGGAAAACGGCCGGCGCGTCTCGCGAATGCCGAGCTGCGGCCCGGTCGCCACCAGATAAGCGTCCTCGAAGCCGGGATGGCGGCGCAGCACCTCAAGATTCTCCCACGCAAGCTCGCGCGCCTCGAACTCGGCCTCGGTCAGGCTCTTGCCCGTAATGCCGTCGGTCTCGAGGTCGATCGCCATCCACCAGGTGTTGCCGGTGATCGGCAGCGTCACCAGGACGCCGCCGTCGGCGCGCAGGATCGGCCGACGCGCGGTCCTGTTGTGCTCGGCTATCAGCTGCGCCATCACCGCGCGGTCGAGCACGGTTCCGGGTTTTACCCCGCCGATGCGCACCGGAAGCGAGGCCGCCTGCACGGCCTTCGCGTCGCCGCCCCCCTGGCTGAGCGGCACGCCGGCGAGCGTTGCCAGCGTCGCCTCGCCGCTTGCATCGACGAACGCCTTCGCCTCGATGGTGGTCACGCCAGCATGGTCGACGAGATCTACGCGGCGGATGCGCCCGTCCTCGACGGCAGCGCCCATCAGCCGCGTGTGCAGCCTCACCTCGACGTCCGCCTTGCGCGCCAGCCGGTCGAAGCCGAGCTTGGTTGCCTCGGGATCGAGCATCACCACCCAGTAGCCGCTCTTCGAGACGATCGGCGCGGTCTCGGCACCGACCCGCTTAAGCTCCCGCAACAGGTCCTCGGCAACGCCCATCACCGAGCGGCGCTGTTCCTGCCCGCGCAGATAGAAGCCGCAATAGGCGAGCACCTGCGCGTTGGTCGCCGCTCCGCCCATGAAGCCGTAGCGTTCGACCAGCAGCGTGCGCGCGCCAAGGCGCGCTGCGCCCACCGCCGCGGCAAGTCCGCCCGCGCCGGCTCCGGCTACGACAACATCGAACGTCTCGGTCTTCCTGGTCATTCACATTCCAATCAGTTCTGCAATTGTCGGGCAGCTGGCGGCGGCGCGCCCTCACAGCACGCCCATGTGGCGGCCCAGCAGGCCCATCTGCGCCTTCGACATCTCCGGCCCGGTCTGGATTTTCAGCCCCGATTCCTTTGCCGCCTCGAGGAAGGGCGTCACCTCCGGCGAGGTCACCGCGTCGGTGACGAGCGCGGTTTCCTTCAGCGCCGCAATGTGCAGCCGGCCGAGCGGCAGCGGATCGTTCGGGCGCATGCCGAGCGGCGTCGCGTTGGCAACAAGATCGTAAGCGCCGATGTCGCCGCAGGTGGTGGTGATCTCGACGGAGGGAAACGCCTCGCGCAGCCTGTCGGCGAAAAGGTCGCCGCGCTGCCAGTCGAGCTCGGAGATGGCGAGCGCGGCCACCCCTTCCTCGCACAGCGCATGCCCGATCGCGCTGCCGGCTGCCCCGGCGCCGATCACCAGCGCGTGCTTGCCCTTCGGCTCGAAACCGTTGGCGCGGATCGCAGCGACATAGCCCAGCCCGTCGACCATGTCGGCAACGAGCCGGCTGTCCGGTTCGCGGCGCACGACATTGGCCGCCCCCAGCCATTTCGCACGCGGCGAGACCTCGTCGGCGAGCTCAGCGATCGCCTGCTTGTGCGGAATGGTGACGACGAAGCCGTCGAGGTTGTCCCAGCCGCGCACCGTCTCGACGAAGTTGGCTACGGCCTCGGGCGCGATCTCCATCGGGATCATCGCCCGCTCGGCGCCCACCTCGGCAAAGGCGCGATTGAAATAGTCCGGCGATTTGACCTGCGCGATCGGCTGCCCGATCATCGCCACCAGGCGCGTCTTTGCCGTGATCATGCCGTTCTGCTCCTCTGGTGGCGCACCGTGACGGCCCGGACCCCGCGCCTGCTATTTGCGCCATTCCCCCTGCGCCGCCAATACGATATGAACGGCCCGGCATAAGCCGAAGTTATACGATTGGCGAGTGCCAAATGGGGGGAAACATGCCGCGGCCAAAGCTCAAGGAACGCCAGATCGAGGTTTTTCGCACGGTCATGGCGACCGGCTCGCTGACGGCGGCCGCGCAGCAGCTCGGCGTTTCCCAGCCGAGCCTGTCCATGACCATCCGCCGCTTTGAAGACGAGCTGCAGACCAAGCTGTTCGAGCGCATCGGCGGGCGCCTGGTGCCGACCGAGGAAGCAAAACTCATCTTCGTCGAGGTCGACCGCGTCTATGGCCAGTTCGACCGGCTGTCGGATGCGATCCACGCGATCGCGCGCGGCGACAGCTCGGTGTTCCGCTTCGGCACCACCCCCTCGATCGGCATGCGCCTCGTGCCCAAGGCGCTGAAAATGCTGAGGGACGATCATCCGGCGCGCGTCTTTTACTGCGATTTCCTGCCGCAAAAGGACATCCAGGATTATCTGCTGTTCGGCCAGGGCTCGTGCGTGACCAGCATCGCGCCGGCCGAAGACCCCAACCTCGACTGCACGGTGATTGCCAGCGGCGGGCTGCACGTCGTCGTGCCAAAGGATCACCGCCTTGCGCGCCGCGACGTGATCGCGCCCGGCGACCTCGACGGCGAGGTGCTGATCTCCTACGGGCCCGACACCACCCACGGCCGCTATATAGACGCAACTTATGCCCGCGCCGGCGCGGAGCGGAAGACGCATGTCTTCATCCATTTCGTCGAGACGGCCCTGTCCTTCGTGTCGGAAGATATCGGCATCGCCATCCTCGACCCGTTCTCGGTGCTCGACTGCGAGCGCTTCGGCCTCGTCGCCATTCCGCTGGAAAACAGCGTCGAAGTCCCGGCCTATCTCTACTGGTCGAAATTCCGCCCCCGCCCGAAGGCGACCGACGAGCTCGCCGCCGCCCTGACGGAGATCGCAAGGCAGAACGGGATGAGGCTGGCGGGATAGGGCGGATCATCCTGAGCCAGGGCATGTCTTTCGTCACGCCGGCCCGGCAGCCAGGCACTCCCGCCTCATCCGCCGAGACTTGCAGAAATACTGTTACCCCCACCCCTAACCCCTCCCCACAAGGGGGAGGGGAATGTTGGCAGCGCGTGCCGTGCTTTACGCGCCCCTGTCTCTTTACGCGTCCCTGTCTCTTTTCACGTCCCTGTCACAGGCGTCCTGCCTGCACAGGCTTCGAGGTTCCCGTAATCCCCCTCCCCCTTGTGGGGAGGGGTTAGGGGTGGGGTACCATGTCTCCTCCCGGACAGCACACGGGAGTAAAGCTCCACAGACGCAACGCCCCCCCTTCATCCTCCGATCGAGAGCATCCACCCGGCTTCCCGAAGACCAGCGGCATGACAAGGCAAAAAAAAATCGCCGGTGCATGGGGCAACCGGCGATGACTGAACGCAGTGCGGGCGGCCATCAGACCAGAGCCGGCAGCTCGCCCACTTCTAGGGGAGCCCTGAAGCGGCTTCGGCGGAAGGTGTCTCTACGCCCTTCCGAGCCGCGTTCCGCCCGCCCCGATCGCCGCGGCGGCGACCTGTGCGGGCGTTTCGTCCAGGATGCGCATGAACTTGGCGAATGACTGGAATGACTGGCGCGCGCGCTCGAGCGGATAGTCGCCCTTCAGCGCCAGCTGGCAGGCGCGGTAGGCCGTGTCGTAGACCGGTCCGCGCCGGTGAACCGGCCAGTTGTCCAGGAAGGACAGCGCCTCGTCCAGCGAGGCAATTTCCTCGGCTGTCACATCCTCGGCTTTCACGAAAACAGGCATGTCGAACATGCGTCCGCTCATCGTATCCTCCTCCGATGTTACAGGAACCTGGCAGCAATTCTTCGCTTGCTCGTGACCTCACGATAGGGATGCGGAAGTGGCCGAAACAAGGCGGTCGGCACCTTCCACCACATCAACTTCACGCGGGGGATAAAAGTTGATCGGCCGGGCGTCGCCGCCCCGCCTCATATTCAACCTGTGCTTGAAAGAATGCAGCGCCGCCCCCGCGCGGCGTGCAGCATGATCAGCTGGCGAGCCTCGCGGGCATGCCAGTTTCCTCGGGCTGGCCAAGCCCTTCGGGCAGGCCGAGCGATGCCGTCAGCCGGGCAAGCTTGGCCGGGTCGATGTTGCCAGCCTCAAGATCCTCGACTTCCGAGACGGCAAGCCCCGAAGTCGTTGAAAGGTCCTCGATCGAGTATCCGTAGGCGTCACGCAGTGCCGTGATGACATTCGCCCCCGAATTGAGGGCGGCCGTAATGGCTTCGATGATTTCGCCCATACGTAGTCCTCTCTTCTGTTGGAATGGCTTTTATGAAACGCCGGCAGAATGCGGCAGCCAGTGGGCGTTATTTGGGCGCCGCTGTCACAAATTTCAAGGCTGTGGAAAGCAGATCAGGAGGCGCATGATCCCGGCCGTGAATTGCCCCTACCCGCCCACTCCCCTCAATATACACGGCACCAGCACCGGCTCGGCGGGGGCTTCCTGGCGGTCCATCAGGTCGAAGACGGTGTTGAGCATCGCCGTCGTGTCCTGTTCGACCATGCCGACATTGCCGGGAAGAAGCGCGGCGAAGGGGTCGTAGTCGAAGCAGCCGTAGCGGAACTGGAACGGCTCGTCGCCCAGGCTGCGGTACCAGCGCACCACGCCTTCGAGCGAAATGGTCGAATTGACGAACATGCCGAGCTTGTCGAACTTCGGGAGCGAACGAAGTGCCTGTTCGGCGCGGTCGGCCGAATAGCCCGGCACCAGCACCTGGCTGTCCGGCACCTCGATGCCGCGCGCCAGATGCGCCTCGCGAAAACCCTTGAGGCGCGCGGATGTATTGTGGTCGGTGACGCGGCCGCCGACGAACCAGAGCGGGCCGTCGAGGCCAAGATCGGCCTTGCAGCGGTCGAGCAGGATTTCGGTGAGCTGATAGGCGCCGGTATAGTTGTCCGAGATCACGGAAGGGGCGGCGAAACCCGGCAGGTCGAGGTTGAAGGACTGTACGCCCGCCGCCTGGCAAAGCGCCGTCAGCTTGTCGGGGTCTGTGGCGCCGGTCGCGATCAGGCACTCGGCCTGGAACGAGATCAGCTCCTTGGCGGCTTCCACCTCGAGCGCGGGCTCGCGCTGGGTACAGGTGATGACCGGAAACAGCCCCCTTGCGCGCGCCAGCGCCTCGAACTTTTCCGCGATCGCGCCAAAGTAGCGGTTGTCGTATTTCGGCACGATCATGCCAACGATATTGGAGCGCGCGCGGCGGAGCAGACTTGCCTGCGCATTGGCGGCATAGCCTTCCTGTTCGGCGATCTGCAGGATCTTGTCGGCGAGCCGCTGGCTGATGCGGCGCTTCTGCCAAGACCCATTGAGCACGGAGCTGACGGCGCTTGCCGACGTGTCGGCAAGCCGGGCGATGTCATAGATCGTCGTCCGCCGTGCGGCGTCCGGCTGCTTCCTGCGCATCCCATACCTTCTGTGCGAATCCTCCAAAGCGAACTTGACAGTAAATCGGGGCAGTGACAACTTTGCTCCATCGATTGAGCAAGGTTGCGCAATCGGTGGTGCAACCAAACGCGCACGAGATGTGCACAAACAACAGGGTGCACGAACAATGGGAGGTGCGGCGCATCCTTTCGGATGGGGGACCCCACGAATGGGGAACTGTCGGAAGGCCGCGGCTGCATAAGAACAATTCGTCTGAAGGCCGTCGCGGGTGCGACGCGCATTGACGGAGGAGATGAGATGAAACGCTTTACCCTTGCCGGCACGGCCCTTGCCGCTGCCCTGATGTCGTCCACCGCGTTCGCGCAGGAGGCCGCGACCGTCGCCTTCCTGATGCCCGACCAGGCCTCGACCCGCTACGAGGAGCATGACTGGCCCGGCTTCGAGGCCGCGATGAAGGAGCTGTGCGCCGACTGCACGCTGATCTACCAGAACGCGAATGCTGACGTTGCCCTGCAGCAGCAGCAGTTCAACTCGGTGATCGCGCAGGGCGCCAAGGTCATCGTGCTCGACCCGGTCGACTCGGCCGCCGCCGCCGCGCTGGTGGAGATCGCCAAGGCGCAGGACGTCAAGGTCATCGCCTATGACCGTCCGATCCCGGCGACCCCTGCCGACTTCTACGTCTCCTTCGACAATGAGGGCATTGGCTACGCCATCGCCAAGTCGCTCGTTGATCACATGAAGGCCTCGGGCATCGCCGACGGCTCGGGCGTGCTCGAGATCAACGGCTCGCCGACCGACGCCGCTGCCGGCCTGATCCGCGACGGTATCCATCGCGCGCTCGACGAGTCGGCCTACGAGAAGCTCGCCGAGTACGACACGCCGGACTGGGCTCCGCCGAAGGCGCAGGAGTGGACCGCTGGCCAGATCACCCGCTTCGGCGACAAGATCACCGGCATCGTCGCCGCCAATGACGGCACCGCGGGCGGTGCGATCGCCGCGCTGAAGGCCGCCGGCGTCAACCCGCTGCCGCCGGTCACCGGCAACGACGCGACGATCGCTGCTCTCCAGCTGATCATCGCCGGCGACCAGTACAACACCATCTCCAAGCCGTCCGAGATCGTCGCCAAGGCCGCGGCCGAGGTCGCCGTCACGTTCCTCAAGGGCGAGACCCCGACCCCGGAGACGACGCTTTACGACACCCCGTCGAAGCTGTTCGTGCCGGCAGTCGTCACCCGCGAGAACATCAAGGAGCTGATCTTCGACGCGGGCATCCAGACCGCCGACGAGGTCTGCACGGCTGAGTACGCCGACGCCTGCAAGGAACTCGGCATCACCAACTAAGCCGATCCCCGGCGTGGCCCCGCCGGGGCCACGTGCCGCCCTGGCCCGCACGGTTCGTCCCCGCTAAGGCCGGAACGGGACGGGGCGGCAAGCAGGCGGCCGCGCGGCCGTCCGGCCCTGAAAAGGCACCCACGCTCACGATCGACCGCCCTCCCCGGCTCCGCAACGGACCGGGGAGTGGCCGCGCACCCGCATGACGCTTGCGAAAAATCGCTGAGGCGGGCGGTGCGGCAACAATGATATTCTGCCGGTGCTGCCGGAAGATCGGCAGCCCGAAACAGGCTCCCTCCCCGCCCGCGGGACTTTTGCCGGGGCAGCCAGGGGGCAAGGCGCGAGAAGGCAAGAGCGCGATGGGCGCGCTCAAAACCCTTTCGGCGCGCCGGTCCACTCAGCGCAGGTGCAGCCCGCGCTGTGGTTCTTCCGCAGCGGCCAGCCGCCCGCGGAACCAGCGAGGATGGTACAAGATGGCAGAAGGCCAGAGAAAGACGGTAAAGGGAGAGCTCCTCCTTAGCCTTCGCAATGTCTCCAAGCAGTTCGGCGCCGTGACGGCGCTGTCGGACATCGAACTCGACGTCCATGCCGGCGAAGTGGTGGCACTTGTCGGCGACAACGGCGCGGGCAAGTCGACGCTGGTGAAGATCCTCGCCGGCGTGCACCAGCCGACCTCCGGCACGATCGAATTTCTCGGCCAGAAGGTGACGCTGTCCGACCCCGGCAAGGCGCTGGAAATGGGCATCGCCACGGTGTTCCAGGATCTTGCGCTCTGCGAGAACCTCGACGTCGTCGCCAACCTCTTCCTCGGCCACGAGCTCAACCCGTGGCGGCTCGACGAACTGCAAATGGAAGTCCGCGCCTGGACGCTCCTGCAGGAGCTCGCCGCGCGCATCCCGTCAGTGCGCGAGCCGATCGCCTCGCTGTCGGGCGGCCAGCGCCAGACGGTGGCGATTGCCCGCTCGCTGCTCCTCGACCCCAAGATCATCATGCTCGACGAGCCGACGGCGGCGCTCGGCGTTGCCCAGACTGCGGAAGTGCTCAACCTCATCGAGCGCGTGCGCGACCGCGGCCACGGCGTCATCCTGATCTCGCACAACATGGAAGACGTGCGCGCCGTTGCCGACCGCATCGTCGTGCTGCGGCTTGGCCGCAACAACGGCGTCTTCACCCCGGCGGACTCGCATGAGGACCTGATCGCCGCCATTACCGGCGCGAGCGACAATTCGGTGTCGCGCCGCGCCGCCCGCAAGATGGAATCGCTGGGAGAATGACCATGGACCAGGCGAACAAGACCAGCGCTCCGGCAGCTCAGCTCGACCGCGCCGACACGCGCGTGCGCCACGACGAGGGCATCGGCGGCTGGCTGCGCAGCTTCTACGATCGCGTCCGCTCCGGCGACCTCGGCATGATCCCGGTGATCGTCGGCCTGCTGCTGATCTCGGCCGTGTTCAGCACGCTGAACCCGGTGTTCCTCGCGCCCAACAACCTCACCAACATGCTGTTTGACGCGGCGGCCGTTGGCCTCATCGCGCTCGGCATCGTCTTCGTGCTGCTGCTCGGCGAAATCGACCTGTCGATCGGCTCGATGAGCGGCCTTGCCTCGGCGCTTCTCGGCGTCATGTGGGTCCAGTTCGGCTATCCGGTGCCGGTGGCGATCGCCGGCGCCATTGCCGCCGGCGCCATCATGGGCCTGATCTACGGCTTCCTGCGCAACCGCTTCGAGATGCCGAGCTTCGTCGCGACGCTTGCGGGCCTGCTGGCCCTGCTTGGCATGCAGCTCTACATCCTCGGGCCCACAGGCTCGATCAACCTGCCCTTCACCTCCGGCATGGTGCGCTTTGGCCAGATCTACATCATGCCGATGTGGTTCTCCTATGCGCTCGCCGTGCTGCCGGGCCTGCTGATGATCTGGACCGGCCACCGCACCCGCCAGCAGCGCGCCGCCGCGAACCTTTCCTCGACCTCGATGAGCGTCGTCATCCTCAAGGCGGTGCTGCTGTCTGCCGCGCTCCTGTTCGCCGTCTGGTATCTCGGCAAGGGCCGCGGCGTGCCGTGGATGTTCGGCGTGTTCGTCGCCTTCGTGGTGGTGATGGACTACGCGCTGCGCCGCACCAAGTGGGGCCGCTCGCTGTTTGCCGTTGGCGGCAACGCGGAAGCCGCCCGCCGCTCGGGCATCAACGTCAAGCGCGTGCGGCTCACCGCCTTCGTCGTCTGCTCGTCCTTTGCCGCGCTCGGCGGCGTGTTCGCTGCTTCGCGCCTGGCCTCGTCCAGCCAGCAGGCAGGCACCGGCGACGTCAACCTCAACGCCATCGCGGCGGCGGTCATCGGCGGCACCTCGCTGTTCGGCGGACGCGGCTCGGCATGGTCGGCGCTGCTCGGCGTCCTCGTCATCCAGGCCATCTCCAACGGCCTGACGTTGCTCAATCTCAGCTCGTCGCTGCGATACATGATCACCGGCGCGGTGCTTGCCATCGCCGTGATCGTCGACTCGCTGGCTCGCCGCTCGCGCGCAAGCCATGGCCGGGCCTGATACCTACCCAAGGGACTGAAACGACATGACCAACAAGCTTGAAGGAAAGACTGCCGCCATTACCGGCGCAGCCTCCGGCATCGGCCTCGCCTGCACGAAGATCCTGATCGAGAACGGCGCGACCGTCGTTCTCATCGACCGCAACGAGGAACAGCTCGCCAAGGTCTGCGCCGAGTTCGGCGACAAGGCAAAGCCGCTCGTCGTCGACCTGCTCGACGGTGCGCAGGTCTCGGCGATGCCTGAGAAGATCGAGGCGCTGGTCGGCCCGCTCGACATCTTACACGCCAATGCCGGCGCCTATGTCGGCGGCGCGGCGGCGGAAGGCAATCCGGACCAGTGGGACCGGATGCTCAACCTCAACATCAACGCCGCCTTCCGCTGCGTGAACGCGGTGCTGCCCGGCATGATCGAGCGCAAGACCGGCGACATCTTGTTCACCAGCTCCGTCGCCGGCGTCGTGCCGGTCGTGTGGGAGCCGGTCTACACGGCCTCGAAGTTCGCGGTGCAGGCGTTCCTGCACGCCACGCGCCGCCAGGTCTCGCAGCACGGCATCCGCATGGGCGCGGTGCTGCCGGGTCCGGTAGTCACCGCCCTCATCGACGACTGGCCGAAGGCCAAGCTCGAGGAGGCGCTGGCCAATGGCTCGCTGATGCAGGCGAACGAGGTGGCCGAGGCCGTCCTTTTCATGCTGACGCGCCCGCGCAACGTCGTCATCCGCGACCTCGTGATCCTTCCCAACAGCGTCGACCTCTGATCCCAGAGGCCGCCGCGGAAACTGCCGAAAGCGCACCATGACCAGCAGCACCCAGATGAGCCAGCAAACCACGAACCGTGTCGTCATCGGCGTCGACGTCGGCACCGGCAGCGCCCGCGCCGGCGTGTTCAGCCTCAGCGGCGAGCTGCTGGGCAGCGCGAAGAAGGACATCTCGCTGTTCCGCGCGCCGGGCAGCATGGTCGAGCAGTCGAGCGCCGAGATCTGGGACGCGGTGGCTTACTCGGTTCGCGAGGCGATGCGCCTTGCGGGTGCCGCGCCCGAACAGGTCGCCGGCATCGGCTTCGACGCCACCTGCTCGCTGGTGGTGATCGGCGCGGACGGCAAGGGCCTGCCCGTCGGTGACGCCGACAAGCCCGAGCGCGACATCATCGTCTGGATGGACCACCGCGCTACCGAACAGGCGGAGCGCATCAACGCCACGGGCCACGAGGTGCTGCGCTATGTCGGCGGCATCATCTCGCCCGAGATGGAAATGCCGAAGCTCTTGTGGCTCAAGGAAAACCGGCCCGACACCTTCAACGGCGCGAAATACTTCTTCGACCTCACCGATTTCCTGACCTGGAAGGCGAGCGGCAGCCTTGCGCGCTCGTCCTGCACCGTCACCTGCAAATGGAACTACATCGAGCACGAAGGACGCTGGGACCTTGGGTATCTCCGCCTCATCGGCCTCGGCGAGCTTGCGGATGATCTGTCGCGCATTGGCGAGACCATCGTCACGCCCGGCGAGGCGCTGGCCGACGGCCTGACCGCCGAAGCCGCCGACAAGCTCGGTCTCCTCCCCGGAACGCCGGTCGCGGCTGGACTGATCGACGCCCATGCCGGCGGCATCGGCACGGTGGGCGTGACGGGCGACGCCACCGAAAACCTCGCCTATGTCTTCGGCACTTCCTCCTGCACCATGACGACGACGGCCGAGCCCGCCTTTGTTCCGGGCGTGTGGGGGCCGTACCATTCGGCAATGGTGCCGGATCGCTGGCTCAACGAAGGCGGCCAGTCGGCGGCCGGCGCCGCGATCGACCATTTGCTGCGCCTCCACCCGGCTTACGCCGAAACGAAGGCGCAGGCGGAGAAAGAGGGCAAGCCGCTCAACGCCTGGCTCGGCGACAAGGCAATCGAGGCGGCGAACGGCTCGCTGTCCGGCGTCATCGATCTGGTGAAGGGCCTGCACGTCGTCCCGGAGTTCCTCGGCAACCGTGCCCCGCATGCCGATCCGCATGCACGCGCCGTCATTGCCGGCATCGGCATGGAGGACGATGCGGCGAGCCTCGTTGCGCTTTACGTTGCCGGCCTGTTCGGCCTTGGCTATGGCCTTCGCCAGATCATCGACGTGCAGGCCTCGCAGGGCGTCGAAATCCAGCGCATCGTCGTCAGCGGCGGCGCGGCGCAGTCGGCCCTGGTGCGGCAGGTGATCGCCGACACGACGGCAAAGCCGGTGCTTGCCGTGCGCTCGCAGGAGCCGGTGCTGGCGGGATCCGCCATCCTCGGCGCGGTTGCCGGCAAATGTTTTGACAACATCGCCGCCGCCATGCGGGCGATGACGGCGCTCGACGTCGAAATCACGCCTGCCTCAGGCGACATCGCCGCCCGCCACTACCTGCGCTACGACGCCTTCCAGAAGCTCCAGGCGCTCGGCCGCGAAATCAGGACGGTGTGAGCGGGCACTTTCGGCAAGAGGAAGGATCAACTGCCGAGCATGAGCGACGTAGGTCTCTCTCTTGCCAGAACAGAATCCGCCATCGTCAACGATCCCGCCTTCTGACGCCCCCTCCACCATGCTGCGCATGGTCCCCCTCCCCCATGAATGGGGGAGGATCCGGGTGGATTGACCTCAGAGTGTTATCGGCACTGACGCTGTTTCCCAGTTGCGCATCGTGGCTTCACCGCCCGTGCCCTCATTGTCCGCTGCGCACCGCAATCATTACCCGTGACACACCACGATCCATGAAAGGCACGACGTCGGATCCTCCCCCGCAACGCGGGGGAGGTGACGCCGAAGGCGGCGGAGGGGGCTCGTGGAGTGCCGCCTGTGGAGATGTGCGCAGAAAACAAAACTTCCGAGATGCTCCGCTCTGTCACGCCCCCTCCACCATGCTTCGCATGGTCCCCCTCCCTCATAAATGGGGGAGGAACCGGGCCCAGGGCTCTCAATGACGTTGCTCTTCCTGGGTCACTGACAGCAGTACACCGTCGTAATCCAACTACCGTCCATGCTTGAAGCCAGCGGACGACGACTGTCCGTTTCCTCCATTTCCACCCACGCGGGTGACAGGCGCGACCGGGGGATCCTCCCCTGCGAAGCGGGGGAGGGGAACCATGCGAAGCATGGTGGAGGGGGCATGCGAAGAACCCGCGTAGAAACGCGGGCACGACTGGCACTCCAGCGACGGTGGCGGGTCTACGCCCTACCCGTCGATATCCTCCTGCGCGGGAAGGCCCGCGGCGGTGCGGCCGGCGATGTAGCCGAAGGTCATCGCCGGGCCGATGTTGATGCCGCCGGCGGGGTAGAAGCCACCCATCACATTGGCGGTGTCGGTACCGGCGGCGAACAGGCCGGGGATCGGATTGCCCGAAGTGTCGACGACGCGGGACTTGGCGTCGGTGCGCAGGCCGGCAAAGCAGCCGAAGCTGCCGGGAACGACGCGCAGCGCAAGGAACGGTCCCGTCTCGATCGGCGCGACGCACGGGTTCGGCTGCTGGGCAGGATCGCCCTGCAGCCGCTGGTAGGGCGTCGAGCCACGCTGGAACAACGGGTCGAGCCCCTGCCGGGCAAAGCGGTTCCATTCGGCGATGGTGGCGCGAAGGCCGAGCGGATCGATGCCGCAGGCTTCGGCGAGGTCCTCGATGGTGTTGGCCTGCACGAGATAGCCGTTGCGGAGCCACGGCCCCAGCGGCAGCGGCGCGGGCCGCGAGATGCCAAGGCCGTAGCGGCGCTGGAAGGCCACGGTGCAGATCAGCCAGCTTTCGGCACGCTGGCCGCGCGTCTTTTCGAGGAGAGCGGTAACGTAGTCATGGTAGCCCATGCCCTCGTTGCAGAAGCGCTTGCCATCTCGCGTCACCGCGATGATGCCGGGCTTGCCGCGCTCGATGATGTGCGGGAACACGCCCTTCGTGCCGTCTTCCCACGGCACTTCCGAAACCGGGCACCAGGCGCCAGGCGAGGCAAGGCTTGCGTCGAAAGCGGCGCCGACCTCGAGCGCCATGCGGCGGCCGTCCCCGGTCGCCTCCGGCACCGCGAGCGTGCGGTGCAGGTCGGCCGCCGGAAACAGCTCGTTGACCAGCGCTGCGTCATGGGTAAAGCCGCCGGTCGCCAGCACAACGCCCTGCGCGGCGCGGATTATCTCGACGCCTTCCGGCGTCTCGATCTCGGCGCCGGCGATGCGGCCGTGCTCGACGATGAGCCGGCGCGCCGGGGAATTGACGCGGAAGACGACGTCGCGGTCGGCGGCCGAGCGCATCAGCCGGGCAATCAGCGCCGAGCCGTTGCGCAGCTGCATCGCCCGCTTGTGGCGGGCAAGGTCCCAGAAATGCTTCGTCACCCGCTTCGTCACGTGCAGGAACGAGGCGGAGGATTGCATCATGGTCATGAAGGCGCGCAGGTCCGCGCCAGCCTGGATGGTGAGGCCCTTGAAGGTCGTCTCGCGCAGCGGATGGCGCAGAAGGTGGATCATCTCGCCGAGCGCGCGCCCGTCATAGGGCGCGGCGATCACCGAGCGGCCGCCGGTGCCGGCACCCTCGATGTGACCGTAGGTGTCGGGGATGTGGTTGCCGGGCTCGAACTGCAGCGAGGTGTGGGTCTCGAAGAAGTCCACCATGTGCGGCGCGTGCCGCAGGAAGGCATCGACGCGGTCTTCCTGAAAATGGTTGCCGAGGACGCCCTTCAGATACTGCTTCGGCTTCTCGTAGGGCTCGTTGATGCCGGCGCGGCGGGCAAGCGGATTGCGCGGCGCGAAGATCCAGCCGCCGGCCCAGGCGGTGGTCCCGCCGAGAACCGGCGCCTTTTCGGCGACGATCACCTTCAGCCCGCAATGCGCGGCGGTGACGGCGGCCGAAAGGCCGCCGGCGCCAGAGCCGATGACCAAGAGGTCGCACTCGTTGAGGGATTCGGAGCCCGCTGCTTCGCTCGTCATGTGGTTGCCCCTCACTTGGTGGCAGCCGGAAGACCAGGAATGCGCAGGAGCGCAGCCTCGGCGATGCCGCCGTCGATGGCGAGCACCTGCCCGGTGACGTAGGAGGCCGCGGGGCTCGCGAAATAGGCAATCGCCTCGGCGACATCCTCCGGGCGGCCGATGCGGCCCAGCGGCACGATCTTTTCCCGGGCCGCGCGCACGTCGGCATTCGCATAGACACCGGCGGTAAGCGGGGTCTCGATCAGGCCGGGCGCCACCATGTTGGCGCGGATGCCGGCGTGCGCCCATTCCTGGGCAAGCTGGCGCACCAGCATCGTCAACGCCGCCTTGGCCGCCGAATAGGAGCCGTGGCCGCAATGCGGCTGGAGCCCGGACGTGGAGCCGACCGCGACGATGTTGCCGCGACTTGCCGACAGCGCCTCGAAAAGCTCGCGGGCGATCAGGAAGGTCGGCCGGGTGTCGACGTCGAACAGGCGGTCCCAGCTTTCCGTCGACAGTTCGGACAGCTTTGCCGGGGCAACCGCGCCCGCATTGGACACAAACACGTCCATGCCGCCGCAGAAGGCGAGCGCCTGACGCGCCAGCTCCACGCAGAAGCCGGCATCCCCGAGGTCCCCCGCTACGTGCAGAACCTGCGCGCCCAGTGCTTCCAGCTCGCCGATGAGGGCGTCCGGGGCACCCTTCTTGCCCGTCGTGGTGATGGCGATCGCGAGCGACTGGCCGGCGGCCTGGGCGTCCGCCGCCAGCTTGCGGCAGGTTGCGCCGCCGATTCCATCGCTGGCGCCGGTGACGAGGATGCGTCGGTCGAACTGTGTGGACATACGAACAAGGCCTTGATTTTTCGTTGGAGAACGGCCTCTGTCAAATGCCCTTGCGGAACTGAAGACTGTTCCGATATTGACATTGGCGGAATGCCATTCCAGAATTGAATACATTCAACAACTACTTGCGAATGTCAATTTCGCCCCACCCCAGAGGAACCCATGACCGTATCCCTATCCCGTTGTGCCCTCATCGCCGCCGGCCTCGTCCTGTCGCTCGCTTCGTCCGTCTCGGCTGAGACGCTGCGCATCGCGCACTCTTCGCCCGACCAGAGCCTGATCAACGAGGCGATGGAGAAGTTCAAGGCGGAGCTGGAGGCAAAGACCAACGGCGAAATCAGCGTCGAGATCTATCCGAACGGCCTGCTGGGCGATGAAGGCCCGGTCGCGGAAGCTGTCGGCGACGGCTCGATCGACATGGGCCTCGGCGGCGTCATCGACTCGATCGACCCGCGCCTGTCGGTCATCTCGCTGCCGTTCCTGTTCACGGACTTCAACGACGTTCACGCCGTGCTCGATGGCCCGTTCGGCGAGGAGCTGTACAAGATGGCCGAGCCGCGCGGTTACAAGATCGTCGGCGTTCTCGACTCCGGCTTCCGCTCCTTCACCAACAACGTCCATCCGATCAACACGCCGGACGACTTCAAGGGCCTGAAGCTGCGCGTTCCGCCGATCCCGGTCGCTCTCGAGACCGTCAAGGCTTTCGGCGCCCTGCCGCAGACCGTTCCGTACGGCGAGACCTACATGGCGCTGCAGTCGGGCGCGGTTGACGGCGCCGAGCCGGAGCTGCGCGACTTCGTCGACGCCAAGTGGTCGGAAGTCCAGAAGTACCTGTCGGTTTCCAACTACATGTGGATGGCAAACTTCTGGTTCATGAATGGCGAGCGCTTCAACAGCCTGTCGCCGGAGCACCAGGCGGCGCTGACAGAGACCGCGAAGGACGTCCAGACCTGGTACCGCGCCCAGCTGAACGACACCTACGCGAAGCTGCTGACCGAACTCGCCGAGCAGGGCGTCGAGATCAACACCGTCGATACCGCTCCGTTCGTCGAGCTGGCGGAGCCGGTCTACGAGATGTTCTCGAAGGAATACGGCGCTGACCTCGTGAAGGCAGTTCGCGAAGCCGCACAGGCTCAGTAATGGGTGTACTCGCGAAGATTTCCTCGCGGGTATGGGTGGCAGCGGGCCTTCTTGCGCTCGCTGCCGTCATCCTCGTCACCGGTGTCGGGACGATTTCGCGCACCTTCGCGACCAACAAGTTCGCCTGGTCGTTCGAGGTGGTCGGCATCGCCTTCATCTGGGTCACCGCGCTTGGCACCGTCATGGCCGAGGCCGCGCGGGAAAACGTCGCCATCGACGTGCTCGACCAGAACCTGCCGCCGAAGCCGCTGCGCATTCTCGCGATCGTCCGCCACGTCATCACCACGCTGATCATGCTGGCCATCCTCTTCAGCGGCTGGGCCATGCTGCAGCGCTCGGCCTTCACGCCGACGCCGGTGATGCGCCTGCCGATGTGGGTCCAGCACGGCGCGATCGTCGTGATGGCAGCCGGCATCATCGCCGTGCAGTTCTACCAGGCTCTCAAGCTCTTCCGGAAAGACCAATGATCCTCCTCATTCTCTGCGGCGTCTTTCTGGGACTGATGATCATCGGCATGCCGATCGCCTGGGCGCTGGCGGGCTCCGTCGTCGCCGTCTTCTACAGCGGTGTCTTTCCGCTGCCGCCGGGCTGGCTCGGGCAGCAGCTCTTCCGCGGGATGGATTCCATCTCGCTCGCCTCGATCCCGCTGTTCCTGTTTGCCGGCGGCATCATGAACGAGGGCGGCCTCACCCGCCGCATCATCGCCGTTGCTGACGCATGCCTTGGCTGGATGCGCGGCGGCCTTGGCCCGGTCAATGTCGGCACCGGCATGATCTATGGCGGCATTTCCGGCTCGGCCACCGCCGACACCGGCGCCGTCGGCACCATCATGATCCCGGCCATGCGTGAGCGCGGCTACCCGGTTGGATTCGCAGCGGCGGTGACCGCTGCATCGGGAACTCTCGGCATTATTCTTCCTCCGTCAGTCGTCATGATCATGTACGGCGTCATCACCGGAACCTCGATCGGTGGTCTGTTTGCAGCCGGCATCCTCCCAGGACTTCTCCTCGGCTTCGCGTTCATGGTCACCGCCTACGTCGTCGGCGTCCGCAACGGCTTCCCCAAATCCGGCCAGCGCTTCGTGCTCAGCACCTTCCTCGTCAATGTCTGGAAGGCACTGCCGGCACTGTTAATGCCGCTCGTCGTCATCGGCGCGCTTGTCGGCGGCTTTGCCACCGTTACCGAAGCCTCCTTCGTCGCGGTCGTGTGGGCGATGCTGGTTGCGGTGTTCATCTACCGCGAGCTGACCTGGAAGGGCCTGATGCAGGTGTCGCTCGAGACCCTGCGCACCTCGGGCGCGATCATGATCATCATGGCGGTCGCCGTGCCGTTCGCATGGCTGCTGACGGTTGCGCAGGTTCCGAACACGGTCGCCAACGGCCTGCTCGGCGCGGTTGCAGACCCGACCCTCAAGGTTGCGGTGATCCTGCTGATCCTCCTGTTCGTCGGCCTGTGGCTCGACACCGGCCCGGCGCTGGTCATCCTTGCCCCGATCGTTCACCCGATCGCGGTGAAGATGGGTCTCGACCCGTACCAGATCGGCCTGATCTTCACCGTCGGCCTCGGCATCGGCCTGTTCACGCCGCCGGTTGGCACCAACCTGTTCGTCGTCTGCAACGTCGCCAAGATCGACCTCTGGACCGTGACCCGCGCCATCGTGCCGTTCTGGGTCTCGAGCGTCATCGTCCTGATCATGATCGCCTATATCCCGGCGCTCACCACCTTCATTCCGAGCTACTTCAACTTCTGAGTTCAGGAGCGGCGCCAGCGCGCCGCTCCTCCCCCTCTTCTTCGGAGTTTCCCATGAGCTACCAGCCTTCCAAGACCCTTCCGGCCGGCGTTTCCAGCCAGGCCCGCGCGCTCGGCGTGCTCGACGGCCGCGACTTCTACGTGAAGTCGAGCAAGGGCGCCCGCATCATCGACAGCTACGGCACCTCCTTCGTCGACTACGGCATGGCGATGGGCGCGAACCTCCTCGGCCACGCCCACCCGGCGATCGTCAAGGCCTGCACCGAGGCGCTCGAGAACGGCCCGATGCCGGGCTTCCCGAACATGCTCGAGAACGAGGCAGCCGACGCGCTGGTCAAGATCGGCGGCGAGCGCATCACCCGCCTGACCTTCACCACCACCGGCACCGAGGCCGTCCACCTCGCCAACCGCATCGTGCGCGCCAAGACCGGCCGCAAGCTGATCGCGAAGTCGGTCGGCGGCTATGACGGCTGGTTCGAGGAAGTCCGTTTCGGCCTCGTCAACTCGCCGGAGACCGCGCGCACCAACGAGCGCCCGGTTCGCTCGGACGTGACGCTGCTGCGCGTCAACGACATGGACGACCTGACCTCGCTGTTCGCGACCTATGGCGACCAGCTCGCCGCCGTCCTGATCGAGCCGCTGCTCGGCAACACCGCCTGCCTCAAGCCGGAGCGCGAGTGGGTCGAGATGCTGAACAGCCTCGCCGCCAAGCACGGCGTCATGATCATTTCGGACGAGGTGATGGCGGGCCTGCGCCAGGGTTTCGGTCTCGTTGCCGACACCATCGGCCTCAAGGCTGACCTCGTCACCATGGGCAAGGCGATCGGCACCGGCGTTCCGGTTGCTGCGGTGCTCGGCACCAACGACGCCTTCTCGGTCTGCGACGACAACACGGTTCCGCGCTTCGGCACCTATCACGGCAACCCGATGGTCAGCGCCGCGATCCTCGCCACCACCGAGATCCTGTCGAAGGCCGACTACCAGACCGGCCTCTATGACTTCGGCGCGAAGCTGCGCGCCGGCATCGTCGAGGCTTATGCCGCCGAGGGCATCGCCGTCTCGACCGCCGGCTTCGACAGCGTCTTCTCGCTGTGGTTCTCGCCGGAGGTTCCGGTGAACTACGACGACGCGCTGCAGAAGGTCCGCATCGATGCCTCGCGCATCAACTACGAGGAACTGCGCCGCAACAACGTCATCGGCCTGCCGTCCCCGTGGGGCCGCTATTTCGTCTCCTTCTCGCATGGCGACGAGGAGCTGGAGATCTCCCTTTCCGCCTTCCGCAAGGCCGCAGCCAAGGTTGCAGCCGCGAAGGTGCTTTGAGCGGCGGGGCCACGCCGCTCGACATGAGAAGGGAGGCGCCCCCGCGCCTCCCTTCAGACCACTGACAAACCCGCCAATTTTTGGCGGGTTTTCGTTTGGGCGGGATGACAGAGCGCAGGGGCGCTGGCGGCGCCTGACGAAGTGAAGATAATGAAGGGGCGAGAGGGCCTCATGCCCCCG
>Ga0180222_1000933_pt1 | contig 35939 bp, 30 predicted proteins | sample eDN5th37CKraftOP_FD_151336 | JGI IMG/M metagenome (GOLD analysis project Ga0180222, IMG submission 151336) | Enriched Organic Plus compost microbial communities from Emeryville, California, USA - eDNA 5th pass 37_C Kraft OP (version 2) (version 2) ...
CCTTGCATCCCATGCACCAATCCCGCCGCCGATTCGACCCCACGCCACACAACCCCGGGGCGCGAAGGGCGCGAACTATAACACGGCTTCGCCAGACTCCCACGGCACCCGCCCCGCAGCACGGCCCGGGCCGTGCTGCAGGCACGGGCGACGGCCCCATATACACTGGCGCATCGTCCCCATAGCCGTCATCATACGCATCGTCCCCACCGCAGATCCGCCATGACCGAAGACATATTGATCAACGTCACGCCCTTCGAAACCCGGGTCGCCCTGGTCGAGCAAGGCGCCGTCCAGGAACTGCATGTGGAGCGCAGCGCGCAGCGCGGACACGTGGGCAACATCTATCTCGGGCGCGTGGTCCGCGTGCTGCCCGGCATGCAGAGCGCCTTCATCGACGTGGGGCTGGAGCGGGCGGCCTTCATGCATATCGCCGACCTGCGCGAGAACCGCAGCGAGCGCGCCCAGGGGCTGACGCCCACGCCCATCGAGCGCCTGCTCTTCGAAGGCCAGACGCTGATGGTGCAGGTCATCAAGGATCCGCTGGGCACGAAGGGCGCGCGCCTGTCCACGCAGATCAGCATCGCCGGGCGCATGCTGGTCTACCTGCCGCACGACCCGCACATCGGCATTTCCCAGAAGATCGAATCGGAAACCGAGCGCAACCAGCTGCGCGAGCGGCTGCAGGCGCTGATACCGGAAGGCGAACAAGGCGGCTTCATCGTGCGCACCCAGGCCGAAGGCGCAACCGACGAGGAACTGCAGGCCGACCTCGACTACCTGAGCAAGCTGTGGACCAGCATCCAGGCCCTGGCACGCAGCCAGCCGGCGCCGTCGGCCCTGCACCGCGATCTCACGCTGGCCCAGCGCGTGCTGCGCGACATCGTCGGCCCCGACACGCACGCCATACTGGTGGATTCGCGCACGACGGCGGCGCAGCTCATCGAATGGGCCCGCATCTATACGCCGTCGGTGGCCGAGCGCATCGCCCACTACAGCGGCGAGCGGCCTTTGTTCGATACCGCCGGCGTCGACGAGGAAATCGCCCGCGCGCTGTCGCGCCGGGTAGACCTGAAATCCGGCGGCTACCTGATCGTCGACCAGACCGAGGCGCTGACCACCATAGACGTCAACACCGGCGGTTTCGTGGGCGGGCGCAACTTCGACGACACGATCTTCAAGACCAACCTGGAAGCCGCGCAGGCCATCGCCCGCCAGTTGCGCCTGCGCAACCTGGGCGGCATCATCATCCTGGATTTCATCGACATGGAAGACGCCCAGCACCGGGAAGCCGTGCTGGCGGAGCTCAAGAAGGCGCTGGCGCGCGACCGCACCCGCGTGACGGTCAACGGATTCAGCCAATTGGGGCTGGTGGAAATGACGCGCAAGCGTACCCGCGATTCGCTGGCGCACCAGCTGTGCGAGCCCTGCCCCACCTGCCAGGCGCGCGGGACGGTGCGCACGGCCCGCACCGTCTGCTACGAGATCCTGCGGGAGATCCTGCGGGAAGCCCGCCAGTTCAATCCGCGGGAATTCCGCATCCTGGCGTCCCAGGCCGTGGTCGACCTATTCCTGGAAGACGAAAGCCAGCACCTGGCGATGCTGGGGGATTTCGTCGGCAAACCGATATCGCTGGAAGTGGAAAGCGCCTATACGCAAGAACAGTACGACATCGTACTGATGTAGCGGGCGCCTTCCCGGGCGGATCAGCCCTGCGATTCCATCTGGTCGAAGGCTTCGAGCGCGCGCACCGAATACACGTAGGCGGCGCCGGCGTTCAGGGCGATCGCGGTACCCAGGGCCTCGGCGACTTCCTGCTGCGTGGCGCCGGCCTGGCGGGCCGCCGCGGCGTGGGAGGAAATGCAGCCGTCGCAGCGGGTGGTGACCGCCACCGCCAGAGAAATCAGTTCGCGCGTCTTGGCATCCAGCGTGGTGGCGGCCGCCTGGGCCTCGTTCAGCCCGCGGTAGGCGGTGACGACCTTGGGATTGGCCTTGGCGAGCAGGCCGGCCGACTTGCGCAGATTGGACAGGGTGTCCACCCAGTTGTTCAGCATGCGGTATCTCCTTGGTTAGCGCTGCGCACCCGCTGCCACGGGTACGCCTGAAAAATCCCAATAAACAGGATTTGATTGATTAATTTTTGGGATATCTGTTCATGATAGCACGGGGGTGACCTATAATTCCGCCGTGAGAAATCGTGGAGCAGACCGCTGCGCCATCGCCACCGGAAAGCCCTCGAATCCTGCCAATCAGGATTTCCCTTCTATCTATTAGGCCGGGCCGACCGCCGCCCGACGCCAGCCATCCAGAGGAGCACCGCCCATGAATGCCGCCACCCACTCGATCGACCGCCTGCGCGATTTCGTGATCGAAGCCACCCGCCTGGCCGACGCGGGCCAGGCCGACGAATCCGACCTCTCGGCCCTGCGCGACGCCCTGGCGCGCCTCATCGCGAAGGACGACTGGCTGCCGGACCATTTCGCCCGGCCGCATCCCCAGTACTACCAGCAATACCTGCTGCACTGTGATCCGCAGGAGCGCTTCAGCCTGGTGAGCTTCGTCTGGGGCCCGGGCCAGCGCACGCCGGTGCACGACCACACGGTATGGGGCCTGGTCGGCATGCTGCGCGGCTCCGAAATCAACCAGCGCTTCCGCCTGGACGAATCGGGCGCGGCGATAGCCGACGGCGAGCCCGGCACGCTCAGGCCCGGCGATGTCGAAATCCTCTCGCCCCGGGAAGGCGACGTCCACCAGGTGTCCAACGCCTACTCCGACCGCGTTTCGATCAGTATCCACCTCTACGGCGGCAACATCGGGGCGATCTCGCGCCACGTGTTCGACCCGGCTTCCGGCACGCGCAAGCCCTTCGTGTCCGGCTATTCGGACACCATCGTGCCCAACCTGTGGGACCGCTCCGAAGCCGTACGCGCCAGCCACGCGAAGGCGGCCTGACCCCTCCCCGGGCCTCCTGCAACGGGAAGCCCGCCGCGGGCGGGGCGCACGCCCCGCCCGCGTCCCCGGCAGCCTGAGCCCGGCGCCCGCCGCCTCAGCCCACCCCCAGCCGCGATTCCAGGTTGCGCACCAGCGCGCACAGGCGCGGCCCCAGCTCCCGCTCCAGGAAGTCGCGGCCGGCCAGATGCGCCTGCACCGTCACATTGAAAGCGAGCGGCACGTCGTTGACGCGGTAGCGCAACGGCACCGCCGCCCCGTAGAGCGCAGGCTGCCAGTCGTCGCACACGACGCAGAAGCCCCGCGCCTCGATCTGCCCGAACGCGTCGGGCAGAGCGGGGCCGAAGCGCTCCCATTCGCCGGGCAGTTCTTCCGCCAGGCGCTCGCATAGCCGCGCCCGTTCCGCCTGGCCGTGCGCCCACAGCAGCGCGCGGCCGATGGCGGTGCGCAGCATGGGCCGCGTCGAGCCGATGTCGGGGCGGGTGCTGTTGGAATCCCGGTCATGCACGGTTTCCGCGTAGACCACCTGCAGGCGGTCGCGCATGCCCAGGGACACCGGCCCGCGCGCCAGGCGGGCCAGCTCGATCATGTCGTGCGCCGCCAGCTGGCGCAGCGTCATGTGCGCCAGCAAGGGATATCCCAGCGACAGCACCGCCGGCCCCAGCGCGTACTTGCCGGTACGCGCGTCGCGGCACAGATAGCCCAGGCCCACCAGGGTGAACGTCAGCCGCGAGACCGTGGGGCGGGTCAGCCCCAGCCGTTCGGCGATTTCCTTGTTGCCCAGCTGCGGGCCGCCCGCGGCAAAGCAGCGCAGCACGTCCAGGCCGTGCGCGAGCGTGGACACGTATTGCGGCCGCGTCTCCAGCTGGGCGCGGGATTCGAATTCCTGGCTGGGAAGCTTGGGAGGTCTCATGTCATGGCGCCTGTGCGGATTGACAGTGTAATTCACCCGCCATATAAAACCATAGATTACTTAACGGTTTTTAATTCCATTATTCGAAATATGGAGACATCCCCATGACAGCCTCTTTCGCTCGTCAGCCGCAGGGACGCAAGCTGTTCACCTTCGCCGTCATCGCCGATACCCACGTCAACGAGTCCGAACATGCCTCGGCCTCGCCCTATGCCACCAACGCCTCGGCCAACGCCCGCGCCCGCCACGCCTTCGCCCAGATCGCCGCGCTCGACCCGGCGCCGGAATTCGTGGTGCACCTGGGCGATATCGTGCACCCGGTGCCCAGCCTGCCCGGCTTCGAAGAGGCGGCGCGCCGCTTCCGCGAGATTGCCGCCCAATTGCCCATGCCGCTGCACCTGGTGCCGGGCAACCACGACGTGGGAGACAAGTCCATAGACTGGATGCCGGCGGACATGGTGTGCGACGCCTACCTGGACAAGTACCGCGGCCTCTTCGGTGCCGACTACCAGGCCTTCGATCATTGCGGCGTGCGCTTCCTGCTGGTCAACGCCCTGCTGTTCAATTCGGGGCTGGCCTCCGAAGCCGCGCAGTGCCGGTGGATGGAGCGCCAGATCGCCAGCGCGCCGGGCCGCGTGTTCCTGTTCATCCACTACCCGCCTTACCTGCACGAGCGCGGCGAACGCGGCAGCTACGACAACATCGACGAGCCCGGCCGCAGCTGGCTGCTCGAGCGCATGGAAGACCCGCGGGTCGAGGCCCTGTTCGCCGGCCATGTCCACAATTTCTGGTACGACGTGGCGGGCGCCGCGGAGATGTACATGCTGCCTTCGACCGCGTTCCTGCGGCACGATTTCTCGGAGTTCTACCGGGTAAGTCCCGCTCAGGAGTACGGGCGCGGCGACGCCGAGAAGTTCGGCTTCTTCGTGGTCGACGTCTACGAGCGCGGGCACGTCGCCCAGCTCGTGCGCACGCACGGCGAGTCCCGGGCGCCCGGCGAAGGGCCGGACCTGCCTGCGCCGCTGCCGCCGGCCCACCCCAAGACCTCGCCCGTGCTCGGCATGGGCGTCGAGCTGCGGCACGACTGGGCCGAGGTGGTGCAGGTGCCCTGCACCGGCGGCGTTCAGGAATTCGGCCGCAAGCCGGCGCGCAACGACTACCCCGTCATGGCGCTGTGGGAGATGGGCGTGCGGCTGCTCAAGATTCCCACCCAGGACCTGGCCGATGCCCGCAACGCCGGGCGCGCGGCCTTGCTCAGCGACGTGGGGCACGAATTCATCGCGACCGCTCTGGGCCTGCCGGATCCTGCACTGCTGGAAGCCGCTGCCGGCCGTGGTGTGCGCCTGGCGGCGGTGGAGGCCAACCTGACCGCGCGCGCCCTGCCCGCAACACGGGCCGCGCTGGCCGGGCTGCGCGCGCGCACCCGGGCGGAATGGTTCTATTGCAAGATCCGCACGAACGAGGACGCCCGCTTCGACGGGCGCCATTTCAGCCATTTCGTCAATACCGGCCTGAGGGTGCCGGAACTGCTGGAACCCGATCCGGCTCTGGCGCAGGCCCTGCAGGCAGGCGAACTGGACGGCGTAACCGTCCGGCTGGACTGGGGCGCCGACCTGCTGGCCGAGCACGCCAGGGTGGAGGACTTCGCACGCGCCATGGACTGCCGGGCGCTGGTCTCCGTGAAGCTGGCCGACCGCCTGGCGGCGGCCAACGAGGACGACGCGCGCATCGCCCTGCTGGCGGCCGAAGCCGTGCTGGCCTCGCGCGCGAGCGACCGCGTGCGCTACGTATTCGATACCTTCATGGACGTCGACCGGGGGTATTTCCCGCGCAACGGCTTCATCGACCGGCGCTTCGACCCCCGTCCGGCGGCCCGCACCGTGGCGGCCCTGGCCGCGCTGCTGCCGGCCGGCCCGCTGCGGCTGGAATCGTGCGGGGAATCGGAAGGCGTACGCAGCGCGGAGTTCGCGCTGCAGGGCCGACAGGGGCTGCTGCTATACGGCCCGCGCGCCGGCGTGGCCCGGCGCCTGCGCTCCGCCCGGGGACGGCGCTGCACGGACCTGCTGGCCGGCTGCGCCCTGCCGCCCGACTGGCAGGACGCCGGCGCCCTGCCCCGCGGGCCGGAGGGCGATGGTCCGGCCCTGGTGCTGGCAAGCTGAGCCGCGCGCCTATTCCTCGCGAAACTGCATGCGATAGAGGCTGGCATAGAGACCGTCGGCGGCCAGCAGCTCTGCATGCCGCCCCTGCTCGACGACCCGCCCGGCGTCCAGCACGACGATGCGGTCGGCGTTCTGGACCGTGGACAGTCGATGGGCGATCACCAGCGTAGTGCGGCCCTTCATGAGCCGTTCCAGCGAGGCCTGCACCTGGCGCTCGGATTCGTTGTCCAGCGCCGAGGTCGCCTCGTCCAGGATGAGCACCGGTGCGTTCTTGATCAGCGCGCGCGCAATGGCCAGCCGCTGGCGCTGCCCGCCCGACAGCCTGGCCGCGTTCTCGCCCACCGGCGTGCGCAGCCCCTGGGGCAGGCTCTCGACGAAATCCAGCAGGTTGGCCGCCGCGAGCGCGTCGCGAATCTCCTGCTCGGACGCCTGGTGCAGCGCCCCGTAGCCGACGTTGGCGGCGATGGTGTCATCGAACAGCACCACGTCCTGGCTCACCAGCGACAGCTGGGCGCGCAGGCTGGCAAGCTTCAGGTCACGGATATCGATACCGTCCACCCTGATGGCGCCCGCGGTGGGCGCGACGAAGCGCGGCAGCATGTTGACCAGCGTGGTCTTGCCGCTGCCCGAACGGCCCACCAGGGCGATGGTCTGCCCCGGCTCGGCGACGAAGGAAACCTGGGCGAGCGTATCGCGGTCGGCGTCGGGAAAGCGGTGGGAGACCTCGCGGAACTCGACCTGGCCGCGCACCGGTCCCGGAAAGTCGCGGGTGCCCGTGTCGGGCTCGGGCTCCTGGTCGACCAGCGCAAACACGCTTTCGGCGGCTACCAGCATCTTCTGCATCTTGCCGGCGATGTTGGTCAGGCGCTTGATGGGATCGAACAACTGGGCCAGCGCCGCCATGAACGACGCGAAGCTGCCGACGGTGAGCGTACCGTTGTTGGCCTGGCTGAGCGCCACCGCGATGACCGCCGCCACCGAGATCGAAATGCAGATCTGGGTCAGCGGCGTCATGGCGGCGTCGGCCGTGGCGGTGCGCATGGCGAAGCGGCGCAGGCGGGCATTGACGTAGCCGAAACGTTCGCGCTCGTAGGCGTAGCCGTCGAACAGCTTGACCACGCGCTGCCCGTCTATGCCTTCGCCCACCACGCGGGTCAGCTCGGCGTTCATGTTGACCGTGTCGCGGTTGATGCGCCGCAGGCGGCGGATGAACGACCGCGCGATCAGGACCGAGACCGGCAGCATGACCAGGATGATGAGCGTCAGCACCCAGGACATGTAGAGCAGCACGCAGATCAGCGCGATCACGACCAGGGTTTCGCGCACCAGCACGGTGATGACGTCGGTGGCGTAGCCCGTGACGTTGCCCACGTCGATGGTGAAGCGGTTGAGCAGCCGGCCGGTGTCGCCGCGCTTGAACTCGGCATCGGGCATGCCCAGCAGGCGCTCGAACATGTCGCGGCGTATGCCCAGCAACACATTGTTCGCCACCCAGGCCAGCAGGTAGTCGCTGAAGAAATTGCACAGGCCGCGCAGGAAGATGAGCCCGACCACGGCGGCCGGGATCAGCCAGACGTAATGCGGCTTGGTGCCGGCAAAGCCTTCGTCGAGCAGCGGCTTCATGATGACCGCCAGCGTGGGCTGGGTGGCCGCCGCACCCGCCATCAGCACGATGGCCAGGGCGAGCGCCTTCCAGTACGCGCCCACGCGGGAATAGATCCGGCGCCACAGGTCGGATTTGACGGGATGGGAGCCGGCCGGGGCGGTGCGTGCGGCGGAATTCAAGAATCGTCTCGCTTTTATACAATCGTCGGGGGATTTTACCCAGTCGGCGCCGTCGGGCTGCCGGCCGCGCATTCCCCGCTCCTACGCAACCCTTGCCGAAAGCCGTCCCGCCCGCCATGCCCGGTGTATCCCGTATCTTCGTGCGCCTGCCCAACTGGGTGGGCGACGTCTGCATGTGCCTGCCGGCGCTGGAGCTCCTGGCCGCCAGCGGTGCGGCGCTGACGCTGTGCGGCCGCCCCTGGGCCCGGGAGCTGCTCGCCGGCCTGCCCGAACACGATTTCGTTCCCATGCGCGGCCGGCTGCGCGAAGACCGGCGCGCGGTGCGCGAGCGCGTCCGGCGGCTCGACCGCGGCGGCCGGGCGGGCGCCCGGGGCCTGCTGCTGCCCGACTCGCTTTCGAGCGCGGCGGTCTTCCGGCTGGCCGGCCTGCGCAGCGCCGGCTATCGCGACGACGGCCGCAGCCTGCTGCTGCGCTGGCCGCTGGCCAAGCCCGACCGGCCCGTACATGCCGTGGAGTCGTGGTACGGCCTGGCCCGCACGGCGCTGCAGCGCTGGGGATGCGACCCCGGCCCGCAACGGCCCGCGGACCGCCTGGCCCTGCCGCTGACGCCGGCCCACCGGCAGGCGGCCGACCGGCTGCTGGACGAGGCCGGGCTGCGCGCGGGCGCCTTCGTGCTGATCGCGCCGACCGCCACGGGCCTGCACCGCGGGCGGGTCAAGGTGTGGCCGCACTTCGACGCGCTGGCCCGGGCCCTGCAGGCCCGCGGCCAGGAAGTGGCCATGTGCCCGCCGCCGGCAGAGACCGGGGCTGCGCGGGGCAATGCCCCTACCGCGCGCCTGCTGCCGTCCCTGCCCCTGGGCGCGTTTGCGGCCCTGACGGCCCGCGCCGGGCTGGTGATATGCAATGATTCGGGCGTGTCGCATATCGCGGCGGCGGCCGGCGCCCGCCAGATCACGCTGTTCGGGGTAACGCGCCCCGGGCGCAGCGGTCCCTGGACGCCGGACGCCGTCTGCCTGGGCCGGGAGGACGCCTGGCCCGACATGCGAACCGTCGAACGGCAGGCCATGGCCCTGCTGGACGCAGCCCACGGATGATGCACCGATGCCTGAATTTTCCGCCTTGCTGACCGCCCTGATCGTTCCCCTGAACCTGTGCGTGGCGCTTGTGGTGACCGGGGCCGTGGTGGCGCTGGTGCGCTGGCGCCGCACGGGCCTGCTGCTGGCCGCCGTGGGCGTGGCCTGGATGCTGGCCTGGTCGCTGCCGGCCACCTCGCTGTGGCTGGGCGGCGCGCTGGAGCAGCGCTACCCCTACCTGCCCGCGCCGGAAATGCCCAGGGCCGACGCCATCGTGGTGCTGGGCGGCAACACGGCCAACAACCGCGCCAACTGGTTCGAGCCCTACGACCGCCATACGGCCGCGGCCCGCATCGACCGGGCAGCCGAGCTGTTCGATGCCGGGCGCGCGCCGCTGGTGGTGCTGTCCGGCGGTGCCCTGGAAGGCACGGTCAGCGAGGCCCAGGGCATGGCGCACTCGCTGCGCCAGATGGGCGTGCCAGAATCGGCCCTGGTGCTGGAAAATGCCAGCCGCAACACCTACGAAAACGCCGCGCTCACCCAGGACGCCCTGGCCCGGCGCGGCATAGGCAGCGTGCTGCTGGTGACCTCGGCCCTGCACATGCCGCGCGCCATGGCCGCCTTCGGCAAACAGGGGGTGACCGCCATCGCGGCGCCGGGCCGGCCCCAGATCGTGCCGCCCCCGGACCGGCGGCTGGCGGTCTGGCTGCCCGACTACCGCACGCTGGACGCCAGCCGGTCCATCATCAAGGAATATGCCGGCCTGCTGGTGTATTGGCTGCGCGGCTGGGTCTGAGGCCGTGGACTGCCGGCCGGGCTGCGCAGCCTGCTGTATCGCGCCCTCGATTTCCTCGCCCATACCCGGGATGCCGCAGGGCAAACCGGCGGGCGTGCCCTGCGTGCAGCTCGACGACGACGGGCGCTGCGCGATCTTCGGGCTGCCGCAGCGGCCCGCCGTATGCTCGGGCCTGAAACCGGCGGCGGACATGTGCGGCGACGGCCGCGAGCACGCCCTGCGCTGGCTGCGTCGCCTGGAGCACAGCACTTGTCCGGCGCCGGCCGAGCAAGGGCCGTGCTGACCCGCCCCGCGACGTCCGCACCGGGCCGCCCCCGAATCAGGGCGCCCGCCCCAGCGCCCTCCGGTAGACGCCCAGCGTAGCCTCGGCGAAGGCCTGCAGGCCGAACTCCGCCAGGCTTTTCTCGCGGGCCCTGGCCCCCATGACGGCCAGTTCGCCGGGACGCGCCAGCATCTCCCGCAGGACGCCCGCAATCGCCGGCACGTCGCCGGCATGCACCACCCAGCCGTCCCGTCCCGGCGAGACGTTCTCGGGCAGGCCGCCGGCGTCGCTCGCCAGCACGGGCAGGCCCAGCGCCATAAGCTCGCGGCAGGCGTAGGACAACGCTTCGCGGTAGGACAGCACATAGCCCGCGTCGCAGGCGGCCAGCGCGGGCCGGACGTCGTCCAGCAGGCCTGGGAAGACCACCTGGCCCAGCATGCCGGCGCGGCGCACGCGCTCGAGCTTGGGCCCGGAAGGCGGGTCGCCCGCGGCCAGCACCATGACGCGGGCGCGCAGGGCCGGCGGCAGGCTGCCGGCCGCGTCCACCAGGTCGAGCCAGCCCTTGTCGTAATCGGTGCCGCCGGAACTGCCCAGCAACAGCTTGCCGCGCCAGTCCGGGCCGAAGTGGCGTTCGCGCAGCGCCTCGCGCTCGGCCGGCGCGGGCGGCGCGAAATAGCCGGTGTCGACACCGTGCCGGATGGTGGTGACGGGCAGCCGCCGGTAGGGCGAGGATGGGGCCAGCAGCAGGCCGCGCACGTAATCGCTGACCGCGATCACCTGGTCGGTGGCGCAGCGCGCGCGCAGACGGTGGCCGAAGCTGTCCAGCGGATGGTCGTTGTGCTTGGTGAACACCACCCGCGGCCGGCGCCGCAGCCCGGCGGCAGCCAGCATGACCTGCCGGTGGTCGGCCGAGCCGTTGACGTGCACGATGTCGTAGCCTTCCTGCACGATCAGGCGGCGCAGCGCCGCGCGGGCGCCGAACCAGGACGACAGCCGGCTGGCGTAGCTCATGTCGACGACGCGCACGCCCGGCACCCGTGCCGCGTAGCGGTACAGGCGGCTGGAGCCGGGCACGGCCACCGTCACCTCGTGCGTGCCGGCCAGCGCCCGCGCCAGGCTGAGCACATAGGTAACGTGGCCGCCGCCGTTGCGGGGATGGAAATTGGTATAGAGAATCTTCACTTGCCGCGCCGGGACAGGAAGGCCAGTTTGGCGTAGCGGAAGAAGCTGCCGGCCGCCGCGGTCACGGCCAGCACCAACCCGTGGCCGCCGTCCAGGAACCCCCTGCGCAGCAGGTAGATGCGCACAAAGGTCCAGCAGCCGTGGCCCACCGCAGCCGGCACCGTGGCCCGGCGCCCGCGCGCGTACATCATGGCGGCGGCATCGGACGAATAGCGGTTGACCTTGTTGATGAGCGCCGCCATGTCCGCGTAGGGGTAATGCAGGAAGTGGCTGCGCAGGCGGGCCGGCGCGCCCTCGCGCAGCACTACCCGCTCGTGCACCAGCGCGTCGGTGAAGCGCCCGGCGTCGCGGCGGAACAGGCGCAGCACGTAGTCGGGCCACCAGCCGCTGTGGCGGATGAAACGCCCGCAGAAATCCGACAGCCGGGGAATTTCGTAGCCCGCCGCGGCGGGTGCGGCCAGCGCCGCCCGGATCTCGCTCGCCAGCTCGGGCGTCACGCGCTCGTCGGCGTCGATGGACAGCACCCAGTCGCAGGTGGCGAGATCCAGCGCGCGGTTCTTCTGCGGCCCGAAGCCGGGCCAGTCGGCGGTACATTCGACGCGTGCACCCAGGGCGCGGGCGATCTCGCGGGTGTCGTCGGTGCTGCCGGAGTCGAGCACCACGACCTCGTCGGCGAAGGCCACCGACTCCAGGCAGGCGGCGATATGGGCCGACTCGTTCTTGGTGATGACGACGGCCGACAGGGTGGGACGCCCCGGCCCGGCGGGCTGGCCGCACCGCCGGCCGGCCTCCCCTGCCCGGGAAGCAACCGTCTCCCCGAGCGGACGGGCGGACGGGTCCGTCATGCCCGTGCGCTCCGGCGGGCGCGCTTCCAGGCTTTCCAGCGCTGGTAGAGCGGCCCCCAGTACGGATGGCGGGTCAGCGCCAGCTGGCGCAGCAGCCACCCCGCGCCCAGGTCGCGCACGGCGAAGCGATGGATGTGCAGCGGGTCGCTGCCCGGCAGGTTGCGGCCGGTGGGCACGGTCGTATAGAGGTGGCCGAAACCGGCCCCGCGCGCGGCCGCCACGTAGTCGTCGTCGAAATACCCCTGGGGCCAGCACAGGTGGTCGGAGACCGAGCCCAGGCGGGCCTGCAGCGTCTCCCGCGAGCGGGCGAGGTCCTGCGCCAGGCGGGCGCGCTTGTCGTCCGGATCCGGACAGATCCGGTCCCAGCGGGTGTGGGTATGCGTGTGGCTGTGGAACTCGAAGGTGCCCGCCGCCCGCATGGCGTCGATCTCGCTCCAGCGCACGATGGCTTCGTCGGCGCGGCCCTGGGCAACCAGCGCCTTGCAGGCCTCGTGCGCCGGCGCGGCCGGCAGCGGCGCGTCCGTGCCGGCATGCGGACGCGGCGGGCCGTCGCCCACCCAGCCGGTCACCACGAACATCACGGCGTGCATGTCGTGGCGCGCCAATACAGGGTGGGCGTAGATCCAGTTGTCCAGGTAGCCGTCGTCGAAGGTAATCAGCACGGACCGCTCCGGCACCGGGCGGCCCGCCAGGTGGCCGGCGAACTGCTCGGCGGTCAGCGAGCGGTAGCCGGCCCGGGCCAGCGCCGCGATCTGGGACTCGAAATGCGCCGCCGTCACGGCGATGGGGCCGCGCCCCGGCGTGACGTGGTGGTACATGAGCACCGGCACGTGCTGGGTCATGGCTGCGCCCTCCTGCCGCGGCGCGGCACGGGTTGGAAGCGAGCGCGCCGGCCGGCGGCGGCGCTCATGGCCTGCGCTCCCGCAGCCAGCGCCGGTAGGTCTGCTCGGTGCTCAGCGCCAGTCGTTCGGTACTGAACAGGCCTTCCTCGCGGATGAGGGCGTGGCCGGCCCGGCCCATGCGGCGGCGCAGGCCCGGGTCGTCGATCAGGCGCTCCAGCGCGGCGCGCAGCGCAGGGACGTCGCGCGGCGGGACCAGCAGGCCGGTCACCCCGGGGCGCATCATTTCCGACACGCCGCCGACATCGGTGCCGATGACCGGCAGGCCGCTGGCCTGGGCCTCGACATAGACCGTACCGGAGGCCTCCTGCTCGGTGGCCAGCGCGAACAGGTCGAAGCCGGCCAGCAGCTGGGGCACGTCGGTGCGCGTGCCCATGAGATGGATGCGGCCCTGCAGCCCCAGCTCGGCCACCCGGGCCCGGGTCTGTTCGAACACGGGCGAGCCGGACCCGACGAAGACCAGGTGCAGGTTGCGACGCGTTGCCATCAGGGGCGCGATGGCGTCCACCAGGGTACGGTGCCCCTTCAAGGCCCGCATGACGGCCACACAGCCGACCACGATGTCGTCTTCGGCCAGGCCGAGTTCGCCGCGCAGCGTCGACTGCACGGATTCGGGCGGCAGTACCACCGGCGAATAGATGGTGTGCACGCGCTCCGGCGGCACGCCCCGCTCGATCAGGTAGCGCCTTACATATTCGCTCACGGTCGTCACGCGGTGCGGCAGCCAGGTGTAGGCCAGCATGGAATTGACCCGGTTGGCCAGGTGCCGCGTGCGCACGATGAGCGGCGTGCCGGCGACGCGGGCGGCCGCGGCCGCCATGATGGTGTCGCGCCGGCTGTGGGTGTTGAGCACGTCGAAGCGGCCCTGCTTCAGGATGGACGCCACGCGGGCGATGCCTTTCATGAAGTTGACCTTGCCGGCCATGGGCACGGGGTGCACCCTGAAGCCCGCCTCTTCGAGATGCCTGGCCAGCGGCGTGCCGGGCTGGCAGATCATCTCCATGGTATGGCCGCGCTCGCGCATGGCGAGCATTTCCTTGTAGATGCGCCGTTCCTGCCCGCCGAACGCGACGGCGGCCTCGGAATGCACGATGCGCAGGGGCGCGTCCATCAACGGATATCCATGTTCTAGTAGTTGACCTCGACGTCGCCCGGGCGGGTCCAGTCCGACAGGCGCTCGAACAGCGCGTCGGCCATGCGCACCCGCCAGTCCTCGCCCAGGCGCACGGTGCAGCAGGCATCGTCGCGCGCGTAGGCGATCTCGACCGGCGTGCCGGGAAAGCCGTTCTCCGGATCGGCCCGGAAAGGATTGAGCAACTGGCGCAGCCGCGCGGCGTCGGCGTTGCCGTTGAGCGCGATGCGCAGGCAGCGCGCCCGTGCCTCGCGCGCAAGCTGCAGGTCGTAGAGCTGCTCGGCCACGATGCGCATGCCGCCGGAATAGTCGTCGTTGCTGACCTTGCCCAGCACCACCAGCAGCTGGTCTTCGCGCAGGCGGGAACGGTGCTGCTCGTAGAGCTCGTTGAAGACAGCCACCTCGATCTGCGCCGTGCCGTCGTCCAGCACGGCGAACAGCATCTTGCCGCGCCGGGTCATCTGGGTACGCACGCCGGCCAGCACGCCCGCCATCCATTGCGGCTCGCGGGCCGCCTCCAGCCGCGCCAGCGGCGCAGGCACGAAGCGGCGGACCTCGTCGCGCCAGGCGTCGAACAGGTGGCCGCTGAAGAAAAAGCCCAGGGCGGATTTTTCTTCCGTGAGCTGGGCGCGCAGGTCCCAGGGCTCGACCTTGGCCAGTTCGCCGGCGACCACGGCATGGCTGTCGTCGCCGAACAGCGACACCTGGTTGGCGCTGCGCTCGGCCTGGTCGGCAGCCTCAAGCGCGGTGCCCACCGAGGCCAGCAGGGCCGCGCGGTTGGGTTCCAGCGCATCGAAGGCGCCCGCCTTGATGAGCGCCTCGATGGTGCGCCGGTTGACCACGTGGCGGTCGACCCGGCTGCAGAAATCGAACAGGCTGCGGAAGGGGCCGTCGCGGCGCGCGCGCAGGATGTCTTCGACCGCGCCCTGCCCCGTGCCCTTGACCGCGCCCAGGCCGTAGCGCATGGTGCGCGGCGGCTCGCCGCGCGCGGTGTGCCCGTCCGGCACCGGCTCGAAGCGGTAGTTCGATTCGTTGACGTCCGGCGGCAGCACCTGCACGCCGTTGGCCAGCGCATCCTTCCAGAAGACCTGCACCTTGTCGGTGTCGTCCATGTCCGACGACAGCGTGGCGGCCAGGAACTCCGCCGGGTGGTGCGCCTTGAGCCAGGCCGTGTGGTAGGCGATCAGCGCGTAGGCGGCCGAGTGCGACTTGTTGAAGCCGTAGCCCGCGAACTTTTCCATCAGGTCGAACAGCTTGACCGCCAGGTCCGGGTCGTAGCCCTTGGCCTCGGCGCCCTTCTGGAACAGCTCGCGGTGCTTGGCCATTTCCTCGGGCTTCTTCTTGCCCATGGCCCGCCGCAGGAGGTCGGCGCCGCCCAGCGAATAGCCGCCGATGATCTGCGAGATCAGCATCACCTGTTCCTGGTAGACGATGACGCCGTAGGTGCTCTTGAGCACCCCTTCCAGGTCGGGGTGGAAATAGTCGACCGAAGCGCGGCCGTGCTTGCGGTTGACGAAGTCGTCGACCATGCCGGATTCCAGCGGCCCCGGCCGGTACAACGCCAGCATGGCGATGATGTCTTCGAAGTTGCTGGGGCGCAGCTTCTTGAGCAGTTCCTTCATGCCGCGCGATTCCAGCTGGAACACGGCAGTGGCGTTGCCCTCGCAGAGCAGGCGGTAGGCCGCCGGGTCGTCCAGCGGCAGCGCCATGAGGTCGAAGTCGCGCTGCTCCGGGTTGAACCGGCGCACGTAGCGCACCGCCCAGTCCAGGATGGTCAGGTTGCGCAGGCCCAGGAAGTCGAACTTGACCAGGCCCGCGGCCTCGACGTCGTCCTTGTCGAACTGCGACACCGCGCTGCCTTCCTGGCCCGGCTGGCAGTACAGCGGGCAGAAATCGGTCAGCTTGCCCGGGGCGATCAGCACGCCGCCGGCGTGCATGCCGATACTGCGGGTCAGGCCTTCGAGCGGACGGGCCAGATCCACCAGGGCGCGCACTTCTTCTTCCTGCTCGTAGCGCTCGCGGAACGCCGGCTCTTCCTTGAGCGCGCGATCCAGGCTCCAGGGGTCGGTGGGGCTGAAGGGAATCAGCTTGGAAAGCGCGTCGCAGAACAGATAGGGCATGTCCAGCACCCGCCCGGCGTCGCGCACCACGGCCTTGGCGCCCAGCGTGCCGAAGGTGGCGATCTGGCTGACGGCGTCCCGCCCGTACTTGCTCTTGACGTAGTCGATCACCCGCTCGCGGTTGTCCTGGCAGAAATCGATGTCGAAGTCGGGCATGGACACCCGCTCGGGATTCAGGAAGCGCTCGAACAGCAGGTCGTAGCGGATGGGATCGAGGTCGGTGATGCCCAGGCTGTAGGCCACCAGCGAACCGGCGCCCGAGCCGCGGCCCGGGCCCACGGGCACGCCGTTGTTCTTGGCCCAGTTGATGAAGTCCGCCACGATCAGGAAGTAGCCAGGGAAGCCCATCTGGATGATGGTCTTGCACTCGAGCTGCAGGCGCTCGGCGTATTGCGCGCGCCGCGCCTCGCGCTCGGCCGGCTCGGGAAAAAGCTGCTGCAGGCGCCGTTCCAGGCCCGACTCGGAGAGCATGACCAGGTATTCGTCCAGCGTCGTGCCTTCGGGGGTGGGAAATTCCGGCAGGCGGGGCTTGCCCAGGTCCAGGGTGAGGTTGCAGCGGCGCGCGATCTCCACCGTGTTGGCCAGCGCCGACGGCACGTCGGCGAAGCGCTGTGCCATCTCTTCCGAGGACAGCAGGTACTGTTCCTCGGTAAAGCGGCGCACCCGGCGCGGATTGGCCAGCAGCTCGCCCTCGGCGATGCAGACCCGCGCCTCGTGGGCGCGGAAGTCGCCCTTTTCGAGGAACTGCACCGGGTGGGTGGCGACCACCGGCAGGCCGCATTCCGCGGCCAGCCGCATAGCGGCCTGGACGTAGGCTTCGTCGCCGTCCGCGCCGCTGCGCTGCAGCTCGATATAGTAGGCCTGCGGGAACATGGCCGCCCATTGCAGGGCCAGGCTGCGCGCGGCCGCGGCGTTGCCCGCCTCCAGGGCCTGGCCGACGTCGCCGCCGCGCCCGCCCGACAGCACGATCAGGCCGCCCATGCCCTGCAGCCACTCGCGGCGGATCTCGGCCCGCCCGCGATGCTGGTTGGACACCCAGGCGCGGGTCAGCAGCTCGCACAGGTTGAGATAGCCCTGGCGGTCGGCGGCCAGCAGCAGGATGCGCTGCGGCTTGTCGCGGTCTTCGTCGTGGGTGAGCCAGAGGTCGCAACCGGCGATGGGCTTGATTCCCTTGCCGCGGGCGGAACGGTAGAATTTGATCAGGCCGAACAGGTTGCACAGGTCGGTCAGGGCCACGGCGGGCTGCCCCAGCCGGACGGCCTGCCTGACCAGGTCGGGAATGCGCACGATCCCGTCCACCACCGAATATTCGGAATGGACACGCAGGTGGACGAACGGGGTGGCGGCGGCATCTGACATGGGCGGGATTGTACCCAGACCGCCCGTGCCGGAACCGCCCGCGGCGCCCCGCGGTCGAACGGAATCTCATTTGCGATACAGGTGTAAGAAAAAATGAAATGGCTGATACCCGGTGTCTGGCTCGCAGCCATACTCTTCGCCCACTTCCGCGGCCGGGTGCGCCTGCCGCTGGGCCGCCAGATGCTGGACCATTCGGTGCTGCTGGCACCGGTCAACGCCTTCATGATCCTGGCCTCGCGCGTGCCCACCACGCCCTACGTGCCGGCCGGCCAGATCCCCGGCCTGGACGTGCTGGACGCCAACTGGGAAACCATACGCGACGAAGCCCTCGAGCTCTCGCGCATGCAGCGCATCACCGCCGCCCAGAAGCACGACGACATCGGCTTCAATTCCTTCTTCAAGTACGGCTGGAAGCGCTTCTACCTGAAGTGGTATGACGCGCGCCACCCTTCGGCCGACGCGCTCTGCCCCCGCACGGTGGCGCTGCTGCGCCAGATTCCCTCGGTGAAGGCGGCGATGTTCGCCGAGCTGCCGCCCGACGGCAAGCTCAATCCGCACCGCGACCCGTTCTCGGGCTCGCTGCGCTACCACCTGGGCCTGTCCACGCCCAACGACGACCGTTGCCACATCGACGTGGATGGCCAGCGCTACAGCTGGCGCGACGGCCAGAGCGTTGTGTTCGACGAAACCTATGTGCACAGCGCCCGCAACGGCACCGAAGTCAACCGCATCATCCTGTTCTGCGACGTCGAGCGGCCGCTGCGCTGGCGCTGGGCGGAGCGCTTCAACCGCTGGTTCGGCAAGGTGGTCATGTCGGCCGCCAGTTCGCCCAACGACGGGGGCGACCAGACCGGGGCCATCAACCGACTGACCCACCTGCACTGGAAGCTCGACCAGAAGCGCCGCGCGTTCAAGAAGTGGAACCGCGGCGCGTACAAAGCCACCAAGTACGCCCTGATCGCGGCCGCGGTGGGCGCCTTCCTGCTGATCTGAAGCCTATCGGCGATGCATTGCCCTCGCGGGGCCATCGCCCCCCGCGAGAACTAGTCGCGGGCGGGACGGTACGGTACGCCGGTCTGCAACGCGGCGCGCTCAACGCTGCATGGCCTGCCAGGCCTTCTGCAGGCGCTTGGCCGACACCGGCATGGGCGTGCGCAGTTCCTGCGCGAACGATGCCACGCGCAGCTCCTCCAGCATCCACCGGAAATCGTCCAGGCCCGGATCGGGGCGGCCCTTGAGCGCCGCCCTCGCCCGCTGGTACTGCGCGAGCAGCGGAGCGATCTCGGCCTGCAGCCGGGCGTCGCGGGCGGGATCGGCGCGCAGCTTGTCGATGCGGGCCGCGGCGGCCTTGAGATAGCGCGGGAAATGCGCCAGCCGCTCGTAGGGCGTGTCGCGGATGAAATTGCGGGACACCAGCGCGCCCAGCTGCTGCTGCAGGTCGGCGTGCGCCGCCGCGTGGACGCGCGCCTGCGGCAGCTTGCGCTGCACGGCGGCCCATTCGGCCAGGACGGCGCCGGCCAGCCGGGCCGTTTCCTGCGCCACCAACCCCAGGCGGTTGCGCCCCTCGGCGCGGCGCGCCTCGAACCCGGCGGCGTCGGCGGGCCAGGGCTCGGCCAGGCAGGCGCGCTCCAGCGCGCAATCGACGATCTGGTCGCGCAGTTCCTCCTGCGTGCCCAAGGGCAGGAACAGCATGCCCATGCGCGTGAGCTCGGGCAGGTTCTTTTCCAGGAAGCGCACCTGCTCGCGCAGGCCGATGCGGAACAGCCGCAGCAAGCCCGCCCGATGATGGCGCCGCGCCTGTTCCGGGTCGTCGAACACGTCCAGGTCGCAATGCGTGCCGCGGTCCACCAGCGCCGGATAGCCGACGAAGGAGCGGTCCTTGCGGCGGATTTCCATGAGTTCGGGCAACTCGCCGAAGCTCCAGTCCGTCAGGTTCTCGTGGGCCAGCGCCTGGGCCACGCCGGCATCGCGCGCCGCCAGCTGCTGGAAGGTGGCCTGCGCCTGGCGACCCAGCTCGGCCTTGAGCTGGGCCAGGTTGCGCCCGGCCGCCAACATGCGGCCGTGCTCGTCGACGACGCGGAAGTTCATGAACAGGTGTGCGGGCAGCGTCTCCAGTTTGAAGTCGGTGGCGACGGGGCGGACCTGCACCTGCTCCCACATGTCGGCGGCCACGGCCTCGAGCAGGCCCTGCCCGGGGTCGTCCAACCGCTCGAACCAGCGCTCGTAGAACCCGGCCGCGTAATCCGGCAGCGGCACGCAGTGGCGGCGCAGCTTCTGCGGCAGGGACTTCAGCAGCAGGTGGACCTTTTCCTTGAGCATGCCGGGCACCAGCCATTCGCAGCGCGCGGCGTCGACCTGGTTCAGCGCGAACAGCGGGATGCTCAGCGTGACCCCGTCGCGCGGCGAGCCCGGTTCGAAATGGTAGTCCAGGGCCATGGCCGTGCCTTGCCACGTCACCTGCTTGGGAAAGACTTCGGTGGTGACGCCGGCCGCCTCGTGGCGCATCAGGGACTCGCGGGTCAGCATCAGCGCCTGGGCGGACTGGCGGTCCAGCCCCGCATACCAGGCTTCCAGCGTCGCGGTCTGGCAGACGTCGGCGGGGATCTGTCCGTCGTAGAAGGCGTAGATCAGCTCGTCGTCGACCAGGATGTCGGGCCGCCGGGTCTGGTGCTCCAGCTTCTCGATCTGGGCGATGAGCCTGCGGTTGTGCGCGACGAAGGGCAGCCTGGTGTCGATCTCGCCCGGCACCAGGGCCTGGCGGATGAACAGCTCGCGCGCCCGGGCCGGATCCACCCGGCCGTAATGTACGCGCCGCCCCGAATACACCACCAGGCCGTAGAGCGTGGCGCGCTCGTTGGCCACGACCTGCCCCGCCTTCTTTTCCCAGCGCGGGTCGGACCACGAGCGGCGTAGCAAGTGCCCGGCCACCTTTTCCAGCCAGGCCGGATCGATGCGGGCCACGCAGCGGGCGTATAGCCGCGAGGTCTCCACCAGCTCGGCCGCCACGATCCAGCGCCCGGCCTTGCGCGCCAGGCGCGAGCCGGGATGGATATGGAAGCGGATCTCGCGCGCGCCCAGGTAATGCCCGGCTTCCTCGCTCTTGGAGCCGATGTTGCCCAACAGGCCGGTCAGCAGCGCGAGGTGCACCTGCTCGTAGGTGGCCTCGGCGGCGTTGACGCGCCAGCCCTGCTCGCCCGCCAGCGCGGCCAGCTGCGTGTGGACGTCGTGCCATTCGCGCAGGCGTACCGGCGACAGGTAGTGCTGGCGCAGCAGCGCCACCAGCTTGCGCTGCGACTGCCGGTGCGCCACCTGCTCGCCGTACCAGCGCCACAGCTTCAGGTAGGCGAGGAACTCGGACTTGTCGTCGGCGAAGCGGGCATGCGCGGCCTCGGCCGCCTCGCGCTCCTGCATGGGCCGCTCGCGCGGGTCCTGCACCGATAGCGCGGCGGCCAGCACCAGCATTTCGGCCAGGCAGTCGCGCTCGCGCGCGGCCAGGATCATGCGGCCGATGCGGGGGTCCACCGGCAGGCGGGCCAGCGCCCGCCCCGTGGCGGTCAGCGCGTTGCCCTCGTCCACGGCGCCCAATTCCTGCAGCAGGTGGTAGCCGTCGGCCACCGCGCGGCCCGGCGGCGGCTCGACGAAGGGAAATTGTTCGATATCGTCTAGCCGCAGCGCCTTCATGCGCAGGATCACCGACGCCAGCGACGAGCGCAGCACTTCCGGGTCGGTAAAGGCCGCGCGGGCCTCGAAGTCGGCCTCGTCGTAGAGCCGGATGCACAGGCCCGGGCCCAGCCGGCCGCAGCGGCCCGCGCGCTGGTTGGCCGACGCGCGGCTGATCGGCTCGATGCGCAGCTGCTCGACCTTGTTGCGCCAGGAGTAGCGTTTGATGCGCGCCAGCCCGCTGTCGACCACGAAGCGGATGCCCGGCACGGTGAGCGAGGTCTCGGCGACGTTGGTGGCCAGCACGATGCGGCGGGCGTTGCCGCGCGGGTGGAAGATGCTTTCCTGCTCGGCCTGCGACAGCCGGGCATAGAGCGGCAGCACCTCGGTGCCGGGCGGATGGCGCTTGCGCAGCGCCTCGGCCGCCTCGCGGATCTCGCGCTCGCCGGGCAGGAAGACCAGCACGTCGCCCGGGCCGTGGCGGGCGCATTCGTCGACCGCGTCCGTCACGGCCTCGATCAGGTCTCGCTCCTCGTCGCCCGCCAGCCGCTCGCCGGCCCCCGGCCGGCCCGGGGGAGCGCCCTCGGCGCCGGAGTCCGGGCGCACAGGGCGGTAGCGGATCTCGACCGGATAGAGCCGGCCGGAGACCTGGATGACCGGTGCGGGACGCTGCCCGGATCCGAAGTGGCGGGAAAAGCGCTCCGAATCGATGGTGGCCGACGTGATGACGACCTTGAGGTCCGGCCGGCGCGGCAGCAACTGCTTCAGGTAGCCCAGCAGGAAATCGATGTTCAGGCTGCGCTCGTGGGCCTCGTCGATGATGAGGGTGTCGTAGCGGCGCAGGTCCGGGTCGCGCTGCGACTCGGCCAGCAGGATGCCGTCGGTCATCAGCTTGATGGCTGAACCCGGGCCGGTGCGGTCATTGAAGCGCACCTGGTAGCCCACCAGCTCGCCCAGCTCGGTGCCGAGTTCCTGGGCGATGCGGCGGGCCACCGAGGTGGCCGCCAGCCGCCTGGGCTGGGTGTGGCCGATGATCCCGGCCCGGCCCCGCCCCAGCTCCAGGCAGATCTTGGGCAACTGGGTCGTCTTGCCCGAGCCCGTCTCGCCGCTCACGATGACCACCTGGTGCTCGCGGATGGCGCGCGCGATTTCCTCGCGCCGCGCGCTGACGGGCAGGTCCTCGGGGTAGGAAACGGGAGGCAGGACGCGCGCGGCCGGCGCGGCGGACCGGCGCGTGCGGGGGGAGTCGGACATGCGGGAATCCATACGGTGAACCGGTCATTATAATTTTGGCCATGGCCAGCCCGCGCGCAGCCGCCCCGGCCGGGCGCGGTGGCTTGCCATCTCTCGACGACCGCCATGCCCGAACAGGAACCCGATACGTTCTCCGCCCTGGAAGCTCCGGAATTCGCCGCGCCGCAGTTCGTGCGATGGTTCCGCGAAGTCGCGCCCTACGTGCACGCCTTCCGCGGCAAGACCTTTGTGGTGGCCTTCGGCGGAGAACTGGTGCAGGCCGGCGCGCTCAACGCCCTGATCCAGGACCTTTCCCTGCTGTCGGCGCTGGGTATCCGGCTGGTGCTGGTGCACGGCTCCCGGCCCCAGGTCAACGAACAGCTGCGCCTGAAGGGCTACGCCCAGCAGTTCGGCCGCGGCCTGGCGCCGACCACGCCCGAGGCGCTGGAATGCGCCAAGGAAGCCGCCGGCGAGATCCGCCTGGACATCGAGGCGGCCTTCAGCCAGGGGCTGCCCAACACGCCCATGTCGCATGCGCAGATCCGCGTGATCTCGGGCAATTTCGTCACCGCCCGTCCGGCGGGCGTGATCGGCGGCGTCGACTACCGCCATACCGGCCAGGTCCGCAAGGTGGATGTCGAGGCGCTGCGCTTCGCCATCGAGCGCGGCTCCATCCTGCTGCTGTCGCCGCTGGGCTTTTCGCCCACCGGCGAGGCTTTCAACCTGGCCATGGAGGAACTGGCCACCAGCGTGGCCGTGGCGCTGCGGGCCGAGAAGCTGATCTTCCTGACCGAGACGCCCGGGGTACGCAACGAGGACGGCAGCGTCGACACCGAGCTCGCGCGCGAGGACGCCGACGCGCTGCTGGCGCAGGGCCGGCTCGACGAGGACACGGCCTTCTACCTGCAGTACGCCTCGCGCTCGGTCAAGCGTGGGGTGGCGCGCGCCCACCTGGTGCCCTTCTCGCTCGATGGCGGCGTGCTGCTGGAAATCTTCACCCACGACGGCGTGGGCACCATGGTGGTCGAGGACACGCTGGACGACCTGCGCCCGGCCACCATAGACGACGTCGGCGCGATCCTGCGGCTCATCGAGCCCCTGGAGGTCGACGGCACGCTGGTGCCGCGCGACCGGACGCTGCTCGAGCGCGACGTGGAAAACTTCTCGGTACTCGAACACGACGGCGTGATCTACGGCTGCGCGGCGCTCTACCCCTACCCCGGCGAGCAGATGGCCGAAATGGCCTGCCTGATCGTGCACCCCGAATGGCAAGGCACGGGCGAAGGCGAGCTGCTGCTGCGCCACGTGGAGGCACGTGCACGCGCCCTGAACGTCAAGCGGCTGTTCGTGCTGACCACGCGCACCTCGCACTGGTTCCTCAAGCGCGGCTTCACCCAGGGCGGCGTGGCCGACCTGCCGCGCGAGCGCCAGGCCGGCTACAACCGCTCGCGCAACAGCATGATCTTCATCAAGCGACTGTAAGCCTCAGGCGCGCGCAAGCGCCCGCTACAATGGCCCCGTACCCGACACCCGACTTTCAGAATCCAGGCGGCAAGACATGACTCGTATGGTTCAATGCGCCAAGCTCAAGCGCGAAGCCGAAGGGCTGGACTACCCTCCCTACCCCGGCGAACTGGGCACCCGCATCTGGCAGCAGATCTCCAAGCAGGCCTGGCAGGAATGGCAGCAGGTCCAGACGCGGCTGGTCAACGAAAACCGGCTGAACCTGGCCGATGCGCGGGCGCGCAAGTACCTGGCGCAGCAGATGGAAAAATTCCTGTTCGAGGACGGCGGGGTCGAGGCCCAGGGCTACGTGCCGCCCTCGGAATGAACCCCGCCGCCGGGCGGTCGCGCCGCCCGGCACGGGCTCAGGAAGCCTGCCCGTCCTGAGCCGCCGCGTCGGCCGGCTCGGCCTCGCCGCGGGCCTGGCGCTCGGTGTTCTTGACGCCGGTGTGGCGCACGTCGGCGCCGTGCACCATGTAGATGACCCGTTCCCCCATGTTCTTGGCATGATCGCCGATGCGCTCGAGCGACCGGGCCACGAACACCATGTCGATGGCGCGCGATATCGTGCGCGGGTCTTCGATCATGTAGGTGATCAGGTGGCGCAGCGCCCCCTTCCATTCCTTGTCCACTTCCTTGTCGCTGCGCACCACCTCGGCGGCCTGGATGGCGTCCAGGCGGGCGAAGGCGTCCAGCGCGCGGCGCAGCATGGACATGACGTTGTTGGCCATGTGCCGCAGCTCGATGATGGGCAGGTGGCGCTGGTCGCCCTCGTGGATGCGGCGCGCCACGGTGGCGATCTTCTCGGCCTCGTCGCCGGAACGCTCCATGTCGGTCAGCATCTTGGAGACCGCCAGCAGCATGCGCAGGTCGATGGCGGTAGGCTGGTGGCGCGCCAGGATCTCGCCGATGCGCTCGTCGGTTTCGACTTCCAGGCGGTTGACGGTCTTTTCGCGCTCGTGCACCTTGTCGACCAGCGACATGTCGGCGTCGGCCAGGGCATCGATGCCGTCCTGGATCATGGCCTCGACCAGCCCTCCCATTTGCAGGAATTGGGAACGGATCCGTTCGAGGTCCGTGTCGAACTGCTTGTTTGTATGCTCGGTCATCCTGGCTCCCAGCGACGTCGGGGACTGTGTCATGGTCTGCGCCTTCCGTAGTGAACGTTCGTGCGGACCCGCTTCGACCCGCTAAGGTATGACTTAAAGATGACAGGATTATGAAACCGTCCGGCCGGCCGCGGGCGGCTCCAGCCGCCGGATACCGGCTTGGGTCGCCAGCAGGGCCAGGTCGGCGCCCTTGAGGGCGAACAACCCGCAGGTCACCACCCCGGGAATGTCGTTGATGCGCGATTCCAGCGCCGCCGCGTCGGCGATCTCCAGCCCGGCGACGTCCAGGATGGCGTTGCCGTTGTCGGTGACGAAGCCCTCGCGCAGGACCGGGCGCCCGCCCAGCGCGGCCAGCGCACGCGCCACCGCCGCCCGCGCCATGGGAACGACCTCGACCGGCAGCGGAAACCGGCCCAGACGCCCGACCAGCTTGGACTCGTCGGCGATGCAGACGAAGCGCTCGGCCACCGAGGCGACGATCTTTTCGCGGGTCAGCGCCCCGCCCCCGCCCTTGATCATGTGCAGCCGGGCGTCGATCTCGTCGGCGCCGTCCACGTAGACCGGCATGGACGCCACGTCGTCGAGCGCCAGCACCCGCACGCCGTGCCCCGCCAGGCGCGCGGCGCTGCGCTCGGAGCTGGCCACGGCGGCACCCAGGCGCCCCTGGAAGCGGGCCAGTCCGTCGATGAAGAGATCGGCCGTGGAGCCGGTGCCGACGCCGACCACGAGGTCCGGCGAGGCGAACGCGTCGAGATATTCCAGAGCGGCGTCGGCCGCCTGCTGCTTGAGTTGCTGTTGGGTGAGCATGGGATGGGCAGAAAGTGGGCCGCCGGGCGGCGCGGTGCGGCGACTTTAGCAGATCGGGGGCCAGGCGCGGGACAGGATGCGCGCATCCCGGGCCGCTGCCGGCAGGTCGCCGGCCATGGCGCCGGGCGCGGCCAGGCGCGAGGCCACGAAAGCGTCGGCGACGAAGCCCGGCGCGTGCCGGATCAGCAGGGCCGCCTGCCAGAGCCGGGCCAGCCCGCCGGCAGTGGCGCGCGCCATGGCCTCGGCCCGTTGCGGGTCGGGCTCGGCCAGGCCGGCGCGCCAGCCCGCCAGGGCGGCGTCGTAGGCGGGGTGGGAGCCGCGCGCGGCGTCGAGTTCTGTCGCCAGCGCGTCCAGGGTTTCTGGCTGGCGCTGCAAGGCCCGCAGCAGGTCGAGCGCCATCACGTTGCCCGAGCCTTCCCAGACCGAGTTGACCGGGGCCTCGCGGTAGAGCCTGGGCAGCACGCACTCCTCGACATAGCCATTGCCGCCGAGCACCTCCAGGCATTCGGCGACCATGCCGACGGCGCGCCGGCAGATCCAGAGCTTGACCGCGGGCGTGCCCGCCCGCAGCAGGGCCGCGGCGGCGGGATCGGCGCGCTCGTCGAAGGCCCTGGCCAGCCGCAGGGTCAGCGCGGTGGCCGCCTCGGACTCCAGCGCCAGGTCGATCAGCACGCTGCGCATGAGGGGCTGGTCGATGAGCGGCCTGCCGAAGGCACTGCGACCGGCGGCATGGTGCAGGGCCTGGACCAGGGCCTGGCGCATGAGCGCGGCGCTGCCCAGCGCACAGTCCAGGCGCGTGTGGGTAGCCATGGCGATCAGGGTCGAGATGCCCCGGCCGGGCTCGCCCACCAGCATGCCCCAGGCGTCTTCGAACTCGACTTCGGCGCTGGCGTTGCTGCGGTTGCCCAGCTTGTCCTTGAGGCGGCGGATGCGCACGGCATTGCGCGTCCCGTCCGGGGCGTAGCGGGGGACGCAGAAGCACGACAGCCCTTGCGGCGCGCGCGCCAGCACCAGGTGGGCATCGGCCTGGGGCACCGAGTAGAACCATTTGTGGCCCGTCAGCAGATAGCCGCGCCCGCGTCCCGGCGCACCCGCCGGCCGGGCCTGGGTACTGGTGCCCCGCAGGTCCGAGCCGCCCTGCTTTTCCGTCAGCCCCATGCCGATCAGGCCGCCCTGCTTCTGCGCCATCGGCCGGTCGGCCGGGTCGTGGCGGGGCGCCAGCAGGCGCGGCAGCCAGTCGCGGGCGAAGTCCAGCTCGCCGGGCGGCTCTGCCTGCAGGATGGGGATGGCGCCGAAGGTCATGGTGGCGGGGCACAGCGTGCCGGCCTCGACCTGCCCCTGCATGAGGTAGTGGGCGGCGCGCGCAGCCTGGGCGCCGGGCCGCGGATCGGCCCAGGCGCTGCCGTGCAGGCCGCGCCGCGCGATACCGTCCATGAGAACGTGCCAGGCGGGATGGAAGCGCACGAGGTCCGTGCGGTGCCCGTAGCGGTCGTAGGACTGCAGTTCCGGAGGATGGCGGTTGGCGGCCTCGCCCGCCTCCAGGACGGCCAGGCTCCCCAGCCAGCTGCCGTGCGCGCGCAATTCGGCCTCCCGGCCGCCCGCACCCTCGCGCGCCGCCGCTTCCTGGAGGGCGGGGTCCGTCGCGTAGAGGCAGTAGTCCTGCAGCGGCGCCGGCTGGTTGGTGACGGCGTGGGTGGAATAGGCATCCATGGCGGCGTGCGTCCGTGGGAATCCTTGCCCATTGTAGGACGCGCGCGTTCAGCCGGCGGGCGGCTCCGGCTCGTCGTCCCCGGCGTCCGCCTCGCTGCCCGGCAGGGCTTCGACTGCCTTGAGGTTGCGCAGCATGGCGCGGGTACGCACTTCGGTCTGGCCGATCTTGTTGCTGGCGGTGTCCAGCGTCTTCTTGACGCTGGCCAGCGATTCGCCGAAGCGGCCGAACTCGGTCTTGACCGCCCGCAGCACCTGCCAGACCTCGGAGGAGCGCTGTTCGATCGCCAGCGTGCGAAAGCCCATCTGCAGGCTGTTGAGCAGGGCCGCAAGGTTGGTCGGGCCCGCCACGTTCACGCGCAGGTCGTGCAGGCGGTCCAGCAGGCCGGGGCAGCGCAGCACCTCGGCGTACAAGCCTTCGGTGGGCAGGAACATGATGGCGAAATCGGTCGTGTGCGGCGGCGCCACGTACTTGCCGGCGATCAACCGGGCCTGGGTCTCGACCGCCCGCGCCAGGGCCGCCGTGGCGGCGCGCACGCCGTCGGAGTCGGCGGCTTCCTGGGCGTCCATGAGGCGCTCGTATTCTTCCTTGGGGAACTTGGCGTCTATGGGCAGCCAGACCGGCGCGCCGTCCTCCCCTCGCCCGGGCAGGCGGATGGCGAACTCCACCGTGGCGTCGCTGCCGGGCAGCGGACGCACGTTGCGCCCGTACTGCTCGGCCGTCATGGTGTCCTCGATGAGGCGGGCCAGTTGCACTTCGCCCCAGGTGCCGCGGCTCTTGACGTTGGTCAGCACCCGCTTGAGGTCGCCCACGCCGGCGGCCAGGGACTGCATTTCCCCCAGACCCTTGTGCACCGCCTCCAGGCGCTCGGACACCAGGCGGAAGGATTCCCCCAGGCGCTGCTCCAGCGTCGCGTGCAGCTTCTCGTCCACGGTGCGGCGCATCTCGTCGAGTTTGGCCGCGTTCTCGGCCTGCAGCGCCCCCAGGCGCTGGTCCACCGTCTGGCGCACCTCGCCCAGGCGCCGGTCGTTGATTTCGATCAGGCCCCGCAGCTGCTCGGAAAAGCGGGCGGCGAAGCGCGCCAGCGATTCGGCCGATTCGGTGCGCGCGGCCTGGGCGTCGCGGCTCAGGTCCGCGCGCAGCTCGGCGTTCCCCTGCGACAGTTCGTCGCGCACCGCGCGGGTGGAATCGGCGAATTCGGCGCGCAGGCCCCGCTGGCTTTCGGCCAGCTCGGCGCGCAGGGTGCGCTCCAGCCGCTCCTGCCCGGCCAGCAGGGCGTCCAGCCGCGGATCGGCCGGCGGGCGGCGGCGCCAGGCCAGCAGCGCGGCCAGGGCCGCCGCCACGGCGGCCACGCAGGCGGTCCACAGCAGGATGTCGGTCAAGTCATCGCTCCCAAAGCGTCAATTGTAGGAGGAATGCGACACCCCTCCCCGCTTTGGCGCGCCGCCGCGTGCCCACGGCCGCCCGCTGTCCTAGAATGGACAGTCATCACCCTGAAACACTCCTCCGGTCCATGTCCGAACTGCCCTGTCCCGTCCCGTTGGCCGGTTTCGCCTTTGCCCGCACCGGTGGCGGCCCCGCGCTGTTCGGGCCGCTGGACCTGACCGGCGTCGCGCCGCTGACCAAGGGCGCCGAACGGCGGGTATACCCCCATCCCCACGAGCCCGCCCTGCTGGTCAAGGTCATCAACGTGGAGGCGCACCGGGCCTACCTGGAACGGCGGCGCTACCGCCGCTGGTACCGCCGCTACCAGCGGGAAGGTTCCTACCGGGTCTATATCAGCGAGCTGTCCGAATACGTCACCTCGTTCGCCCGGACCGGGCAGGCGTGGCGGCTGCCGGTGGCCCGCGTCGTCGGCCTGGCCCAGACTTCGGCAGGGCTGGGCCTGCTGGTCGAACGCATCACTGCCGATGACGGCAACACCGCCCCCACCCTGGCGCAGGTAGTGGCCGAGCACGGCCTGGACGCCGCGCTGCGCCGGCGGCTGGACGAGTTCTTCCGCACGCTGATCGACGCCCACGTCGTCCTCAACGACATTTCGGCCCGCAACATCGCCGTGGGCCGCAATGCCGACGGCGTGGCGGGCATGTACCTGATCGACGGATTCGGGGTCAAGCAGGCCGTCCCCCTCTATTCCTGGAGCAAGGCGCTCAACGCCCGGCACATCCGCCTGCGCTACGCGGAAATGCTGACCAGGTTGGAGCAGACGGCGCCGGAACGCGCGGTACCCGTGGCGCCCCGCGCGCCGGCATCCGCGTCCGCCTCCGCACCGGCCGGCGCCCTGCCCCGCGGGACGGGACACTAGCGCGCCCTCCCGCAACCGGCACCCCGGGCGCTGCGGGAACCGTATGCCGGCATGCCATGCGGTTGCGTCGGCATGGCGGCATCAAGGGCCGTTCAAGCCGAATCGCCGCGAGCACCGGCAATTCAGCGTGAACAGCGGCCCTGGCCTGGCGCCTCGCGCCCATCCGTCGAGCGCCCTGCCCTGTCCACCCAGCAATAGTCCCGCCCGGCCACCTGCCCGCGCCGCAGCGGGTTGCGGGTGCACCACGGCGCGTAGTCGGGATCCACGTAGCGGTAAGGCAGATGGTCGTCGCGGCCCGGCGGGATGCCCAGCCGGCGGGTGCGCACCAGCCGGGCCGGGCGCACGCCCACGTCCTCGACGAAGAATACCCCGGGATCGAAGCGCCGCGCGTCCCATTCCGGCACCCGCAGGCCCAGGGCGCGGCACAGCAGCGTCTGCCCCGCGCACAGCCGCTGCGGCGGACGCGGCCGGCCCTGGGCGTCGGGATTGAGCGCCTGCATGCGCACCAGGGACCCCGGGCCCGAGCGGGCGTCCAGCCAGGGGTGGCCGGACTTGACGAGCACGGCGTTGCCCGGGCCGCCGGCGCTGAAATTGAGCGAATCGCCGCCGCGCGCGTAGTACATGTAGATGGCGCCGCCGTCCATGAACAGCGCCCGGCGCTTGTGGGTATAGCCCAACGAGGCGTGACTGCCCTTTTCGTCCAGGTAATAGGCCTCGGTCTCGATGATGCGCGCCGACAGCCACAGCCCGTCCAGGCGGCGGCGAATCACCATGCCCAGCAATTCGCGCGCCACCTGCGCGGCGTCGCGGTCGAAGAAGCGGTCCGGCAGCATGCCCGGCGGGCGGCGCGCCGCGGCCATGGCTCAGCCGAACTGCTGCGCGTAACGCTTTTCGCTGAAGCCCGCCGAGACCCGGCCGCCCGCCACCGTGACGGGCCGGCGCACCAGCGCCGGGTAATCGGCGATCAGCGCCTGCCACTGGGCATCGCCGGCCGGCGCCTTGAGCGACTCGGGCAGGTTGCGCCAGGTCATGGACGCCCGGTTGACGAGTTTTTCCCAGCCGCCCACCTGCCCGGCCCATTGGACCAGCGTGGCGGGCGGCACGGGATGGTCGCGGTAGTCGACGAATTCGTGGCGCACGCCGTGCGCGTCCAGCCAGGCGCGGGCCTTCAGGCAGGTACTGCAGCGGGCCAGGCCGTAGAGGGTGACGGTCATGGGGTCTCCTTGCGCCGTTGTACGCGGTAGGCCGCGACCACGCACAGGCCCACCAGCAGGATGAAGAGGGTGGCCAGGGCATTGACCTCGGGTTTGAGGCCCAGGCGCACCCGCGAGAAGATCTCGGGCGACAGCGGCGTGAAGCCGGGCCCGGACAGGAAGGATGCGATCACCACGTCGTCCAGCGACAGGGTGAACGACAGCAGCCAGCCGGCGCCCACCGCGGGCGCGATCAGGGGCAGCGTGACCAGGAAGAAGACCTTCAGGGGCGCAGCGCCGAGATCGAGCGCGGCTTCTTCGAGGGACCGGTCGAGCTCGCGGATGCGCGACTGGACGATGACGGTCACGTAGGCCATGCACAGCATCACGTGGCCTACCCAGATCGTGAAGAAGCCCCTTTGCCCGGGCCAGCCGAACAGGCTGTCCATCTCGACGAACATGAGCAGCAGGGAAATGCCCAGCACCACCTCGGGCAGCACCAGCGGCGCGCTGAGCATGCCCAGGTAGAGCGAGAAGCCGCGGAAGCGCCCCATGCGGGCCAGCACGTAGCCCGCCCAGGTACCGATCACCACAGCCGCCGTGGCGCTGGCCGCGGCGATGCGCAGCGACAGCCAGGCCGCCGACAGCAGGACCTGGTCGTCGAACAGCGCGCCGTACCAGCGCAGCGAAAAACCCGACCACGAGGTGGCCAGCGCGGAGGCGTTGAAGGAGAACACCACCAGACAGACGATGGGCAGGTACAGGAAGGAGAAGCCCAGGCCCAGCGCCAGACCGCGCAGGGTGCGGCTGGGGCCGGTCATCGCAGCCCCTCGCGCGCCTGCTCCATCTGGCGCACCTGGCCGTACTGGAAGATGGCCAGCGGCACGAGCAGCAGCAGCACCATGACCACCGTGATCGAGGCGGCCATGGGCCAGTCGGCGTTGGTGAAGAACTCGCCCCACATGACCCGCCCCATCATGAGCGTGTTGGCGCCGCCCAGCATTTCCGGGATGACGTATTCCCCCACCGACGGAATGAAGACCAGCATGGCGCCGGCCAGCACGCCGGGGCGCGACAGCGGCAGCGTGACGCGCAGGAAGGCCTGCCACGGGCGCGCACCGAGGTCGTAGGCCGCTTCCAGCAGGCGCAGGTCCAGCTTGACCAGGGTGGCGTAGAGCGGCAGGATGAAGAACGGCAGGTAGGCATACACCATGCCGATGTACACGGCCAGGTCGGTGCGGTAGATTTCCAGCGGACGGTCGATGACCCCCAGCCACATCAGCAGGCCGTTGAGCACCCCATCGTTGCGCAGGATGCCGACCCAGGCGTAGACCCGCAGCAGCAGCGAGGTCCAGAACGGCAGGATCACGGCCAGCATGAGCAGGTTGCGCAGGCCCGGCCGGGAGCGGGCGATGTAGTAGGCCACGGGATACCCGAGCAATACGCACCACAGCGTGGTGACGGCCGCCACCTTGATGGAATTGAGATACGTGCCGGCATACAGGCTGTCGGTGAACAGCAGCACGTAGCCGCGCACGTGCAGCGTGACGCGCATGGCTTCGTCGCCGAACTCTGCCAGCGAGGTATACGGCGGCACGCCGAACTTCAGGTCGGCGAAACTGATCTTGAGCACCAGCAGGAAAGGCACCAGCAGAAACAGCGCCAGCCACGCGAAGGGCGGCACGATCGCCAGCGCGCGCGCCGGGGGCCGGAAGTCGCGCCAGTTGCGTTTCATGAGGCCAGCACCGTGGCGCTGTCGCTGTCCCAGCTGACGTAGACCTCGTCGTCGATGCCGGGCGCGTCGGTCTGCGACAAGGCCTGGCTGGGCACGCTGGCCTCCACGACCTTGCCGGAATCCAGGCGGATCTGGTAGAGCGCGTAGCGGCCCAGCCAGGCCATGTGGCTCACCATGCCGTGCGCCCAGTTGCGCTCGCCGGCCGGCTGCCCGCGCGAGACCACCATGCGCTCGGGACGGATGGAGACGTGGACTTCCATGCCCAACGGCTCGCTCACGCCGTGGCTGACGTGCAGCGGGCGGGCGAGGTCTTCGCTTTCGATGGCCACGTGGTCGGGCTCGTCCACCACGATGGTGCCGGTGAACAGGTTGGTCGAACCGATGAAGCCGGCCACGAAGCGCGAAGCGGGAAAGGCGTAGACCTCCTGCGGCGTGCCGCACTGGACGATGCGCCCCTCGGTCATGACGCCCAGCCGGTGGGCCATGGTCATGGCCTCTTCCTGGTCGTGGGTGACCATGATGCAGGTCACGCCCACCTGGTCCAGGATGCGGGCCAGCTCGATCTGGGTCTTCTGGCGGATTTGCTTGTCCAGTGCCGACATGGGTTCGTCGAGCAGCAGCAGCTTGGGCCGCTTGACCAGGCTGCGCGCCAGCGCCACGCGCTGCTGCTGGCCGCCCGACAGCTGATGCGGCTTGCGGCGCGCGTAGCCGGCCATCTGGACCAGGTCCAGGACCTCGAACACCCGGTCGTGGATCTCGTTGGCCGCCACGCCTTCCTGGCGCAGGCCGAAGGCAACGTTGGCCTCGACCGTCATGTGCGGGAAGAGCGCGTAGGACTGGAACATCATGTTGACCGGCCGCCGGTACGGCGGCACGGCCGTGATGTCCTCGCCGTCGAGCAGGATCTGCCCCGAGGTGGCCTGCTCGAAGCCGGCCAGCATGCGCAGCAGCGTGGACTTGCCGCAGCCGGAACTGCCCAGCAGCGCGAAGAGCTCGTGGCGCCGCACCGACAGGCAGGCCGAGCGCACGGCGACCGTGTCGCCGAATATCTTGACCAGGTCGACCACGCGCACGAAGGCGTCCGGGTCCCCGGGGTACTGCTGGGCAGCCAGGCGGCCGTCGGCCATGATGTCAGCGCCCCGACTTGAGTTCCGCCCACAGGCGCGTCTGCAGGCGCTGAATGGCCAGCGGCTGCGGCTTGATCACGAACAGCGTGCGCGAAACTTCGGCGGGCGGGTAGATCATGGGGTTGCCTGCGACGTCAGGGTCGACGTACTTGCGCGCTTCTTTATTGGCGTTCGGATAGAACATATGGTTGGTGATGGCCGCGTGGACCTGGGGCGTCTCGATGTAGTTGATGAAGGCGTGCGCGGCGTCGACGTTCTGGGCATCCCCGGGAATGGCCATGGTGTCGAACCAGGCCGGGGCGCCGCCCGCCGGTATGAAGTAGTCGATTTCATAGGCGCGCCCCGCTTCCTGGGCGCGGCGGCGGGCGATCATGACGTCGCCCGAATAGGCGTAGACCATGCAGAGGTCGCCCGAGGCCAGCTCGTCGATGTAGCCGGACGAGCTGAACTGGCGGATGTAGGGGCGGATCTGCTTGAGCAGGTCGGCGGCCTCGCGGTAGTCTGCCGGCTCGCTGCTGTTGGGGTCCTTGCCCAGGTAGTGCAAGACGGCCGGGAACACCTGGGCGGCCTCGTCCAGGATGGAAATGCCGCAGCCCTGCAGCTTGGCGGCGTTCTCGGGCTTGAACAGCACGCTCCAGTCGGCCAGGTCGGCGTCCTCGCCCAGCGCGGCTTTCGCCTTGGTGACGTTGTAGCCCAGGCCGTTGGTGCCGTAGCCCCAGGGCACCAGGTACTGGTTGCCCGGGTCGACGGTGGCCACCAGCGCCATGATGTCCGGGTCGAGGTACTGCCAGTTCGGGATCTTGGCCTTGTCGAGCTTCTGGAAGAGCCCGCCCTCGAGCTGGCGCGCCGCATAGTGGGTGGATGGCACGACCACGTCATAGCCGGACTTGCCGGTCAGCAGCTTGGCCTGCAGGGTGTCGTTGCTGTCGTAGACGTCGTAGCGCAGCTTGATGCCGGTGGCCCGCTCGAAGCCCGGCAGGGTGTCGGGGGCGGTGTATTCCGCCCAGTTGTAGACGTTGACGACCTTGTCCTGCGCCCAGCCGGCCGCGGCGGCCGCCGCCAGTGCCGCGCCCAGCGCGATGCGTTTCGCCGCGTTCAATCCCATAGCGAGCCTCTGCCTAAGAAATGGGCGCAAAAGGCAAAATCATAAAGCCTTTTTCCGGCGGCGTGTCGCCCCCGCCGCCCCTCGCGCAAGGGGCTGACGGCATCTCGGGCGCAAGGTTCGCCGGGCGCCGGCGCGCCGGGCATGGCGCCCTCGGCAAGCGCCGGCCAGGCCGGGCAGGATCAGGCCGGGCCGGCGTCCCAGAGAGCCCGGTATTCGGCCTCCAGGCGATCCGCGTAGCGCAGGCCTTCGTCGCCGCCCACCTTGCGCAGCGAACGCCGCAGCCGCTCCAGGTTGCCGCGCCGCTGCGCGCCGGACACGCCGCCCGCGCGGCCGCGGTCGAAATCGACGAGCCAGGCCTTGCCGGCGGGGTCGAGCAGGATGTTGTAGGCGTTGAGGTCGGCATGCCAGGCCCCCGCCCGGTGCAGGGCGACGACGGCCCCGGCCACCGCCGTCCATTCGCCGCGCGGCAGGCGGTCGGCCAGCGGCTGCACGCCGGGCAGGCGCTCGACCAGGATGGCGGCGCGGTACAGCGGCCCCGCTGGCCGCCGCCAGTAGGCCGCGGCCAGCGGGGCCGGCACCGGCAGGCCCTGACGGTGCAGGGCCTGGAGCAGGCGGTATTCCGCGAACGAGCGGGTCGCCGCCTCGCCGCGCCAGACGTAGGCGTCCCGGCTGACACGGGCCGCCAGCCCGCCGCGGCGGAAATGGCGCAGCACGCCCTGCCAGGCGCCGCCCTGCACGAACCAGGCCGCCTGGCGGCCGCCCGCGCCCACCGGCTGCGCGCCGGCGCCGTAGGCCCCGGGGTCGAACAGCGCCGGGCCGGGATCGCGCACCCTGCGCGGATCGAACAGCATGGCGCCGCGCGGCGCCTGCGTCCAGGCCAGGTAGCCGGCGTCATCCCTCACGGTTGCGCATCCAGTCGGCGGTGCCGAAAAAGGCGTGCAGCAGGCGCTCGGCCAGGGGCTGCGGATAGTCCAGGTCCG
>Ga0180222_1000937_pt1 | contig 35931 bp, 35 predicted proteins | sample eDN5th37CKraftOP_FD_151336 | JGI IMG/M metagenome (GOLD analysis project Ga0180222, IMG submission 151336) | Enriched Organic Plus compost microbial communities from Emeryville, California, USA - eDNA 5th pass 37_C Kraft OP (version 2) (version 2) ...
ACGGCGAGCAGTTCGCGCATGACCTGATGGCGCAGACCGCGCGCGCCGCCGGGCTCGCCGTCTCGACCGACGCCACCGGAAACCTCTATCTCACGCTGAAAGGCCGCAACCCCGGCGCCGGGATCTTCCTGATCGCCTCGCATCTCGATTCGGTGCCGCAAGGCGGCAATTTCGACGGCGCCGCCGGCGTGATCGCCGGCATGGCGATCGTCACGGCGTGGCGGCGAGCGGGATTCGTGCCCGCGCATGACGTGGCGGTGATGGCAATCCGCGCCGAGGAAAGCACCTGGTTCCCCTACTCCTATATCGGCTCCAAGGGCGCGCTCGGACTGCTGCCCGCGGAGGCGCTCGAGGTCAGGCGCGCCGATACCGGCCGCACGCTGGCCGAGCACATCGACGCGCTGGGCTTCGATTCCAAGACGGTGCGCCGGCAGACGCCGCATCTCAAGCCGGAAGACGTCAAGGGCTACGTGGAATTGCATATCGAGCAGGGTCCGGTGCTGATTGGGACCAGCACGCCGGTCGCCATCGTCACCGGCATCCGCGGCAGCTTCCGCTATCGCGAGGCCAAGATTTTCGGCGAATACGGCCATTCGGGCGCGGTGCCGCGCGCTTATCGTCGCGATGCCGTCGTCGCCGCGGCCGAGTTCGTCACGCGGCTCCATGCGCAATGGATCGCGCTCGAGCAGGCCGGCCACGACTTGACGGTAACGGTCGGCAAGCTGTTCACCGACGCGCACGAGCACGCCTTCAGCAAGATCGCCGGGGAAGTCAGCCTCTGCATCGACGTGCGCAGCCACTCCAAGCCGACGCTGGGAATCGTGAAAGACTATGTCGATGCGCTCGCCGCGGAGATCGCAGCGACACACAAGGTACGGTTCGATCTCGGCCCGCTGACGGGCAGCGAGCCCGCGCTGATGGATGCCGACCTGCTGCGCCGTTTCGATGAGGCGGCGAATGCGCTGGCGATTCCGCATGCCACCATGGCGAGCGGTGCCGGTCACGATGCCGCGGTGTTCGCCGGCGCCGGCATTCCGAGCGCGATGATCTTCGTGCGGAACCGCAACGGCAGCCACAATCCCGACGAAGCCATGGAGATGAGCGATTTCGAGCTCGCAGTGCGGGTGCTCAATCGTGGCATCGCCAGTTTCAGCGAACCTCCGTCATCCGAGGATATCCATGACTCCTGAGAAGACCCTGACTGTTCCGGTCGACATCCTGCGCGGATTCCTTACGGAGATTTTCAAGGCCGCCGGCTGCGACGAAGAGACCGCGGCGCTTTGCGTCAACGGCGTGATCGACGCCGACCTGCACGGCCATCACATCCAGGGCACCGATCACATCTATTCGACGATCGCCAATCTACGCGCAGGCCGTCTCAACGGCCGCCCGAAGCCGCGCATAACCCACGAGACCGCGGCCACGGCCCGCATCGACGGCGACGGCGGACCGGGACATGCCACCGGCGTCATGGCGACCGACCTTGCGATCCGCAAGGCCAAGGCGTCCGGCATCGGCGCCGTGGCGCTGGTCGGCGGCGGCGACATCTTCCGGCTCGGCTATTACTGCGAGCGCATTGCGCGGGAGAGTCTGATCGGCATCGTCATGACCAACACGCATCCGATGCGCGTCCACGTCCCCGGTGGCATCGAGCCGATCATGGGCACCAATCCGATCGCCTTCGGCTTTCCGCAGGCCGGGAGCGAGCCGATCATCATGGACATGGCGACCAGCACCTCCGCGATCGGCCATGTGCGGCTGGCGAGCTATTCCGGCGCGCCGATCCCGGAAGGCATCGCCATCGACCGCGACGGTCGTCCGACCACCGATCCGCACAAGGCGCTCGAAGGTGCGCTGACGCCGCTCGGCGGCCACAAGGGCTTCGCCATCGGGTTGGCCATCGGGCTGCTGTCGGGCACCGTGATCGACGCGGCGATCGGCGAGCGGCTGCGCGCCGCTCTGGCCGAAGGCCAGGGCGAGCGGCGCCGCGGCCATCTGTTCATCGCGATCGATCCCAATGCCTTCGGCGCGACCGATCATGCCCAGCGAACCGCCGACTATGCCGCCGAACTGAAACGATCGCGCAAGGCGCGGCCGACCGACGAGATCGTGATGCCGGGCGAGCGCGGGCATCGCAAGAAGGAGAAGTACGTCCGCGACGGCATCCCGCTGCCGGCGGCGGTGTGGGAGAACACCAAGCGGATCGCCGGCGAGCTCGGTGTATCGGCGCCGCAACTGCCGTAGCCGCGACAACCCGCGCGACAGCTAGACGAACTCCCCCGACTGCCGTTTCGACGGCGACGATTTCCTTGCCGGCGGCGCCAGCCGCGCGTTCTCGAGATGCTTAGTGAGATGGCGCGCGGCGAGGTGCTGGTCGCCGTCCATTAGTGCGTCGATCACCGAGATATGCTCGAGACACCAGGCCCGCACGCGGTTCGCATTCGGATAGCTCTGGTATTCGAGCAGGCGCCGCAGCCGGTTCTGCTGGCGAATCGAGGCCAGGACAAAGGAGTTTCCGGAGAAGCTGCCGAGCAGCTCATGGAAGCTCGCATCGGTGTGGAACACTTCGCGCGACGAGATGCCGCTGTTGCCGAGCGATCCCAGCAGCTTGTTCTGCAGCTCGCGCATGCGCTGCAGCTCCGGCTTGACGATGCGAAAGGTCGGCAGCAGTAGCGCCGACGGCTCCAGCATCAGGCGGAACTCGTAGCTCTCCTCGCGCGCCCGCCGCGACTTGAGAATTTCGCGGAATTGCCACTCGCGGCCCTGCCCGCGGTGCGCGATCCCTTCTTCCGACAACAGCGCCAGCGCGGCTAGCACGAGATGCCGGCCGACGCCATAGCGCCGCATCAGGTCGGTTTCGGTCACGCTCTCCGGCAACACGCCGGCGACGCGGTCGCGCGCGATCGCCATGTAGAGCTTTTCATCGCGGCTTGCCGGCAGCTCGGTGCCGGCCTCGATCTCGCGGCTTGCCCGCAGCAGGCGATAGCCACGGCGCGGCTGCGCCTCGACGATGCGCCGGCTTTCGAGGATGCGCAGGGCGCCACGCACCGAGGTGCGCGACACGCCGAGCCGCTCAGCCAGCAATTCCTCGCCGAGCCGCTCGCCGGCCTGCATGTCGTCCTGCAGGATCAGGTTGAGAAGCCGGCCGGCGGTCGATACCTGAAGGCGGGTCGGCCGGAAATCCGCGGCTGCGTCCGCTGTCGTGGCTCGCCTTTGCGCAAGCTTGCCGGTTATAATCTTTTTGCCCATGGCAAGATGCCAATCTTGTACGATATCTCATATCTAGTACAATAATTGGAACGGGTCCAGCGAGCCGCGCGTTTTGGCGCGCCGCCCGACGACTCGCACAGATAACTATCCCCAACAGGCAGCGAGGATTGCATGGACCTGCAGATTACCGACAAGACCGCATTGGTGCTGGGCGCCGGGGGCGGCCTCGGCAGCGCGATCGCGCAGACGCTGGCACGCGAAGGTGCGCGGGTCGCCGTCGCCGACATCAATGCCGACGCCGCCGCGGCCTGCGCCAAGGCGATCGCGGCCGCCCGGGGCAAGGCGCTGCCACTGACCTGGGACATCAGCGACCTCAGCCTGGTCGACGAGAAAGTGACGGCGATCGAGCAGGCGCTTGGGCCGGTCGACATCCTCATCAACAACACCGGCGGGCCGCCGCCGACGCCGGCCGCGGGACAGGACCCCGTCGCCTGGGCGAAGCACTTTCAGTCCATGATCCTATCGGTGATTGCGATCACCGACCGCGTGCTGCCAGGCATGCGCAGCCGCAAATGGGGCCGCATCGTCACCAGCACGTCGTCCGGCGTGGTGGCGCCGATCCCCAATCTCGGCATCTCCAATGCGCTGCGGCTGTCGCTGGTCGGCTGGTCGAAAACGCTGGCGCGCGAGGTCGCCCGTGACGGCATCACCGCCAACATCATCCTGCCGGGCCGGATCGGCACGCAGCGCATCAAGTTTCTCGACGAGCAGAAGGCCAAGCGCGAGAACCGCACCGTGGAGAGCGTGGCGGCGGAGAGCACCGCCTCGATCCCGATCGGCCGCTACGGCGAGCCGCAGGAATATGCCGATGCCGTCGCCTTCCTCGCCAGCCAGCGCGCGTCCTACATCACCGGCGCGGTGATCCGCGTCGACGGCGGCCTGATCGCGAGCATCTGAGCCGCTATTGGATGCGCTGATAGGATTCGGCGAACTGCGTGAGCGTCAGCGGCACGGTGATCGCCTGTTTCGACAGGTTCTGGAAACCGATCGCCAGCCGTTTGCCGCTCTTCATGGCCTTCAGCATCTCCGCCAAAATCGGCGCGCCGGCATAGCAGCCGCGCAGATCGCAGGTCTGGATCACGAGCTGCACCGGCGCCTGCTCGTCGATCTGGATGCTGATGCCCGCGGGCAGGAACAGGCCGACCGGGACATGCACCATCATCACCGGCTGCCCGCTGGACGGCGGCAGGCGCACCGAAACCGAGGCGAGCATCTGGCCGGTCTTATCGAGAATGGCGGTCTGCTCGATCGCGCATTCGGGGACAGACTGCCGGGTCGCGCTGGCACAGCGCAAGCTCCAGGCAGGAGCGGCCACCGGCGCGGGAGGCACTGGCGCAGGCGCACGCCGAACGAAAGACCGATCGGTTGTCGCGGTTCATCTGACGGTCGACGCCGTCAGGAAGAACGGCGACAGCATGAAGCGGGCTTCGGGATTGGCGTGCCGGATCGCGCGCCAGCCGACCACCGCCTTCGCGGCGCTGATGCTTGCAATGACGTTGGCGACGTAGAATGCGGCCAGCACATGTTGATCGGGCGTCACCCCGACGGCGATGCCGGCAATCAGCAGCGCGTGAGCGCCAAGCGCCATGGTGCATGCTGCGGATGACCGTCATATCGGTAGCGATCGGCCCCGCCGTTCGTTGCCGCGCCCTCACAATCCGCTCTCGACCACGCCGTGCCGGACAGGCATTCTTGCACCTGTTCCTGTTCGACAGCAGACCGCACATGACCTCCCTCTCGATCACGATCGGCCGCGTGACGCTGAAGAACCCGCCGATTGCCGGCGTCGGGGCAGAGCGAGCGTGTTCCGGACCTCGCCGCGCCCATCGAAAGAACGAAAACCGGATCAATGAGGAGGAAGCAGTCATGATGAAACTGTTGCGATCGGCAGCATCCATCGTGTTTGCCGCAACGATGCTGTGCCAGATCGCCACAGCGTCGGCGCAAACCTGGCCATCGCGTCCGGTGACCATGGTCGTTCCGTTCACGGTCGGCACCACCTCGGATATCCTGGCTCGCGATCTCGCGCTGCACCTGAGCGAGGCGCTGGGTCAGCCGGTGGTCATCGACAACCGCGGCGGCGCCGGCGGCAATATCGGCGGCGCAGCGGTCGCCCGCGCCGCCAACGACGGCTATACGATCCTGTTTGCGACCACCGGTCCAGCAGCGACCAACAAGCTCATGTACCAGACCATGCCGTTCGACCCGGAAAAGGACTTCGCACCGGTCGCGCTGATCGGCAAATCGCCGATCCTCATCACCGCGCGCCCCGACGCGCCGTTCTCGACCTTGAAGGAATTCGTCGACTACGCGAAAGCCAACCCGGACAAGACCAATGGCGGCTTTCCGGGGAACGGGACGCTCGGCCATATCACCGGCGTCCTGCTGCAGAGCACAGCCGGCATCAAGTTCGGCTATGTCCAGTATCGCGGCAGCGCGCCGATCATCACCGACCTGATCGGCAAGACCATCGACATCGCGATGGATTCGATGGCTGCCTATGTATCGTCCGTCCAGGCCGGACAGATCAAGGCGCTGGCGATCGCCGGATCGCAGCGCTGGTCGAAACTTCCCAACGTCCCGACCGCGTCCGAGTCGGGTCTTCCGGACTTCGAAGCCAGCGTATGGTACGCGCTGCTGGCACCGGCGGGCACGTCGGCGGACATCGTCGCGAAGCTCAACGCCGCCACCAACCAGTATCTGAAGTCGGAGAAGGCAAAGCAGTTCTTCGACAATCTCGGCGTACAGATCGCGGGCGGCACGCCGGACGACCTCAAAGCGTTCATCGCCACCGAGCTGCGGAAATGGACTCCGATCATCCGGGCGGCCGATATCAAGTTCTGACCGTTCTGCCGCGACGCAGGCGGGATGCGCATCGGATGGCCACGAATCGATCGGGGGAGCCGCAGGCCGACCGATCGGCAAAGCCTGCGTTGCGAGCCCACACTTGAACCATGGGACGGCATGGCCCATTTCCCAAGCAGGATACTTTTGTGGGTGGCGTCCGATGCGCCGCGTTTATCTCGCTCTCGGTTTCGCCTTCGTCGGCCTCGGCTTCGCCGGCGCTTTCCTGCCGGTGCTGCCGACGACGCCGTTCCTCATTGTCGCGGCCGCCTGCTTCGCCCGATCCTCGCCGCGGCTGGAAAACTGGCTTCTGACTCATCCCCGCTTTGGCGTGGCGCTGCGCGCCTGGCGTGAATACGGCGCCATCCCGTGGAAGGCGAAGCTGATGTCGCTGGCCGGCACCAGCCTCGGCTTCCTGTTGTTCTGGATCGGAAGCAAGCCCGGTCTGGCGCTGATGGCGGCTGTCGCCGCGCTGATGCTGGTGGGGCTCGCCTATGTGTTCAGCAGGCCGTCGCTGTGACCGGCGCCGCTCAGCCGGCGGCGATCGCCGCAATGGCGAGCATTCATTATTCACGTTCCGGACTAGGCCGCAATCACCTTCTGCACGGCGCCTGACGGCTCGCTCCAGATCAGCCGGCCCTGACGCAGCATGAAATTGATGTGCGCCTGCACTTCCGAGAAGGCAAAGCTCATCTGATGCGGGTCGAGCGGGCGATGAAAAATGACCGGAACCAGATCGGCCGCCGAACACGGCTGCTTTCGGCAGGCATCCGCGATCAGCAGGCAGCGCTGCTCGTGGTGAGCGATCAATTCCCCGATGCGGATGCGCAGGCCATAAAACGGCAACTGATGCCCGGCCAGAACCAGGGCGTCCTCGGCGATCGTGGTGCTGAGCATCTGCAACGAACGCAAATAGAGGCCGAGCGGATCGCCGTCGGGCTCGACCGCCCACACGCTGACGTTGGGCGATATCTTCGCCAGCACCTGGTCGGCCGCTAGGAACAGCCGCTCGGATTCGCAATACAGCATCACCTGCTCGGGCGCATGCCCTTCGCCGATCACCACCGAGAAGCTCCGCTGCCCGATCTTGAGCGTATCGCCCGCGACCAGCCGCTGGAACGTCGGCGGCAGCGGAGTGACCCGCTGCAGGTAATCATGCCCGCGCGTCAGCACGATCGATGTGGTTTCCGGATCGAGCCCGTGACGGACGTAAAAGTCGCGATACGGCTGCGCATCGAGCGAGCCGGGGCTCAGCGAGATATTGATGCATCCCAGATAGGTCGTCTGGCTGGTCAGCAGCGGCAGATCGAAACGCTGCGACAGCCAGCCCGCCAAGCCGATATGGTCGGGATGGAAATGCGTGACGATGATGCGGGTCAAGGGCCGACCCTTGAGGGGTCCGGCCAACAGCTGCTCCCAGATCGCGCGCGACGCATCCGTCCCCAGGCCGGTATCGAGCACGGCCCAGCCTTCGCCGTCATCGATCAGATAGATGTTGACGTGATCGAGTCTGAACGGCAGCGGCAAACGCGCCCAGAGAATGCCCGGAGCAACCTCGATGATTTCGCCTGTCGCGGGCGGCACCGGAAACACGAATTCCAGTTCGCCTGATTTGTGCGATGTCATGACCCTTTACCGGTAATCTTGCGATGCTCGTTCTGCCGACGCGGCCCGGGTAACCGATATCGCCTCGCAGCGCCCCTGCCAACCGAGGCAGCATGCTTTATTGCAATTGCATGCTGCATGCGAGCGGTGCCTCCGGGCCAGAGCCGGCCGGGATATATGTTCCCCTGCTCCACAATCATCCCGCGGCCGGCGCAAGCGGCTATACTCGGCCCGGTCTGGATTTCGTCGGCTTCCGCGATCCGCGGCAAATCGCTGCTGCGGCGGCGGCCGGGCGCTGGCGGATCGCGTTTCGGATGCAGGAGGATGTGCCGTGGCAAGCAAAGTGCCGGAGAAGAACGTCAAGCTGAAGCGGGCATACGACAAGCCGGCGGCCGCGGACGGCAAGCGCATTCTCGTCGACCGGCTGTGGCCGCGCGGCGTGAAAAAGGAGACGGCGGCGATCGACCACTGGGCCAAGGACCTTGCGCCCAGCACCGCCCTGCGGAAATGGTTCGGTCACGATCCCGAACGTTGGGCTGAATTCAAGCGCCGCTACACTGCCGAGCTGCGCCGGCATGCCGAAGAGCTCGACGAACTGCGCGCGCTGGCACGGCGCAGCAAGGTCACGCTCGTCTATGCCGCGCGCGATGAGGACCACAATCAGGCGGTGGTCATTCGCGATCTGCTGGTCAAATAGAGCCGCCCGCCGTCGGCATCGTGCAGCAAATCAAGAGCGGACGATCGCGGCAGCATCGATCATAAAGTCGCTGACGTGCCCTCTGATCTTCGCCGGCCTCGCTGTCGTGCAACGCCGTGCTACTCCTCCTGGAATGCCTCCTCCCGCCGCCGGCGCAACCCAGACATCATCATGGTGCCGAGCAGCGCGACGGAGGCGAGCAGGAAGCCGAGGCTGATCGGGCGCGTCACGAATACGCTGAGGTCGCCATCCGACAGCGTCAGGGCGCGGCGGAAATTCTCTTCCAGCAGAGGCGCCAGCACCAGGCCGAGCAGCATCGGCGTCGGCTCGCATTCGAGCTTGCGCATGACGTAGCCGATGACCCCGAACACCACCATGATCAGCACATCCTCGACGCTGTTGTCGACGGTATAGGTGCCGATACAACACAGAACGAGAATGGTCGGAAACAGGAAGCGATAGGGGATGCTCAGCAGGCGCACCCAGATGCCGATCAACGGCAGGTTCAGGATCACGAGAATGATGTTGCCGACCAGCATGCTCATGACCATGCCCCAGAACAGTCCGGGCTGCTTGGAGATGATCTCCGGCCCCGGCGTGAGGCCGTGGATCATCATGGCGCCGATCATCAGGGCCATGATCGCGTTGGGCGGAATGCCGAGGCTGAGCATGGGAATGAAGCAGGTCTGCGCCGCGGCATTGTTGGCGGCTTCCGGCGAGGCCACACCCTCCAGCCGGCCTTTCCCGAACTCTTCGGGATGTTTCGACAGCCGCTTTTCGAGGCTGTAGGCGGCGAATGCGCTGATGGTGGGCCCGCCTCCCGGCAGGATGCCGAACGCCGCGCCGAGCCCGGTGCCGCGCAGGATCGCCGGAAACACCTGCTTGATCTCCGCCCAGGACGGCAGCAGCCGGCCGACCGGCACGGCATGCCCGCTCTTTTCGGCGACGTTCTCGAGGTTATAGGCAATTTCCGCGAGTCCAAAGAGGCCCATGGCAATGGGCACGAAGCCGAGACCGTCGGCGATCGAGTGGAATCCCATCGTCAGGCGAAATTCACCGGTCGTGATGTCGGTACCGACCAAGCCGAGCAATGCGCCGAATGTGATCGCGGCGAGCGCCTTGAGGATCGACCCGCTGGCGAGAACCACGGCCGCCACCAGCCCCAGCACCATGACCGAGACATAATCGGCCGACTGGAACAGCAGGGCGATGGACGCCAGGAACGGCGCGCCGTATCCGATCGCAATGGTCGACAGAATGCCCGCGACTACCGAGCCATAGGCCGCCATGGCGAGCGCGATGCCCGCGCGGCCCTTTTGCGCCAGCGCGTGCCCGTCCAGCACCGTAACCAGCGAGGAGGTTTCGCCGGGCAGCCGTACCAGGATCGCGGTGGTCGAGCCTCCATACTGCGAGCCATAGAACACGCCGGCGAGCATGATCAGCGCGCCGGTCGGCTCGAGCTTGAAGGTGACCGGGATCAGCATCGCCATCGTCGGCAACGGGCCGATGCCGGGCAGGACCCCGATCAGCGTGCCGAGCAGGCAGCCGACGAAACACAGTGCCAGATTTTCCCAGGACAGCGCGACGCTGAAGCCGAGCGCGATATTCGCAATCAAATCCATCGTCGGCTCATGGCTTCCCAGTCAGGCCAGATCGGGATCGGCACGCCGATTCCCCAGATGAAGAGAGCGATCGAGACGAGAATCAAGGCGCCGGTCAGCGCCACGAGCGGCAGGGGGCGGGGCCGCTCGCCCGCCATGACGCCGATCAGCACCGCGGCGGTGATCGCGGCAATGATGCCGCCCTTTTCGAGCAGTGCGGCGAAGACGAGCCCGGCGAGCGAAACAGAGAAGATCGGCCGCAGCCGCCCGCGCTCGGGCGGCAAAGCGTCCCCGGACCAGAGCGCGACGACGAGAATGGCCGTTCCGAGCAGCAGCAGAATGCTGCTGACGATGCGCGGAAAATAGCCGGGCCCCATGGCCGCCGACGTGCCGCCCTCAAGATCAGCCGCGGCAATGAAGCCCCACGCCGCGAATGCAATGAACATCAGGCCCGCGAGAGCATCCCGGCTGAGCAGACGCTTCATTGGACGGCACCCTCGCATGAACGGCCATGTCCGGCCGGATCCCACGATTCGACAGAGCAAGATTCGGGCCCACGCGGCCCGATGATGCGGATGTCGTCCCGCGTAAGCGCACCCAGGCTGCTCCACCCGCCGATCGCCATCGCGCTGTCGATCTCGGCGGTGAGAATCTCCAACGCGCGCTCCACCCCGCGCGCGCCGCCTGCCGCAAGTCCCCAGAGGTGCGACCGGCCGACCGCGACTGCGCTCGCTCCCAACGCCACGGCCTTGAGGACGTCGGTGCCGCGCCGGATGCCGCCGTCGAGCAGGACCGGAACGCGCCCCTCCACGGCATCGACGATGGCGGGCAGCGTGTCGATCGTCGCCAGCGTGTGGTCGAGTTGGCGACCGCCGTGATTGGAGACGATGATCCCGTCACAGCCATAGGTCAGCAGACGCTTTGCATCGGACGGACGCAGCACGCCCTTGATGATGAACGGCCCCTTCCAGATCGATCGCAGCCATTCGATGTCCTGCCACTGCACCGCCGGATCGATCAGAGACGAAATATACCGGGCCATGTCGACGATATTGCCGCCGCCGTGGCCGACGAAATTGCGGAAGGTGATCCGAGGGCTGCGCGCCATCCGCAGCCACCATCCCGGATGCAGACACGCGTCCAGGGCATTGCGGGGCGTGATCCGCGGATTGATCGTGAAACCGTTGCGGATGTCACGTTCGCGCAAGCCGAGGATCGGACAGTCGATGGTGAGGCACAGTGCCTCGTAGCCGGCGGCGGCCGCACGCGCAGCGAATTCGGCGGTGATCCCGCGGTCGCGGTAGAGAAAGAGCTGCAGCCATTTCGGCCCGGTCGCCGCCTCGGCAACCTCCTCGATCGACAGCGTCGCGCCGGCGCTGACCATCATCACCGTGCCGGCTGCGGCACAAGCGCGCGCCACCTCCGCCTCGCCGCGTGGCCACAGCAGGCCGGAGGATCCCGTCGGCGCGACAAAGACTGGCGAGGGGAATGTCTTGCCGAACAGGCTGACGGACTGATCGCGCCGGCTCACGTCATTGAGCGCCCGTCCCACCAGGGCGTAACCCTGAAAACGCCGGTAATTCGCGTTCAGCGTGGCCTCGTCTCCGGAGCCGCCGTCGACGAAGTCGAACAGCATCTTCGGGAGCTGCGCGCGAGCCTGCCTTTTCAGATCGTCGATGGAGACGGCACGGGCAAGTCGGTTCATCTTTTCGTCAGCTTGGCTGCCACGCAAGCTCGGTTTCCAGGCAGGCAGGCGAGCTTGCGTCCCCTCCATCCCTGTGATCACATATCAAATATAGCGGGAGAAGCAGGCGGGCGTCTATGGCATGTCCTGCCTGCCGATAACCTGCAAGCCGAATTGCCGGGTCCAGTGATCGCCCCATCCGGGGCCACCGACAGAGGACGTCATGAAACGGTTGATTCATCTGCTCTTCGCATTCTGTGTTGCCCTCACCTTCGCGGCGCCCGCACAGGCGCAAACCTTTCCCTCGAAGCCCGTCAGCCTGATCGTTCCCTGGCCTCCGGGCGGCGGCAGCGACATTCTCATGCGCCTGATCGCGGAATCGATGTCGAAGACGCTCGGCCAGCCGGTCGTCGTCGTGAACAAGCCCGGCGCCGGCGGCCAGATCGGTCTGCGCGAGGCCGCAGAAGCCGCACCCGATGGCTACACGATCAGCCACATCGCGACCGGCTTCTTTGCGCAGCAATACAACACCGCCAATGCGGTCACGGTGGACGACTTCACGTTCATCACCTGGGTCGGCGTCGATGCGTCGGCCTTAACCGTCAATGCCAAGACCGGCTGGAACAGCCTCTCCGACTTCGTTGCCGCTGCAAAGGCCAAGCCCGGCTCGATCCGTAACGGCAACGACCAGCCTGGCGGCACCTCCTATCTGGGCGCGGCGCTGATCGAGCGCGCGTTCGATATCAAGCTCAACCGTATTCCCTATGCGGGCGACGCGCCCAATGTGCAGGCTCTGCTCAGCGGCGAGGTGCAGTCCAGCACGGCGGCGCTGACCAACATGATTGACCATCACAAGGCGGGAACGGTGCGGGTGCTGGCGATCTCCGGCGACGCGCGGGATCCGAAGCTGCCGGACGTGCCGACCTTCAAGGAGCTCGGCAAGGACATTCCGGGCGGTACGATGCGCGCGCTGGTAGGGCCGAAGAACATTCCTGCCGACCGTCTCGCCATTCTCGAAAAGGCGGCGGTGGCGGCGCTCAACGACCCCAAGCTGCGCGAGCGGGCCGCAACCTTGAGCTTCGGCATCTCGCCGGCGGGCAGCGAGCAGGCCACCAAGATGGTGCGCGATCTCGACGCCACGCTTTATCCGATCCTGCTCGAATCCGGCATGGTCAAGTTCCGCCAGAAGTGACCGGCCGGCAGTCAAACACGATGCGGCGTGCCCTTGCGGGCACGCCGCTCCTGTCCCTGCGGGCCGCTTCGCGGCCGGGTCTTTCCTGGCACCCGGCCTCGGATGGCAGGTCGATATGAATAAGATCGAACGCTATCGCGTCGGAGCGTGACGCGCGGCAACCGTTGCAGGGAATCGAGAATATGCGCGAAGAGATCGTCGACCGCGTCAAGGCGCTGGCGCAACGTCAAAATCTGGACGCCGTCGTGGTGCTGTCGCCGGAGAATTACGCGTATGTGACGGGCCTGGTGGTGCCCTCGCATCCGCTGATGCGCTGGCGTCACGCAGCCGTCGCCATCAAGGCCGATGGAACGCGAGCGCTGCTGTCGGTCGATATGGAAGCTTCGACGGTCCGCAAGCGCTTTCCGAACGAGACCATCAAGATCTGGAAGGAATTCTCCTACGACGCCATGGACCGGCTGGCCGACCTGCTGGCCGAGATCGGAGTAGCAGAGGGCCGCATCGGCATCGAGATGGATTTCGTCCCGGGGGGCGATCTGGCGAAACTGCGTGCGCGGCTGCCGAAGGCGTCGTGGACCGCGGTCGAAGCCGACCTGGCGCGCGCGCGGCAGATCAAGACGCCGGCTGAGATCGACCTGCTGCGCCGGCTGTCGGTGATCGCCGACAAGGCGATCAAGACCGCCTATGACGCGATGGCGCCCGGCAAGAGCGAGTTCGATCTCGCCAATGTCCTGACGGGCGCGCTGTACACCGAGGGCGCCGAATATTTCAAGATGCTCATCATCGCCACCGGCGAGCGCAGCGTCTTCCCCAATGTCGGCCCCACCAGCCGCGTGCTGCAGGAACACGACATCTGCCGCGTCGAGGTGTTCCCCATCATCGCCGGATATCATGCCGGCGTCTGCCGCACGGCGCAGGTCGGCACGGCGCCGGCGCATGCGGAGGAGATCTGGGCCAAGCTCGTCGAATGCAAATACATGCTGCTGGACCTCATCAAGCCCGGCGCGATCTGCAGCGAGATCTACAGCGTCTATTGCAAGAAGCTCGAAGCGCTGAACCTGCCGCTGATCTCGTTCGTCGGCCACGGCATCGGACTGCACCTGCATGAGGACCCCTATCTCGGCGCCATATGCGACCAGCCGCTCGAGGCGGGAATGGTGCTCGGCATCGAGCCGCTGATCTACGAGACGGGATACGGTTTCGGCATGCAGAACAAGGACATGGTGCTGGTTACGGATAAAGGATGCGAGTTGCTGTCGGACTTCACCAACACCGATCGTCTGATCCGGATCGGCTAGCCGGAGGATGGAGCGGTGCGGATAAAGCGCGTAGCGATCCTCGGCGCCGGGCACGACAGCGTCGGCGGCCGGAGGACAGATCTTCCGCTCGAGGTTATGAGGCTTGCCGGAATTGCGCGGAAGAATCTGCTGTCGCGCATCAATGATGGACTTTAGAGGACGGTTCTCATGGCTCTTCCAAAGATCGGCGTCAGCTTCGACGGGTTCCTGCCGTTCCGCGAATCGCTCGATATCGCCAGAGCGGCGGTGAGCGCCGGCGCGAGCAGCCTCTGGATGGCCGAGCATCTCGGCTATCGCGAATCGATGACTTCGTGCATGGCGTTCGCGCTGAGCTTTCCGGGCGTCAAAGTGGTGCCCACCGCCATCAGCCCGTATCTGCGGCATCCGACCCCGACCGCAATGGCGCTGGCGACCCTTGCCGAGGCGAGCCCCGGCAACATCGCGCTTGCCATCGGCGTCGGCAATCCGCTGTTTCTCGGCGAGTCCGGCCTCAAGATCGAGAAGCCGGTGCGGGCCATCCGGGAGACGGCCGAGATGCTGCGCGCGCTGTGGGAAGGCAAGCCGGTAAATTCCGCCGGCCTGCTCCACCAGCTCAAGGGCGCCTGCCTCGCGTTCACGCCGCCGTCGCCGATCCCGATCTACGTGACGCCAATGAAGGAGCAGATGCTGCGCCTGTCCGGCCGCATTGCCGACGGCGTGGTTCTGTCCGCCGGGCTGTCGAGCGCGTTCGTCAAGCATTCCCTCTCCTTTGTCGACGAGGAACGCGGCAAGGCCGGCCGCGGCGGCCCGTTCGTCCGCGCCGCCTATGTCTATTTTCTGGCGACGACATCGCCGAAGGCGGGCTATCAGACGCTGCGGACGAAACTCGCCTTCCTCATGCGCAACCGCTATATAGATGACGGCTTGGCCTATTCCGGCCTTCAGATCGATCAGGCCGCGATCATCGACGCGATCTCCCGGCGCGATTTCGACCAGGCAGCGCGCCTGGTGCCGGAAGAGGCGGTGGAGGAGTTCGCGATCACCGGCACCGCCAAGCAGTGCTGCGATGCGATTGCGCGGTTCCAGGCCGCCGGACTGGACGAGGTCGTGCTGATCATGACCGGCGAAGAGACGGATCGGCAGACCGGCTATCAGGTGATCCGCGAAATGACCGGCCAGCACTGATGAAGATGGACGCTGCATCGTCCGGACCGGCTCCGCTCCACCGGCTGGAGCCGCTGTCGCGCGAGACGCTGCAGACCAAGGTCTATACCGAACTGCGCCGCGCGATCATGGGCGGCACATTCGTCCCGGGCGAGACCGTGACGCTGCGCCGTCTGGCGGAGATTTTCGGAACCAGCATCATGCCGGTGCGGGACGCGGTCACGCGGCTGATCGGCGAGCGCGCGCTGATCATGATGCCGAACCGCACCGTCATCGTCCCGCAGATGACGCGGCGGCGGTTTGAAGACCTGGCCAAGGCCCGCGCCCTGCTCGAGCAGCAGGTGGCGCGGATGGCGGCAGCGCGGATGACCGACAAGCAGCTTGCGGGCGCGATCCGGCAGAACGACCGGATCATCGCCGCCCTCAAGAACCGCGACTGGCATGCCGCGCTGATGGCGAACCGCGATTTCCATTTCGAGATCTACGAGCACGTCGGTTCGGACGTGTTCTCCCATCTCATCGAGAGCCTGTGGCTGCAGGTCGGACCGTTCCTGGTATTTTCCATGAAGGAGCCGGCGGTGCGCTGGACGACGGAGCATCATCTCGAGGTGATCGCGGCACTGAAGGCGCGCAATGCCGGCGCCGCCGCCAAGGCAATCGCAGCCGACATCAACGAGACCGCCCGGCACCTGCTCAAGACCGGCGCCTTCCTGGACTGAGCTCTGCGCCGGTCGCGGCGGTCCGTTCGATGCACTATTTACGTATGCAGAGATGTGGCGGCACCTGTTGAAGACCGCGTGACCCGCACCGGAATGGATTTGGCAGCCGGAACCTTGCTCTTCTCGGCATGATGCCAGAGCGGGAGCAGAGGATTGCATTCGGGGTAATAGCCGGCGATGCATCCTTCCGGAATGTCGTAGGCCACCACCCGGAATCCGGCCACTTCGCGTGCAACGCCGTCGTCCACCGCGGTGTGGAGCGCGACGATATCGCCCTCCTGCAAGGAGAACCGGTCGATATCGTTACGATGCATGAGGACGACCCAGCGGGAGCCGTAAATGCCGCGCAGGCGATCGTCGTAATTGTAGACGGTGGTGTTGAACTGGCCGTTGCTGCGCAACGTGATGAGCTGCACCACGTCCCGCTGCTCTGGAGACACCGCAATGTCTGTCACCAGCGAACTCGGGACGATGAAGTTGGCCTTGCCGGTCTTAGTCTTCCATTGCCGGTGCCGGGCGCCCAGCGGCCGATGGAAGCCGCCGGGCTGCCACAGCCTCTTGTTGAAGTCGTGGAAGATGTCCGGATAGCTCTCCGCGATCGCGTCGCGGATCCGGCCGTAATCGGCAACCCAATCGTCCCACGGCACGGTCGAGTGTCCCGGCACCGTGGCTTTCGCGATGCCGGCAATGATCGCCGGTTCGGACAACAACGCCGGGCTCGCCGGCTCGGTCTGCCCGAGCGAGCCGTGCATGCAGCCGGTGCTGTCTTCCATGGATACGGCCTGGACACCGGTCTGCTGACGGTCGATCTCGATCCGGCTCAGGCACGGCAGGATGTAGGAAACCTCGCCGTGAACCAGAGCCGTACGGTTGAGCTTGGTGAGGACCTGCACCGTCAAACGCAATTTGCGCCATGCCGGCACGATACGGTGATGATCGGGGACGGAGCGCACCAGGTTGCCGCCCAGCAGCATCACCGCGCGCACGCGGCCGTCCAGGAATCCCTCGCAGGCTTCCACCGTGTTGAGGCCCTTCTCTTTCGGCACCTGAAAGCCGAACTGTCGTTCGAGCTTGTCGATCGGCAGCTGCTCCGGCTTCTCGGTAATGCCGACGGTGCGCTGGCCCTGGACATTGGAATGGCCGCGGACCGGGCAGATGCCGGCGCCGGGCCGTCCGATATTGCCACGCAGCAGCGCGAGGTTGACGATCATCTGGACGGTCTCGACGCCTTTCTTGTGCTGCGTCAGGCCCATGCCGTAGATGAACATGACAGCGTTGGAATGCACGTAGACGGTGGCCGCCGCTTCCAGGGCGCCGCGCGTCAATCCCGAGCGCTGCTCGATGGTCGACCATTCGCAGGCTCTGACCGCAGACGCGAACGCCTCGAAACCATGGGTATGCTCGTTGATGAAGGCGTGATCGAGAACGGCGGCTCCGCCCGCCTCCATCTCGAACATGGCCTTGGCCATGCCCATCATCGCCGCGGTATCGCCGCCCGTCTTCACCTGATGATACTGCGAGGTGATCCGGGTCGTGGCCCCGCTCAGCATCTCGCCGGGCGATTGCGGATTGGCGAACTCCTGCAGCCCTCGCTCGCGCAGCGGATTGAAAGTGACGATCGGGACGCCGCGTCGGGAGGCATCCTGCAACGGGTGCAGCATGCGCGGACTCGAGGTGCCGACGTTCTGGCCGAAGAAGAAGATGCAATCGGTCTTCTCGAAGTCATCGAGCGTACAGGTACCGACCGGCACGCCGATGCTTTCGGGCAGCGCCACCGACGTGCTCTCGTGGCACATGTTGGAGCTGTCCGGCAGGTTGTTGTTGCCATAGATGCGGGCCAGCAGCCCGTACATATAGGAGGCTTCGAGCGAGGCCCGCCCGGAGGTGTAGAAGACCACGCTTTTGGGATCGAGCGCCCGAAGTTCGCGACCGATCTCCGCAAAGGCATCCTCCCAGCGGACCTCGACATATTTGTCGCTCGCGGCATCCCAGCGCAACGGATGGGTGAGACGGCCCGCGCTTTCGAGATGATGATCGTCCCAGGCCTCGAGCTCCGTCACCGTGTGCTCCTGGAAGAACTTGGGAGTCACGCGCTTGCTGGTGATGTCCCATGTCGTGGCTTTGGCGCCGTTCTCGCAGAACTCGAACACCCTGGGATCCGCGGGCTTGGCCCAGGCGCAGCTGACGCACATGAAGCCCTTCGTCTTGTTCTGCTTCAGCAGGACCCGGCTGCCTTTCAGCGGCACATGCTCGTGGCTCAGGCTCTTCGCCAGCGATCGGACCGAGCCCCAGCCGCCGGCCGGCCCGTCATAAGCTTCGATCTTCAAGTCCGATCCAAACTTACGCGTCGTCGACATGAGACAATCCCTCTGGCATGGATGGCTTGGTGTAGAGGAGCTGCCCACCTTCGCGGGACAGGGAATAAAGCGCCAGCCCGGCGCTCTGCGCGGTCCGCACCGCATAGGCCGTGGGCGCCGAGACCGAGACCAGCGCGGCAAAGCCGGCCGCAATCGCCTTCTGCGCCATCTCGAACGAGCAGCGGCTCGTGATCAGGCAGAAGCCATCGGCGGCGGCGATCTTCTGGCGCAGCATTGCTCCGATCAGCTTGTCCAGGGCATTGTGCCGGCCGACATCCTCGCGGACCGCAACGATGTGGCCTCTCACGTCGACCCAGGCCGCGGCATGGGCCGCGCGCGTGCCGCGGCTGAGCGGCTGAAACTCGCGGAGCTGCCGGACCGCCTGCTCGATCGCGTCTCCCTTCAACGGCGCGGTTGCCGGGAGACGGCGACAGATCCGGCGGATGTCACTCAAATCCTCGACGCCGCACAGCCCGCAGCCGGTATAGCCCTGCAGCCGGCGAAGGCGCCGCGTCGCCAGAAAGCGGCGCAGGCTCGCCGGCGCAAGCTCAATGGCAGCGGTCAGCCCGTCCTCGTTCCGTCTGATGCGGAATGCGCGGATGTCCGATGCATCCTCGATCACGCCCTCGGTCAGGGAAAACCCCAGGACGAAATCGTCGAGATCGTCCGGCGTGGTCATCATCACGGCATGGGAAAAGCCGTTGTAGTGAAATGCGAATGGCACTTCCTCCGCGAGCGTCTGCGTCATCGGCTGTTCGCCGGTGGAGCCCAAACGGATCGCAGCGATTATGTCCGACACCGGACTTATGGTTGGCGAGAGGTGCGACATGATGTGACAGGTGGCCAATCCAAAGCGCGGAGTGATTGTTTCGGCCGGAACCGGGGGTTCATCGCCGCCGAGAGAACGTAATGTTGCGTGGAGGGGAACCGGCATGCGCATGCTGGCTTAATGAAGTTGGGCCAAGGAACTCGCGCGTCATGCGGTGCGCCGTCTACCTGCTGTCGCTGGCTGCCGCCGTGGCGGGCTGTCAGCGCGAGGAACGTCAATTGCGTCTCGACCCGCCGCTTGCGGCCGCTCTGGACGAGATTGCCCTGATGCCCAACGGAATTAGCGGTGCTCCGCCGCAGGCCTATTTCGCCCTTGGCAGGCCTTATGAGACGAACGCCTACAATCTGAGCCAGGGGAAGCGTCTCTATACGTGGTTCGGATGCAAAGACTGCCATCGCGATGGCGAAGGCGGCGCCGGCCCGGCGTTCCTCGATGGCTGGTGGCTTTACGGGCCGGAGATGGTCTCGATCTTCGCATCCATTCGCGACGGCCGGCCGCATGACATGCCGGCCTTCCGCGACAAGATGACGACCGAGCAAATCTGGCAGCTCGCCGGCTATATCCAGACGATCGGCGCCTATTCCGCCAAGACGGCGGCGCCGGCGCGTGACGATGCCAAGCAGACGCGGCCGGCCGAGAACCGCGCGCCCGCCGCTATCCTGTTCGATCCAGGCCCGGCACCGCTGCATCCGGATCAGGGCCCGCATCCATGATCGCGCGGCTGCGATGCATTGCAATGGCGATGCCGCTGCTGCTGTCGGGCTGCTCGGGGTGGCAGTCGGTGCTCGACGCGCAAGGCGGGCCGGCGCAGCGGCTCGAACAGCTCATCCTCTGGATCGTCGTGGTGTGCGCGGCCGTATGGCTCATTGTCGTTGCCGTCCTGGCAGGTGCGCTGCTGCGCCGGCGCGCGCCAAGCGGCGACCCGCTGGCGCTGGACGCCCGCCGGGAACGCCGGATGATGATCGCTGTCGTCATCGGCATTGGCACGACGGTCGTGATCATCACCGCGTTCACCGTGGCGAGCTTCTTCGCCACGCGCTCGCTGACCGTCGCCTTGCCCACCGACCTGACGATCGAGGTGCGCGGCCTGCAATGGTGGTGGGATGTCGAATACCGCAACGAGGATCCGGCGCTCACTGTCAAGACGGCGAACGAAATCCACATCCCGGTCGGCCGCAATGTCCGCATCCGGCTCACCGGCGTCGATGTCATCCACTCGTTCTGGGTGCCGAGCCTCGCGGGCAAGCAGGACTTGATTCCCGGCCGCGCCAATGAACTGACGATCCGCGCCGAACGGCCGGGAGTCTATCGCGGGCAATGCGCCGAATTCTGCGGCGTTCAGCATGCCCGCATGGCCTTGCTCGTGATTGCGCAGGACGATGCCGATTTCGATCGCTGGCTGCGCGCGCAAGGCGCTGCCGCGGCCGAACGCCCGGACGACGCCGAGATCGCACGAGGTCGGCAGCTCTTTCTGTCGAAGCCATGCGCGGCCTGCCATGCTGTTCGCGGCACCCCTGCGGCGGGCGCCACCGGACCCGATCTCACCCACGTCGCAAGCCGGAGATTCATCGGCGCCGGGCTGCTGCCGAATACACGCGGCTCGCTCGCCGCCTGGATCGCCGATCCGCAAACGCTCAAGCCGGGCAACAATATGCCGCTGGTGCCGCTCGAACCGGAGGAATTGCGCGCGGTCTCCGCCTATCTGGCCAGCCTGCAATGAGCGGGAAGCGGGATTCGCGACCGGCTTCGCACGACACCGATGTCGATGCGGTCCGGCTCGACGCCGAGCTTGCGCGGACCTGGGGCACGCCGGGCGGGCTGTGGGGAATGCTGACGACGGTCGATCACAAGATCATCGGCCGACGCTACATCGCCACGGCTTTCGTGTTCCTGGCGCTGGGCGGCATCCTCGCCGTGCTGATGCGGCTGCAGCTTGCCACTGCCGAAGGCCGCGTGCTCGGGCCCGACCGCTACAACCAGGTCTTCACGATCCACGGCTCGACGATGATGTTCCTGTTCGCGGTGCCGGTGATGCAGGCGATGGCGATCTACCTGGTGCCGCTGATGGTCGGCACCCGCAATATCGCCTTTCCGCGTCTCAATGCCTTTTCCTATTGGATTTATCTCGCCGGCGGCGCGCTGCTCTGGATCTCGTTTGCGCTCGACATGGGGCCGGACCTCGGCTGGTTCGCCTATGCGCCGCTGTCCGGGCCGCAATACGGCGCCGGCAAGCGCGCCGATATCTGGGCGCAGATGATCACGTTCACCGAGATCGCGGCGCTGGCGGTCGCCGCGGCGACCGTCGTCACGGTGTTCAAGCAGCGCGCGCCCGGCATGTCGCTCGACCGCATCCCGCTGCTGGTGTGGTCGATGCTGGTCACATCGTTCCTGGTGATCGTGGCCATGCCGGCCGTGGTGCTCGTGACTAGCTCGCTGATCCTCGACCGGCTGGTCGGCACGCATTTCTTCAATCCGGCCGAAGGCGGCGACGTGCTGCTGTTCCAGCACCTGTTCTGGTTCTTCGGCCACCCCGAGGTCTACATCATCTTCCTGCCGGCGGCCGGGATGGTTTCGACGATCGTCGAGACCTTCTCGCGGCGGCCGGTCTTCGGCTATCTGCCGCTGGTCATGGCGCTGATCGCGACCGGCATCCTGTCGTTCGGGCTATGGGTCCACCACATGTTCGTCACGGGCCTGCCGCGGCTCGGCGAGAGTTTCTTCACCGCCTCCAGCATGGCGATCGCCATTCCCGCCGGCGTGCAGATTTTCTGCTGGCTGGCCACGCTGTGGGGCGGACGCCCGCGGTTCGCGACGCCGCTGCTGTTCGTGATCGGTTTCATCGTCACCTTCGTGATCGGCGGCCTGACCGGCGTCATGGTCGCCTCGGTGCCGTTCGACACCCAGGTCCATGACACCTATTTCGTCGTCGCGCATTTCCATTACGTGCTGGTCGGCGGCGCCGTCTTTCCCTTGCTGGGCGCGATCGTCTACTGGTTCCCGAAGATCACCGGCCGGATGATGAGCGAACGCTTGGGTCGCTGGTCGTTCTGGCTGATCTTCATCGGCTTCAACCTGACCTTCTTCCCGATGCACATCCTCGGCTTCCAGGGGATGCCGCGACGCATCTACACCTATCAGCCCGACCTGCCCTGGCAGGGGCTGAACATGTTCGTCAGCCTCAGCGCCGCGATCCTGGTCGCAGGCTTCCTGCTGTTCTTTTTCGATGCCCTTCGCAGCCTGCGTTCCGGCGCCACGGCCGATGCCGATCCCTGGGGCGCCCCGACGCTGGAATGGGCGACGGCGTCGCCGCCGCCCGCCTACAACTTCGCACGCATTCCCGTCGTCAGCGGCTCCAACCCGCTCTGGGAACGGCCCGATGCCCTCCCCGTCGCGACCGGTCTGCGGACCGACCGCCGCGAACTGATCGTCAGTTCGGTGGCGGAGGGCAGACCGGAGGCACGGGAATCCTCACCGCGCAATTCGATCTGGCCGTTCCTCGCGGCGATCGCAACGACCGTCATGCTGGTGGGGTCGATCTTCACCCCGTGGGCCGTGGTGTGGGGTGCCATTCCCATCGGCATCACCCTGGTCGGCTGGTTCTGGCCCGGGGGTACGCCGGAGGACGAATCATGAAAGAGCGCGTCGTCTCCGACCTGTCGGGGCTGCCACTGCATGGATCGGGCGTCACAAGCCTGACGTGGTGGGGCACGCTGGCTTTCATTCTGATCGAGGGCACCGGCTTCGCGCTGGCGATCGCCGTCTATCTCTATCTGTACAGCCTCCCGGCCCGATGGCCGCTCGCCGCGGCACCGCCCGATCTCGGGCCGGCAACCCTCATGACGATCGTGCTGCTCGCCAGCATCGTTCCCAACATGCTGGTGTCGCGCTGGGCTGCACGCCGGCAGCTCGCGAAGGTCCGACTGGGCATGGTGGTCATGACGCTCGTCGGGCTGCTGCCTTTGTTCATTCGCGCCTTCGAATTTTCCGCGCTGAACGTCAGGTGGGACAGCAATGCTTACGGTTCGATCGTCTGGACGCTGCTCGGACTGCATACCGTCCATCTTGTCACCGATTTCGCGGACAGCATCGTTCTCATGGTGCTGATGTTCACGCGCCACGCCGACAATCCGCGCCGCTACGGCGACGTGCAGGACAATGCCCTGTACTGGAACTTTGTGGTGCTGGCCTGGCTTCCTATCTACGGCTGCATCTATTGGATTCCGCGGATATGAGCCTCCGTCATGTCCTCACGATCATGTCGCTCTGGGTGGGGCTCGCCGCCGCTCCCGTGGGCTGGGCGGTGGCCATGCAGCTCGGTCAGATTCTCCCTTACGTCGATTGCGCCGAGCAAATCCGCAGCTCGGCGGCCGTCGCGGCGGCCGCGACGGTCATCGCGGTCCTGAGCGGCGGCGCCTCGTGGTGGTCCGTCCATCGCGGCCGGCTTGCCGTGGCTGCCAAGCCCTCCACCCTGCGCTTCGTCGGATTGCTTGGTGCGATGACGTCGTTCGTCTTCGCCTTCGCGCTGGCCTTGCAAACCGTGGCATCCATGGTGTTGAGCGGATGCGAACGCTAGCAGCCATCACGGCATGCGTCGTGCTCGGCGCGAATGCCGCATTCGCCCATGGCGCGGGCGCCGACGAGCCGTCTATGGCCTGGACGTTCGATCCGTGGATCGTCTTGCCGCTCGCTGTCGCCGGCGCGGCCTATGCCGGCGGCGCGGTCCGCTTGTGGCATCGCGCGGGCTTCGGCCGGGTCCGGCTCTGGCACGGCATGGCCTATGCCGCGGGCTGGCTCAGCCTCGTCGCGGCGCTGGTCTCGCCGCTGCACTGGCTCGGCGAGCGGCTGTTCACAGCCCATATGATCGAGCACGAGATCGTCATGGCTGTCGCCGCACCGCTTCTCGTCTTGGCACGACCGCTCGGCCCGATGCTGTGGGCCCTGCCGTTGGCGGCGCGGCGGCGGATCGGCAGGCTCGTTCGGCAGCCATGGCTGCAGACGGTTTGGCGCAGCCTCAGCAGTGGACGCAACGCCACCTTGCTGCATGGCATGGCCATCTGGGCCTGGCACGCGCCGGCCCTGTTCGATGCCGCCGTGACCGATGTGGCGATGCATCGGCTGCAGCATCTCAGCTTCTTCCTCACCGGCGTGCTGTTCTGGTGGTCGGTGATCCGGCGAAGCGATCCTGGCGCGGCGGCGTGGCATCTGTTCGTCACCATGCTGCACACCAGCGCGCTCGGCGCCCTGATGGCACTGGCACCGCGGGTGCTCTATGGCGAGCAGACCTTGCACTCCGCCGAATGGGGCCTGTCTCCGCTTGCCGATCAGCAGCTTGCCGGGGTGGTCATGTGGGTCCCGGCGGGGACGGTCTATGCCGGTGCGGCTCTGGCCCTGACGGCGCTGTGGATTCATCAGTCCGGAAAATCTCCGGTTCAGACCGATGCTCGCCCGACGCCATAACTGGATCGCCGCCGGCGTCGGCCTCGCTGTCGTGGTCGCCGCGGCATCGGCGGTGCCCGGATGGATGGCGGCGCGCCAGCGCGACGATGTCGCACGCGCCATCACCGGCGGCGATTCGTCGCGTGCTCCTGAGCTGATCCGTCGCTACGGCTGTGGAGGATGTCACACAATCCCCGGCATTCCCGGCGGCGACGGCCAGGTCGGCGGTCCGCTCTCCGATCTCAGGAAACGCGTCTATGTCGCCGGCGTGACCGGCAACTCTGCCGACAATCTCGTCGCCTGGATCGTCGATCCGCCCAGATTTTCTCCGCGCACGGCGATGCCGGCCACGGGGATTTCCGAACGGGAGGCCCGAGACGTCGCGGCCTATCTCTATGCGCGGTGAAGCTAAGGCTTTTGCGTAGGCCGCGGCGGCAGTGACTTGATATAGACCGCGATGGCGAGACGGTCCTGCTCGGGAAGCATCGCGGTATTGGTCACGACATCGGTCATCGAGGAACCGACCCGGCCATGGTCGGGCGTGTCCCCGCTCGACAGCATGCGCACGATGTCGGCAGCGGACCAGCGCCCGATCCGCGCTGGCGTGATGTTCGGGATATAGCCGACGCCCTCCGGATCGACCGCGCCGGCATAGCGCGTGCCGGGCTTGATCGCGCCCAACAGGTTGCGCGTCGAGTGGCATTCGGCGCAATGCGCCACGGCCTCGACCAGATAGCGGCCGCGATTCCACAATGCATCGCGCGTCGCGTCGGGGACGATCGGACGCTGGTCGAAAAACAGCAGCTTCCACAAGCCGACCATCCGCCGGATACGGAACGGCGGACTCAATTCGTGCGGCGGCGTCCGTCCCTGCACCGCCGGCAGGGTTCGCAGATAGGCCATCAGGTCGGATACATCCGCCGGCCGCATCTGCGCGAAGCTCGGATAGGGAAACGACGGATAATAGTGCGTGCCGGCGGGAGACACCCCGCTGAGCAGTGCATTGGCGAGGTCGGTCGCGGTCCAGGCGCCGATCCCGTCCACCGGATCCGGCGAAATGTTGGGGACCCGGAATGTGCCGTAAGGCGAGGCGAGCGCCAGTCCGCCGCCGAGACGCAGCCGGTCCGGCTGTCCCGGCGAGGCGTGGCAGGACGCGCAGTCGCCCGCGGCGAAGATCAATCGACCCCGCTCGACGTCACCGGTGTCGGCCACTCCCTTGCCCGACGCAGGGAACGCCGGACGCGGCGCGCTGAGAAGCCAGACCGCGCCGGCTCCAAGCGCCAGCACGCCGAAGCCGCCAGCAGCGATCCAGCGCAGGGACGAGATCATGGGACAGCAACCCGGCGCCCGGATGCCGGTTCCACGGCAGCGCCATGTCGCCCGCTGTGGTCTGTCGGTTGTTCAAATGGGGAAAGCCATTATCTTGGCTTCATTCCCTCCGAGTCGACCCGCATGGCACGACGAACCGGCAGCGCCGATCTTCCCCTTCACGGTGGCCGCGTTCCGCGCTGGCTGGCGCAGCGCATGGCGACGCTCGGCGCGGTCATCTGCCAGGCCATCGTCCACCATTACGGCCGGGACGAGCTCCTGCGCCGCCTTGCCCATCCGTTCTGGTTCCAGTCGTTCGGTGCCGTCATGGGCATGGACTGGCACTCCTCCGGCATCACCACGAGCGTGATCGGCGCGCTGAAGCGCGGACTGGCGCCGCTGCAACGCGACCTCGGCCTGCATGTCTGCGGCGGGCGCGGCCAGCATTCGCGGCGGACGCCGCAGGAACTCACGGCGCTCGGCGAGCGCATCGGCGTCGATGCCGCGGCATTGACGCGCGCCAGCCGCCTGGTGGCCAAGGTCGACAGCGCCGCAGTGCAGGACGGCTTCGACCTCTACCTGCATGGGTTCTTCGTCACCGACGACGGCCGTTGGACCGTGGTGCAGCAAGGCATGAACGGCGACAAGCGTCAGGCACGCCGCTATCACTGGCACTCAGAGGACGTCACCGACTTCGTCGACGCGCCGCACAGCGCCGTTGACGGGCCGAACCAGGGCGAGATCATCAATCTCACCGACAGGCGCGCCCTCCCCTCGCGCGCGGCGCAGCTCGATCTTCTGGCGCAGCTCGGGCCGGACCGCATTGTCGCGCACTATGCCGCGCTCTCCGATCGACAATCCATGCAGCCGACACTACCGCATCTCGTCATGCCGGCGCATCACGACGTGCGCGCCGGCGACGTGTTCGTCCGCCGCCTGCACGGCACTCTGGCGGCCGCGGCGGAACGCGGGCCGGTCGATTTTCCGGAATTGTTGCTGACGCCGGGCGTGGGCGCCCGCACCGTGCAATCGCTGGCGATGGTCGCGGAGGTCGTGCACGGCGCGCCATGCCGGTTTCAGGACCCGGCGCGCTTTTCGCTCGCGCACGGCGGCAAGGACCGGCATCCCTATCCCGTGCCGATCAGGGTCTATGACGAGACCATCAGGGTTCTGAAATCCGCCGTCCAGAACGCGAAGCTCGGCCGCACGGAAGAGCTCGGCGCGCTGCAACGGCTCGACGACCAGGCCCGGCAACTGGAAAGAATCGCGAGCGGCCCCACGCTCGACGCCTTCATCGCCGGCGAGCGGTCGCTCTCGCCGTCGCTCGGCGGCCGCTCGGTGTTCGGATGGGAGCAGGACATCGCCGCGGCCCGCAAAGCCGATGCCGGCTGATCGAGCGGGCCGCGGCCGCTGCCGCCTGTGCTTATCCGGTCACTGGCTTCCCTGACCCACGGTCGGAGCCGGGCTGCCGGTTCCGAGACTTTCGGCCATCCGCAAATGCTCCTGCAGATGCGGGAGATACTTGCCGGCAAAGGCCTTGAGCGCGGCATTGTCGCCGCCATTGGCATACCGTTCGAACAGCGAGACCGCGTCCTTGTGGGCGGAAACCTGGTCGCTGTCATATTGCTTGTCGAAATCGGCGCCCTGCAGGCTTCGCAGCTTGTCGAGCTTGCTCTGGTGTGAGCTGTCGAGCGCCGTCGGCAGGCTGGCCTGGACCTTGCCGCTTTCCACGAGCGACTTGAGCTCCTTCGACGTCTCGGTGTGATCCGTGATCATGCGCTGGGCGAAGGTTTTGCTTTGCGCGTCGGCGCGCTCGGTCGCGAGCTTGCTCGATTCGATCTCGAACATGTCGCTGACGGCAGCCTGCGTTACAAAATCCGCGGTCGAAGGACTGGCGCCGACCATGGCATTGATCCCGGTTTTCTCGCCGATCGACTGCGCCATTGCCGGCGTCGCCAGCAATGCGCACGCCGCGCACGCCACAACAACTATCTTCATGATGATGAACCTTTCCCTGCTGCCGCCGCGGTGCGGCGACTCGCTGACCTAACTCGCCGGCCAGCACCGGCGTTCCCGGCCCGCCGGGGGGCCTTTAGGCCGGCCGTGCTTTTGCCGGATCGCCGGTGCCGGGCTCAGCCATCTTGCGATGCTGCTCGGCGAGGACCGAGGACGGCGTGATCAGGGCGATGGCAGATTGCAGCTTGTTCTGCCATCCGCTGACGACATCGCCTTCGCCCTTCATCATTGCGTCAAATCCGGTCCGTGCGACATCGGCCGGATCGTCCTTCTTGTCCTGACCGACCTTGGTATCGAGCATGTCGGCGCGCTCGAAGAAATCGGTCTCCGTGGCTCCCGGCATCAGGCAGGTCACGGTAACGCCGGTGTCCTTGAGCTCGGCGCGCAGCGCAAATGAGAAGGAATCGAGGAACGCCTTGGTCCCGTTGTAAACCGCCTGGTAGGTTCCCGGCATGAAGCCGGCAATCGATCCGGTGATGAGAATGCGGCCTTTGCTCCGTCGCACCATGTCGCGGCCGACCTTCTGGATCAGATAGACGGTTCCGGTGATGTTGGTGTCGATGACGTGCCGCACGTCGCGGAAATCCTGCTCGAGAAATCCGCGACCCAGCCCACGCCCGGCATTGGCGAGCAGCGCATCCACCGGCCGGCGGGCCAGGCTGTCGTAAAGCTTGTCGACGCCTTCCAGCGTCGCCAGATCGACCTGCAGGGCCTGGACGGAGCGTCCTTCGCGCTTGAAGACCTCCGCCGCATCGTGGATTTCAGGCTCGTCCGCGGCCACCAGCAGGTCGAAGCCGTTCTTCGCGCAAATCCTGGCAAGCTCGTATCCGATGCCCGAGGATGCGCCGGTCACGATCGCGAATTTCTGTCCTTTAGGCATGAGCCGATCCTTTCGCCATACCGGGCTTGAGCACCACCTTGATGCAGCCGTCCTGCTTGTCGCGGAACGTCTTGTAGAGTTCGGCGCCATCTTCGAGGCCGGCGACATGGGTGACCACGAATGACGGATCGATGTCGCCGTTCTCGATCCGCTCGAGCAGCCCGGGCAGGTAGCGCTGCACCGGAGTCTGCGCCATGCGGAAGGTCAGCCCGCGATTGATCGCCGAACCCATCGGGATCTTGTCGAGGAACCCGCCATAGACGCCGACCACGGACACCACGCCGAAGTTGCGGCAGCAGTGGATGGCCTGACGGAGGACATGGGGACGGTCGGTACCCATGAAGGTCGCGACCTTCACACGGTCGACCACGGAATCGAAGCTCGCCGTGGTTTCCGGCTCGGTGCCGACGGCGTCGATGCAGGCATCGGCGCCGCGGCCCTTGGTCATCTCCATGATCCGGTCGTAGACGTCCTCCTTCTTGAAATCGATGGTTTCAGCTCCTGCATCGCGGGCGAGCGCCAACCGCTCCGGCACGGTGTCGATCGCGATGACGCGCTCCGCGCCGAGCAGCATCGCGCTGCGGATCGCGAACTGGCCGACCGGCCCGCAGCCCCAGATCGCAACCGTCTCGCCGCCCTTCAGGTCGCAGAACTCGGCGGCCATGTAGCCGGTGGGGAAGATGTCCGATAGGAACAGCACCTGCTCGTCGCTCAATCCATCTGGAATCTTGAGCGGCCCGACATCCGCATAAGGAACCCGCAGATATTCCGCCTGTCCGCCGGCATAACCGCCGAGCAGGTGCGAGTAGCCGAACAGCCCGGCCGGCGAATTGCCCCACAGCTTGGCCGCCTTGTCATGGTCCGGGTTGCTGCGCTCGCAGGCCGAGAAATAGCCATGGCGGCAGAAGAAGCATTCGCCGCAGGAGATGGTGAAGGGAACGACGACGCGGTCGCCGACCTTGAGCTTGTTGTTCTCGGGGCCGACCTCGACGACCTCGCCCATGGTCTCGTGGCCCAGCACGTCGCCGCTTTTCATCTGAGGAATGACGCCGTCGAAGATGTGCAGGTCCGAGCCGCAGATGGCGCAGGCTGTCACCTTGATGATGGCGTCCCTCGGATGCTGGATCACCGGATCGGATACGTCCTCGCAGCGGATATCGTGCTTGCCGTGCCAGGCCAGAGCTTTCACCGGCGCCTCCTTTGGACATCGCCAAGGCTTTGGACGCCAAGGCTTGAATGCCAAGGCAATGCGCGGTGCTTTCGGGACGTTCCTTTCCTCAAACGCGAGGGGCAGCACGGAGCCGAGCCACGAGGACGACCGCGATCCGGCATGCTTCCGCTGTCGAAGACGACCGGCAGCAAGCGGTTGCTGAACAAATGGGCGAATGTCGGAAGGGCCGCTGATCGCGGCGGCATTACATATGCCAGCATGCCGACATGCGCCGGCCCGCGGCCTTTGTCGCGGAAGCCCGGTTTGTTAAACTGTAGACATGAAACAGCTTCGCCCTCCTTCCCTGACCGGGGCAACCCTTGCCGATCAGGCGTTCGAGTGGCTCGAAGCGGCCATCATCAAGGGCGATCTGGAAAGCGGCACCAAGCTCGACGAGGTGAACCTGGCCAAGTCCTTCGGCATCAGCCGGGGACCGGTGCGGGAAGCCATCAATCGGCTCGAAGGAAAGAAGCTGGTCGAGCGCATCCCTCACATCGGCGCGCGGGTCGCGGCTTTTTCAGAGGACGATCTGAAGGACATTCTCAATGTCCGGGCGGCGCTCGAAGGGATGGCCTGCCGGCTTGCGACGGAGCTCATTTCCGACGCAGAGCTCGACGACCTGCAACGGCTGCTCGATGATCATTCCAGCCAGGGAGCCCTAAAGGCTGGGGAAAGCTATTTCCAGCGGCCCGGCGATTACGACTTTCACTATCGCATCATCAAGGCGAGCGGAAATAGAAGGCTGATCGGGATGCTGCTCGACGAGCTGTATCATCTGCTCCGCATCTATCGATACCGCTCGAGCGCGAGAGCCGGCCGGCCACAAGAGGCTCTGCAGGAGCACCGCCGCATTGTCGAGGCCATGCGCGCCCGCGATCCGGACCGTGCCGAGCACTTGATGCGACAGCATCTGTCGCGCGCGCTAATGGGCTAGGCCGCGACTGACATTTATTTCCTGTTCTTCCTCCTCTTCGGGAGGAGGGCGATAGCTTGGTTTCGCGTCCTTCTGCGAATGGCCCAACCAATCCGATAATTTCCCGGAAGTCCGCTCCGGCCGGAGCACAGTGCAGCATGAATCGAGCTTTTGCATCGGTTCGTCCATTGACGGGATGAGGTAGCAGGTCTATCGTCAACTGTTGACAATAGCTGGAGGCGGCGCATGGCCCACCCGATCCGCTGCGTGATCATGCGCGGGGGCACGAGCAAGGCAGTCTTCCTCAAGGAATGCGACCTGCCGGCTGACGAAAGGGCGCGCAAGACGGCGGTCCTCGGAATCTTCGGATCGCCGGATCGCCGCCAGATCGACGGACTCGGCGGAGCCGATCCGCTGACCAGCAAGCTCGCCATCATCGGCCCGCCGCGTGACGATCCGCGCGCCGCCGGCACGCATCTCACCTACACCTTCGGCCAGGTTGAGATCGACGCGCCCGAGATCGATTTCCTGAGCCTGTGCGGCAACATCAGCGCCGCCGTCGGGGCATTCGCCATTTACGAGGGCATGGTATCGCCGAGCGGTCCGGTCACCACCGTCCGCGCCTTCAACACCAATCTCAATCGTGTCCTCACCATCGAGGTTCCGGTCGAGAATAACCGCCCGGTCGAGCGCGGCGATTTCGTCGTCCCCGGCGTGCCCGGATCGGGCGCCCGGATCCTGGTCGACTTCGCGGAAACCGCCGGCTCGGCGTGCGGCAATTTGCTGCCCACCGGAAATTCGATCGACCGGCTCGACGTCGAAGGCGTGGGGACGATCGAGGCCTCGCTGCTCGATATCGGCAACGCGCACGTGTTCATCCGCGCGCGGGATGTCGGCCTGCGCGGCACCGAGACCGCGGCGGAGATCGACGCCAATCGCGAGCTGCGCGACCGGCTGGAGCGCATCCGCGGTGCAGCCGCCCATCGCCTGCGCATGGTCCGGGACCCGGCGCGGTCGAAGCAGGACAGTCCTGCCACGCCGATCCTGGGCATGATCAGCCCGCCCGCCGACTACCACAACGAACTCGGAAAGAGCACCGTCAAGGCCGGCGAGGTCGATCTGGTATCGCGGCTGATGTTCATGCAGCAGATGCACAAGACCTACGCCGGCACGAGCACGGTGTGCACCGGCGTCGCCAGCCGCATCCCCGGCACCATCGTCCACGAAATGACGCGGCCGGAAAGCCTCGGCAATCTGGTCGTCCGGATCGGGCACCCCGCCGGTGTCATCAGCACCGAGACGCAGGTGGAGCTGAAGGGCAACGATTACGTCGTCCGGCGGGCAACGCTCGGCCGCACCGCGCGGCGCATCATGGAAGGCTACGTTTATCCCTCCCAGATTGCAGAGAGCAGCGAGCGTCATTGACGTCGCAAGCGCCGAGGGCGCGCGCCTGGCGCCCCTCGCCTCAATCCGCTGCCGCCGGCGGATGATCCGCTTCCAGAAGCGCCATGAATGACCGGATGCTGTCGAGCCCGTCCAGCGACAGGCCGGCCTCCCACGCCTGTTCGGCCCGTTGCCGCGAACACACCCGGCCGGCGCAGTCGAAGAACTTGCTGCGCAACACGCCGGGCGGCAGCGGGTTGTCCGAGGTGCATCCGAGCGGCTGCTCCACCTTGCCGGTCAGCGTCCGGCCGTCGCGCAGCCCGACCCGGACTTCCGCGCCGAAATAATTGTCCAGCGGAAATTGCGCGGCGGTATAGGGCGCGACGCGGATACGTCCCATGAGCTGTCGGACGGGCGGATCGCGAATGCTATCCTCGGCAAAATGTCCGAGAGTGACTGCGCGGCTCACCGCCGATCGTGCGAGGCAATACTGAAGGCTGAACTTGGCCTCGGCGCCCGAGCGCGGAGCCGGCCTGTCGGTGTGTTTCAGGCAGAATTCATGGATATAGCAATCGATATGGTCGATCTGCTCGGCCTCGATGGCCGATCGGTCCATGAGCATCAGCAGCGCGTCGATCGGCGGATGGGTGCTGCCGCAGCAGGGATACTGCTTGAACGCGATGCCCGGCGTGACGATGTCGAGCGGCCTGCCCCAGCTCTCCAAGATGACCGGAAGCTGATAGTTGCCAGGGCCATTGAAGGCCTGGAAATAGCCCTGCGCGTGCTCCAGCGCCTCCGGGTTGGCGGTGAAGCCGTCTCTCGCCAGCACTGCCGCGAGCAGGCCGCTGCGGGCGCAGTGCCCGACATGCAGCGGCTTCGTCATCGTGCCGAAATTCGCCTTGATCCCGCTCGCCAGCGACGCCGCGATCGCAAGCGCAATCGCCATCCGCTCGGCATCGAGCCCGAGCAGATGCGCGCACGCCGTCGCGGCTCCGAACACCCCCATCGTCGCGGTCGGGTGCCAGCCGCGCGCATATTGATAATAGTTGTCGCCGCGCGCGATCTTGCACTCCATCTCGAAGCCGGCCACGTAAGCGGCGATGAACTGGCGGCCGCTGCAATCCGCTTCACCGGCCAGCGCCAGCAAGGCCGGCACCAGCGGCGCGGACGGATGGCCGCCGAAGGTGTTGTTGCAGTCGTCGAAATCCAGCACATGCGCCGCCGTCCCATTGATGAGCGTGGCATCGAGCGCGGCGAGCCGCTTGCCGGTTCCGAGCACGAGCGACGATCCCGTCCCGCTGCCGATCGCGCGCGACAGCAGCCGGACCGCGGGTTCGGTGCTGCCCGCCAGCGTCACGCCCACGGTATCGAGGATGCCGAGCTTCGCCCAGCGTACAGCGTCCTCGGGCAGATTGCCGAACTCCAGCGCGCGCGCCCGCGCCGCCAGCTCCAGCGCCAGCGTCATGGGCGGCTCTCCGCCAGCTGCGCATCGCGGAAATTCCGACTTGCGAGCATCGTCAGCCTTGCTGCGGCTTTTCCCGGACATCCGACACGCCGAAGGCGCGGCCGATCTTCACCGTCCATTCCAGCAGCGCCATCAGCACCACGGCGAAGAATGTCAGCAGCGAGCCGGCCGCCAGCACGATCGGTCCCGGGGATTGATCCAGATAGGTGAAAATGCGCGCCGGCAGCGTCATCGCGTCCGGCCCGGCCAGGAACAGCGCGATGACCACTTCGTCGAACGACATCACGAACGCGAATATCATGCCGCCGAGAATACCAGGCACCATCAGCGGGAACGTGACGTAGCGAAACACCTGCCACGGATTGGCGCCGAGATTGGCGGCGGCGTTCTCGATATTCCAGCTATAGCCGGCGAAATTCGCGCGCACCATGCGCAGCACGAACGGCGTGGTGATGATGGTATGCGCGATGATGATCCCGAGCTTGGTGCCGGAGATGTGCAGCATGCTCATGAAGATCGCGAGCGCAATGCCGATCGCCACAGCCGGGATGGCCAGCGGGGCCGTCAGCAATGCCTCGACGGCGGTGTCGCCGAGAAAGCGGCGGCGCGCCAGCGCCAGCGCCGCGAGGGCGCCGATCAATCCGGCGATCAGACAGGTCGCCGAAGCGACGATCAGGCTTGCCATCGCGGAGCTGACGAACTCGTCGCTGTTGAAGAAGGCCACATACCAGCGCAGGCTCACCCCTTCGGGAGGAAACATGATCCTGTCGCCGCCGGTCAGCGAGCCGGCGACGACAACGAGGATCGGCAGCGCCATCGCCACCAGCAGCACCGCGCCGTATGATGCAAGCCATTTCATGCGGTCACCGCGCGCAGGAAGGCTTTCCGCGTGATGCGCTGGAACAGCTGCAGGATGACGATGGTTCCGACCAGCAGCACCATTGCGATGGCGGATCCGAACTGCCAGTTCGCGAGTCCGAGGCTCTGCTGATAGGCCAGAACCGACATGACCATCACGCGCGATCCTCCCAAGACCGCGACGGTGATATAGGCGCCGGAGGCCAGGGCGAACACCGTGGTGACTCCGGCGACGATACCGGGCAGGCTCAGCGGCAGCGTGATCAGCAGAAAGGCGCGGAACGGATTGGCGCCGAGATTGCGGGCCGCATCGACATAACGGCTCTGCTGCTTCTGCAGCGCGCCGTAGACCGCCAGCACCATGAACGGAAGATAGACATGCACCAACCCGATCAGGACCGCCTGGGTGGTGAACAGATGGGTATTCTCGACAAATCCGCCGGTGAATCCGAGATGCTTCAATAGATCGTTCAGCATGCCGTATTTGTCGAGGATCACGATCCAGCCGAAATTCCGCACGATCACGCTGATCAGGAGCGGCGCGATGATGGCGACCAGCAACAGCCCCTTCAGCCGGGCCGGCGCCTTCCACAGCAGCAGCGCCAGCGGATAGCCCAGCAGCAGGGAGAAACACGCGGCGAGCGTCGCAATGCCGAAGGTGGTTTTCAGCACGTTAAAATAGTACGGGTCCGTCAGCAGGCGTTGATAATTGCTCAAGGACAGGCCGCCGACGCCCCCCGTCATGCTGAAATCATGGAAGCTCTCGAAGACCAGGAACGCCATCGGCGTGACGAAGAAGACCAGCACCGCGAGCAGCGCCGGCGCCAGCAGCAGCCATGGAGCGATCGCGCGAATCCCGCTCATCGCCCCGCTCCTTCCGTCAGCAGCCAGGTATGCGCCGGCGTCCAGGTCAGCTCCATGCGATCGCCCGCGCTGGCATGGACGTGCCCCTGCGCCACTATAGTCAGCGACTGGCCGGAGGCATGCCGCAGCGCGATGCGCGTGATCCAGCCGAGATTCTCGACCGTTTCGACCGCAGCCTCCGTCCGATTTCCATCCGAACTGCACAACGAGGGCGCCGCCATCATATGATGCGGCCGGATCGCCAAGGTCACCGCCTGCTCGATCCCGGGCGGAGCAATCCCCTCAACCCTTGCGGCCCGCATCGTGGTCGCCAGCGCCGCGATCGTCACCATGGCATCGTCGACGCCGACCACGCGACC
>Ga0180222_1000938_pt1 | contig 35831 bp, 31 predicted proteins | sample eDN5th37CKraftOP_FD_151336 | JGI IMG/M metagenome (GOLD analysis project Ga0180222, IMG submission 151336) | Enriched Organic Plus compost microbial communities from Emeryville, California, USA - eDNA 5th pass 37_C Kraft OP (version 2) (version 2) ...
CTTACTCGATGATCGCGGCGACGATGCCGGCGCCGACGGTGCGGCCGCCTTCACGGATAGCGAAGCGCAGGCGCTCTTCCATCGCGATCGGAACGATCAGCTCGACGTCAACGGTGATGTTGTCGCCCGGCATGACCATCTCGGTGCCTTCCGGCAGCTTGATGATGCCGGTCACGTCGGTCGTGCGGAAGTAGAACTGCGGACGGTAGTTCGTGAAGAACGGGGTGTGACGGCCGCCCTCTTCCTTGGTGAGGATGTAAGCCTCAGCCTTGAACTTGGTGTGCGGCTTCACCGAACCCGGCTTGCACAGAACCTGACCGCGCTCGACGTCCTCACGGCTGATACCGCGAACCAGAGCACCGATGTTGTCGCCAGCCTGGCCCTGATCGAGCAGCTTGCGGAACATCTCGACGCCGGTGACGGTCGTCTTCTGGGTCGGACGGATACCGACGATCTCGACTTCCTCGCCAACCTTGACGATACCGCGCTCAACGCGGCCGGTCACGACGGTGCCGCGGCCCGAGATCGAGAACACGTCTTCGATCGGCATCAGGAACGGCTGGTCGATCGGACGCTCCGGGGTCGGGATGTACTCGTCAACCGCAGCCATCAGCTTGCGGATGGCGTCCTCGCCGATCTCCTTGTTGGAGTCCTCAAGAGCAGCAAGCGCCGAACCCGGAACGATCGGAATCTCGTCGCCCGGGAACTCGTAGGACGACAGCAGCTCGCGGATCTCGAGCTCGACGAGCTCGAGCAGCTCCGGATCGTCGACCTGGTCGACCTTGTTCAGGAACACGACGATCGCCGGAACGCCGACCTGACGGGCGAGCAGGATGTGCTCGCGGGTCTGCGGCATCGGGCCGTCAGCAGCCGACACGACCAGGATCGCGCCGTCCATCTGCGCAGCACCGGTGATCATGTTCTTCACGTAGTCGGCGTGACCCGGGCAGTCGACGTGAGCGTAGTGGCGCGCCTCGGTCTCGTACTCGACGTGAGCCGTCGAGATGGTGATGCCGCGCGCCTTCTCTTCCGGCGCTGCGTCGATCTGGTCGTAAGCCTTGTACTCACCGAAGTACTTGGTGATCGCAGCCGTCGTCGACGTCTTGCCGTGGTCAACGTGACCAATCGTACCGATGTTCACATGCGGCTTCGTGCGCTCAAATTTACCTTTGGCCATGTGACTTCTCCATTCCTTGTTGCCTGTACAGGCAGTCGTTTCGGCTTATTGCGTCCGACGAGCGGTTACGCGTACTTCTTCTGGATTTCCTGTGCGACGGCGTTCGGAACCGGCTCGTAGTGGTCGAACAGCATCGTGTACTGTGCACGACCCTGAGACATCGAGCGCAGCGTGTCGACGTACTTGAACATGTTCGCGAGCGGCACCATGGCGTTAATGACCACGGCGATACCACGCGATTCCTGCCCCTGGATCTGACCGCGGCGACCGTTGATGTCACCGATGATCGAACCAACGTACTCTTCCGGCGTCACGACCTCGACCTTCATGATCGGCTCGAGGAGCTGAGCACCCGCCTTCTGCGCACCCTCACGGAATGCAGCACGAGCTGCGATTTCGAAGGCCAGAACCGAGGAGTCGACGTCGTGGTAAGCACCATCGATCAGGGTCGCCTTCACGCCGAGCATCGGGAAGCCAGCGATCGGACCAGACGAGAGAACGCTCTCGATACCCTTCTGGACGCCCGGGATGTATTCCTTCGGAACGGAACCACCGACGATCTTGGACTCGAAGACGAAATCCTCACCATCCGGGTTCGGCTCGAAGACGATCTTGACGCGAGCGAACTGACCCGAACCACCCGACTGCTTCTTGTGGGTGTAGTCGACTTCGGCAACGCGGGTGATCGTCTCACGGTACGCAACCTGCGGAGCGCCGACATTCGCCTCGACCTTGAACTCGCGACGCATACGGTCGACGATGATGTCGAGGTGAAGTTCGCCCATGCCAGCGATGATCGTCTGGCCGCTCTCCTCGTCGGTCTTGACGCGGAAGGACGGATCCTCGGCTGCGAGACGGTTGAGCGCGAGGCCCATCTTCTCCTGGTCGCCCTTGGTCTTCGGCTCGATCGCAATCTGAATCACCGGCTCCGGGAATTCCATGCGCTCGAGGATGACCGGCTTCAGCGGGTCGCAGAGGGTGTCACCAGTGGTGGTCTCCTTGAGACCGGCCAGAGCAACGATGTCGCCGGCGTATGCCTCTTCGATGTCCTCACGCGAGTTCGAGTGCATCTGCAGCATGCGGCCGATGCGCTCGCGCTTGCCCTTGACCGTGTTCTCGAGCGAGACGCCCTTGGTGAGCTTGCCCGAGTAGATACGGCAGAAGGTCAGCGAGCCGACGAACGGGTCGTTCATGATCTTGAACGCCAGCATCGACAGCGGCTCGTCATCTGACGAAACGCGGGTGGTCTCGACCTCAGTCTTCGGGTCGATACCCTTGATGGCCGGGATGTCGTTCGGAGCTGGCAGGAAGTCGCAGACGGCGTCGAGAAGCGGCTGAACGCCCTTGTTCTTGAACGCGGTACCGCAAAGGACCGGGTGGAACTTGACTTCGATCGTGCCCTTACGGATCAGCGCGCGCAGCTCGTCATTCGACGGAAGCTCGCCTTCCAGGTAACGCTCGAGAGCAGCCTCGTCGACCTCAACAGCAGTCTCGATCAGCTTCTCGCGGTATTCCTCGGCCTTATCCTTCAGATCGGCCGGGATCTCGACGACGTCCCACTGGGCGCCGAGCGATTCGTCGCGCCAGATCAGAGCATTCATCTCGATGAGATCGACGACGCCAACGAAGTCGCTCTCAGCGCCGATCGGCAGCTGAATTGCGAGCGGCACGGCACCAAGACGCGACTTGATCATGTCGAGGCAGCGGTAGAAGTCCGCGCCGATCTTGTCCATCTTATTGCAGAAGATCATGCGCGGGACATCATACTTCTCAGCCTGACGCCACACGGTTTCCGTCTGCGGCTCAACGCCGGCATTCGAGTCGAGAAGAGCAACGGCACCGTCAAGCACGCGAAGCGAGCGCTCGACCTCAATGGTGAAGTCGACGTGACCGGGCGTGTCGATGATGTTGAACCGGCGCTTCTTGCCATCACGGCCCGTCCAGAAGGTGGTCGTGGCAGCAGAAGTGATCGTGATGCCGCGCTCCTGCTCCTGTTCCATCCAGTCCATGGTAGAGGCGCCGTCGTGCGTCTCACCCATCTTGTGGTTCTTGCCGGTGTAGTAAAGGATACGCTCAGTCGTGGTCGTCTTGCCGGCATCAATGTGAGCCATGATGCCGAAGTTACGATAGTCTTCGAGCTTAAATTCGCGGGCCATATGGGTGCCTCGTTCTCGTTCGCCGGATTACCAGCGGTAGTGCGCGAAGGCGCGGTTGGCCTCAGCCATCTTGTGCGTGTCTTCACGCTTCTTGACAGCGGTGCCGCGGTTGTTGGCTGCGTCCAGCAGCTCGCCGCACAGACGCTCGACCATGGTGGTCTCGTTGCGCTTGCGGGCGGCAGCAATCAGCCAGCGGATCGCCAGAGCCTGACGACGGTCAGAACGAACCTCGACCGGAACCTGGTAGGTCGCACCGCCAACTCGGCGGGAGCGGACTTCCACGTGCGGCGCAACGTTGTCGAGCGCCTGATGGAAGAGAGCCAGCGGCTCCTGCTTCGCCTTCGCCTGAACCTGATCCAGGGCACCGTAGACGATCGACTCAGCGACCGACTTCTTGCCGTGGAGCATGATGGCGTTCATGAACTTGGTTACGACGAGATCACCGAACTTCGGATCCGGGTTGATTTCGCGCTTTTCTGCACTGTGGCGTCGGGACATGTTCTCTGTCTCTCAATCGTCGGCCTGGCTGTAACGGTTACGCCCGAGCCGGTAATCCCTTACTTCGGACGCTTCGCGCCGTACTTGGAGCGGCGCTGCTTGCGGTTCTTCACGCCCTGCGTGTCGAGCACACCGCGGATGATGTGGTAGCGAACGCCCGGAAGATCCTTCACGCGACCGCCGCGGATCATGACGACGGAGTGCTCCTGGAGGTTATGACCCTCACCCGGGATATAACCAATCACCTCGAAACCGTTCACGAGGCGAATCTTTGCAACCTTCCGCAGCGCCGAGTTCGGCTTCTTCGGCGTCGTGGTGTAGACGCGCGTGCAAACGCCACGCTTCTGCGGGTTGGCCTGCATGGCCGGGACCTTGTTGCGCTTTACCGGCGCTTGGCGCGGCTTGCGGATCAGCTGGTTGACGGTAGGCATCAAACCTTCCTTCTTATCTCGAACCTGTGTCTCACGCCCCTTGCAGAGCCGTTTGAGCGCCCGTTCCATACAGGAATTCGGGCCAAAAACCACGCTGGTGGTCCCGCCCGAACAAACGCAGAGGAAGCGTGGACGCTTCGTGCAAGCCGGCAATGTAAAAGTCGCTCGTAAAACGAACCCTGTTTGAGGCGAACTTCAGAGCGCGGCGCTCCGAAAGAACAAGCCTCACATCGGCTCAGACGTTGCGGCTTCTACTCGCAACGCATCCTATCGTCAACCCCAAGAGCCCAACAATTGCGCGATCCTGGGGCCGAAGTCATTGCCAGCACCAGGTGCTGCAACAAAATTACCATATGTGCTGCGGGAAGGTCATAATAGACATCGTTGCCCGGTTGCACTGGTCAGACGGCGCGTGGGAAACATGGAAATCTGCCGCAGCCACCTTCATTTAGGGAATCACGACATGAATGACAATGAGGAACGACGCGTCACAATTATCGTCGGCCGCGTCTGGCGCAACAAGGGCGGTGATTCCGAGGGGGTTCACGTGCTGCTCCTTGCACCCGATGACGACTCAGCCGTGCGACTCGCGCTCGAGGCGCTCGCACGCGAAGGCTATGCAGAAGCCGAGCTCGACCAGATCGGGGAGATGGAAGGCGCGCCTGACGAAGAGCCGCATCTCTCGGCTTGGCAGGGTGCGCTTGAGGGCGAAGTCTCCGTCATCACCTTTGACGAAGAGCGCTAATGCGAAAAGGCCGCCTGACCCAGGGGCCACTGGGCAGGCGGCTAATGCGTTTGCGATCCCGTTAAGAAACCACAACCGTCGGGCTAGCCGGCCACGCGCGCAGCGCAAATGTCCTCCCAGCCCGAGTGAACATATAGCGTGTAATCGCTAAAATACCTACTCCCAAATGGGAGTCGGGTTTTCACTTCCCAATCCGCCCACCGTGGTGGTGAATCCGGCAAGCCGCGCAATGAGTTCACCTTGGCGGTGAGTCCCGGTTTTCTGGAATATCGCCTTCACCCGCTGCCGCACAGTGCCTTCGGTAACGCCCAGCATCGTTGAGGCCTCAGCGATCGAATAGCCATTGAGCAGCAAGCCACAGAGCCTGCACTCGCCCGCAGACAACCCGTAGGCGGCACGCAGGCTCGCATCGTCGAGCGCCACGGCCCCACCCGCGAGGCGCTTCATCACGACCAGGGCAAGCGGCACTGGTGGCACCAGCAGACTCGCCTCGCTCGCGTGCGGATTCGGTGCCGCCGTCACGACCGCGCTGATCACATGCTCGCCGATAATGAAGGTTTCGGTCTCTTCCGGAAGGACTCCGTTGAGCACCCGCTGGATCATGTCATCGAGCCGCTTCTGCGGCTGACATCCGCGGACACCAAGGCGGTTCTCGGCGCAGGTGAGGACGCTGCCTTCCGCGAACGCCTTGGTTGCGCGGACATTGGCTTCTCGCACGCAGCGGTCACGGGTGACCAGCATCGCAGCGCCGTCGATATGCTCGATCAGGTGGCCAAGCCGCGACCTGCCCTCCAGCCGCTCGCCCAGGATATGCGCTGCCTGTACAGCTTCGCGGAAGGCTGTGCGCGTGCCTTCAAGGATCGCGGCCGCCGGCGCATCGTAGCCGAAGGCAGATGCGACCTCGTAGTTCCACGCAATGAAGATGGTCTTGCGCGGGTCCAGGTCGATGCGGACCCCTGCCCCCGCCTGGAGGTGCGGCTGGCGCGAGAGCCAGTCGCAATAGAATTCCGTATCGCTGAAGGTTCTTGATGGATAGTCGCGCTCAGTCACGCCGACCTTGCCAGACGGCAGATTCCCCCAATAGTCGAACCACGGATTGCGCTCGACATAGTAGGAGACGTACGAGTCGAGATATTCCGGCTCTACGCCGGTGGCGAAGATCGCAGATACCGACGGTCGCGTCAGGTCGTAATTGACGATACTCGCGGCAGACCCCGGCAGGATCTTTGCCATTAAGCGGGTGACATCCTCCCAACCGGCGCGGCCCCACCCGACTTCGCGAATAATGCCATGAATTTCAGCTATTGATCGCCGAACAAAATCGTCGCTCTGAATGACCCTCTCCCCCCAATTCACTCCGCAGCGGGCACCGCGCAGTTCCCCCATCCCCGAATAACGTTCCGATAATCATAAGACAACTCAAGATTTTGCCGCCGGCGCTAAAGCAGACCCGGCAGGTGCCCACTTGCCACTCCCCGGACAAAGAAAAAGGGCCGCAGGATCGCTCCGGCGGCCCCTTTCGAGATTGTTGCGACGATTATTCCGCAGCGCTGGTCATGTCGGTCAGCATCGGAGCAGCCATCTCCGCACCGGTCGACTTGCGGCGCTCGTCGAGAATGAGCTCGTCGCGCTGCATAGCGATGCGGCGGATCTGGTTCATCCGGCCACCCGTACCAGCAGGGATCAGGCGACCGACTATCACGTTCTCCTTCAGGCCCTGCAGCGTGTCGACCTTGCCGGCAACTGCAGCCTCGGTGAGGACGCGGGTCGTCTCCTGGAACGACGCAGCCGAGATGAACGACGGCGTTTGCAGCGATGCCTTGGTGATACCAAGCAGCACCGGCTGACCAACGGCCGGACGCTTGCCTTCCTCGATGAGACGATCGTTGATCTCGTCCAGCTCGATCACGTCGACATGGTCGCCCGGGATGTAGGTCGAGTCGCCCTGCTCCGTGATCTCCACCTTCTGCAGCATCTGGCGGACAATCACTTCGATGTGCTTGTCGTTAATCACCACGCCCTGCAGCCGATAGACTTCCTGGATTTCGTTCACGAGGTAGGAAGCCAGAGCTTCCACGCCCTTGATCGCGAGGATGTCGTGCGGTGCCGGGTTGCCGTCGAGGATGTAGTCGCCCTTCTCGATGGTGTCGCCTTCCTGGAGATGGAACGGCTTGCCCTTCGGGATCAGGTACTCGACAGGCTCCAGCTGCTCGTCATGCGGCTCGATGACGATGCGGCGCTTGTTCTTGTAGTCGCGGCCGAAACGGACGGTACCATCGATCTCCGCGATGATAGCGTGGTCCTTCGGACGGCGAGCCTCGAACAATTCCGCAACGCGCGGCAGACCACCGGTGATGTCCTTCGTCTTCGCGCTTTCCATCGGGATACGCGCAAGAACGTCACCCGGCTGCACGGTAGCACCCGGCTCGACCGACAGGATCGCCTCGACCGAGAGCATGTAGCGTGCGTCGCCGCCCTTGGACAGCTTCTGCGCCTTGCCCTTCTCGTCGGTGACGACGATTGCCGGCTTTAGGTCGGAACCACGCGGGGTCGAACGCCAGTCGATGACCTCGCGCTTGGTGATACCGGTCGCCTCGTCGGCCGTTTCCTGCACCGAGATACCGTCCACCAGGTCCTCGAAGGTGACGCGGCCGCCAACTTCGGTGAGCACCGGACGGGTGTACGGATCCCACTCGGCAATACGCTGACCGCGGCGGACCTTGTCGCCCTCGTCGATATAGAGGCGCGAACCGTAGGTGACGCGGTGAACCGCACGCTCCTTACCGCCCTCGTCGATGATGCAGACGGCCATGTTGCGGCCCATCACCACCAGGTGGCCTTCCGAATTGCGGACCACGTTGCGGTTGCGGATCGTCACAGTGCCTTCATACGACGCCTCGAGGAACGAGGTGTCGACAACCTGAGCGGTACCACCCATGTGGAAGGTGCGCATCGTCAGCTGGGTGCCCGGCTCACCGATCGACTGCGCGGCGATGACACCGACAGCCTCGCCGAGGTTGACCGGAGTACCGCGAGCAAGGTCACGGCCATAGCAGACGGCGCAGACGCCGGTGCGAACCTCACAGGTGAGGGCCGAGCGGATGCGGAGCGACTGGATACCGGCCTTCTCGATCGCGTCGACGTCACGCTCCTCGATGAGCGTGCCAGCCTTGACGATGACTTCGCCCGAAACCGGGTGCAGGACGTCGTCGAGAGCCGTACGGCCGAGAACGCGCGAGCCGAGGGTCGCAACGACCTGACCGGCATCGACGATCGGCTGCATGGTGAGGCCCTTGTCGGTGCCGCAGTCCTTCTCGTTGACGATGCAGTCCTGAGCCACGTCGACCAGACGGCGGGTCAGGTAACCCGAGTTCGCCGTCTTCAGAGCGGTATCAGCAAGGCCCTTACGAGCGCCGTGGGTCGAGTTGAAGTACTCGAGCACGGTGAGACCTTCCTTGAAGTTCGAGATGATCGGCGTCTCGATGATCTCGCCCGACGGCTTCGCCATCAGGCCGCGCATGCCGGCCAGCTGACGCATCTGCGTCGGCGAACCACGCGCACCCGAGTGCGACATCATGTAGATCGAGTTCATCGGCTTCTGGCGACCAGACTCCTGATCGAACTCGACCGCCTTGATGCGGGCCATCATTTCCTCGGCGACCTTCTCCGAGCACTTCGCCCAGGCATCGACCACCTTGTTGTACTTCTCGCCCTGAGTGATCAGACCGTCGTTGTACTGCTGCTCGTATTCCTTCACGAGAGCTTCGGTCTCGCTGACGAGCTTCAGCTTCGTGTCCGGAATGACCATGTCGTCCTTGCCGAACGAGATGCCGGCGCGGCAGGCATGAGCAAAGCCGAGAGCCATGATGCGGTCACAGAAGATGACCGTCTCCTTCTGGCCGCAGTGACGATAGACCGTGTCGATCATCTTGGAGATGTTCTTCTTGGTCATCTCCTGGTTGGCGATGTCGAACGGAATGCTCGGGTGCTTCGGCAGCAGCTCGCCGATGATCATACGGCCCGGGGTCGTCTCGTAGATTTTCGAAACGACGTTACCGTCGGCATCGACGCCCTTGTAGCGGCCCTTGATCTTGGCGTGCAGGGTGACAGCCTTGGTCTCAAGCGCATGGTGCAGCTCCCCCATGTCGGCGAACGCCATGCCCTCACCAGGCTCGTTCTGGTTCATGATCGAGAGGTAGTAGAGACCAAGAACCATGTCCTGCGACGGCACGATGATCGGTGCGCCGGAGGCCGGGTGCAGGATGTTGTTGGTCGACATCATCAGCACGCGGGCTTCCAGCTGCGCCTCGAGCGACAGCGGGACGTGGACAGCCATCTGGTCGCCGTCGAAGTCGGCGTTGAACGCCGTACAGACGAGCGGGTGCAGCTGGATGGCCTTGCCTTCGATCAGGGTCGGCTCAAACGCCTGGATACCCAGACGGTGCAGAGTCGGAGCGCGGTTCAGCAGAACCGGATGCTCGCGGATCACCTCGTCCAGAATATCCCAGACTTCCGGCTTTTCCTTTTCGACCAGCTTCTTCGCCTGCTTGACGGTCGACGAATAGCCCTTGGCGTCAAGGCGCGCATAGATAAACGGCTTGAACAGCTCGAGGGCCATCTTCTTCGGCAGGCCGCACTGGTGCAGCTTGAGCTCCGGACCGGTCACGATGACCGAACGGCCCGAGTAGTCGACGCGCTTGCCGAGCAGGTTCTGACGGAAGCGGCCCTGCTTGCCCTTGAGCATGTCGGACAGCGACTTCAGCGGACGCTTGTTGGCGCCGGTGATGACGCGGCCGCGACGGCCGTTGTCGAACAGCGCATCGACAGCTTCCTGCAGCATGCGCTTTTCGTTGCGAATGATGATGCCCGGCGCGCGCAGCTCGATCAGCCGCTTCAGACGGTTGTTACGGTTGATGACGCGGCGGTACAGGTCGTTCAGGTCCGACGTCGCGAAGCGGCCGCCGTCGAGCGGAACGAGCGGGCGCAGATCCGGCGGGATGACCGGAATGATGCGCATGATCATCCACTCCGGACGGTTGCCGGACTCGAGGAAGTTTTCGACGACCTTGAGGCGCTTCAGGTACTTCTTCTGCTTGAGCTCAGACGTGGTGGTCGCGAGCTCGGTCCGCAGTTCGCCAGCGATCTTCTCAAGTTCCATCGCAGCGAGCAGCTCGTGGATCGCCTCCGCGCCGATCATGGCGGTGAAGGAATCCTCGCCGTACTCATCGACGGCCATCATGTATTCTTCTTCCGAAAGGAGCTGGTGCTCCTTCAGCGGGGTCAGGCCCGGCTCGGTAACAATGTAGTTCTCGAAGTAGAGAACGCGCTCAATGTCCTTGAGCGTCATGTCGAGCAGGGTGCCGATGCGCGACGGCAGCGACTTCAGGAACCAGATGTGGGCGACAGGCGCAGCCAGCTCGATGTGGCCCATGCGCTCGCGACGCACGCGCGAGAGGGTGACCTCAACGCCGCACTTCTCACAGATGACGCCCTTGTACTTCATGCGCTTATACTTGCCACAAAGGCATTCGTAGTCCTTGATCGGACCAAAGATACGCGCGCAGAAAAGACCGTCACGCTCTGGCTTGAACGTACGGTAATTGATCGTCTCCGGCTTCTTGATCTCGCCGAAGGACCAGGACTGAATCTTCTCGGGGCTGGCGAGCGAGATCCGGATGGAATCGAACGTCTGCGCCGGAGCCTGAGGGTTGAAGAGATTCATGACCTCTTGGTTCATGCCGTTCTCCTTATCGGGGCTTCGCCCCTCAACTGATTAAGCAGCAACGGCAAGGGCCGCATCGTCGCCGCTTCATGTCTGCGGCGCCGCGGGGCCTTAGCCCCGCAGCGCGAATTGTGACGCCTTATTCGGCAGCGTCCGGGAGACGGTTCTGAGCCGGGTCGTACAGAGAGTTCTGCAGCTCGACGTTGAGGCCCAGAGAACGCATTTCCTTGACGAGAACGTTGAAGCTCTCCGGAATGCCAGCCTCGAAAGTGTCGTCGCCGCGAACAATCGCCTCGTAGACCTTCGTACGACCTGCCACGTCGTCCGATTTGACCGTCAGCATTTCCTGCAGCGTGTAGGCTGCACCGTATGCCTCAAGTGCCCACACCTCCATTTCACCGAAGCGCTGGCCACCGAACTGGGCCTTACCGCCAAGAGGCTGCTGGGTGACCAGCGAGTAAGGACCGATCGAACGCGCGTGGATCTTGTCGTCCACGAGGTGGTGCAGCTTCAGCATGTAGATGTAGCCGACAGTGACCCTGCGGTCGAACGGCTCGCCGGTACGGCCATCATAGAGCGTCGACTGGCCACTGGTCGCGAGACCGGCCTGCGTCAGCATCTGGTTGATGTCCGCCTCGTTGGCGCCGTCGAACACCGGCGTCGCGATCGAGACACCGCGCTTCATCTGGTCTGCAAGACGAACGATCGAGTCGTCATCATAGTTCCGAACCGGCTCGTTGCGGTCGTTCTCCGGGATGACGCTGTAGATCGTCTCACGCAGCGGATCGATTTCACCGCCCGTCTTGTAGGCTTCGAGAAGCTGCCCGATCTTCTTGCCCATGCCGGCGCAAGCCCAACCGAGATGCGTCTCCAGAATCTGACCGACGTTCATGCGCGAAGGCACGCCCAGCGGGTTCAGCACGATGTCCACGTTCGTACCGTCTTCGAGGAACGGCATGTCCTCGACCGGAACGATGCGCGACACGACACCCTTGTTGCCGTGACGGCCGGCCATCTTGTCGCCCGGCTGCATCTTGCGCTTCACAGCCACGAAGACCTTGACCATCTTCATGACGCCCGGAGGCATCTCGTCGCCACGCTGGACTTTTTCGACCTTGTCCATGAAGCGCTGCTCGAGCGCCTTTTTGGAGTCGTCGTACTGTCCACGCAGGGCCTCGAGCTCGCTCTGGAGCTTCTCGTCCTCGACGGCGAACTGCCACCACTGCGAACGCGGGTAATCGACGAGGGCCTCGCGGGTCAGGACAGTGCCCTTCTTGAAGCCCTTCGGCCCCGCAATCGCTTCCTTGCCGGTCAGCATGTCTGCCAGGCGCGCATAGACGTTGCGATCCAGGATCGCCTGCTCGTCGTCACGGTCCTTGGCGAGACGCTCGATCTCCTCGCGCTCGATCGCCATGGCGCGTTCGTCCTTCTCCACGCCGTGGCGGTTGAAGACGCGAACTTCCACAACAGTACCGTAAGCCCCGGGCGGCATGCGCATGGAGGTGTCACGGACGTCCGAAGCCTTTTCACCGAAGATGGCACGCAGAAGCTTCTCTTCCGGCGTCATCGGGCTCTCGCCCTTCGGGGTGATCTTGCCGACGAGAATGTCGCCCGGCTGGACCTCGGCACCGATGTAGCAGATGCCGGCTTCGTCGAGGTTCTTCAGCGCTTCTTCCGAAACGTTCGGAATGTCGCGCGTGATTTCCTCAGGCCCGAGCTTGGTGTCGCGGGCCATGACCTCGTACTCCTCGATGTGGATCGAGGTGAAGACGTCATCGGCAACGATGCGCTCGGACAGGAGGATCGAGTCCTCGTAGTTGTAGCCGTTCCACGGCATGAACGCGACGAGCACGTTGCGGCCGAGAGCGAGGTCACCGAGGTCGGTCGACGGACCGTCAGCGATGATGTCGCCCTTGTTGATGATGTCACCGACGCGGACCAGAGGACGCTGGTTGATGCAGGTCGACTGGTTCGAACGCTGGAACTTCATCAGGCGGTAGATGTCGACGCCCGACTTGCCCGGATCGAGGTCTTCCGTCGCGCGGATAACGATACGGGTCGCGTCGACCTGGTCAACGATACCGCCGCGGCGGGCCGCGATCGCAGCACCTGAGTCACGAGCAACGACCGGCTCCATGCCGGTGCCGACGAACGGAGCCTCGGCGCGCACCAGCGGCACGGCCTGACGCTGCATGTTCGAGCCCATCAGAGCGCGGTTCGCGTCGTCGTTCTCGAGGAACGGGATGAGCGCGGCAGCAACCGACACCATCTGCTTCGGCGACACGTCCATGAGGTCGACGTTCTCGCGCGGCGTCATCATGACTTCGCCGGCGTGACGGCAGATCACGAACTCTTCGACGAAACGGCCTTCCTCATCGAGCTCAGCGTTGGCCTGCGCAACGTAGTGCTTGGCCTCTTCCATAGCCGAAAGGTAGACCACCTCGTTGGTGATCTTGCTGTCGACGACCTTGCGGTACGGCGCTTCGATGAAGCCGTACTTGTTGACGCGTGCGAAGGTCGCAAGGCTGTTGATCAGACCGATGTTCGGGCCTTCCGGCGTCTCAATCGGGCAGATACGGCCGTAGTGCGTCGGATGCACGTCGCGGACTTCGAAGCCGGCGCGCTCACGGGTCAGACCGCCAGGTCCGAGTGCCGAGAGACGACGCTTGTGCGTGATCTCGGACAGCGGGTTGGTCTGGTCCATGAACTGCGACAGCTGCGAGGAACCGAAGAACTCGCGCACGGCGGCAGCCGCCGGCTTCGCGTTGATCAGGTCCTGCGGCATGACCGTGTCGATCTCGATCGAGGACATACGCTCCTTGATCGCCCGCTCCATGCGGAGCAGGCCGACGCGGTACTGGTTCTCCATCAGCTCGCCGACCGAACGCACACGGCGGTTGCCGAGGTTGTCGATGTCGTCGATCTCGCCCTTGCCGTCGCGCAGCTCGACCAGGGTCTTGACCACGGCGAGGATGTCGTCCTTGCGCAGGACGCGGACGGTGTCCGGGCAATCCAGCTCAAGACGCATGTTCATCTTCACGCGACCGACGGCCGAGAGGTCGTAGCGCTCCGCGTCGAAGAACAGCGAGTTGAACATCGCCTCGGCGGTCTCGAGGGTTGGCGGCTCGCCCGGGCGCATGACGCGATAGATGTCGAACAGAGCGTCCTGACGGCTCTGGTTCTTGTCGATCGCAAGCGTGTTGCGGATGTAGCCGCCGACATTGACGTGGTCGATGTCGAGGATCTTGATCTCTTCCTGACCGGCGTCGAGCAGGACCTTCAGCGACTTCTCGTCGATCTCGTCACCGGCTTCGAGATAGATCTCGCCGGTGGCGTAGTTGACGACGTCCTCGGCGAGGTACGAGCCGAACAGGTCGTCCTCGGTCGCCTTGATCGCCTTGAGGCCCTTCTCCGCCAGCTGCTTAGCCTGGCGCGCGGTGATCTTGCGGCCAGCCTCAACCACGATCTCGCCGGTGTCGGCGTCGATCAGGTCGTTGACGACCTTCATGCCGCGGAAGCGGTCCGGGCTGTACGGAATGCGCCAGTGATCGCCGTCCTTCAGGTAGGTCAGCGTCTGGTAGAACGTGGAGAGGATTTCCTCCGCGTCCATGCCGAGCGCCATGAGAAGGCTGGTCACCGGGATCTTACGACGGCGGTCGATACGGGCGTGGACGATGTCCTTCGAGTCGAACTCGATGTCGAGCCACGAACCGCGGTACGGGATGACGCGCGCGGCAAACAGCAGCTTGCCAGACGAGTGCGTCTTGCCCTTGTCGTGGTCGAAGAACACGCCCGGCGAGCGGTGCATCTGCGAAACGATGACGCGCTCGGTACCGTTGATGATGAAGGTACCGTTGTCCGTCATGAGCGGCATGTCGCCCATGTAGACGTCCTGCTCCTTGATGTCCTTGATGGACTTGGCGCCGGTGTCTTCATCGATGTCGAAGACGATGAGGCGCAGCGTAACCTTCAGAGGAGCGGCAAAGGTAAGATCACGCTGACGGCATTCATCGACGTCGAACTTCGGTGCCTCGAACTCGTACTTGACGAATTCGAGCATCGACGCGCCCGAGAAGTCGGAGATCGGGAATACGGACTTGAAAACCGCCTGAAGTCCCTCGTCAGGACGACCGCCTTCCGGCTCGTCGACCATGAGGAACTGGTCATAAGATGCCTTCTGAACCTCGATCAGGTTCGGCATCTCCGCAACTTCGGGGATTTTCCCGAAGTATTTGCGTACACGCCTGCGACCATTGAACGTGTGGGTCTGGGCCATCGTCGCTCCTTGCTGCCTTACGGCTTAGTAATGGCTTACGCCGCCGCACCTGCTGACCGCGAACATGCGCGGTCTAATCAAAACGGGTAAAAACCCGTTTCCTGAAGGCCGTTTTCCGGCCCACAGGAAAGAGGTTCTCCTTACACAACACGCAGGGCCGGCCGGATATCCGGCCAGCCCCACGGTCTGAATTACTTCAGCTCGACCTTGGCGCCAGCTGCTTCCAGCACGCCCTTGATCTTCTCGGCCTCGTCCTTGGCGACGCCTTCCTTGACCGGCTTCGGAGCGCCTTCGACCAGGTCCTTGGCTTCCTTGAGGCCCAGGCCGGTGATCGCGCGGACTTCCTTGATCACGTTGATCTTCTGAGCGCCGGCGTCAGCGAGAATGACGTCGAACTCGGTCTTCTCCTCAGCAGCCTCAGCCGGAGCAGCAGCGCCAGCAACGGCAGCAACAGCAACCGGAGCAGCAGCCGAAACGCCCCACTTCTCTTCGAGCATCTTCGAGAGCTCAGCAGCCTCGAGGACGGTCAGGGCCGACAGGTCTTCAACGATCTTGGCGAGATCAGCCATTTTAGTTTTCCTTCAAAAAGTTCGAACAGGTGTTGTTGTGTTGTAAGAAACAGCCTTACGCTGCCTCGTCCTTCCGCGAGTACGCGCCGAAAACGCGGGCAAGATTTCCTGCCGGTGCGTTGACGACTGCTGCGATCCGGGTTGCCGGCGTCTGAATCATGCCGACAAGCTTTGCCCTGAGCTCGTCCAGCGACGGCATGGTGGCGAGAGCCTTCACACCATCGGCATTGAGCACGGTCGAGCCCATTGCGCCGCCGAGAATGACGAGCTTGTCATTCGTCTTGGCGAACTCGGCTGCGACCTTCGGAGCAGCGACCGGATCGTCCGCATAGGCGATGAGGGTCTGTCCCTTGAACAGGTCCTTCATGCCTTCGGATTCGGTACCCTGAAGAGCGATAACGGCGAGGCGGTTCTTCGCGACTTTGACGGTACCGCCCGCAGCGCGCATCTTCGAGCGAAGCTCGTTCATGTTCGCGACGGTCAGACCGGCATAGTGGGCCACGACGACCGAACCCGTGCTCTTGAACACGTCGTTCAGGGCCGTGACGAATTCGCGCTTTTCCGCTCTATCCACTGCCTATCTCCAGTTGACGATCTCCCCTGAAGGGCGATCATCGGGTTGCCTTTTGTCGCCAGGGACGTCTTCCTTACGAGAACACGCCCGAGCGACGCTCGAGGGTTCCTGTCCCCTTTCTCCCACCGGCAAGCCGGCGAATGGACAAAAGGCCAACACGGTTCGAACTTCATGCGGGGCACTCACCCCGAAATCCGCTCTTACCCGTCTCATGCAGACCCGGATGGATTAAGGCCCGGCGAACCAGACCGCCTGCAATCTCGGACAGGAATGACACCGGAAAACCGGTGCCGTATCCGGTCCCCGCGAACGGGAACCGGAATTCTTTACACGTAGCTTAGGCTACGGTGAGGCTCGACAGGTCGACCTTGAGGCCCGGACCCATCGTCGACGAAAGGGCGACGCGCTTGACGTAGTTGCCCTTGGCACCCGTCGGCTTCGCCTTGATCACTGCGTCAGCGAAAGCACGGACGTTCTCTTCCAGCGCTTTGGTGTCGAAGGAGACCTTGCCAACGCCAGCGTGGACGATACCGGCCTTCTCGACGCGGAACTCGACGGCGCCACCCTTGGAAGCCTTGACCGCCCCAGCGACATCCGGGGTCACGGTGCCGACCTTCGGGTTCGGCATCATGCCACGCGGGCCGAGGACCTTACCGAGACGGCCGACGAGCGGCATCATGTCCGGGGTCGCAATGCAGCGATCGAAGTTGATCTCGCCCTTCTGGACGATCTCGACCAGGTCTTCTGCACCGACGATGTCGGCGCCAGCAGCCTTAGCCTCTTCAGCCTTGTCGCCACGAGCGAACACGGCGACTCGAACGTTGCGGCCGGTGCCGTTCGGCAGATTGACGACGCCACGAACCATCTGGTCGGCATGACGCGGGTCAACGCCGAGGTTCATCGCGACCTCAACGGTCTCGTCGAACTTGGCCGATGCACGGTCCTTCAGAAGCTGGATGGCTTCGGAAAGATCGTACAGCTTGTCGAAATCCAAACCTTCGCGCGCCTTCGAAACGCGCTTTGCAATCTTCTTCGCCATCGTATCAGCCCACCACTTCCAGGCCCATCGAGCGAGCGGAACCTTCCACCATGCGCATGGCGGCTTCCACGTCGTTCGCGTTCAGGTCCTTCATCTTCGCTTCGGCAATCTCACGGATCTTATCGCGCGAGATCGAGCCTGCGGACACCTTGCCCGGAGTCTTCGAGCCGGACTTCAGGTTGGCGTGCTTCTTCAGGAAGTACGTCACCGGCGGCGTCTTCATGACGAAGGTGAACGACTTGTCCTGGTAGTAGGTAATCACGACCGGAGTCGGCTGACCCTTCTCAACATCCTGGGTCGCGGCGTTGAACGCCTTGCAGAACTCCATGATGTTGATGCCACGCTGACCAAGCGCCGGACCAATCGGGGGCGACGGCGTAGCCGAACCCGCTGGAACCTGAAGCTTGAGCTGGCCTGCAATCTTTTTAGCCATTTCTCATCTGCCTTTGTCTTGTGCCGGCCGCCCAATCGGATGTCCGGCGGTTGCAGTTGGTGGTGCGGAAGAAAATGGCCGGCTAAAGCCACCCGACCTCCCACCATACTCAGAGGTGACCTGAGCCACCTCACCTCCCCGTCATGCGGGGAGGATTGATCGTCAGACCTTTTCGACCTGACCGAATTCGAGATCTACCGGAACAGCACGGCCAAAGATCGACACCTCGACCTTCAGGCGCGAACGTTCCTCATCGACCTCCTGAACAAAGCCGCTGAACGACGCGAACGGACCATCGGAAACGCGAACCGTTTCGCCGATCTCGAACGTGATCGACGGCTTCGGACGCTCGACGCCCTCCTGCACCTGATGCAGGATCTGCAGCGCCTCCTTCTCCGAAATCGGAACCGGCTTCGCGGTCCGCGGATCCTCACCAAGGAAGCCCGTCACACGCGGCGTATTCTTCACGAGGCTGATCACCTGGTCATTCAGGTGCGCCTTCATCAGGACGTAGCCCGGGAAGAACTTACGCTCCGCATCAACCTTCTTGCCACGACGGATCTCGACGACCTTCTCCGTCGGCACGACAATCTGCTCGATCAGGCCGGAAATGCCCTTCTGGCGAGCCTTGTTCTCAATATCCTCAGCGACCTTCTTTTCGAAGTTCGAATAAGCGTGAACGATGTACCACCGCGCGGTCATAATCAATTTTCCCCGTAGTCGACGGCGCTAGCGCCCGATGCCCAGAATCAATTCGATGGCCAGAGCCATCAACTGGTCGGACGCGAAAAAGAACAGCGCAGCAATACAGGCGAAGACCATCACCATGATCGTAGAGATCATCGTCTCACGCCGGGTGGGCCACGTCACCTTTGCGGTCTCGGTACGTACCTGCTGGAGGAAGACGAAGGGATTGGTGGTTTTTGACGCCATCTGCCGCTCTTTTTATGTACCCCGAAGATCCGGAGCGTGAAACCCTTCACACAACCTGCCGCCGTACCGCGGAGACTGCGTACGCTCAACCGAATCGATGTCTGAGTTACTGAGTTCTAGACATGCAATTCGGGCGCGTAAAGCCTGATCTCAGCTCCACGCGCCTTGCGTTGTCGGCTGCATATAGAACCGATTTACGAGCGACGCAAGCCCTAACGGATCACTCATTTCGTGAACTGCCCACCCACCTTGTGAACAAGCCGGGCAGCGCTCAAGCGATGTAGAAGGAAAATGGCAGGGGCAGCAGGGCTCGAACCCGCGACCTGCGGTTTTGGAGACCGCCGCTCTACCAACTGAGCTATACCCCTGCACCGGTTGGTGGGTGCCTTCTATGTCGACTCTCGCCGCTATGCAAGAGCCCAAAACGCGCTTCCGCGCTGTTTTATAACTTTTTTCTCTCCACAAATCTGGCGTGGGCCACAGCGTGATTCAAGGCCGCCGGCACGGACCGCCCTGCCCCGTCTCGCAATGACGGGACGGCCGCCCACAGAAGCGAAACCCCAGGCCAAAAAAGAACGGGCAGCCGAAGCTGCCCGTCCGATCCGATTCGCATGAAGCGAAAGGCTTACTCGATGATCGCGGCGACGATGCCGGCGCCGACGGTGCGGCCGCCTTCACGGATAGCGAAGCGCAGGCGCTCTTCCATCGCGATCGGAACGATCAGCTCGACGTCAACGGTGATGTTGTCGCCCGGCATGACCATCTCGGTGCCTTCCGGCAGCTTGATGATGCCGGTCACGTCGGTCGTGCGGAAGTAGAACTGCGGACGGTAGTTCGTGAAGAACGGGGTGTGACGGCCGCCCTCTTCCTTGGTGAGGATGTAAGCCTCAGCCTTGAACTTGGTGTGCGGCTTCACCGAACCCGGCTTGCACAGAACCTGACCGCGCTCGACGTCCTCACGGCTGATACCGCGAACCAGAGCACCGATGTTGTCGCCAGCCTGGCCCTGATCGAGCAGCTTGCGGAACATCTCGACGCCGGTGACGGTCGTCTTCTGGGTCGGACGGATACCGACGATCTCGACTTCCTCGCCAACCTTGACGATACCGCGCTCAACGCGGCCGGTCACGACGGTGCCGCGGCCCGAGATCGAGAACACGTCTTCGATCGGCATCAGGAACGGCTGGTCGATCGGACGCTCCGGGGTCGGGATGTACTCGTCAACCGCAGCCATCAGCTTGCGGATGGCGTCCTCGCCGATCTCCTTGTTGGAGTCCTCAAGAGCAGCAAGCGCCGAACCCGGAACGATCGGAATCTCGTCGCCCGGGAACTCGTAGGACGACAGCAGCTCGCGGATCTCGAGCTCGACGAGCTCGAGCAGCTCCGGATCGTCGACCTGGTCGACCTTGTTCAGGAACACGACGATCGCCGGAACGCCGACCTGACGGGCGAGCAGGATGTGCTCGCGGGTCTGCGGCATCGGGCCGTCAGCAGCCGACACGACCAGGATCGCGCCGTCCATCTGCGCAGCACCGGTGATCATGTTCTTCACGTAGTCGGCGTGACCCGGGCAGTCGACGTGAGCGTAGTGGCGCGCCTCGGTCTCGTACTCGACGTGAGCCGTCGAGATGGTGATGCCGCGCGCCTTCTCTTCCGGCGCTGCGTCGATCTGGTCGTAAGCCTTGTACTCACCGAAGTACTTGGTGATCGCAGCCGTCGTCGACGTCTTGCCGTGGTCAACGTGACCAATCGTACCGATGTTCACATGCGGCTTCGTGCGCTCAAATTTACCTTTGGCCATTTCAACTTCCCTTTGACGCCGTGGGTGCGTATTGGATGCAGATTGCGGGCGCTTAGCGAGTACCGCTGAAAAACACAAGCCTTTTGTCAATTTTTGGCGAGTGCGTGCACCACCTGTGCAATTGCAGCATTCCCGATTGAGGAAAGCGCGCGTTTAGGATAGAGAGCCGCTGTGAATCCCGTCGCAGGCTAAGGCCGACAGCAGGCCTTGTAGCAACAGGAGCCCCGGCACTACCGCCGCTCCGGAAACCAGAGATAGCCATGACACGTCGTCGCCGCATCTACGAAGGCAAGGCCAAAATCCTTTATGAGGGGCCTGAGCCTGGAACCCTGATCCAGTTCTTCAAGGACGACGCTACCGCGTTCAACAAGAAGAAGCACGAGGTTGTCGATGGCAAGGGTGTCCTCAACAACCGAATCTCCGAGCACATCTTCACGCACCTGAATCGGATCGGCATCCCGACGCACTTCATCCGCCGCCTCAACATGCGCGAGCAGCTGATCAAGGAAGTCGAGATCATCCCGCTCGAGGTAGTTGTGCGCAATGTTGCGGCCGGCTCGCTGGCCAAGCGTCTCGGCCTCGAGGAAGGTACTGTTCTGCCGCGCTCGATCATCGAGTTCTACTACAAGGCAGACGCCCTGGACGATCCGATGGTCTCGGAAGAGCACATCACCGCGTTCGGCTGGGCCTCGCCGCAGGAAATTGATGACATTATGGCGCTCGCCATCCGCATCAACGATTTCCTCAGCGGTCTCTTCCTCGGCGTCGGCATCCAGCTGATCGACTTCAAGGTCGAATTCGGCCGCCTGTTCGAGGGCGACATGATGCGAATCGTGCTCGCTGACGAGATCTCGCCTGATTCCTGCCGCCTGTGGGACACCACGACCCAGGACAAGCTCGACAAGGACCGTTTCCGTCGCGACATGGGCGGCCTGGTCGAAGCCTACCAGGAAGTCGCCCGCCGTCTCGGCATCATGAACGAGAACGAGCCGCCGCGTTCCGGTCCGGTTCTCGTCTCCTCCAAGCCCGACAAGGGCAGCGTTCACTAAGTTTCGAAGGACACGCCACGTGATCAAGGCGCGCGTTACCGTAACGCTTAAGAACGGGGTCCTCGACCCTCAGGGCAAGGCTATCGAGGGTGCGCTTGGCGCCCTCGGTTTCGCAGGTGTTGGCGGCGTCCGCCAGGGCAAGGTCTTCGATCTTGAACTGGAAGGCACCGACAAGGCCAAGGCCGAGGCTGACGTCAAGGCCATGTGCGAACAGCTGCTCGCCAACACCGTGATCGAGAATTACTCGGTCGCCATCCTCTGACCTGGAGGCCTGACTGACATGAAGTCTGCCGTTGTCCTGCTGCCCGGCCTGAATCGCGACCGCGACATGATCGCGGCGCTGACCAAGGTCGGTGGCCGCGCGCCGCTGACCGTGTGGCAAACCGACACCGAAATTCCGGACGTCGACCTGATCGTGATTCCGGGTGGCTTTTCCTACGGCGACTATCTGCGTTGTGGCGCGATTGCCGCCCGCATGCCGGTGATGCGCGCCGTTGCGGAGAAGGCTGCCAAGGGCGTGCTCGTCATGGGCGTCTGCAATGGCTTCCAGATCCTGCTGGAGGCCGGCCTGCTCCCCGGAGCGCTGATGCGCAACACCTCGCTGAAGTTCGTCTGCCGCGAGGTGAAGCTTGAGGTCGCGAACGCCAACACCGCGTTCACCCGCGCCTACCAGCCGGGCCAGATCATCCGCTGCCCGGTCGCCCACCACGACGGCAACTACTTTGCCGATCCCGAGACGCTGGCGCGTCTTGAGGGCGAAGGCCAGGTGGCGTTCCGCTACGCCGAGGGCACCAACCCGAACGGCTCGATCAACAACATCGCCGGCATCGTCAGCGAGAAGGGCAACGTGCTCGGCATGATGCCCCATCCGGAGAACCTGATCGAGGCCGCTCACGGCGGCGTCGACGGTCGCGGCCTGTTCGAGAGCGCGCTCGGAGTTGCTGCATGAGGCCGCTTGCAAGTGCTGCCGTGATCGCCGCACTTGCAGCCCTCGCCGCGTGCCAGTCGAAGCCGTCCGCCCCGGTCTCCCAGCCGTCCGGCAAAAGCGCTGCGCTCCGAAACATGGAGATGGTCGCAAAGGCCGCCCATAAGTGCTGGTTCGCCAGCCGCGATCCGGCGTTCCGCGAGTACAGCTTCGCCAACGAGCTGAACTCCTTCACCGGCCGCCCGCGTTTCCTGCTCGTGCCGAAAGGTAACTTTGGCGGCCGTCCGCTGCTGGTTGTCCAGGCAGAGGGCAGCGCCGGCCAGGTGTCGGCGTTCGGCCCGATGCTCGATACGGCCGCTGCGCCGCGAATCTCCGCCGACATCGAGCGCTGGCGCCGCGGTAATGATTCCTGCGCGTGAGCTGCTCTCGATTCGCTGGCGCGCGTGCCTGATCCTTTAGGAAGAGACGTTGTCGTTTTTCGCGTTCAAAGGTCCATTTGCCCGGCTTCTGCTGCTGGTCCTCGCAGGCCTTAACGTCATGGGCTTTGCGACGGCGGCTGTCGTCGGCTGGGCCGCCGCGTCGATCGAGAACGGTCCCATCGAGGACGTGCAGCTCTTCGTCCTGTTCGCTTCGTTCCTCGCAGGCATCTTCGGCGCACTGCGCTCGCGCCGGCTCCTGCGCGCCGTGATGTGGTGCTGGACTGCTCTCATGCTGCTGATGCTGCAGCGCGAGTTCGATTTCACCGCCTGGGGTACAGACAGCTGGATCTACCAGCTGCGCAGCATGAGCGTTCGCCTCTCCTTCTGGATTCCGGTCGTGCTCATCCTGGCGGCGCTCCTCGGCCGCCACACGCAGGATCTTCTACGAGCCATTCGCGCGGTTCGCCTCGTCCATGTCTGGCCGGTGGTGCTGGTGGCGGTCATCATGGTTGCCTCAAACGCTAGCGAACACATCGCCAAGACCCCGTCCGAATGGACCAACATCTTCGTATTCCTTGAAGAACAGCTGGAACTTAACGCTTACGGTGTGATCGCCAGCATGGGACTGGCGTTCGCATCCCGCTTACGCGCAACGGTACCGCCTGCAGTCGCCGATGCGCGCAACCGCCTCGATCCGGCAGCGTGAGCTGCTAAACTGAAAAACGACTGGTCCCCGCCAGTTCGACGCACGTTGGAAGAACCATGATCCGCAACGACTTTCCCATCACGCCAGAGCTGGTCGCTTCGCATGGCCTCAAGCCGGACGAGTATCAGCGCATCCTCCAGCTGATTGGCCGCGAGCCGACCTTCACCGAGCTCGGCATCTTCTCGGCGATGTGGAACGAGCACTGCTCCTACAAGTCGTCCAAGAAGTGGCTCCGCACCCTGCCGACCTCGGGTCCGCGCGTGATCCAGGGTCCGGGCGAGAATGCCGGCGTGGTCGATATCGGCGACGGCCAGGCGGTCGTCTTCAAGATGGAGAGCCACAACCATCCGTCCTACATCGAGCCTTACCAGGGCGCGGCGACCGGCGTCGGCGGCATCCTGCGCGACGTCTTCACCATGGGCGCGCGCCCGGTCGCGGCCATGAACGCGCTGCGCTTCGGCGAGCCTGACCATCCGAAGACGAAGCACCTCGTCTCCGGCGTCGTTGCCGGTGTCGGCGGCTACGGCAATTCGTTCGGCGTCCCGACTGTGGGCGGCGAGGTCCAGTTCGACGAGCGCTATAACGGCAACATCCTGGTCAATGCCTTCGCTGCCGGCCTAGCTGATGCCGACAAGATCTTCTACTCGAAGGCCGAGGGCGTCGGCCTTCCGGTCGTCTATCTCGGCGCCAAGACCGGCCGCGACGGCGTCGGCGGCGCGACCATGGCCTCGGCCGAGTTCGACGAATCGATCGAGGAAAAGCGCCCGACCGTTCAGGTCGGCGATCCATTCACCGAAAAGTGCCTGCTCGAAGCCTGCCTTGAGCTGATGGCCTCCGGCGCTGTCATCGCCATTCAGGACATGGGCGCGGCTGGCCTCACCTGCTCGGCCGTCGAAATGGGCGCCAAGGGCGACCTCGGCATCCGCCTCGACCTCGACAAGGTGCCGGTCCGCGAGGAAGCGATGTCGGCCTACGAGATGATGCTCTCGGAGAGCCAGGAGCGCATGCTCATGGTGCTCCGCCCCGAGAAGGAAGCCGAGGCCGAGGCGATCTTCCGCAAGTGGGGTCTCGACTTCGCCGTCGTCGGCGAGACGACCGACGACCTGCGCTTCCGCGTATTCCACCAGGGCGAGGAAGTCGCGAACCTGCCGATCAAGGAGCTGGGCGACGAGGCACCGGAATACGACCGTCCCTGGGTCGAGCCTTCCAAGCCGGCGCCGCTTTCCGCATCCGAGATCCCGCAGGCTGATGTCGCCGATTCGCTCCTGAAGCTGCTCGATTCGCCGAACCTGTCGTCGCGCCGCTGGGTGTGGGAACAGTACGACACCATGATCCAGGGCAACTCGCTGCAGCGCCCGGGCGCTGATGCGGGCGTCATTCGCGTCGAAGGTCACGAAAAGAAGGCGCTCGCCTTCTCGTCCGACGTCAACCCGTTCTACTGCGAGGCCGACCCGTATGAGGGCGGCAAGCAGGCAGTTGCCGAGTGCTGGCGCAACCTGACCGCAAGCGGCGCGCTCCCGCTCGCGGCCACCGACAACCTCAACTTCGGCAATCCGGAACGTCCGGAGATCATGGGCCAGTTCGTCTTCGCCATCAAAGGCATCGGCGAGGCCTGCCGCGCCCTCGACTTCCCGATCGTCTCAGGCAACGTCTCGCTCTACAACGAGACGCTCGGCAAGGGCATCCTGCCGACCCCGACCATCGGCGGCGTCGGCCTGATCGAGGACTGGTCGCGTATGTCGCGCGTTGCCTTCGCTGCCGAAGGCCAAGAAATCCTGCTGATCGGCGCCCCGGCCGAGTGGGGCACGCATCTCGGCCAGTCGGCCTATCTGCGCGAACTGTTCGGCAAGAAGGAAGGCCCTGCCCCGCATGTTGATCTCGCCCACGAGCGCAAGGTCGGCGATTTCGTCCGCAAGCTGATCGCCGACGGCGTTGCGACCGCCGCACACGACCTCTCGGACGGCGGTCTTGCCGTCGCGCTCGCCGAAATGGCGATGGCATCCGGCATCGGCGCCACCATCGATGAGCCGGCATCTGGCTCCGCTCTCGCCACCTTCTTCGGCGAGGATCAGGGCCGCTACCTCGTCACTGTTGCTAAAGGCACGGGAGAGAAGCTCGCAGCCGACGGCGTCAGCGTCCAGCGTATCGGTACCACGGGCGGCTCGTCCTTGAAGCTCGGCAATGCCCGTGCCATATCGGTTGATGAACTGAAGGCCGCACATGAAGGCTGGTTCCCCAAGTTCATGGGCAACTGAGGAGGGCTAGGACTATGGCAATGGACGCAAAGGAAATCGAACGACTCATCAAGGAAGGCATTCCCGATGCCGTCGTGACGATTCGCGACCTTGCCGGCGATGGCGATCACTTCGCGGCTGAGGTCGTCGCCGAGAGCTTCCGCGGCAAGACCCGTGTGCAGCAGCACCAGATGGTCTACAATGCTCTGCAGGGCAACATGGGCGGTGTGCTCCATGCACTCGCCCTCCAGACGAGCGTTCCCCAGTAAGTCGATACGACAGTAACGCGTACGTCGGCTTCTGCCTGAAATTCATGCGAGTTTGAATTTATGGACCTGAATTCGACGCACGCGTCCGCGCCCGGCGACGCAGTGAAACGACGCGTCGCCGTTCTTTTTTGCGGATTCGAGCCGCTGGATGCGGAAGCACAGCGGATCCGCTTCCAGCGCACCGCGGCGCAGACCGCCACCCAGTGGAACTGCAAGATCGAGACCGGCGCACTGGCCGGCTCTCCTGCCCATCCCTACTTCGACGTCGTCGCTTCCGGTCCTGACTGGCGCACCGAGACCCGCTTCTACCTGATGGAGCACAGCTCGGTGATCGCCACCCTGCGCAAGCCGAAGCTGCCGGTCCAGATCGCACGCGGCTTCGGCGCGTTCCTCAACGTGATCGCCGAGGGCGGCCTGTTCGGCTACTTCCGCTGGGCATGGCGCTTTGCGCTGTTCTTTCTGTTCCCGTTCCTGCTGATGTTGCTGGCGCTGCTGGTCACGGCCGGCATTGCCCTTGCACCGTTCATCTTCAACCTCTCGCCGCTGCACCTGATCTGGTCGCTGCCGGCAGCCTTCGGCTTCTTCCGCTACCTGTTCCTCCCGAGGGCGGAGCGGCTACACACCATGCTGCTGTTCTCGAACTGGCAGCTGGCGCTCGCCATGGCGCGCCAGAACAATGAGCACGCAAATCGTCGGCTGGAGGAGTTTTACGAAGGGCTGCGCGAGGCATTTTCGCAGCCTGCTGACGAATACCTCGTCGCCTCGCACAGCATGGGCACGAACTGGGCAACGCACACCTTCGGCACATTGCTCGAGCGGGAGCCAGAGCTCGCCGCCGGCAAGAAGGTGGTGTTCCTGACGCTGGGGGGCGCGCTGCTGCAGTGCGGCCTGTTGCGCTCCGCAAAGAGGCTGCGCGAGCGCGCCAAGCTGATACTGGGTGCGCCGAATGTCACCTGGTTCGAGGTTCAGTGCCTCACGGATCCGGTGAACTTCTACAAGGCACCGGTGGCGAAGGCGCTTTGCCATGCCGATGCGCCGCAACCCCAAATGGTGCAGATGCGCGTGCGGCGTACGCTCACCCGCGAGCACTACAAGCGAATCAAGTACGACATCCTGCGCGTTCACCGACAGTATGTGATGGGATCGGACCTGCGCGTCCCGCATGACTTCGGGCTGATGGTGGCAGGCCCCCTGCCCGCCGCCTCGTTCATCGGCTATAGCTATGACCAGCTGCCGCCGATCGCGGAAAACGGGTCAGTTTCGGGTCGCTGAAGCGCCACAGTGCGTGCACGATCTTGTGGGTACGATTGCGCCTTTGCCTCCACTGCAATACATAGGGGCAAATCATCCAACGTCGGACCTTGAACCCGACCAGTAAAGGACACGCCAGATGAGCGACATCCACGAATTCATCGACAATGAGGTCAAGACCAACGACGTCGTGCTCTTCATGAAGGGTACGCCGGGCTTCCCGCAATGCGGTTTCTCGGGGCAGGTCGTCCAGATCCTTGACTACCTGGGTGTCGACTACAAGGGCATCAACGTCCTCAGCTCCGACGAAATCCGCCAGGGCATCAAGGATTACTCGAACTGGCCGACCATCCCGCAGCTTTACGTGAAGGGTGAGTTTGTCGGCGGTTGCGACATCGTCCGCGAGATGTTCCAGGCGGGCGAGCTTCAAGATTTTCTGTCTGAGAGGGGCATCAGCCTGCGCGGCGCTGCCTGATCCCTCGCAGCAACCGCTTAATTGAAAAACTTCGAATGCGTCGGTAACAACCGGCGCATTTCTCGTCTTAATAAGGAAATTCCGGATGCAACAAAGAACCGGAGAAGAAAAAGCACCAGGACTTGGACTGTCGAAGATCGAGTTCATCGCGCTCGCCGCGGCCCTAATGTCCCTGAACGCACTCGCCATCGACATCATGCTGCCGGGCCTGCAGCAGATGGGAGCAAGTCTGGGCGTCGAGAACGAGAACCACCGCCAGTATGTCATCTCGGCCTATTTTGCCGGCATGGCGCTGGCGCTGCTCCCCTACGGGCCGCTGTCCGACCGCTACGGCCGCCGCAATCCGCTGATGGCCGGCATGCTCATCTATGTCGTCGCGGCAATTGCGGCCGCGTTCATGACGTCGTTTGAGGGCGTGCTAGCCATGCGCTTCCTGCAGGGCATTGGCGCCGCCTCGACCCGCGTCATTGCCGTATCGATGGTCCGCGACCGCTTTGGCGGCCGGCAGATGGCTGAGACTATGTCGCTGATCTTCATGGTGTTCATGGTCATCCCCGTCATCGCGCCGTCCGTGGGGCAGATCATGCTGCTGATTGGCGGCTGGCAGTTCATCTTCTTCTCGATGGGAATCGCCGGCGCCGCGATCGTCCTATGGGGCTTCCTGCGCATGCCGGAGACGCTCGCGCCGGAAGATCGCAGGCCGTTCACGATTGCGTCGATCGGCAGCGCATTTGCGATTGTCCTGACCAATCGCTTCTCGCTGCTCTACACGCTGGCCTCCACCTTCGTCTTCGGCGCGCTGTTTGCCTTCATCAATTCGGCACAGCAGGTCTATGTCGGCATCTATGGCCTCGGAAACACGTTCCCGCTCGTCTTTGCGGTGATCGCCGGCTTCATGGCCCTGTCGTCCTACCTCAACTCGCGCTTCGTCGTTCGGGTCGGCATGCGCCGCCTGTCGCACGGCGCGCTGACCGGCTTCATGCTCGTATCGCTGATCTGGCTGGTGTGGTCGATGAACGACACCGTGCCGTTCGTGCCGTTCCTGATCCTGTTCGCGCTGGCGATGTTCCAGTTCGGCTGGATCGGCTCGAACTTCAACTCGATCGCAATGGAGCCGCTCGGCCACATCGCCGGCTCGGCTTCATCGGTTCAGGGCTTCATCCAGACGCTGGGTGGCGGCTTCATCGGTGCGGTGATCGGCCAGGCTTTCGACGGCACGACCACGCCGCTTGCCGCCGGCTTCTTCGGCCTGGCGGTCATCGCTCTGGTGTTGGTGGCGATTGCCGAAAGGGGCAAGCTCTACGCGGCTGCCCCGCAGCGTCAGGAGGGGGTCAGGCACTGACCCCCAGCGACGCGAAGTCGAACAGATTGCGGTCGAGCAGATGGCTCGGCCGCACATTACCGAGAGCCCTGATCATTGTATCCTTGCGGCCCGGCATCCTCCGCTCGATGTCATCGAGCATCATCTTCATCGCATTGCGCTGCAGACCCTCCTGGCTACCACACAGGTCGCAGGGGATGATCGGGAACTTCATGGCTTCCGCGAAGCGCGCGAGGTCGTTCTCCGCGCAATAGGCCAGCGGTCGCATCACCAGGAGGTCACCCTCGTCGTTCACCAGCTTCGGCGGCATCGCGGCCAGCCGTCCGCCGTGGAACAGGTTGAGGAAGAAGGTCTCCAGGATGTCCTCGCGGTGATGGCCAAGGACGAGCGCCGAGCACCCCTCTTCCCGCGCGACGCGGTAGAGATGGCCTCGGCGCAGGCGCGAGCAGAGCGAGCAGTAGGTTTTGTTCTCAGGGATCTTGTCGGTGACGACCGAATAGGTGTCCTGGTATTCGATCCGGTGCTCCACGCCGATGCGCGTCAGGTAGTCCGGCAGGATGTGCTTCGGGAAATTCGGTTGACCCTGATCGAGGTTGCAGGCAAGCAGCTCCACCGGCAGCAGCCCGCGCCACTTCAGGTCCAGCAGCAGCGCCAGGAGCCCATAGGAATCTTTGCCCCCCGACAGCGCCACGAGCCACTTCTGGCCTGGAGTAATCATTGCAAAGTCTTCGATCGCCTGCCGCGTGTTGCGTATCAGGCGCTTGCGCAGCTTGTTGAACTCACCCGAGCTCGGCGCATCCCGAAACATTGGATGCGTGGCGGCGAGATCGTCCTCGGCTTCAGGCGTGTCCACGGCGATGTTCATGACTGCGGACCCTTTCTATTGCCCGAAGATAGACCAGCCGGTGCGTTGCGCCAGCATTTCCAGCGCCTGGCTGCCGAGTAGCGAATTGCCGTTCTTGTTGAGGCCCGGCGACCACACTGCGACTGAGGCCTTGCCCGGCGCCACGGCAAGAATGCCACCACCGACGCCGCTCTTGCCCGGGAGGCCCACGCGGTAGGCGAACTCGCCGGACCCGTCATAGTGGCCGCAGGTCAGCATGAGGGCGTTGATGCGGCGCGCGCGGTCCCGTGAGACGACGGTGCGGCTCGTTCGCGGATTGGTGCCGCCGGCGGCCAGAAACAGGCCGGCGCGAGCGAGCTGCCGGCAGGTCATGGCAAGCGCGCACTGGTGGAAATAGACGCCGAGCACCTGCTCGGCCGGATGCTCGATGATGCCGAACGAGCGCATGAACTGCGCTAACGCGAAGTTGCGGAAGCCAGTTTCCTGCTCGGACTTCGCGACCGCGTGGTCGATGTAGATCGAATCGTCGTCGGCCAGAAAGCGGACGAACTGCACGATTTCGCCGATCGCTTCCTTCGGCATGTGGCCGCCGAGCAGATGGTCTGCCACGACGATCGCACCCGCATTGATGAAGGGATTGCGCGGTTTGCCGTTCTCGCGCTCGAGCTGAACGATGGAGTTAAAGGCGGAGCCCGAAGGTTCGCGACCGACACGGTTCCACAGCCGGTCACCGACCTTGCCGAGCGCCAGCGTCAGCGCGAAGACCTTGGAGACGCTCTGGATGGAAAATGGCAGCTCGGCGTCGCCCGCAAAATATTCGCGGCCGTCCACGGTCGTGATGGCGATGCCGAAATGCCCGGGTTCAACCTTTGCCAGTTCGGGGATGTAGTCGGCCACCTTCCCGCGCTCGTCCCGCGCGGCCATCTCCCTGCTGATGTCGTCGACAAGAGCCTGAAGGTCTTCCATCCGATACCCCCTCTATCTGACGAAAAAGCCGCCCGAAGGCGGCTTTCCAAATTCGTAGCGTCAGACGCTGGCACCTGTTAGCGCGAGTAGAACTCGACGACCAGGTTCGGTTCCATCTGGACCGGGTACGGAACCTCGGTGAGGCCCGGGGCGCGGAGGAACTTCGCGGTCATCTTGTTGTGGTCGACCTCGAGGTAGTCCGGAACATCGCGCTCTGCGAGCTGGACCGACTCAAGAACGATAACGAGCTGCTTCGACTTCTCGCGGACCTCGATGACGTCGCCCGGCTTGCAGCGGTAGGAACCGATGTTCACGCGCTTGCCGTTGACGTTGACGTGGCCGTGGTTGACGAACTGACGGGCAGCGAAGATCGTCGGAACGAACTTGGCGCGGTAGACGATCGCGTCGAGGCGCGACTCGAGCAGACCGATCAGGTTGTCCGGGGTGTCGCCCTTGCGACGAGCAGCCTCGTCATAGGTCTTGCGGAACTGCTTCTCGGAGATGTCGCCGTAGTAGCCCTTGAGCTTCTGCTTGGCGCGCAGCTGCAGACCGAAGTCCGACATCTTGCCCTTGCGGCGCTGGCCGTGCTGGCCCGGGCCGTATTCGCGCTTGTTCACCGGGGACTTCGGACGGCCCCAGATGTTTTCGCCCATACGGCGGTCAATTTTGTACTTTGCGGATTCGCGCTTGCTCATCGCATTCCCTTTCAAAGAGTTGCACCCGGAGCTCTCGCCCCGAGCAAAGGAACGCGCCCTCCTTTGGCCCCGCAATGGAGACCTGACAGGACAACCCACGCACGCATTGCGAAGATGTCCACGGGACACGTAAACGACAACACCGCACCTTGCGGCGCGGAGTTGGCGCTGACCTATGGGATTCCGTCCCCAATGTCAACGCAAACTGCGGGAATTCAGGCGTGCAGCCCGAACCCCTGCATGAGGCGCCGCGCCGCACGGTCTGGCTGGCCGGACGTGAACACGGCGATATCTGTTGGAAACACCGGCTCCGCGAGTTCGTCCCGCTGCACGGGCTCGAGCAGTGACAGCGCGCGCCGGGCGATCGCCTCTGCGGGATCGATCCAGTCGACCGGCCAGGGCGCCGTCTTGCGCATGCGGTTCACCAGGAACGGATAATGCGTGCAGGCGAGCACCACGATGTCGGTGCGCTTGCCGTCCTGCTCGATAAAGCACGGTGCGATCTCGGCCCGCACCGCCTCCTCGTTGACAAATCCGTCTCGCATGTAGGCCTCCGCGAGCGAGGCAAGACGCTCACTTCCGACAAGGCGAACATGCACCTTCGACGCCCAGTGGTCGATCAGATCGCGGGTGTACTGGCGCCGGACAGTTCCCGGCGTCGCCAGCACTGAAACAATGCCGGAGCGCGTACGCTCCGCCGCCGGCTTGATCGCTGGCACGGTGCCGACGAACGGCGTGTCCGGATAGGCCGCGCGCAGATCGCCCAGAACCAGCGTGGACGCCGTGTTGCAGGCAATGACCGCGATCTCCGGCTTGTACTTGGCGAGCAGCGTGCCGAACAGTTTGACGATACGCTCGCGCAGCGCCTCCTCGGCCCAGGCGCCATAAGGAAAGCCGGCATCGTCCGCGACGTAGACAAATTGCCGATCCGGCATTAGCACCCGCGCCTCGCGCAGAACCGTCAGCCCGCCGACGCCCGAATCGAAGACGAGTACGGGACGTTCACTCATCGGAAGCGTCCTCGCTTCCGTGCGCCTTGGCGTCAGTCTTGGCCTTGCGCTCCGGATAGGACGTCCCGCGCGGCTCCTTGGGAGAAAAATAATCGAGCGAAGCGACGATGCCGCGCAGCACCTTGATCTCAGCCTCGCTGAAGCCCGGACGGGTCAGCACCGCGCGCAGATTGTCGACCATCTTCGGCTTCTTCGCCGCCGGGCGGAAATAGCCGCGCACCTGCAGCGCTTCTTCCAGGTGGTCGAACAGGCCCTGCAGCGCCACCTTCGGCGCCGGCGTGATCTCCGGGCCCCTGAAGGCGAGGTCGAGTTCGTCCTCCATCCCCGCCTTCATCCACTCATACGACATGAGCAGCACCGCCTGGGCGATATTGAGCGAGGCGAAGGCCGGATTGACCGGGAAGGTCACGATCTCGTCGGCGAGGCCGACCTCTTCGTTGTAGAGCCCGAAGCGCTCGCGTCCGAACAGGATGCCGGTCTTCTGGCCAGCAGCAAAACGCTGGCGCAGTATCTGGCTGGCTTCGACGGGGCCACGCACCGGCTTGAAACCGTCGCGCTGGCGCGCGGTCGTCGCGATTACGTAGTTCATGTCGGCGATGGCTTCAGGCAGCGTGTCGAACACGCGCGCGCCGTCAATGACGTGGTCGGCCTTGGAAGCCGCCGAGCGCGCCTTCTCGTTCGGCCAGCCGTCGCGCGGATTGACGAGACGAAGTTCGGCCAGGCCGAAATTCGCCATGGCACGCGCCACCATGCCGATGTTTTCGCCGAGCTGTGGCTCGACCAGGACGATCGCTGGACCTTCCTGGATCAACTGCTTCTCGCGGTCAGTACCTGCCACGGTCACTCATCCTGCTGATTTGGGTGTCCGTCCCTGCCACAGGCAGGAGGTAATTTGAAGACATAGCTTATATGCGCTGCATTAAGCCGCGCTTGCCGGTGGGGCAGAAAGAAGAACCGGGTAATACCGTGCTGCCAAGGCTTTGCGTTGCCCGGCGGCAATGCTATAGGGGCGCCATTTCCATCCATAGAAGGGCCATTGGGCCCTCCCCTGAAAGTGAGGCAATGCTCATGGCAAAGATCAAGGTGGCAAATCCGGTTGTCGAGCTCGACGGCGATGAGATGACCAGGATCATCTGGCAACTCATCAAGGACAAGCTGATCCACCCTTACCTTGACATTGACCTGCATTACTACGACCTCGGCATCGAGGCTCGCGACGCTACCGACGATCAGATCACGATCGACGCCGCCAAGGCGATCCAGAAGTACGGCGTCGGCGTCAAGTGCGCCACCATCACGCCGGACGAAGCCCGCGTGAAGGAATTCGGCCTGAAGAAGATGTGGAAGTCGCCGAACGGCACCATCCGCAACATCCTCGGCGGCACGATCTTCCGCGAGCCCATCATCATGAAGAACGTCCCGCGCCTGGTTCCGGGCTGGACCCAGCCGATCGTCGTCGGCCGTCACGCCTTTGGCGACCAGTACCGCGCGACCGACTTCCGCTTCCCCGGCAAGGGCAAGCTGACGATGAAGTTCGTCGGCGAGGACGGCCAGGTCATCGAGCATGAAGTGTTCGACGCGCCGGCAGCCGGTGTCGCCATGGGCATGTACAACCTCGACGAGTCGATCCGCGACTTCGCCCGCGCCTCGCTGAACTACGGCCTGCTGCGCAAGTGGCCGGTCTACCTGTCGACCAAGAACACCATCCTGAAGGCCTATGACGGCCGCTTCAAGGACATCTTCCAGGAAGTCTACGAGCAGGAGTTCGCCGCCCAGTTCAAGGAACTCGGCATCTGGTACGAACACCGCCTGATCGACGACATGGTCGCTGCCTCGCTGAAGTGGTCGGGCGGCTACGTCTGGGCGTGCAAGAACTATGACGGCGACGTCCAGTCCGACACCGTCGCGCAGGGCTTCGGCTCGCTCGGCCTGATGACCTCGGTGCTGATGACCCCGGATGGCAAGACCGTAGAGGCCGAGGCCGCACACGGCACCGTGACCCGTCACTACCGCCAGCACCAGAAGGGCGAGGAGACCTCGACCAACTCGATCGCGTCGATCTTCGCCTGGACCCGCGGCCTCGCGCACCGCGCCAAGCTCGACGACAACGAGCAGCTGAAGGTCTTCGCCGAGACCCTCGAGAAGGTCTGCATCCAGACCGTCGAGTCGGGCTTCATGACCAAGGACCTCGCGCTGCTGATCGGCGCCGACCAGCCGTGGCTGTCGACCACCGGGTTCCTCGACAAGATCGACGAGAACCTGCAGAAGGCTATGGCCTGATCAGAGCCGCGGACGGACACCGTCTGCAGCTGAACAACGAGACGCCGGCGCGACATTCGCGCCGGCGTTTTTGTTTATGCAAAGGTCAGTGCAGCTACGAGCAGGCGAACTTTTCACCCTGCGGGGAATTGAGTACCCGAACAGGGAGTCCCGACATGCTGAAATTGAAACACAGCGCATTCCTCGCAGCCGCCCTCGCCTCGGCCACAGCATCCGCGCAGGGCGCATGGACAAAACTGGAAGATAACGTCCAGGTACCGGCCTTTGGCGCGACCGTCGACCAGGTCGAGGATCTCGACGTCCACAATGCGTCCGGTACGAAGATCGGCGAGGTCGACGACGTATTGGGCACCGACGCCAGCACCCCATCCGCCCTTGTCGTCGAGTTCGAGCAGGGCGGAGCCTATCCGAAGGAAGATATTGTCGTTCCGCTCGACCAGTTCACCTGGGAGAACAACCGGTTGATCCTCAACGTTGACGCCGAGGGGGTAAGCGCCATGGAAATCTGGAACGACTGACAAGAAAAAGGGCCGCATGAGCGGCCCTTCAGACTGCTGACAAACCTCTGGCGTTAGCCGGAGGTTTTTGATTCACTGGGGCATGTTGAAGAAACCTGCTCCAGTTCAGACGGCGATCGAGATGGTGACGCTCGAGAGCCTTGTTCCAGCAGATCACCTGCTGCGCAAGATCGACGCGGTGATCGACTTCTCCTTCATCCACGATCGTGTCGCGGGGCTCTACTGCCCCGACAACGGCCGGCCGCCGCTGGACCCCACGCTGATGTTCAAGGCGCTGTTCATCGGCTATCTGTTCGGCATCCGCTCCGAGCGCCAGCTGGTGCGCGAGATCGAGGTCAATGTCGCCTACCGCTGGTTTCTGCGGCTAAAACTCACCGATCCGGTCTTCGATGCCTCGACCCTGTCGCAGAACCGGCGGCGGCGCTTCAACGGCACGAGCGTGGCGCAGGACATCTTCGACGCCATCGTCGAGCAGGCGATCGCCCACGGGCTGGTCGACGGCACGGTGCTCTATA